>SXGR01500271.1_pt1 | contig 13861 bp, 13 predicted proteins | sample 3174711 | NCBI WGS metagenome assembly SXGR01 (sample SAMN11356860, study PRJNA531348) | freshwater metagenome | isolation source: freshwater sample F1-60 | place: China: Fuxian Lake, Yuxi | collected 2017-12-25
GATAGCTGGCCTCGCAAAATATACCCGTGCATACAATACCAGCAAACCCAGCCATGCCGTGCACTGGCACCGCCCCAACCGCATCATCTAGCTGTAGTTTCTCCATCAATTTGCAACCGAACACTACCGTGGCTCCGCCGATAAAGCCAATAATAGCTGACGCCGTTGGTGATACGACATCTGCTCCCGCCGTAATTGCGACTAATCCACCCAAGAGTCCATTTAATATCAGATCGGCTTCTGCTAATCCGCTAATGGCCCATACTAATAACATGGCTGCGAAGCCGGCAAAACAGGCAGCAATTAACGTGTTCACAATGATGGTTGCTGTTTGCGGTCCCAGTGGTGCAGAGCCCCCATTAAATCCCACCCAGCCAAAGATGAGAATAACGACACCGATTGAAACGAGGGGTAAGCTAGAGGCGGGAATGCGATGCGCTTTTCCTTGTGCATCAAAACGCCCAAGCCGAGCGCCGATCACTTGAATGCCTGCTAGGGTGACGCCCGCGCCAACCATATGCACGACCGACGAACCCGCGAAATCATGAAATTTTAATTGGGCCAACCATCCACCGCCCCAGACCCAATGGCCATAAACCGGATAAATGACTAAAGCGATTCCCAGCGTCACCAGAACGTATGCCATAAAACGACAACGTTCGGCAATTCCACCTGAAATAATGGTGGCTGCCGTATTACAAAAGGTCATTTGGAATAAGAAATAAGCCATGGTCGTCACACCGACCGCCGTGGTGGCTAGGTCGATGTTAGATAAAAAGAGGGTTGGTGTGCCGATAACTCCCCATCCACCAACCGAGACACTGGTGCCAAACATCAACGAATAGCCGATGATAAAAAAAGCAGCTGAAGAAATGCATAAATCAATGATGTTTTTCAATGCAACATTGATGGAATTTTTATATCGAACCGTTCCCGATTCGATCGCAGCAAAGCCTGCCTGCATGAGCAAAACCAGGCCAGAAGCCATAATTAGCCAGGCGAGCTTGGCGAGGTCTTCGGCGCCGGTGATTCCGGCCGCAAGGGCGTTTGCATCCATGAAGCGATATCTCCTTGCCGCACCGGACGTTGGCGCAGACCGAGGGGAGATGCTAGCGAACTACCGTCATGATCGTCAAGTCAGCCGTTTTTGTTTCTAAATAATACAATTAAAAGGATGATTTTGATAAATAATAACCTTAGGAAATAAGTTATAGGTCAGCAACAGCAAGCGGATAAGTACAGTGCTTATTTAAGTTGCAGCCAATGTATATTAAATAGACTAATCATGGCGTGGCTAGCGCATAGGATGAAGAAAAAATAAAAGGAAATTTTCGCGAGCTAAGCGTTTCGGCCTTACCCAATCGCGATCATGCGCTCAATCGGTATCCGAGCTCGTTCAATTAAAGCTGGATCCAATTTCAATTCCGGTGCACGATTGCGCATGCTCCAATACAACTTCTCAATCGTGTTACGACGCATGTGTGGGCAGGTGTTGCAGTGCGTGCACGATCCTTGTTGGGTCCCGCCTGAAGTCGCTGGTGCCATCAAGAAGGTTGCCAAAGGCGCAGCTTTTTCCATTTGATGAATAATGCCGGGTTCGGTGACGACGATATAGGTGCCCTTGGGTGAGCCATTTTTAACCGCGCCTAATAACTGACTGGTGCTACCAACCACATCGGCCAACGCGCGAATCGGCAGCGGACATTCCGGATGAACTAAGGTTAACGCTTCGGGATATTCTTGCTGCATATCAATCAACGCTTGTTGGCTGAAATTTTCGTGCACTTCGCAAGCGCCCTGCCACATCACTAATTCTCGGCCCGTTTCTTTACTCACCCAATCACCTAAAAATTGGTCCGGAGCAAAAATAATTGGCTGATCTTTTGGGATCGCATTGACCACCGCGCAAGCATTCGAGGAGGTCACACAATAATCGGAAATGGCTTTCACCGCCGCCGATGAATTGACGTAGGTGATCACCACATGCCCTGGGTGACGATTGATAAACGCCTGAAAACGATCAGCGGGGCACGAATCAGAAAGCGAACATCCGGCATCCAAATCGGGTAACAGTACTTGTTTGTGCGGATTCAAAATCTTAGCCGTTTCGGCCATGAAATGCACACCGCAAAACACGATCACATCCGCCGAAGTCGTCGCCGCTTGTCGTGCCAATTGCAAAGAGTCACCAATAAAATCGGCCAAATCCTGAATTTCATCCGATTGATAATAGTGCGCCAAAATCACCGCATTCATAGAACGCTTAAGCTCGCCACTGGCGGCAATAAATTCAGCGGGTGTCGTTGGAGTCGCGGCAGTGATCATGGTGGGGCGGAGCCTAGTGTGTACTGTTTGCAAGGAAACGACAGAAAGCGGTAGCCTTAGGCGCAGAAAACTCAGGGAAACGGCTGACATTCAGGGCGTCGAGCTTACGGCGTTGCGCGTTTGGGGTACCGTTTTAGCAAAGTCGTGGCTCGTTCCCGTAACTCATTATTGGTGTTCTTTGCTTGAATATCTTCGAGTACTTCACGTATTCCCGAAAAGCGGTTAGTTCCATGTACTAATCGGTCAGCATTTGGTGAGGCTTCTAAAATGGCAAATAGCAATTCGATTTCATCAGGCTTTATGTTATAAAAGTAAGACTGATCCTGTAAAAATTTGTTTTCATAAATCATGCGAATGGGATTATCGGCAGGTCTATCGGCTATTGCCGTTAAGACAGAGAGCGGTTCAGGTTTTTTACTGTTGTAGGAAAAACGCGGCGGTGGATCCCAATGTGGAGGAAGTTGATCAGGATAGTGTGCATCCAATAATTTAATGGCATCCGTTATATGACCGTGCTTAAAATTGTGTTCTATGTGCCAACGTCTCTGCTGTAGAGGTTGTGTCCAAAATAAACAAACAATCCAGAAACAACACACCAGAGAGCCTAATGCTATCAATGGTTTTAGTGATATTGGGTTTCCGGAAACAACGAACAGCCATTTGGTAGAACGGAATCCATACAAACTCAGCCAAGCGAGGCCTAAAGGGACCAGGGCTAGTAAACTCAGCACTTGGCCGGTAAATTTTGCATTAGCAAGTATGGCGTCAGCTCCATCTAAGCGTAATCCTCCCATAATCGCAAAGACGGGCTGTTCCCACAAATTGGATGCCATGAAGAGCACACCATCACCAAAAAATAGGACGATGATGGTAGCGGTGAGGTGATGCATGCCAAATAAGACATAGAGCACCCGTACCATAATAAATACACGCCAGAGTGCGACGAGAAGTAAACTGTAAATATTATAATGAGCAGCAGTCACTTGAGTGAAATAATTTTCATAGGGCACACCGTAGATCCAGGCCAGCGGAGCCGTTAACCAAAATAATCCAAGAAATACGATGAAGGGTTCTGGCACCCATGGCGCACCCTTTACCAATGGTTTTGACGCATCGCGTTCTGAAAAAACACCAAGTTGCCAACAAGTTATTCCGCTGAGTTGGAGTAGTAACCACAATAAGGTAGCTGCGCCTAAGGATGCCCCAGGAGCAATTAATAAATGCCACGGCTCGGCAATTAAGTATTCCGCATCATATTCACGTGCGAGCCCTGCGCTAAAGGTCAGCAGTAGACCGACGGCCCACAAATAGGGTGTAGCTGCTAATCGCCGTATGGCGATTTTGTTGCCGACTAAGAACAACGCCAACGTCATCAATGAACCGCGCGTTTGTACAGTTGGTTTTTTGTCTGGTATTTCGGGCTTGTTTTCTGTAATCATTCGTTTACTTACTATTGATATGGAACATTTCAACCTCGTTGCTGGCTGGATTGGTATTCTGTGTGGCATGATTAGCGGCGCTGTCCATGGGCTGTGGTTTCACCGTGTAGACTGGTTGGGTGGTTATGTGGCGTGGCCGCGGCGATTAACTCGCTTAGGACACATCAGCTTTTTTGGTTTAGCGTTTATTAACCTTGCCTTTGCCTGGTCATTGCCACCTGGAGCACTGGCGAGCAAAGCCGGTTGTTATGCTGCCTGGGCCTTAGTGATTGGTGCGCTGACCATGCCGCTGTGCTGTTACTTAACAGCGTTTGTCCCCGTATGCCGCCATTTGTTTTGTGTACCGGTAGTGAGTTTGGTGAGTGGTGTCGCAGTATTTATTCCTGCCTTACTATCATTGGGAACAAACAAGGGACCTATACCGTGAAAATTGCCTTTATAGCGATGAGTGGCGTGCGAGTTATTGATGCGGAATTATTACGCATCGGACTGACGTTACCGGGATTTGTTGAACGCGGTAATGTCATCGCATCATTACCGAGTTTAGGTTTGTTAACGCTTGCTGGAATGACACCTCCGTGGCACGAGGTTAGTTATCATGAAGTCGCCGATATTCGAAATGAACCGCATGTGCCTGTGTTTGCAGATGTTATTGCCATATCGACATTCAGTGCGCAAGTGCGCGAAGCTTACGAATTAGCCGATCGCTATCGTGCGCTGGGGATACGTGTGGTCATCGGTGGGCCACATGTGAGTGTATTACCAGACGAAGCGGGCGCACATGTGGATGCGGTTATTATTGGTGAAGGCGAAATAGTCTGGCCGCAAGTGTTAGCGGATGCAGAGGCAAATAATTTACAGCCTCAGTATGGCCAACGTGGTGTGGCATTTGATTTAGCGCACGCACCTTTGCCGCGCGTCGAATTATTAGATGTATCACGTTATAATCGTATCACCGTGCAAACCGCACGTGGCTGTCCGCATCGCTGTGAGTTTTGCGCTTCCACGCCGATGATGACGCCTGGGTATCGGCAAAAAACGGCAGATAAAGTATTAGCTGAATTAGACCGCATCCGTGCGATTTGGCCGCATCCCTTTATTGAATTTGCCGACGATAACACCTTTGTGAATCGGACATATTGGAAAAATTTATTACCTGAAATAAGTAAGCGTAAATTACGTTGGTTTACGGAAACAGATATAAGCGTTGCGGACGACGCTGAATTATTGGCCCGTATGCGTGATGCTGGTTGTGCCCAAGTGTTAATTGGCCTGGAAAGTCCAACGTTTGAAGCCTTACACGGCATCGATGCTCATGGCTGGAAGAGTAAGCGTTTTGATTTTTATTTAACTGCGATACAGAGAATTCAAAGTTTTGGTATGAGCGTGAACGGCTGTTTTATTTTAGGATTGGATGCGCATGACCAGAGCGTCTTTAATGCGGTGGACACATTTGTGCGCGAATCAGATCTAACCGAGGTACAAGTCACGGTGCAAACCGCCTTCCCAGGGACCAAGCTCTATGATCGTCTTTTACAAACTAACCGACTCATTGAGCCAACCAATTGGAATTTATGCACCTTATTTGACGTCAATTATCACCCAGCAAAAATGACAGCGACAGAATTACGTGATGGTTTCCGTGGGTTGGTCAGCATTCTTTATTCACAGGAGCGAACCGATCAGCGCCGTCGTCGTTTCAAGGAATTGCGGCGGGTCCGACGGGTGGCGTAGGTTCTAGCTGTGTGTATGAGATATCATCGGACGTCCCATTTATGCCATCGGGGCCGATTGACCAGACGGAAAGGCCAATAATCGGATATTTCATGTAATCATAGTCAATTCTCAGCAGATTTCCCCAGGCGTCTATGAGTTGAAAATTAGGTTTGACAAACTTTTTATGAATGGTTGGTTTCACCATTTGCAGAAAACCGAGATAATTAGTTTTCAGTAAAGCGGGAGAAAAGCCGCCATCAGTAGTTTCACTATTTTTTTCAGCCGGTCTTCCGTCAATAAATCCGTCGTTGTTGAGATCCCATAAGTAATTTTTTTTAAATTTTGCAGTTGGATCATTGGGTGTTGACTCTTCCCATGTCCAGGTCTTTAAATGATAAGTCAGAATAGCTGTGCCAACGGCGTTTATCAGAGATTGAGTGGCATTATTAGAGGAAAATTTTGGTCTATTGGACTTAGGGAACGGAGAGAGTAGAAATCCAACTAATAAAATTAACACAACAATAAACAATATTCTTATCATCGAGCTGCGAATAGATTTTGACCGAGTTTCTGAAATAGCGAAAAATAGTTACTGCTTGTTGTCAAGCTAGCGATAATTCAACTCCTTATTGACGTCTCTACCGCCGATGCTGTTCCTGCGCCTGATTCCACGCGATGCAGTCGGCATATTTAACGCCTGTGCCGCCGAAAATATCTAAGGCGCTGCCATAGGTTAGATCAACGCGGCCTTTGCTTAAGCGGTCGACTAATAATAAATCGGTGATGGTGCGGCCACCGCCAGCGTACACGCAGGGGATGGGGGACCATTGGCCGAGGGCAGTGACTAATTCTTCGTCGATGCCGTTGCACAGGCCCTCAACGTCGGCGGCGTGAATTAAAAATTCACTACAGGAATTGGCGAGGTCATTAATGGTGGCTTCACTCAGGGCAAATTCCGTAACGGTTTGCCAGCGGTTAATGGCCACCATCCAACCATTTGTGCGGCGGCGACAACTGAGGTCGATGACGATACGTTCTTTGCCAATCGATTTAACTAAGGCAGCGAGTCGCTCAGGAGCAAATATGCCATCGGGAAATAACCAAGTGGTGACGATGACCTTGCTTGCCCAGGCGTCCAACCACTCTTGTGCATTATCAATGGTAATGCCGCCACCGATGTGCAATCCATCTGGCCACGCAGCGAGGGCGGCTTTAGCCACGGCATGATTCCCTGGCCCTAATTTAATGACGTGGCCACCATGAGCGTGGTCATCACGATAACGCTCAGCAAAATGCGACGCCGGTTGATCGGCGACGAAATTTGTTCGTAGTCCCGCACCAGAATCGTTCAGGCTTCCGCCAACGATCTGCTTTACTTTGCCGTCATGTAAGTCGATGCAGGGTTTAAAGAGAGTCATTTGGATTGCCCCAGTCCGGAAGTCCAGAAGTCCGGAAGTCCGGAAGTCTGGTGTTGCATGGATCGCATAAGAAATTTTGTGCTTAAAATAGTTTGAGACAATTCAATATTAGACCAAATGGGACCAATGCAAACGTAGGAAATTAAAGACTTCCGGACTTCCGGACTTCCGGACTTCCGGACCGGTAATTCATTCTCCAAGATACGCCTCCCGCACCTTCGGATCATTGAGCAAATTACTGGCGAGATCATGGGCAACGATTTTCCCGGTTTCCAAGACGTAGCCGCGATGGGCTAGCTGGAGTGCGAGGTGGGCGTTTTGCTCAACTAGCAGGACCGACAATCCTTCCTGATTAAGCGTGCGAATGGTGTCGAATATTTTAAGTGTCAGCAGGGGGGCGACACCCATTGATGGTTCGTCCATCAGCAACATTTTTGGTTTCGACATCAGCGCGCGGCCAATGGCCAGCATTTGTTGTTCGCCGCCGGATAAGGTGCCACCGGTTTGATGGCGACGATCACTTAATACGGGGAATAAACTAAACGCGTGCTCAATGCCGTCGGAAATTTCTCGCGGGTCGTGACGAGTAAAAGCACCAAGACGTAAATTTTCCACCACGGTTAAACGAGGGAATATCAGTCGTCCTTCCGGTACCTGGGCTAATCCTCGTTCAACAATTCGATGCGCTGGTATCAGGGGGATTGCTTCGTTTGCAAAAGTAATTTCACCGCCAGATATTTTTTGAATGCCCGAAATGCATCGCAGAGTGGTCGTTTTTCCGGCGCCGTTGCTACCAATCAAACAAACAATTTCTCCGCGACCGACGGTTAAAGATACGTCTTTCAACACGTTAATGGCGCCGTACGCCGATGATACATTGGTCAGTGTCAGCAGGTTTTCTTTATTGGGTGCAGTGACGACACTTTTAATCGTCGTTTGATTTGTTTCCGTCATCCCGCCTCCTTACCTAAATAGGCTTCAATGACGGCTGGGTGTGCGCGAATTTCGGCGGGCGTGCCTTCGGCAATTTTATTGCCGTAATGCAATACCACGACGCGGTCACTAATACCCATGACCACTTTCATGTCATGTTCGATTAATAACACCGTGACACCTAAGTCACGAATGCGGCGAATCAGCGTCATGAGCGAGGCTGATTCCGTTGGATTCAGCCCTGCGGCTGGCTCATCGAGTAATAATAACGACGGCTGCGATGCTAAGGCACGGGCAATTTCTAAACGGCGTTGATGACCATACGGTAAACCACCGGCGCTGACGTCAGCGACCTCGCTTAAATCGACAAAGGCTAATAACTCATTTGCCCTAGCGCAGGCGGCGCGGTCTTCGCGAAAATGTGCCGGTAAACGAAACGCGCCATCCCAAGCGCGAGTGGATAATTTTGGTTCCATGCCCACTAATACATTATCACGGACACTGAGTTCGCGGAATAAACGAATATTTTGAAACGTCCGGGCTACCCCAGCGCGAGTGACTAAATCAGGTGAACAGCGCGAAGTACGCCATGCATTCCATGCACCACCAGCACCGACGACAGCACCCAATAGGGCGGGAATCATCGTCCACCATGACGGAGCTAATAGGCTACTGGCATCGCTCAACGCCTGGCCCCAGGGAAACGGCGTCGTAACGGCATGGGTATTAATCGTGGCGTTCCAGAGGGCATTGGCGTGCAACGCTAAGGTGACGGCTATTGCGGTAACCACACCTGACACGGCCCACGATAATTTATCACGTAACGTGGCCGACTTTTCGATGACGGCGGCATTAATGAATACCTGACCAGTCGTTGGTGGGTAAATACCAGTGATGGTATTAAATAATGAAGTCTTCCCTGCTCCGTTAGGGCCAATCACGGCCAAAATCTCGCCTTTTTCGACGCCAAAACTGACCTCGTTGACCGCAGTTAATCCACCGAAGCGTAACGTAACTTGTTTTAATTCGAGGACGTTCATGACACCGTGCCAATAGTTACGGGTTTAGCTTTTATGGGATCAACATCTTGTGCTGGAATAATGCCCTGTGGCCGCAGGCGCATCATCAAAATTAACGCCAAACCAAAAATCATAAATTTCCAGTTACTAGGTGTGGCTAAAACATTGTTCCCGGTCAATTCATTTCGCGTCATCCATTCCGTGAGATTGACTAAAATAATGGAATTAAATCCGACCATGATGAGCGCGCCTAAAATCACTCCCTTCACGTTACCCATTCCGCCAACAATCACGATGCATAAAATAACCACCGATTGCTGAAAATCATAAAACGACGGTTCAATACTCGTGCCGTTTAAGCTGGCAAACATGGCGCCGCCGAAGGCACAAAGGCCAGAACCAATCGCGAAGGCAATTAACTTGGTTCGTGCAGGAGAAATCCCCATGGAGCGGGCGGCTAATTCATCATCTCGCACGGCAATCCATTGCCGCCCTAAACGTGATTTGCGCATATTCTGGCACAGTAAAATAGCGGCCAACAACAGCGCGAGGTACAGATAATAGGTTGGTTTATAGGCGCTGATTGAATGCGTGATAAAAGGGATTTCCGGCGCGGCCACCGGATTTAACCCTTGCGTGCCTTTGGTAATGGCATCCATGTTTTTTAACACATCGGTAATGATTTCACCAAAGCCCAAGGTGACGATAGCTAAATAATCGCCGCGTAAGCGCATGGCCGGTAGTGCTAATATCGTGCCAGCGAGTGCTCCTACCAATAGCGCAACACCTAATCCAGGCCAGAAACCAATTTGGAACGGATAAATGGGCACCGTACAAATGGCAAACGTATAAGCGCCAATCGCCATAAAGGCAGCCGCCCCGAGATTGAGTAAACCAGTAAACCCAGCGACAATATTTAAACCTAATCCAACAATGGCAAAAACCATAATTGCCGGCACTAATGACGCAAACCTCATTGAAGTCGGTAAATAATCATCAACCACGGGCAGAATGAATGCCAGGAAGCAAAGACATACAGCAGGATTAACCACAGAGGACACAGAGCGCACAGAGGTCTCTTATGAGGGTAAAGGTGAGTTGGTGAATCGTTTGATGCCAGAAGTCAGAATACGTTGGTTGAAATTAATAAGTAATCCGGTCGAAATTCCAGATAGCTTCATGTATGAGAGTATTTGTGCATGGTGAATGTTGGTAAGTTGATCGACTGTTTTTAGCTCGCAGATGACACGATTTTCGACAACCACATCTAATCGATATCCATAGTTTAATGTTACACCTTTATAAATAACAGGTAATGACCGCTGTTGCTCTATATGCAGGCCCAATGTAATCAATTCATGGCACAAACAGGCTTCATAGGCTGACTCCAACAAGCCAGGCCCTAATTGGCGATGCACCTCAATCGCTGCTCCAATAATGAGACCCGTAAGACGGTTACTCTCGGTGTGCTCTGTGCCCTCTGTGGTTATTTCCTTCTTCATATCAGCTCAAACTTTCTCTCGCACACGAGAGCCAAGAATGCCGGTTGGCCGGAAAACCAGAACTAAAATCAACAGAGCAAAAACTACGGTATTGCTCCATTGCCCACCATTGGGCACCCAGCCTTCCATGACGGCTCGCACTAAACCAATGAGGATCGCGCCCAATACGGCACCAGGCAAATTCCCGATACCGCCTAATACCGCCGCCGTGAACGCATCCATGCCGTTGCGGTAGCCCATCTGAAAATGAATGGAACCCGTGTAGAGCGCCGTGATGACGCTGGCCACACCGGCTAAAGCACCGCCAATAATAAAGGTTAAGCCGATGACCCGATCGACATTAATGCCCATCAATTTTGCCGCAGTTGGATTTTGCGCGACCGCGCGCATGGCCGTGCCCATGCGCGTGCGACTAATAAATAACGTCAACCCAATCATCAGGGGAATGGTTACCGCAGCGACCATCACATCGCGTGGGGTTAATAAGACGGCAGATTGTTCGCCTAGTAAATTACTCCAGCCGAATAAATCAGGAAATGATTTTGCCGAGGCAGCGGAATTACCTCCGCCAAAAACGTCCATGGGCAAACCGCCCCAAAACATGCCAATATTGATGAAGACAAACGATACGCCGATAGCTGATACCAGTGCGGTTAATTTAGGCGCTTCGCGAATCGGCTTGTAGGCTAATTTTTCTACCGACCAGTTTAACCCAGCGGTAAAAAACGGAACGGTTAAAAACAATAACGGTAATGCGATCCACGGTGATAATTGATCACCACCACAGAGGCCAACAATGGTTAACGCCAGAAAGCAGCCCAGCATCATGACATCACCATGGGCAAAATTGATCAACTCAATAATGCCATACACCATGGTATAACCGAGCGCGATTAGCGCGATGATCAAGCCATTTGCCAGACCCGTTATCAGTAATTGGATAATCAGTTCAGTGTTGGTCATGACCAAATCAGCGGGAGAACTTTATTGATAAAATGGCAAAGAAAAGGGCGGCAAAAAGAGCACCAAACATGGGAGAAGGAGAGAACTAAAGTTCACTGTCCCAAGAGCTTAACAAAAGAAAACGCTTCATTCACCACCGTATTGCCACTCATCAACGCCAAGGTGGTATCGCCATTGTCGTCAAATGACCATTTGCCCAAAGCACCGTCATAATGTTTTGTTTCGCGTAGCGCTTGCAAAATTGCGGCGCGATCTTTTTTGCCCGCGCGCACCATAGCATCCAGTGCGACTTTGGCGCATTCATAAGCGTAGATGGCATAGCCTTCGGGTTCAATTTTATACACGGTGCGATAGGCATCGACGAACGCTTTGCCTTTGCCAGTTTGTTGTTCTGGTGGGATACCGCCGAAGGTGATGAATACGCGATTTTCTAATGCGGCATTGCCCGCAGCATTGATCAGCGCCGAATTATAGAAGGCATCCGGACCCATGAGTTTTGCGGTTAATCCACCGCTCTGCATATCTTTCGCCAATTGTCCGGCTCCGGTTTCGGTGGTTCCACCGAAATAGACTAAATCAGGACGAGCCAAGCGTAATTTATTAATGAGCGATTTATAGTTGCCCGATTTGCCATCGATGCCTTCAGTGCCGACCACCGTTAAGCCCAATTTTTCCGCGCTTTGCTGAAACATTTTCGCAATGCCTTGACCATACAATTCACGATCGTGTAAGACGAATACTCGTTTCGTGCCTAATTCTTTTGCCCAGGCGGCACCAACGGCACCTTGAATATCATCAGCGGGCACGACGCGGAAATAATTAATGCTACCACTGGGACGATAAACGGCCGGCTCATTCGCCTCACCAACATTGGGTTTGGTTAATCCCGGCCAGGTATTCGCTGGCGATATCATTGCTATGCCAGCTTGATTTAATTTCGGCATCGCAATTTTTGCCGCGCCTGAATTATACGTTCCGATATACACCATGACGTCGGGATTGCGGATCGCTTTATCTGCGTTGGCAGCTTCGACTGCGGGATCCCAGGCTCCACGTTCGGGGGAAGCGTCATCCCAATCTTCGTAAGTCAGAGAATATTTTGTCCCGCCAACGGTTATTGTTCTTTCGTGTTCATCTAATGCCATTTTGATGCCATTGACCATGGAGGTCGTCTGTGCATTCGCACTGCCGGTGCGCGGCAAGCTACTGACGATGGTGATGGTGTCGGCGGCGATCAGCGCGGATCCCCAAATCGATCCAAGGGCAGCCCCCATTAATAATAAGTGCATCGTACTGGTCATCCATGATCGCATAACGTTACCCCCCAAGCGGTTGGCAGCAGGGTAGAAACACTGTGCAGGGGGCAAGAAGGGGTTCGCGCAGCAGATCGGCGAGCGGTTAGCATTAGCCATACACCCGCTCACCACAACAGCGCCCTCCTCCGCTTTTCACTTGGTCCGGACTACCCGCTTTGCAGCATCCGACCTCCCTTTTACCAGACGTGGGTAACGCCCCGTCATCACGGAGCTTCCCATGATTCGTTTGCCCCTTGTTGCCGCCCTGTGCGCGGTTTGTTGTGCGCCACTGTTTGCTGAAGAAAAAGCACCTGCCACGACGACTCCGGTGGTTGCTGCTGGCGCATCCGCTGGTTGGACCAGTGATCAAAAGGCGAGCTATTTAATTGGTGTGCAAATGGCCAAACGCTTAAAGCCTTTTGCCGCAGATTTAGACTCAGCAAAAATTATCCAAGCGATTCAAGATGTCTTCGCCGGAAAAGAATCCGCCGTCCCCGCCAGCGAAGAACAAGCCGTTATGCAAACCTTCCAAGAAGGCATGCAAGCCAAAGAAGCCAAGCGCGGCGAATCACGCAAAAGTGACAACGTTAAATGGCTGGCTGACAATGGCAAAAAAGAAGGCATCAAAACCACCGCCAGCGGTTTACAATACCAAGTCATGAATGCTGGAGGAGGCAAACAAGCCGCCATGGGCACCACGGTGACTGTCCATTATACCGGCACCTTGCTGGACGGTACCAAGTTCGATTCATCAGTTGACCGCGGCGAACCAGCCGATTTCCCACTGAATCCAGGCGGCCTCATCCAAGGCTGGTTAGAAGCCATCCCCATGATGAAGGAAGGCGATAAATGGAAATTATTTATTCCTTCCGACCTCGCCTACGGTGAACAAGGTAATCAAGGCATCCCACCAAATTCATTGCTGATCTTTGAAGTCGAACTCATCAAAGTCGGCGGCGGCGCACCAGCTCCAGCTGATGCTGGTGGCATTCAGTTAAAATAAAATATTAGGGTTATTGGTGATAAGAAACGAGGTCGGGCTTTTGCTCGGCCTCTTTTTTTTGCACCGTGACACGGGCGGCCCGCCCGTGATGGATTCTGTATCATCGTCTTATGTAACGTATTCGGAATGAGTAAAATCAGCAGTTAAACTCGTATCGACAACGTGCATTGAGACACTGAAAATTAAATAGCACAAAATAAAAATCATTTCCTTGTTTTAGTATTCTCACCGTCATAGAACCCCCGAAC
>SXGR01379679.1_pt1 | contig 13859 bp, 14 predicted proteins | sample 3174711 | NCBI WGS metagenome assembly SXGR01 (sample SAMN11356860, study PRJNA531348) | freshwater metagenome | isolation source: freshwater sample F1-60 | place: China: Fuxian Lake, Yuxi | collected 2017-12-25
ATCACCCACTCATCACCATCGAGTACGGCGGAGGTGCGTAGTGAAGCGAGGTCACTCCCCGCGCCAGGTTCTGAATAGCCCTGACACCATACCGTTTCACCACGAATGGTGGGTTCGATGAAGCGACGTTTCTGCTCTTCAGTACCGAGTTCAAGCAGTGTCGGCACAAGCATGGAAATGCCTTGACCGCCAAGACCGCCAGGCACCTGCGCATTGGCGAATTCTTCCGAAATGATGCGTGACTTGAGAATGTCGGGTTGTGCGCCGTAGCCGCCGTAGACCTTGGGGATAGTTCGGGCCGCATATCCATTCTCGATGAGTAGCGCCTGCCATTCGCGAATGACAGTTGAGCGCATCCCTTGGCCTTGAGCCTTCGGCGCCTGATGGCGGTGGTTTTTGAGAAAGGTGCGTACCTCTTCCCGGAATATCTCGTATTCCGGGCCGTAGGAAAGGTCCATAGGGCTCCCCCGAACGATCGTATTGATTTGGGTGCATGGTAACGCAGGACGGCCTTGCGGCAGAATGGTCCGACCTTAAGGGGACTGCGCACATGAAAGATCAAACCATCGCCATTCATGCTGGCTACACTACTGAACCCACGATGCATGCGGTTGCGGTCCCTATCTACCAGACCGTGGCATACGAATTCGACAACGCCCAACACGGCGCGGACCTATTCAACCTGGCCGTACCGGGAAACATCTACTCGCGCATCATGAACCCCACGTGTGATGTGCTGGAGCAACGGGTTGCGGCGCTTGAAGGGGGGCTTGCGGGCTTGACCGTTTCAGCCGGCAGCGCAGCGATTCACTACGCGATCATCAATCTCGCCGCAGCGGGCGACAACATCGTCTCCGTGCCACAACTCTGCGGTGGTACCTACACACTGTTCGCGCATATGTTGCCGAAGCTCGGCATCGAGGTACGTTTCGCGGAGAACGATTCTGCTGCCGCCCTCGAGAAGCGTATCGACAGTCGCACCAAGGCGATCTTCCTTGAAACCATCGGTAATCCTGCCGGCAACATCGTTGATCTGGAGGCCATTGCTGCCATGGCCAAACGTCGCGGCATCGCGACCATCGCCGACAATACGGTGGCGACGCCGGCGTTACTCAAGCCCATTCAATACGGCATCGACATTGTTGTGCACTCAGCAACGAAGTACATGGGTGGTCATGGCACCACATTGGTTGGCGTGATCGTCGATGCGGGCAAATTCCCTTGGACCGAACACCAGGCTCGATATCCGATGTTCAACCAGCCGGAAGCGAGTTATCACGGTGTGGTCTATGCACAGGCCTTTGGTGCAGCTGCATACATCGGTCGAGCCCGCACTGTGCCACAGCGCAATACCGGCTCCGCGTTGTCGCCGTTCAACGCGTTTCAGATCCTGCAAGGTATCGAAACCCTGCCGCTGCGGATGGAACGACATTGCACCAACACACTTGCGGTCGCGAAACACCTACAGAAACACGCCAAGGTGGAGTGGGTGAGTTATGCCGGCCTTGAAGGTCACGCCCACCACGCACTCGCCAGGAAGTACATGGGTGGTTATGCCTCGGGAATCCTGACGTTTGGTGTAAGGGGCGGGTTCGATGCCGGCGTGAAGTTCTACGATGCCCTTAAACTCTTCAAGCGTTTGGTCAACATCGGGGATGCCAAATCACTCGCCTGTCATCCGGCGTCGACGACACACCGGCAGTTGAGTGAATCAGAACAACGTGCGGTGGGTGTGGCACCGGAGTCGATTCGATTGTCGGTTGGCATTGAACACATCGACGACATTCTGGCGGACCTCGATCAGGCATTGGCTGCTGCTTGAGATTTATCGTCGGGATTCTGCTGCTCAGCATTGGCTCGGTCGCAGCTTACGCGAAGGAAATCACCGGCACAGTGATCGATGTGAAGGACGGTGATTCTTTTGTGATACGGGATTCGTCCGGCAAAGAGATCACCGTGCGGCTTGCCGAGTGTGATGCGCCGGAGTATCGGCAGAACTATTCGAGCGAGGCCCGACGCCACCTCACGACACTCATCCTGGGTCGCAAGGCTTCTGTGCTGACCAATGACGAAGATCGTTACGGTCGAGCTGTGGGTCGCGTCTATCACGAGGATCGGGATATCAATGCCGCCATGGTTTCTGCTGGCCTCGCGTGGGCGAATCTTCCCTACCTCACCGATCGCGACTTTCTTGCGCTCGAGGCCGAAGCGCGACAGGCGCGACGTGGACTGTGGGCGGATCGCAGCAAACCCTTAGAACCGTGGTTATGGCGCAAATCGCGCAGAGAATCAGTACCCATTCCCACCTCACCCGCGCCAACATCAAATTGCCTCATCAAAGGTAACGTCAGTGCCGACGGCAAACGGCGTTACCATGTGCCGGGTTCGCGAAGTTATAACGACACACGGATTGATGCCCGCAGAGGTGAACGCTGGTTTTGCACAGAGGTTGAGGCGCAGGCTGCAGGCTGGGTGCGTGCAGGCAAGCGGTAATCAAGCCTGCCAGAGTGTCCAGATGCCGATGAGAATGAAACCAACCCCAGCGATCCGCGTTAACCAACTCGGATCGACATAGTTGGACACCACACCACCGACGAGGACGCCTATTCCGGCAGCGGCAATCAGGGCGATGGATGCGGCGAGAAAGATGGTGAGTTGGCTGGAGGATTCCCGCGCGGCGAAGAGCATCGTGGCAAGCTGGGTCTTGTCGCCAAGTTCCGCAAGGAAGACGGTACCAAGAACGGTGAAAAAGAGTTTGAGATCCATATCCACTCCGGTCAATCCAAGAAGGCCTGACTATATCAAGATGTGATGGTGGAGTTGGGTGTCTGAAGGGGAGGAGAAAAACAAGTTCATGAACACGAATCGATCAGTCGCGCGCCGGACGATGCTCGCCACCATGGCGCGGATGCAGGATGAACATAACCGGCAAGTGCATCCGGATTGGCGCAATCAGGGCTTTCACTACTATCGCGCGATCTGGGTGGAGTGTGCAGAACTCCTCGATCACTTCGGGTGGAAGTGGTGGAAACACCAGCAACCCGATCTTCCGCAGGTGAAACTCGAGCTTGTCGACATCTGGCACTTCGGCTTGTCGATCTTGTTGCGGACGGATGAACTGAACGATGCTTTGGTTGATCTTTTTGTTACGGAGCGATCCGCAGCGGAACCGGAAGATTTCCGCTTGGCCGTCGAACGACTTGCCGAAGGCACGTTGCAAGGCCGGAACTTCAGCGCTGCAGATTTTGCAGCGGCAATGGCCGCTTTGCCGATGGACTTCGATGAGCTCTATCGCCTCTATGTCGGCAAAAACGTGCTCAATCACTTTCGCCAGGACAACGGCTACAAGCAGGGGACGTATCGTAAACTCTGGCAAGGTCGTGAAGACAACGAACACTTGATTGAAGTGCTGGCCGAACTAGACGCGTCGCGTCCCGATGCGCCTGAACAACTCTATACGGCGCTCGTTCACCGTTATGCCGCGGGCGAGCGGTAACCGACATGCGTGGTGTCCTTCACCTCGCGGGAACGCTGCTGTTGGTTCCGTACTTTGTGCTTGCGGCTTTTTTTGTGCTGGTAGGACGCGCCGCCGCCTCGGGTTCCTGGTGGAACTTGATCGATCTCCTGGCCAATACAGCCTACTGGACGCTCTACGTCGGCCTGCCGCTGGTTGCACTGATTTTTCTTACATTGGCCACGGCCGGTTTCTTTGCAAGCGCACAACGGCTCGCCACCCTGGTGCTCGCAGGACTCTCGGGGATTGTGCTGGTGATCCTGATTTTCTGGCCGACAACCTGGCCTGACTTTGGACAGTGGTTGTTCCTGCTTCCTTGCGTATTGGTGTTCGCCCTCAGTCTGCTAACAGCGCTCTCGGAACGCTGATTTACTGGAGAAAGAGATGAAGCGCTACTTAAGTCTGCTACCGATCGGCCTCGTGATGGCCGGTTGTGCTGGCCAACCGAGTACGGTTGATGAGGTTGAATCGCAAGCAAGCACTCAAAGTGCAGAGGAAATTCATCAGAGTGCATGGGTGCTGGATGCGCATGCGGACATTGTGGCCGAAGGTGAACAATCACCTTATGCAGGTGCAGATGGACGGTCTCGTGTTGAGCCGTCGAAGATGCGTGCAGGAGGGATGGACGCCGTTGTGATGGCGGTTGCAGTTTCGCCGGGTCCACGAAATGACGAAGGCTATCGCGCAGCGCGTGCTGAAGCGGATCGTAAACTCGCCGCGGTGAATGCACTGGTCGCAGTCCCGTCCAACAACATTGTTGTGGCGCGTACTGCTGACGAGGTGGTTGCCGCGCACCGTGCCGGTAAGCTCTCGTTGATTCTTGGCTTCCAGAACGCGCTCATTCTCGGCCGCGATGTGGCAGCGCTGGATAAGTTCTACGAGTCAGGCGTGCGTGTGTTCGCGCTCACTCACATGGGATACAATGATTTTGCAGATCCATCGCGCCCCCTCTTCGATGCGGCAACCGGAACCCACGAGCCGGACGCTGAACACGGCGGATTGTCTACGCTGGGTGAAACCGCCATCGGGAGGATCAACGCGCTAGGTGGGGTTGTTGAAGTCACGCAGCTATCAACAGCAGCGACCCTTGAAGTATTGAAACTCTCCAAGGCCCCCGTCATCGCCAATGATCGCTACGCGAGCCTTGTACCGCTAGCCAATGCGCGCAGTGATGCGACGGCGATACACCAGGTGCTGCAGGAGAGTTATGGTTTTCGGTCGAAACTCCTGCTCGATGCGACACGGCTGCAGATGTTTGAAGGCATCGCGGCGTTAAAAGATGTCACCGGACCGGATGATCTGGTGCTGATTTACTACGCGGGCCATGGTGTCAGTAAAAGGGCGCTGAGTTACTGGCTGCCGGTGGATATCCGCTCACGGGAAGAAGCCCCGGGTGTGGGCTTGTCCTCCGAAGAAGTGGTTAACTGGATCAAGACCATTCCTGCGCGCCACGTCATGGTGATCGCTGACTCGTGTTATTCAGGGCAAGGTATCGCCGAGTCAGGTGGCACGACGTTCCGGGCAGCGGATGCCGAGAGGATGTTGCCGTTTCTCATCCGCAGCCGTTCGCGAACGATGCTGACCTCAGGCGGTGATGGTCCTGTGCTTGATGGTGGTGGGGGCGGCCAACATTCCGTATTCACCCGCGAGCTGCTCGGGGTCTTTCGTGAAAACCAGGGCATTCTCTACGGCGCACAACTCTTCAGTCACATGCGTGAACGTGTGAAGTACACGGTGGATGGAGATGCCATCAACCAGACTCCTACCTTCGGCAGTATCGATCGCGCGGGCCACGAAAGTGGGCAGTTCGTTTTTGTGAATGCGAAGGTGAAGGCCTGAGCGTAAGCCGCCTCCAGAACATTTGATGCCATGAAACTTGTTCCTGATCGCTTCGACGCGATGGTCCGCCCACGCGGCTATGTTTTTTATGGCTGGTGGATCGTCCTCTCCTCTGCCGGGGTACAGTGGTTTTCAGCGTTTTTGTGGATGTCGTCCTATGGCGCCTATGTGGTTCTGTTGGAAGAAGAGTTCCAGTGGAGCAAGGCGTTGTTGTCGGGCGCGTTTGCACTGACACGGATTGAGAGTGGTTTGCTTGGCCCGCTGCAAGGTTGGATGGTGGATCGTTATGGCCCCATCCCGGTGTTACGTACGGGTATCGTCTGTTTCGGCGTCGGCTTTATGTTGTTTTCACAGGTACAAAACCTGTGGCAGTTCTATTCAACCTTTCTGCTGATTGCGCTGGGCACAAGTCTCGGTGGTTATGCGACGTTGATGGTGTCGCTCGTCAATTGGTTCAGTAAGTATCGAGCGACCGCGATTTCTTTATCGCAACTTGGTTATTCCCTCGGTGGCTTGTGTATTCCCATTCTCGCGTTGGCGCTGGAAGCATGGGGCTGGAGAACCGTCGCCTTTGGCAGTGGCATTGTGGTGCTGTTCCTGGGACTGCCGATGGTGCAGATGGTCAAACACCGACCAGAAGATCATGGCGAGGTGCCGGATGGCATCGACTATGACCATCCCGATGCGCCCGCGCCGCCACGTGCACAGGTGCAGTTCACCGCACGTGCAGCCATGCGTACGTCGGCGTTTTGGTTGATTTCGATTGGTCATGCGCTCGCGTTGCTGATCGTCTCCGCCGTGATAGTGCACCTCATTCCTCACCTCACGGCGGGATCGGGTTATTCACTGGTGATGGCGTCGAATATCGTGCTGGTGCTGACGCTATTTCAGATCGTCGGCCAATTACTCGGTGGCTGGGCGGGGGACCGGGTGTCGAAACGTTGGGTTTGTGCAGCCTGTATGGTGGCGCACACTGTCGGACTCTTGCTCGTGACCTACTACGCGACTTATATCGCGGTGCTCGGATTCTGCGTTTTACATGGCCTCGCGTGGGGTGTGCGTGGACCGATGATGGTGGCGATTCGTGCGGATTATTTCGGCACAGAAGCCTTTGGCACGATCATGGGTTTTTCATCGCTGATCGTGATGTTCGGGATGTCGGGTGGACCCATCATCGCCGGCATCATGGCCGATGCCGATGGCAACTACGTCAATGGGTTTACGTTGCTCGCGGTACTCGCGTTGTCTGGCGCGCTCTGCTTTATCGCTGCCAAACCACCGAAAGCTGCTCCTGCAAATACAGGGAGCAGCTTCCAATCACGATGAGAATCAGCGCGCCGGCGGCGTCTTCTGCTCGGGCTGTTGTGCAGCCTGTTGACGCTTGTTGAGTGCAAACAGCTCCTTCGCATCAAGCCCACCATCACCATTGGCATCGACCATCTTGAAGCCCTGCACAAGTCGCTTCTTCATGCGCTCGGGCAGTTCCGGCCAGGACAGGCGGCCGTCCATGTTGCGATCCAGGAAACCCACCCACTGATAGGTGTCCGCGAGACCTTTGTCATGAATGGGCTTGGCCGCAGTTTCATCGACCCAGGCAAAACTCACCGCGCCATAGAGCATCTCGTCATGGCTCTGCAGGCCCCAGGGAACCGTGCGCTCCGGATCAGGGTTACGTGCGTTTTTCACCGAGTTGTCATAGATGGTGGTGTGAATCAGCTTGCCGCCTGTCGGCACCTGGAGCGGCTCTTTGAACGCGTAGGTGCGCTGCCAGTTGAAGTCATAGTGCGGAACGTTGAGCACTTCCTGACGCGTGCCATCAGGGAGCAACAGTTCAAACTTCGATGCCTTGCCGCGGTAGTGCGCGTGTGGCACGAGTGAATACACCACGGCCGGTTTGTCGAATTCGAAGTACGCCGCCTGTGCAGACGCTTCGGTATTCGGCGGAATCTGAATGGTGGGGTTGATCACCACGGTATGCCGCAGGAAGTTCTTCGGCGCTGCTTTGTGGAAGTACAAGCCCACCTTGGTGCGGTCCGTTGCCTGCTTGCCGTAGGGGGTGTAGTGCATCTGGAACAGGAAGTCTGTACCTGGTTGTACGAAGACACCCGTGCCTTCAGGCATCTCAGCGGATTCGTTACCTGGCGCATAACCGATGATGTAGTTGTCGAAGACGTTCTCACGTCCTTCCGGTACAGGTACACCGAGTTCGGACGCGCCCATCAGCACATGGTGAACTGCTGAGCGATCTCCGGGTACGACGGTGGCTGCGCTGACCCAGACGGATTTTTTAAGCGGATTGGGAATGCGCGGGAACTGGTAATCGACCACACCGGTGGCCGGAACGCTGTACGAAGGAATTTCCAGGATAAGGTCGGGCTTGCCGAGTGGCCAGTCCTGCCAGGCGACAGGTTTGGCGGCGAGAATGTCTTCGCCTTCGCCACGTACAGCACCTTGTTCAACCCAGCTGACCAGCGTGCGCAGATCTTTACGGCTGATGCCCTTGTCGTGAATGAAGGTGCCGACTTCCGGGTCCGCATGCCAGGGCGGCATACGCTTGGTGCGCAGCACTTCGCGAATCATCGGGGAGAAACCACGCACCATCTCGTAACCGGTCATGGCCCAGGGTGCGATACCGCCGGTGGTATGACACACCGCGCAGTTGTCGCGCAGGATGGGCGCCACATCGGCGGTATAGGTGAGCCCGCTCTCAACGGGCTCCCAGGTAAGCGCACAACCTTTTGATTCTGGCGCGGTCGATGACAAGGCCACCGACGCATCAGCTTTCGTCAGCTGCGCAAGGCCCTCATGAGCACCGCTGAGGTTACCGTGCCAGTTGACTGACCAGTTGCCGGGATTGATCACGAGCGTGTCACCGGTGGCCTTGAGTCCAAGGGCACGAGAGATCACCTGGGTGTCATCGTGCAGGATCGGCAGGTCAGCGCTTTGAGACACCGAATAGTCGCGCAGCGACTTACGTGTGGTCTTGGGATCGCTGTTTAACAACATGAAGCGCGCGCCGTCAGCGCCGAATCGTTTTTGCAGCGACTTCACCCGTTCAAGATCCGCGGCAGTGGATCCGCAGGAGGAGTCGCTGGCGATGATGACCAACGCCTTGGCGTCAGACTGGTAATACAGCTCCTGGGCGGTACCGTTCTGGTCGATCAGCACGAAGTTGTCGAGGGGCACGGAGGCTTGGGCGAAGGTGGCGGCGTCAAGAAGCGCGGCAACCAAAAACGGTTGTGAACGTCGCATGCGAGGAGATTCCGGATTAAGCGGTGGGTGGATGGTAAACCGAATTCCCCGTCCAAGCAGCCGGCTCTGGCCGGGGTTTGGTTACCAGAGTTTACGATCCGCTAAGTGTCAGACCTATCGCCACAGATCCTGAAGCTTGCGACAAGCCATGGTCAAACAAGCAAAGTGATTGTTGCCAGGCTGCGCCAGATCGGCCATCACCCGAGTCCAGCTCTGACGACGAGAGTCCTGGGTCTTCAACCATTCCGCCGTGGTGACACCACTGACCACCACCCGAGCGGCGAGTACGCTCTGCTGGTTGGCCACTTCTTCGAGCAGGATGTCCCGCTCCATAGCCTGCCAATGAGATGAAGGTTCGAGTGCGGTCAATCGTGCGCCTGCGTCAGGACTCACAATGCAGTTCGTGGATCTGTCTGATGGCGCAGATGATGCAGTATTCCTGGATGTTACTGGTGCACCCATGGTTCCAAATGGCACCTATGATCCGCTTGTTAAGACACTACGTGTGGAGTTCGACGAGCGTATGCGCCCGGCAGGCAAAACGTTCTCCTTACGATTCCGCGTGCGGCTGAGGTAGCGGTTTCGGAAGACTCAAGCGAAGACTGCGACGACCCGATCCAGCGTCCACATGCCCGCAATGCATCCCATGATCCAGCTGTAAGCCACCTGCGGCACTCGTGACTGCATCAGCTTTGTTTGTATCCACAGGAGCGCCACCAGGACCGCGATGATGATGAGTTGGCCGACTTCGATGCCGACGTTGAAGAGGAAGAGTGATGCAGCGAGTTGATCACGCGGCAATCCGATCTCCGAAAGTACGCTGGCAAAGCCTAGACCATGCAAGAGACCGAAGAGCAGCGCCATGATCCACGGACGCGACTTTGTGAGTACTGAACGACGCTCCGGTTTAATGACCAGCTCACGTGCCAGGAACAGAATCGATAGGGCGATGATGGCTTCGACCGGCGCTTGTGGCACGGAAACGATCTGTAAAACAGACAGTGCGAGGGTGACACTGTGGGCGAGGGTGAATGCGGTAATGGTCTTGATCAGGTCCATACGTCCTGGAATGAAGAGTACGAGGCCAATGACAAAGAGCACATGGTCGATGCCAAAGAGCAGGTGTTCGATGCCGAGCCAGAGATACGCAGATGCTGCAGGCGTTGGATCCGACAAATCCACTGAGGGGCGTTCCGGGCGGAGCAGATGATTCGTCGTGCTGCCGTCATTTCGATCGATACGGACCATCACATCCGTGAGCGTTGCTGAAAGCCCCTGAATCGTCAGCACGGCAGCCTCGGGATTGCAGTTCAGTGTGAAACGCGAGAGACGTGCCGAGCCGGTGAATTCTTCAGCACCGGACGGTTGTAGTTCACACGCAGGGTCTAAGACCGGAGCCAACGGCAGTTGTCGACCTTCCGTCACCGGTTGTTTCCAGAGCAGTGTCCACTTGCCGCCGGCCTGCTCTGCAAGCTGCAGATAGGCTGGGCGAACTTCGTGGGCGAATGCCGGCAACGTCACAAGCCAAAGAATCAAGACCAGGCTGCGTGTCATGGACTGGCTGGGCTTCATGCAGAAGGCGTCTCGATGGTGTAGCGCGCCTTGAGAGACTCGTAATATGCATCGTTCGCCGCTCGACGTGCCTGCATCTGCCAATCGGCGATAACGCGGTCGCGGATGCGCTCGAACGGTTCGAGCGCCGCTTCGAGCTGTTCTTCAATGCGCACCACATGCCAGCCATAGGCGGAACGCACTGGACCCAACCAGCCTTCGCCCGAGAGCGCAAACAACTCTGCTGCGAAGGTGCGGCCAAAGAGGTCGCCGATTTCGCGCTCCGAGCGTTGCGCGTAACTTTTCTGCAGCATGAAGGGGTCATCGGCGATGGACTGATCGGTCAACGCGGAGCGGGCGTCGTCTTCGGCGGTTTTACGACGATCCACGCTGAAGTAGCGGTGAACAAAGCTGATGCGCGGTGGCTGGGTGTAATCCGCCTGGTGTTCGTCGTAGAACTTTTTGAGCTCGACGTCGTCAGGTGTCTTCGCAGTCGCCACGTCTTCCGTGAGGAAAGTGAGCTTCTGCACGAGGCGACGTCTGACGATCGTATCATCGGCATCGAGCCCCATTCGCTGCGCTTCCCGATAGTAGATCTCTTCGCGGATGAAGCTCTCGATTAGCCCCTTCATTTCTTCGTCAGTGGGTGGCCTTCGCATTTGCATCTGCCACTGATCTGACAGGCGAGCCACTTCTGCGGCATCAATGGTGATGGTTGAATCTTCGGCGTCCCCTTCGACCCATCGACTCGCAAACAACAATACTGCGCCGATGAGTAGAAAAACGAAGAGCGGATCTTTAAGGAAACTCTGATTAATGTCTATTTCCGCCATAGCTTCGTTAGTCGTCGCTCCGAAAAATCGCGGACGTACTGCATATCCGCGATTTTCCTCCGTTCCTCCAGCCTCGCTCTGACAGAAACATCCTATTAACCAGAGCTTCCTTAAGAAAACGCATCACGCCATCTCATAACCGCCAGCGACGGAGAGCGCGACTCCCGTCACGTTAGGCGCCGAGGCGAGATACACCACAGCTTGCCCCATGTCTGCAGGTGTTTGCGGTCGGCCGAGCGGAATCATGCGTTTCATCATCGCTTCAAAATCAGCGTCTTTTCCGGCGGTATCCGTGGCGTTGGTCGGCAACAAGTGATCGAGCCACATGGCGGTACCAACCATGCCGGGGCAAATCGCATTGACGCGAATGCCATCCTTCGCAAGTTCATGCGCCAGCGACTGGGTAATTCCGATGGCCGCGAACTTTGAACCGCAATAAGCCGACATGTTGGCGAAACCCTGTTTTCCAGCGATGGAGGCGGTGTTCACGATCACCGCGTTCTTTGAATTCCTGAGTGCCGCTAGCGCAGCTTGGGACATCAGGAAAATACCCTTGGTGTTGACCGCAAAGATGCGATCCCACTGCGCTTCGGTGAAGGTGGAGATTGGGCCTGAATCGACAATCCCGGCGTTGTTGACAAGGACGTCCACGCCACCGAAGGCGGCGACGGTTGCCTTGACGGCGGCTTCACAACTTTGAGCGTCCGTGACGTTGACGGTGGTGCTCTGGATCGTGCCGACGCTTGCAAGCTCAGCGATGGTCCGTGCGAGTTCTTCGCTACCCGCGAGCTTATAGCGCCAATCCGTGTCACGACCCGGCAGGTCAGCGATCATGACCTTCGCGCCGGCTTCGAGGCAGGCTTGTGCGATGCCTCGGCCGATGCCCCGTGCGCCACCTGTAATCAGCGCGATGCGGTTCTTGAGTTGCATGGTGTCTGTCTCCCCGGATGCAATTCTGTCTGGCGAAGCGGAATCGCCACCGTGGGAGCGACTTCCAAGCCGCGATCCGCTTTTCTATGCGGCAAACTTATACAGGTGATGATCGCCATTGCCAAACATCGTATCGATCACGAGCAGTCGCTTGAAGTAATGACCGACTCGAAGTTCTTCGGTCATGCCCATACCACCATGCAACTGTACTGCGTTTTCGCCTACAAACATGGCTTGTTTGCCGATGAGCGCTTTCAGTGCATGCACGGTGCGTTGGGCATTTTGCCCCGCGCCGGCAACTTCCATGGTGGCGCGCAGCAACATGGATTTGCACTGTTCGTACTCCATGAACATTTCCACCATGCGGTGCTGGAGGACCTGGAAATCGGAAAGGGGGTGATCGAATTGCACCCGTTCCTTGGTGTATTCAATGGTGTCCTTGTAGAGCATCTCCATGGCGCCCACGGCTTCCGCAGAGACCGCAAGGATGCCGTCGTTAATCACGTCGTTGAGCAGTGCGTAGCCTTGACCGACTGTTCCCAGGACCCGTGCTTTTTCGACACGCACATCCTTGAAAGCGATTTCCGCAGCCTGCAGACCATCAACCATCGGAAACCCTGTGCGAGTGATGCCTTCTGTACCTGCGTCGATCAACAGCAGCGTGAGGCCGTTTTCGTTGTCCTGCGCGCCGCTGGTACGTACAGAGACCACGAAGTGCGTCGCGGTGCCGCCATTGATCACCATGGACTTCTGACCGTTGACGATGAAGTGGTCGCCTTTGTCATCGGCGCGAGTCAAAACGTCAGCAATATCGAAACGCGACTGCTCTTCAGAATAGGCGAGCGCAAGCTGTGCAGAGCCATCGATGATGGCGGGAATAAGCTCTGCCTTGAGTGCATCAGATCCACCGCGTTTGACCGCTCCACCTCCGAGTACAACCGATGCCAGGAAAGGTTCAACGACGAGGCCACGCCCGAACTGCTCCATCACGAGCATGGTATCGATCTGGTTGCCGCCAAAACCACCGTCGTTTTCTGCAAACGGCAGGCTCAGCCAACCAAGCTCTGCCATCTTCTGCCAGTTGGTTGCAGCGAAACCGCCTTTGCCACTGATATAGCTCTGGCGCTTGTCGAGGCTGTAGTTCTGATTAACAAACCGCTGCACGTTATCGACAATGATCTGTTGTTCTTCGGTCAGGTCGAAGTTCATTTTTTTAGTTCCTCTTCTCGCCTTTGCTGCCGGCAATGCCGAGCACGTTTTTCGCGATCACGTCTTTCTGCACTTCACTCGCACCACCATAGATGGTGTATGCACGGCTCCCGAGATATCCCGACATGCCATCGCGTGCAAACGATGGACCGTACTTCTTGCCGCCCCAGGCAGCGGAGAAAAGACCACCGGCTTGCATAGTGAGTTTCTGGATACGCTGCTGAATGTCAGTGCCTTTGAGTTTGAGGATCGACGATGCAGGGCCTGGCGCATTCCCTGATGCGGCCGCTGCAAGGCTGCGAAGTTCGGTGTATTCCGTCGCCATCAAATCGATTTCGAGTTCCGCGATCTTCGTGCGAAACCCTGGCTCATCGAGCAGGGTGCCGTCACCACGTTTCACACCCTGTGCACGACTCTTCAGCTTCTCGAGCGCAACGATGGAGTTGGAAATGCCGGCGATGCCTGTACGTTCGTGTTGCAGTAGACCTTTGGCGACGCTCCAACCTTTGCCTTCAGCGCCGATGCGGTTCTCCACCGGCACTTTCACGTCGGTGATGTGCACCATGTTCACGGTATGTGCGCCGCCGAGGGTGATGATCGGCTTCACTTCGACACCAGGCTGCTTCATTGGGAACAGCAGAAAGGTGATGCCATCCTGTTTTTTGCCGGTGTCGGCGGTGCGTGTCAGACAGAAGATCCAGTCGGCCATGTGTGCAGCGGTGGTCCAGATC
>SXGR01299582.1_pt1 | contig 13853 bp, 15 predicted proteins | sample 3174711 | NCBI WGS metagenome assembly SXGR01 (sample SAMN11356860, study PRJNA531348) | freshwater metagenome | isolation source: freshwater sample F1-60 | place: China: Fuxian Lake, Yuxi | collected 2017-12-25
CGGAATCAAGCGCCGATGTCGCCTCATCCAGAATCAAGACCGGCGCATTCTTGAGCAGCGCGCGCGCAATCGCCAGTCTTTGGCGTTGTCCGCCCGACAGTTTGACGCCGTTCTCGCCGACGAGGGTGGCAAAGCCCAGAGGCATCTGACGAATGAATTCAGTGGCATGCGCGGCATCGGCGGCGGCTTGAATTTGCGCCTCACTGGCGCCCTTCATCGCGCCATAGGCAATGTTGGCCGACACCGTGTCGTTGAACAGCACCACGTCCTGACTGACTAGCGCGATGTTTGCACGCAGGCTGGCGAGCCTGAGGCTTGTCAGATCATGGCCGTCGAGCGTGATGCGCCCGGACGTGGGCCGGTAAAAACCCGGCACCAGATTCGCCACCGTGGTTTTGCCCGCACCCGAAGCACCCACCAGCGCCACCGTTTCGCCGGGCTGGATGTGCAGGTTGATGCCGTCAAGCGCGGGCCGCTCCGCGCCGTCATATTGCAAGCGTAAGTTTTCAAACACTAATTCACCACGTGCCCGTTCGATGTGTGAATCGCCAGTGTCGGGCTCGCCCGGTTGGTCTAGCAAGGCAAATACGCTTTCTGCCGCCGCCAACCCGCGCTGCAGCGGCTCGTTCACACTGGTGATGCGTTTTAGCGGCGCGGTCAGCATCAGCATTGCGGTCAGGAACGACACAAAGGTGCCGACAGTGATCGACGTATCGCGCGTGGCGAAAAAGATGATCGCCGCCAGCGCACAGGCTGCGATGAGTTGCACGAACGGCACGCTCGCTGCGGTGGCGGCGATCTGCTTCATCAAAAAACGCCGCACGCGATTGGCCTCGTGTTCGAAACGCCCGGCCTCATACCCCTGTCCGCCATAGAGCTTGACGACTTTATGGCCCTCGATGGCCTCCTGAATCACTTGTGTCATTTCGCCCATCGAGTTTTGCACGTCGCGGCTGGTATTGCGCAAGCGTACGCTGGCCAGCCGTACGATCAGCACAATCAGCGGCGTCATCAGCAGGGAAAACAGCGTGAGCTTCCAGTTGAGCCAGAACATCCAGGCCAAGAGGCCGATGAACGCCACGCCGTCCTTGAAGATGGCCACCAGCACGCTGGTGGCGGCATACGTGACCTGCATCACGTCAAAGGTGAGTTTGGAAATCAGATTGCCCGAAGCCTGTTCGTCGTAATACGGCGTGGGCAGTTCAAGCAGGCGCGCGAACATCTGCTGGCGCAAATCCATCACCAGCCGGTTGCTCACCCACGCCATGCAATAGGTGGCCGCGTACTCCGCCAGCCCGCGCACGAGGAACAAGCCGATAATCACCAGCGGCATCCAGCGGATGGCCGCCGCGTCGCGCTCGACAAACACACCATCGAACAGCGGTTTCATCACCGCTGGCAGCGTGGCCTCGGTCAGCGCGACCAGTATCGTGCCTGCGATGGCGGCTAAAAATATCGAGCGATAGGGCGCGACATAGCGCAACAATCGCAGGTACAACTCACGGCTGGAAACCGATCGGGCGGGGGTGCGCGGAGATTCATTCACCGTCGCACCATAGCAAATTTTTGACGTTAATTCAATAACTTAGGTGTAGATGGCCGTAAGCGAAACCACACTGAAAGTTACTCGTACGCCACGCCATAATTATCGCGAAAAGTAAACTCCGCAATGGCCTTGCGCGTGCTTGGTTTCAGATCTTTCGCGCGCACTTCCTCGATCAAATCCTCGACGCGACCACGATGGCCTGCCACCAAGCCGGCCACCACTTTGGCGTTGGCGGGAACGTTGAATGCCTTGGCGATCTTGTCGCCATCGAGGCCCGCCATGGCGTGCACGGTGAGGCCCATGGCGTAGCCTTGCACCATCATGTTTTGCATTGCCATGCCCAGGTCGAGCAGATAATTTTGTATGCCGTTTTTTTCCGGCTGTTCTTCCGGTACGCCGATGATCGCCATCTTGAGCGGCGCGACCGTCGCCCACTGCTTATTGCCGGCCGACAGCGCGTCGTCATAGGCGCGCTGCGCTTCGGCGCTGGAGGCAATCAGCACGCGCCACGGCTGGCGGTTGTTCGACGACGGCGCCCAGCGGAAGGCTTCGAGCAACGTTTCAACCGCCTCGGCTTCCAGCGGTTTGTTGGCGAAATGGCGGTCGCTGCGGCGATCGTGAATGGCGGGGATGAGTTTGCTCATGACGGGGCTTTCGGGATAAAGGCAGGCGAGTGGAAAAACGGGAGGATACGCGAGGCAAATTTAATTTGCGGACTTTTGTCACACTTGCCATTCAAAACGCCCGCAATATACCCAAAAATGTGAAGTACTTCACAGACTAATTTCGCATGCAGTGAGACACTTCAATTGCGCAACCGACCCCTCCTCCTCCTTAGTAGGTTGCGTTTCCACCGCGCTGGGTTTCCCAGCGCGGTTTTCTTTTGTGGCGCTGTAACCGCTGGTGCGATGTAACTAATTGTTTTAATTGATTATTTTGCAAATCCTGAATTAATCCGCTTTCGCCCCGTAAACTTTGATCACCTTCGCCCACTTGGCGATTTCATCCGTCACGAACGCGGCAAACTGTAGGGGCGTCGAAGGCAATGCGTCCAGGCCCTGCACAGCCAGTTGATCCTTCACTTCAGTCGCGTTAAGCGCTGTGGTGATTTCACGATTCAACCGCGCGATGATTTCCGGCGGCGTGCGCGTGGGCACAAAAATCCCCTGCCAGATACTCGCTTCAAATCCTGGCAGGCCCGATTCCGCAATCGTTGGCACGCCCGGCGCAGCACTGGAGCGAGTAGCGGTCGACAGCCCCAGCCCGCGCACGCGCCCCGCCTGCATGTGGCCGAGCGCAGTGGCGGTGGAGTTAAACGCCACTTGAATCTGCCCGGATATCAAATCAGTGGTGGCCTGCGCCACGCCCTTGTAGGCGACGTGCGTGAGTTGCACGCCCGCCATCGCCGCAAACAACTCGGTGATCACATGCGCTGAACTGCCACTGCCGCCACTGGCGTAATTGAGTTTCCCCGGCTGCGATTTGGCCAGCGCAATGAACTCCTTCACCGTTTTCACCGGCAGCGACGGATGCACGATCAGCACCATCGGTGCCGAGGTGGTGCGCGACACCGGCGCGAAATCGCGTTGCAAATCGTAAGGCAGTTTGGCGAACAGACTCATGTTGATCGCGTGCGTGTTGGTGCCCAGCATCAGCGTGTAACCATCGGGCGCGGCTCGCGCGGCAAGCTCCGCGCCGATGTTGCCGCCCGCGCCGCCGCGATTGTCGATCACCACCTGCTGGCCGATTTGCGCGACGAGCTTTTGCGCGAGGATGCGCGACACGATGTCGGCATTGCCGCCGGCGGCATAGGGCACGATAAAACGCAGGGGGCGGTTGGGGTAAGTGCCCTGTGCCGCCGCTTGTGCCACCGGCAGCGCGCCGAATATCCACACCAGCGCGCAAAAATAGTGTTTCAAAACAATTACTTACAGCATCATGGCTGAGGTGGCAACGTCGCTACAAACGTCGCCCGCGCAAACAGCTTGTCGGCGTAACGCTTCAAGCCCGGATACTTGCCGCGCCAATCGTAGCTCGCGTACGCGCGATCCAGATAGCCCAGCGCCATGCCAATACAAATGTCGCCGAGGCTGAACGCACCGCCATGACAAAATTCGTTGGCGCCAATATCCGTTTGCGCCTTGGCGAGGCCAGCGTCAATTTTCTGCACTTGCTTTTGATACCACGCCGCGCTGGCGTCGCACCCTTCGGCGTACCGCGAGTCATGCGTTAGCGCCACAATGGCGTCGGTAATGCCGTCGCCCAGCGCTTCCCACTCACGTACGGCGATGCGCGCATTGAATTCCGCGGGGATCAATGTCGGGCCGCTGCCGATGCCGTCAAAATATTCAACGATCACCGACGAATCGATCATGCCCTTGCCGTTATCAAGCACCAGCACCGGCACTTTCGACAGCGGATTGTATTGTGGCACCAATGATCCGGGATCCGCCGCGCGTGCAGGGGAGAATTCGCAGGTGACGTTTTTTTCCAGCATCGCAATGCGCGCCTTGCGGGCATACGGGCTGCCGAGGGAACCGAGTAATTTCATGGGACATCCTTTGGTCGAAGAAGCGCAATAGTATAAGACTCGCCGTATGAAATCCGCCATTGTCCGCACCGTGCCATGGAATTTGTTGATACTGCCCACCGCCGCGCTGGCGCTGACCTACCCCACTAAGCCGGTACGCATCATCCTGACCTATCTGGGGAGCACCGAATTCGCTGGCCACTGAATCGCAGCCAATCTTTCACCGGCGCAGGGCCAGAAAGTGGGGGTCGATCTGCGGCCTGGCTCTGGCGGCAAGATCGGCCACGAACTCGCCGCCGAGGCCGTGCCCGCCTGATCGAACCCGGCGCGCTCGTCGTAGTACTCCAACAAGGCCGCCCCGGCCACGCGGCGGTGGACGTGTATGAAACCGAGCCGGTGTTAAACGGCGACCACCCGCTGCTGAAAATGCCCAACGTGATTTGCACCCCGCGTCTGGGTTATGCGGTGACCAGCACGTTTGAGAATTTGTATGGCGCGGCGATTGATAACCTGCTGGCTTATGCGGCGGGGGCGCCGGTGAATGTGGTGAATGCCGGGGTGTTGGGGGTGAAATAGGCTGTGTGGTGCCTGAGCAAGCGATGCCGCGAGAGGCCAGATATCGGCCTGATGTAAGTGTTTGTTTTAATATATATTATTTTCAGCGTTTCATGTTTGACCGGCAGTTACCCTGCCCGGCAAGCTAACCACAATGTGGCAAATTTCTTGCGAAAACCCGTTGAATTAGTCCATTCGGTCTATTGCAAGGGGGGGAAATCAGCTACCGTTTCCTGACGCAAACCATCACTTCGCCCGGTTATGCGATAGACGGTCCGGCGTTTTCACCAGCGGCGAAATTTAAAGGAGCAACCAATTGAAAAACTTGAAAACGTATCTGTTGGCATTGCCGCTGTTGCTGGGTTTTTTGTTGACCGCGCCTGTGCAAGCGGCGGCGATTAACTGGACGCTTAGCGGGGTGACTTTTGACGATGGTGGAACAGCGAGCGGCATTTTTAGCACCGATTCGGTAACTGGTAGCCTTTTGTCGTGGGACGTTACGACTACGGGAAGCAGCGGGAACCACTACCTCAGCGGAGCTGCTGGGGATGGTCATATAGATTTAGTGAATGGGTTTGAGCTTCTTGACACAGATCTTATTTTTGCATTTCCACCCAGTCTTCCAAGTCTTAGATCATATCAATTCCGTTTCGAGTTCTTGAATCCTTTGAACTTCCCTGGGGGCAACCCAATAGTTGCTGGTATGGAGGGAGGGCGCACTACGCTAAGCGGGATCGCCACGTCAGTATCCGCCGTCCCCGAACCCGAAACCTATGCCATGATGCTCGCCGGTTTGGGGCTGCTGGGTTTCGCCGCTCGCCGCAGAAAGCAGGCGCAAGCGGCCTGATAGGTTTTTGCTGTCTTTAAACAAACCCCGCTGCGGCGGGGTTTTGTTTTTGATCCATACAAGATTCGTGTAAGTGAAAAACTAACCTCGTCGTTCCAGCGAAGGCGGGAATCCATAACCCTGTCTCAGTTGGCGCTGTGTTATGGGTTCCCGCCTTCGCTGGAACGACAGGTAAGATTTTCGACGAATTTTGGGGAAAGCGGACCACAAAAATATCAATAAAAATAGATGCTTACGTCTACGCGGTCATCGGCATCGGTAAAGGCAACACAAACCCGCACTCCCCCGCCACCCGCCGCAGCACATCCGGATAATCACTGATGATGCCGTCAACACCCAGCGCCATCATGTGCCGCATCTCGGCTTCGGTATTGACCGTCCACACCACCACCTTTAGGCCTAGCGCTTGCGCTTCGTTAACCACGGCGGCGTCGATGTCATTGGAACACGGCGACCAGATCGAGCCACCCGCCGCCTGCACCATGCGCGGCACCGAACCGCCGAACTGGCTGGTATGTAAGCCGTTGTTCCACGGCGAAGCGGTTTCATGCGCCAGAATGTTGTCCGTAAAGGGCTGCTGCGCGCTGAGATACGACGTTTCGATCTGCGGCGCTTCACGCTGCACCACCGCCAGCGTGCGCCAGTCGAATGACTGAATCACCGCGCGCGCGCCCAGCTGGTCGCGTTCTATCAACGCGATCAATGCCCGCGCAAAGCCATCGGGCGCCACCGAGCGTTCGGGATGCAGCGGCGAAATCTTGGTTTCGATGTTAAAGCGCACCGTATCGTTGCCCGCTTTGCGAACAAGGGCGAACACCTCCGCCAGACGCGGCATGAGCGTGCCGTCGATCGGCTGCTGATGTGGAAAGCGCATTGCGTATTCGCACGCCGGATTGATGCGCCCGACGTCGAACTGTTGCAGCTCATCGAACTTAAGCTGATTGATAGCGAGATCGCTACGCGTGATCCACTGGCCATCTGGCCCGCGCGTGATTTCTGGATTCAGCGTCGAATCGTGACTCACCACTACCACGCCGTCGCGCGTGATCGCGCAATCAAGTTCCAGCGTGGTGACGCCGATGGACAGCGCGCGGGCGAATGCTGGCAGCGTGTTCTCCGGCAGCAGGCCGCGTGCGCCGCGGTGGCCTTGGATATCGATGGCTTGAGTCATGCGCGCATTTTGCCATGATCGAAATACGTGGTAGCGAGTGGTATAGCCGCTGGTATCCCGTAACACGCTACGCTCCCTACGGGCAACGATTGCTGTCTTTACGGTGGAATAAAATTTATGGCGCAACTCGACAAGCGCTAACCCCCGGCCACCGCCCCCAACAACGGCCCCAACATAGCCGCCCCCAACCTCCGACTACGCTCCCCGTTCCACCCCACTTCGGCATCCGGCAGGTTGGCGTTGTCCTTGAACGGCAATTCCAGCGTCAGCGACAGGCAGCCGTAGGTGTGGCCGACCCACTTTGACGCGAGTTGCAGGGCTTGTTCGCGGTACTTGCCGGCGGCGTAGCCGTGCACATCCTGAAAATCCGGGCTGGCGCGTTTGAAATCGGTGATGAACGTGCTTTGCACCGTGGCTTGTTCCGATGTGAAGCCCGGCAGCATTTCGCCGCCGGAGACGAACACGTAGGGCAGGGCTTCGTCGCCGTGTACGTCGATGAAGGCATCGGCGCCGGTTTGCTGGATGCGTTGGCGCACGAGGAAAACCTCAGGGCTTAATTCCAGGCTGGGGTTCGCCCATTCACGATTGAGATTCGCGCCGGCGGCGTTGGTGCGCAGGTTACCGTTCACGCTGCCATCCGGGTTCATGTTCGGCACCAGGTGAACCACTGCCGCGTCGAGCAGTTTGCGTGAAATGGGATCGGCGCGATCCAGCAGACGTTCGATCATGCCTTCGACAAACCACTCGGCCATGGATTCGCCGGGGTGCTGGCGGGCGATGATCCAGATTGTTTTTTTGCTGTTACCCGCACTGCCAATGGTGACGAGATCAATGTCGCGTCCCTCGACCGAGGCGCCCAGGCGTTCGACGTGCGCGAGTGGTGAATTGCTCACGCGGCCGATCAGCGCCTGATGGCGTTCGAGTGAGTAGGGTTCAAAGTAGGCGTACCAAATGGCATCGTGCTGCGGCGTGTGCTCCACCGTCATCACGCCGCCTTCATAACGCGTCGGCACGCGAAACCAGTGCGCGCGGTCGTAAGACGCGACCGCGCGGTAATCTACCCAGCCTTGCGGGTAAGCGCAGGCGCCCGCGTTCTCGAAGCGCAGCGTACAGGCGAGCCCGCGCGCGCCGGAGAGGCGAAAGTGAAACCACTGGCTGAAGTCAGCGTGGGAATCTTTGCGGATGTTGAGTTTGATGTCCGCGGTGGTGTTGGTGTGCGCGATGTTGAGGACTTCGATGGCGCCGGAATCGAAGTGGTGGGATATGGTGGGGGTCATTTGAGAGGGCCAATTTTCACTAAGCGCAAGGGTGTCTACACCTAACCCGTTGTTCCCGCGCAGGCGGGAACCCATAACATAGTGCCACCTGAGACGGGCTTATGGGTTCCCGCCTGCGCGGGAACGACGGGGATACTTTTACGGGCGAAGGCAATTGGAACAACTAGTCATGTGCGCTGCAACATAGCGGCACAGCGGCACTACCACACTACGACAATATGACACTACGTCAGCGGCACCACCGCCACCTGAGCCTTAAACGCCGCGCGCGACGAAATCGCCGCATACCACCGATCCAGATGCGGCGTCGCTGGCCGCTCGGGAATCAATTGCATATAGCGGTAAATCATGATGCCCAAGGGGATGTCGCCATACGAAAATTCGTTGCCGGCGAGGTACGCGGTCTTGCCCAGTTGCGCGTCCATGATTTGCGCTGCAATGACGGTTTTTTCCTTGCCGGTGGCGATGGCCTTGGCGTCGCGCTGTTCGGGCGGTGTGCGAATCAGGCCCCAGAACACGGGTGTGATCGCCGGTGCCATCACCGACAACTGCCAATCCATCCACATATGCGCCCGCGCGCGCGCCTTGAGGTCGGCGGGTTCCAGCGTGCGGTTCGCGTGCTTGGCCGCGAGATAGCGGAGGATCGAGTTGGATTCCCACAGCGTAAAGCCATCGGCTTCTTCGAGTGTGGGCACCAGCGAATTCGGATTCATCGCGAGGTATGCGGCATCCTTGGTCTTGCCGAACGCACCGCCGACGTCGATGCGGTCGAACGGCAGGTTCATTTCAGCCAAACCCCAAATGACTTTCTGTACGTTCGATGAGGTGTTGCGGCCCCAGATTTTCAGCATGATGATGTTTCCTTTTGGTTGATCCAGTTAAACATGCCCGAAGCGCCACCGCTCAAGGGTCACGGTATCAAAAACGCCCCCGCGGTTGAACGGCTCATGGGCCCAGAAGGTTTCAGCTTCGGCCTTGCTGGCGACGTCGAGCATGAGCAGGCTGCCGATGGTGCGCTCGCCGCTGTCGTCAAGCAAAGGCCCGCGCGCGATGGTGATGCCGCAGTGCTGGTTGAGGTAGGCCAGATGCGCCTCACGCAGCGGCGCCCGGCGCGTGTTGCTGTCAGCGCTATCTAGCGCATGAATGACGAATTGCATGGTGCCGGGTTTGCGTGGGTAGTCGCGTTGCCGCACGTCAAGGGCCGGTTTCCAGCGCTCGATGTTGATGGCCTCAAAAATATTCGCCCTAGTATACGGATCGGCGTTGATGTAAGCCGTGGCTGCCGCGCGATTCAGGAACTCGATCAGGCGCAGGCTGCCGATGGCGTTTTTGTTGTCATCGGTGAAGAGCGGCCCGGAATACCAGGTTTCTTTCGCATAGCCATCGAGAAAATTCCGGTGCGCCGGAAGCGTGGCTTCGCGTAGTGCATCGATATCGGTTTTGGCGCGGCATTTGATCAGCCAGTGCATGGCGAGGGTTCCTGGGCCTGTTTTTTATTGGGGTTTGATCCCCGCCGCAAGCACCGCCGCACTCCAGCGCTTGATTTCCGACAGATGGTATTTGGCAAATTCAGCGGAGGTGCCGCCAGCGGTGGTCATGAACGATTGCCGGAAATACTCCTGTGCCTGCGGCGACTTGAGATAGCGGTTGGTGGTGTCGTTCCAGCGCTGCGCGAGTGGCGCAGGCAGGTTTTTGGGGCCGTAGATCGCGTACCAGATGTTGGCCTCGAAATCGGCCACGCCGGCCTCTGCGAGCGTGGGAAGATCGGGCGCGTAGTCGACGCGCTGCGCGCTGGTTACGCCCAGTGCGCGCAGGCGGCCGCTTTTGACATGCTGCAGCAGTGTGCCCGGCGTGTTGAAAAACAATTTGACCTGGCCGCCGATGAGATCGGTGATGGCCGGCGCGCCGCCTTTGTAAGGCACGTGCAGAAAGTCGGTTTTGGTGGCCACCTTGAACATTTCAAGGATCAGATGCACGGTGCTGCCTACGCCGCTGGAGGCGCCGGTCAACTGCCCTGGCTGCGCGCGGGCGAGCGCGATCAACTCCTTCACCGATTTGGCGGGCAAGCCGGGATGCACTACCAGCATCGATGCCGAGTGGGTGGCGAGCACCACCGGCATCAGATCACGTGCCGGGTCAAAGCGCATGCCGCGGTAAGTGGCCGGAAGAATCGCGATGGCGGAGCTGGTGCACAGCATGGTGTAGCCGTCCGGCTCGGCGCGCACCACGACTTCGGTGCCGATTTGCGTGCCGGCGCCGGGGCGATTGTCGACGATCACCTGTTGGCCCCACAGTTCGGATAGTCCGCCGGCCAGAGCACGCGCCACCAGATCGACCGAGCCGCCGGGCGTGTAAGGATTGACCATGCGCACCGGGCGCGTGGGGAAGTCGCGCTGGGCTTGAGCAGTGACGCTCCACCCGGGCAGGATACCGAGCGCCACGCACACGCAGACGGCCACACCGGGTCGGGCGCGCGGCATCACGGTTCTTCCCCGTGCGGGGGAGCAAATGTAACTATTTGTTTTTATTGACATTTTCGTTTCTCACCCCAGTTTATTCAGGTCTTGCGAGAAAAACTCTTGCAAGTAGGCCAGATACGCCTTGCGATTGGCGTCATCCATATAATCGATTTTGACGCCGATGCCCGCGTCGGTGCTGTGGCGCACTTCCACCTCGCAATCGACAGCAACACCCGGCGCAAGGTTCAGGTGCACGCCGATTATGGTGCTGGGCGCGAACTCCCGCGTGCACAGCAGCAGCATGCCGCCGTCGCTTAAATCCTGCACCAGCGCACGGTAAAGTTTGTCCTCGAAAAAAATGTCGCTCTTGGGCGTGACGGTGAGGCGCGGGGATTTGCGCAATTGTGCTTTGCTGGTGGAGTCAGCCATAAGTATTTTCTGAGTTGCCATCAAGGGCGATTACTCGCCGCCCAGATATTCAATGCCCAGCACGTACTCCATCAGGCGCCAGCCCGCAGGGGTGCGCGCAAAACAGGCGCGGTATTCGATGGCGCTGCGGATGTGCTCGGCGGGCACGTAGCCGTCGCGCGCGGCACCCGCTCCCGTGTAGCGCACTTTCACCCAGCGTTGTTGGGATTGTTCTTCCTTGTCCGCGACCTCCCAGTCGCGCACGCCGATGATGTCGTAGCTCAGGTTGCCGAGCGTGCCTGCGTTGTGCGACGGCGCGTCTTTCACCAGCGCCTCTTTCACCACGACGGCGCCGCTGTGATACGGATCGACATGGTCCAGCGGCCATTTGATCGGCACGTAGGGGGCGCACAGCAGGCGTGGGCTATTCTTCGGTTGATACCACGCGCTGCCTAATTGCAGCACCACGGACAGCTCTTGCAGCAACTGGCGATCCCTGGTGTCCTTGACGTCTCTGGTTTCGCCGTCAAAATCCCACAACTTACGGAAAGAGGCAATGCCGCGCGGCGCTTCCAGCGGATTCAGAATATTGCCGTCAATAATGCCTGCCAGCGCGCGACGGTCACCGCGCTGCAAGACGCCCAGCAGCCAGCCGCGAAATTGCACCCAGGAGAGGTCGGCACTGCCTTCGTCCACCGGCGGCATTTTGCGCTGTACGGGCTTGGCGGCGGGCTTGGGCGCTGGCGCGGGTGTCGCTGCGGGTGTTTGTGCCGCAGGTGCTTGTGCCTGCGCTGGGGGAAGCAACACCACCAGCAGCGCTAAGGCCGCGAGCGGAATCCGCAGGAATTTCGTACGTGCGAACATGCTGTTACCAAGGTTTAAACGAGGCGCCAATGGTAAGCGTAGCTCTCGCGGCTTACAACAGGCGCGGGGCCGGTTTCCAGAGGGGGGCATGCTATAATTTCTGCCGCAATTCAGAAATCAAACGCGGCTCACCACACAAGGCAAAGAGGGCATCATGGCGCGCATCGAAGTCAAATCCGAGATTACCGGGACGGTATGGCAGGTTAAATCCAAACCCGGCGATACGGTGGAATCGGGCGACACGCTGGTGGTGATCGAGTCGATGAAAATGGAAATCCCCGTCATTACCGAAGACGGCGGTGTGGTGAAAGAAATCCTCGTCAAGGAAAGAGACGCGGTGGCCGAGGGGCAAGTGGTGGCGGTGCTGGAGGGGTGATGTTTGGGGCGTGAAACGTGAAACGTGAATCGTGAAAGGTGAAACGCGATTCGCGGCGCGCCACTGACCGGTTTACTGTTCCACCCACTGTTTGCCCGTAACGAAAACACAGCACCGAAATTACCTAAGCATTTGATTTAATTCAATAATTTAAAATGAGGCAAGGCCATGGCACGTCCTGAAATCGAAGGCGATTGGGTAATGGGCTGGCCAGATCGCAAGCGTGCTGCGATCAGCGCGGGCAAGGATGCGCAGGGGCGCACCATCAATGGCCGCTCGCCGGTTACCGTGCTCGAAGGGTTGTTGACGCCCACCGACGCTTACTACATTGTCAATCAGCTTGAAGTGCCGGAACCCATGCATCCCGACGACTGGATACTGCAGATCGGCGGCTTGGTGGAACGGCCGATAGAAATGTCGCTCAAGGATTTGATGAAGCTACCTGGCCGCACCGTGCGTGCGGTGACCGAATGCGCGGGCAATGATGCGGGGTTTTTCGATTACCAGCAAAAAGGCGCGAAAAAACCCTCGCGCATCAACCAGCAGGACATGCAGGCGCGCGCGGCACAGCGCGAAGCCAATGCCGTGCCTGACAGCGCAACCATCAGCAACGAATCAACGACCACCTGCGCAGTGAGCGCGGGCGAATTCACCGGTGTGCCGCTGGCAGACGTGCTGAAAAAAGCGGGCCTGAAAAACAATGCCGTGTCGGTGCGCTTTCAGGGCTTCGACCGCGGGCAGCCTGATCTGGCCGTTCAGTACCGCTCGGTGGGCCGCTCGGATTTCAAACTGGTCGATCCCGGCGTGATCAATTACGAAAAAGGCATGCCGCTGGCCAAGGCCATGCACCCGGACACGCTGCTGGCGTGGTCGATGAACGGCGAATGGCTCACGCACATTCACGGCGCGCCGGTGCGTGTGGTGACGCCGGGCTGGTCCGGCAACTGGTGGGTGAAGTGGCTGGAGCAGATCGAAGTGCTCGACCACATCCCGCAGTGTTACTACCAGCATCACTACTTCACCTACGGCGAAGGCCCCGACGATCCCAAAAAGGAAATGATTACGGCGATGGGCGTGCGCTGCATCATTCTGAATCCGCTGGATGAAGACTCGCCCCTCGAACGCGGCTCGCACAAAGTGCAGGGCCGCGCGTGGAGCGGCATGGGCATGATCAAGCGCGTCGAAGTGAGTGTGGATGGCGGCAAGACTTGGGCCGATGCGCATCTTGAAGAGCCAGTCGAGCGCTGGCTGTGGGTACGCTGGTCGTGGCTGTGGGAGGTTGATAAACCCGGCGCGTATCAGATACTGGCGCGTGCCACGGATGAAACAGGGCGCGTACAACCGCAGATTCCGTGGAATTATCAGCGGAAGCATTTTGATGGGATTGTGCCAACGGATGTTGTCGTGGTTTGAAAAAATCAAAATCGTTTTTAACCACAGATGAACACAGATAAACGCAGATGAAAACCCACCGGTGTCATTCCCGCGAAAGCGGGAATCCATACGGTGATTCAAGTGGCACTGTGTTATGGGTTCCCGCTTTCGCGAGAACGACGGGTTTGGGGTTTAATCTGCGTTTATCTGTGTTCATCTGTGATTAACCAGGTTTTTCTGTGCATCTCGCCGTCTGCATCAAATACATCCCCGACCCCGAAGCGGCTTTCAGCATGTTCAGCATTGATGAACAGGCAAAAATGGTAATTCCTGCGGCGGGCTTGAAGCATGTGGTCAGCCCGTTCGACGAACAAGCGATTGAGGCGGCGCTACGCATCCGCGAGCAGCACGCAGGCACGCGCATTACCGTGATCACGCTGGGTAAC
>SXGR01421979.1_pt1 | contig 13853 bp, 5 predicted proteins | sample 3174711 | NCBI WGS metagenome assembly SXGR01 (sample SAMN11356860, study PRJNA531348) | freshwater metagenome | isolation source: freshwater sample F1-60 | place: China: Fuxian Lake, Yuxi | collected 2017-12-25
GATCCTGAACCGCTACATTGGGAGTCTCTAGTCTCTTGTCTTTAGTCTCTCGTCCACTAAAGACCAAAGACTAAAGACCACAGACGTCATGAACTTCCGCATGCCCGCGGAGTGGGAGCGGCACCGCGCCACGTGGATCGCGTGGCCGCACCATGAGCCCGACTGGCCGGGGAAACTTGGGCCCATCCCCTGGGTCTACGCGGAAATCGCGCGCGTGCTCGCGGAGCACGAATGCGTCGAGATCCTCTGCCAGAACGGCGACGTCATGGAGAGCGCGCGTGCGAGCCTCGAGGCGCACGGCGTGCGGCGCGATCACGTCCAGCTCCACCTGGCGCCGACCGATCGCGTCTGGCTGCGCGACTCGGCGCCGACCGGCGTCATGGACGACGAGGGGCAGGTCGTGCTGCTCAACTGGGCGTTCAACGGGTGGGCAAAGTACGACAACTGGCAGCAGGACGCGCAGGTCGGCGCCGCGATCGCGCGGGTGACGGGGCTCCGACGTGAGGAGCCGCGGCGGCCCGACACCGGCGAACGGCTCGTGCTCGAGGGCGGTGGCATCGAGGTCAACGGCCAAGGGCTCCTGCTCGTCACCGAGGAGTGGCTGCTCAGCGACGTCCAGGTGCGCAACCCGGGCTTCGGCCGCGAGGACTACGAGCGGGCATTCACCGAATGGCTCGGTATCCGCCACACGATCTGGCTGAGCGAAGGGTGCGTGGGCGACGACACGCACGGCCACATCGACGACGTGGCGAGGTTCGTGAGCGCGGATACCGTGGTGCTGGCGGTGGAACAGGACCCGGGCGACGACAACTACGCCCGATCGATGGACAACGTGCGCCGGTTCGTCGCGGCCGGCAACGACCCGCGGGTCGGCCCGCTCCGGGTGGTCCGCCTGCCATTCCCGCGGCCGGTCGTCATGAACGGCGAGCGGCTCCCGGCGAGCTACGCGAACTTCTACATCGGCAACGGCGTGGTGCTGGTGCCGACGTTCAACGATCCTAACGACCGGGTTGCCCTCAACACCCTCGCCGAGCTGATGCCGTCACACACGGTCGTCGGCATCCACGCGGTCGATCTTGTCTGGGGACTCGGGACGATTCACTGCCTCACGCAGCAGGAACCTGCACCAAAGACGCGATAGTGCGACGGTGCGCAGGTGCGACGGTGTTCAGCGCCCGATTGCTAACGAGGCGCTGAACGCCCGGCCGGGCATCGCGACGCCGACGACTTCCTGATACGTCGCGTCGCCCAGATTGGAACCGTCGGCGCGCAGCTCGTAGATGCCGAAGCGGCGGCTCAGGCGCAGGTCGAGGACCGTGTACTCAGACTGCCCGGTCGACCGCGTGCGGTGCTTGAACTCGATGCGCGGCGCGATTCGCAGGCCGGCGGGCAGCGGCACGACGGCGGCGGCCGAGAAGGCGTGCGGCGCGTAGTCGAGCACGTACTTCGAGAGCTGGGTGACGCCGGCCGCCTGCACGTCCAGGCCGGTGTATGCAACCTGCAGAAACGTGCCGCCCGTCAGTGTCTTGCCGGCCGTCAGCTCGACACCGAGCGTATCGACGTCGCGGATGTTGTAGGTGCGCCACCGATCCGCCGTCGTAGCGCGCAGCCAGTCGATGACGTCGTCATCCTGCCGGCCGAAGAGCGTCGCGCCAAGCGTCCACCCGCGCGCCAGAAACACGTCGGCGCCCGCGTCGCCGGCCCAGGCGGTTTCCGCGTGCACCTCCGGCCGCGCAAGGTTCGCGGGATCCGAGTAGTAGCGCTCGGTGAAGGTCGGCACCCGGAACGCCCGGCCCGCCGACGCCCTGAGGCGCAGCGTGTCTGTCGGCCACCATCCGATCCCGAGCGACGGGCTCCACGCCGTCCCGAATTCCGTATAGCGATCGACACGGAGGCTCGCGTCGAGCTGCGTCGTGGGGCTGAGCGCCTGACGCCATTCGCCAAAGCCGCTGACGCGCCTGGTCGTGTGGTTGCCCAGGTTGTTCGACCGGATCCAGTCGGCGCCGCCCTCGGCGCCCACCGTCACCGACGAGCCGCCGCCCGTGCCCCGTGACGCGCGCACGGAGCCAATCGTCGCGTGCGTCCGGTGACGGTTCGGCACGCCGGTCCCGAGCACGTTGAACAGGAAGCGATCGCCGTGCGTGCGGTAGGACACGTTCCCGCCAACCTGCCAGCCCGACCAGCTCCCGAAGCGGTGATCGGCTGCCAATAGCGTCTGGTTGGTCCACTCATGCGACGGCGCATTGCCGTAGAAGCCGTTGGCGCCGAAGTCTTTCCACAGGTACGACACCGACAGCGCCGACCGCTCGCGGATCGACGTGCGCGAGGTCACGCTCGCCATGACGTAGTCGCGCTCGAACATGAAGCCCGACGACCGATCCACCGACGCCGACAGCGTCTGGCTCAGGCCGCTCCGCGCCACGCCGACCTGGCCGCGGCCGGCCACCAGGCCGAAGCTGCCCGTCTCGATTCCACCCGACGCGCCGCGCACATCCTTGCGCGTGATCACGTTGATGGTCCCGCCGAACGCGTCGGCGCCGAAGAGCGACGACCCGGGACCGTGCAGCACCTCGATCCGCTCCACGGCATCGAGCGGCACGGGGATGTCGCCGTTGTGATGGCCCGACTGCGCGTCGTTGAGACGCACCCCGTCCACCAGCACCAGCATCTGGCCGAAGTTGGCGCCGCGGATGGCGAAGTCAGTCTGCGCGCCCCGCTCGCCGCGGGCGCGCACGTCCACCGACCCGGTGAGCCGGAGCACGTCGGCAATGCTGTGCACGGGAAGCTGCGCGATCTGATCGCGCGTGATGATCGTCAGCGTTCGCGTGACGCTGCCGAACGGCACCGGCATGGCCGCCGCGGTCACCACCACGTCCTGCCTGAAGGGACCCTGTGCCGCAGCGGGCGACGCCGTCAGCACCAGCGCCGCGACGGCGCACACATGTCTTCTCATCGTGATCTCAAAGCCGCCGCCAGGTTCTCGCGCGCCTCCACGAAACCGGGCTGCAGGCGCACCGCCTCACGGAAATGTGCGCGCGCTGAGGCTACATCACCCATTGACGCCAGCGCCACGCCACGGTTGTTGTGCAGCTCCGCGGACCCGGCCATCTCCGGCAGCGCGGCGCGGAAGCGCGCGGCGGCCTCCGCGTAGCGGCCGCGCTCGAGCAGGAGGCTCCCCGCCTCGTACTCCGCCAGCGCCGACCCTGGTCGCGCCGCCAGCAGTCCCGAGACCACCTCCGAATCGGGCACGACCGCGCCGAGGTACGCGCTGCCGAGGATGGTGCGCCTGCCCTTGCTCGCGGCGACCGCGGCCTCCACTTCCGCAACCGGCGCCGTGTACGCCTGCTCGAGCAACGACAAATACAGGTCGAGCCCGGCAAGCGCGGGAAGCGGCGACTCGCCGTTGAAGCAGCGAGGACACCAGGCCGCCACCTCGCCAAGATTGAACAACGAGGCCGGCACACCCATCAGGCTCGAGCCAATTGCCGACCGGACGCCGGACTCCTGAAGCGGACTCTCGTCGGTCGCCGGGAGCGACCCCTGCGTGGCGCGCGCGAGCGTCGCCGGCGCGCTGACGAACGTGCCGACGATCTCGGTGATATCGCCGAGGTCGAGACGCCGGAGATCCGCGCGGACGCCGGGCGCCCTGTCCAGCCTGGCCTCCACGGCGACGGGATCGATCTCGATTGCCGGAGCCGTCGTGCCCACGAGCAGCAGCTCCGCCTGCGCGCCCGACAACAGCACCGACTGCGGAAATACCTCGATGAACGCCCGCACCATCGCCAGCGTTGTGGCCGCCGGCACCTGGTACGCCGGGAGCCACTGGCTCAGATAACCGCCCGCCGTGAGCCGCGACCGCGCGAGCGCGTAGAACTCACGCGAATAGAGCGAGGCGACCCCGGCGTGGGAGATGGGCGGCGGCTCGAGCGTGATCAGGCCGTACGTCCCCTCGGGCTGCATCAGCAGGTGCTGCCGCCCGTCGTTGACGTAAACCGCGACGCGGCGGTCATCGAGCACGCCGCCGTTGGCGTCGCGGAAGTAGGCGGCATGCTCGAGCACCTGCCGCGACAGGTCGGCGACGTCCACGCGCCGCACCGACGGATGGAGCGTGGCCGCGTGCGTCGTGTTCCCCACGCCGAAGCCGATGACGAGCACGTCGCGGGGCTCCGGCATCGACAGCAGCGGCACGTGCGCGAGCGCGCGCATGTAGCGCTGATCGAGTGGCGCCGTGGACGACATCGGGTGGCCATTGGTGATGAGCGCGCGGCCACGCCCCGCTACCTCGGTGACGCCTTCGTTGACGGCGATGACACGCTCGCCCTCAGTGAGGGGCGGGAGCGAATGCTGCAGAAGATAGTCAGGCGGCAGCCACAGCCAAAGCGCGACGGCGGCGGTGGCGACCAGGCCCGCGCCCACGAGCCAGCTCAAGCTGGCCCCTACGTACCCGTTCGTGGGGGCCGCTACGTCCCCGTTCGTGGGGGCCGCCTTTAGGCGGCTCGTCGGCGACGCCAGGTACAACGGCACAATCGCCAGCGCCGCGGTGACGAGCAGGAACGTGGCTGTCCCGTCGAGACCAAGCCACGGCAGCAGTACGAACGCGGCGACGAGCGACCCGCAGACCGCGCCCGCTGTGTTCGCCAGATACAGCAGGCCGGCCCGGCTCCCCACCGCCTGCTCCGCGTGCTGAATCACCGCGTTGCCGAGCGGAAACGAGCAGCCCATGAGCACCGCCGGAAGCCCCACCTCCAGCAGCATCGGGCGCGCGGTGAACCACAGCTCCACGAGTGTCCGCTGCCACGGGGTGAGCGAGCGCAGCGTCGCCTCGATCCCCGCGGCCTGTGCCAGCAGCGCCGGCATGCTGGCGGACGCCAGGCCGGCGAACGCGGCCGCGACAACCGCCGCCTGGATCACCATGAGCGCCTGCGCCGGCCGGGCCCGGCGGTTCAGCAGGCCGCCAAGCAGCGACCCTATGGCGATCCCCATGAGGATCACGGCGATGAGCAGCGCGAACACCGCGCGGAACCCGCCGAGCAGCAGGTTGAAGTGGCGCAGCCACAGGATCTCCATCCCCATGGCGGCAAAGCCCGCCAGCGCCAGCGCGGCAGCCGTCCAGGCAACGGCGGGCGCATGTTCCTGTGTCCTTGTAGGGCGGACCTTGTCAGGTCCGCCTCGCGAGCCTGACAAGGCTCGCGCTACAGGAGGACGAAGTGAGAGATACAACGCCCCGGCGCCGGCGACGACGTTCAGCGCGACGGCCACCATCTGCGTCGTCCAGAGCCCGGCGGCCGGCACCAGGTAGAAGTCGGTGACGAGCGCGCCCGCGGCGGCGCCTGCGGTGTTCACCGCGTAGAGGAGCGAGATCGTCCAGCCGCCGGCCGTCGCGACGTCCTGGCGCACCAGGTGCCGGATCAGCAGCGTGAGCGTGCCGCCCATCAGCAGCGTGATCGGCGCCAGCAGCACGATCGCCACCGCCGCCCGCGCCACGTACGATCCCACCGAGACGACGTACCAGGACGAGGCGGCGTCAACCTGGTACGACGACACCAGCGCCGACAGCGCCGCGAGGTGCGGCAGCACCAGCGACACGCCAAGGCCCAGCGCGGCGATCACCAGCTCGACGTACCCATACGTGCGCAGGAGCGATTCCGGTGCGCTCGCGTACCGCCGGTCCGCCCACGTGCCGACGGCGTAGCTGCCCGCGCCGAGACCCAGCATGAAGACGGCGACGACCAGCGACGTCGAGGTGATGGTGTTGCCGAAGACGTTGCCGAACTCGCGGACCCAGACGACCGGGTAGACGAGACCGCTGACGCCGGAGAGGAAGAAGAGGAAGTAGATCACAAAAAAGGGCGGGTAGGTGTCCCTACCCGCCCTACTAGCCTAACCCGCCTGACCGGCCCCGATTAGAAGCTCAGGTTGTAGCTGACCTTCATCAGTCGGGCGTTGAGGATCTCGGTCGGCCGCTGCCACGTGGCGAAGTTCTGGTTGACCGAGATCAGTGCATCCGAGTTCAGCGCGTTGAAGAGGTCCAGGCTGATCACGTTCCGCGTGCGGCCAACCCGGATGATCTTGCCGAACCGGACGTCGAGCTCGTTGCGGCGCGGGATGTAGTTATCGAGCGTCTGCTCCGGCGAGAGCAGCGCGATCGTCATGTTCGCGACGCCGCCCGAGAGCGGACGGCCGAGTGTCGAGTTCGTGCCAAGGAAGGCGTTGGTCGCCGCCAGGTTGGCCATCACCGGCGCGCTCGGCGTGCTGCGGAAGGTGCCCGAGATCTGCAGGTCGATCCTCGGGATGGTATAGACGCCGTAGCCCTTGAACTGGGTCTGGAACGGTCCCTCCTCGTGGCAGAACTGCGCCGGGCGCCACGCGTTGGTCGCCGTCGCCGGGAACACGGTCACGTTCGCGGTCGCAAGGTTCATCTCCGGCAGCTGCGCGACGATCTCGCAGTTGTCCTGCGTCGTCTTGCCGGTGCTCGTGCCGGCCTGCATCGTCAGGCCATTCTCGAGCCGCGCGTTGAGGACGATGTCGAACCCGTTCCAGTGCTCGATCTGCTTGCCGTACTTGTCCGACAGCGTGTTGAGGTTCTGCGTCGGACGCGTGAAGGCTTCCGGCCGCACGTCGTAGAGACCGGTGAGCGTGTAGCCGCCGCCGCCAGGCAGTCTCGCGTCGCTCGGCGCCGTGATGTTGAACTGGGTGAAGTCCGCCGGCGACAGCGCCAGGTTGTCGGTGACGCGGAAGTTGCCCCAGATCCGGCGGTAGTAGCCCACGTCCAGCGCCACGCGCGGCATCAGCTCGTGCTGCACGCCAGCCGAGAACTCCCAGTTGTAGGTCCGGTTACCGAACCCGCCCATCAGGTCGGGGTCGAAGCTCGCCGCCGGCGCCGCCGTGCCGAACGCGGGATTGGCCATCGGGCCGCACTCGCCGTTGGCCGCCGGCGTCGTCAGGCTGCAGTCCGGCACGAAGTTGCGGTTCGCGTCGGTCCACGACCGGTTCGTGCTGTTCACCATCCGCGCCACCGGGTTGGTGTCGACGCCGCCAAGCGCATTCAGCGTCTGGCCGAGGAGGTACTTGTTGGCCGCCACCTTCACCGCGGTCTTGCCGGTGCCGAACAGGTCATAGGAGAGCCCCGTGCGGTACGTGAGGTCCTTCCACGAGGTGTTCGGCGTTTCCGGGAACGTGATGTTGCGGGTCGGCGTGAGCGGCGAGGGCCCGACGATCTGCTCCGGGAAGCTGGTGCCGAAGTAGTCGTAGCGCAGCGCCAGACCCAGGGTCATGCGGTCGTTCAGCGTCCAGCGGTCCTGGGCGTAGAAGCCGAGGTCGTTGTCCATGTGGTTGCGGACGGTCACCGGATACGCCCACAGCGTCACCTGGTTCGGCACGCCGTTGTTGAAGCGGTACTCCACCGGCTGGAACGTGTAGTTCCGCGTCAACTGGAAACCGTGCGTGCGGTTGAAGCCGACCTTCACGTTGTGCGTGCCGGTGACGTAGGACGCCGCCGCGCGATAGGCGAAGTTCGGCACCGAGGTGTTGTTGAAAGTGTTCAGCGTCCGGTAGCGGAGGCCGCTGCTCTGCTCGACGACGGAGATCATCTGGGGAACGGCTGCCTCCTGCTGCGCGTTCTCGAGCGAGCCGCCGTTGACGCGCAGGTGCATGTTGCCCCAGCGCTCGTAGAGGTGCATGCCGACCGCTTCGAACAGCAGGCGATTGGTGATCGGCGACGTCCACTCGAGATGCTCCTGCCGCAGGCGCGGGAAGCGCCGGTCGCGGCCGGCCTCGGGGGCGATCGTGGCGGTGATGTTGTTCGGGCAGTTACACCACTTGTCCACTTTGTAGGTGCCGGCGATCTTGTGTTTCGGCGAGGCCTGCCACGTCACGCGGACGCTGTTCTGCGAGACCAGGCCCTTGTTGATCCCCGGGCGGCTGGTGTCGGGCACATAGAGCCACTCGTTGGGATTGAACTCGTTGACGTTGCGGAAGACCGGCGCCTGCTGCTCGGCGACGTTGAAGCGCGTCGAGAACCAGAACCACAGCTTGTCGCGCCTGATGGGGCCGCCAATCGACTCGTTCAGGTCGAAGTTGCTCTTCACCTTGTTCGGCACGCCGAGGCCCGCCGTGCGCAGCTCGTCGCTGAAGTTGTCGCCCTGCATGCTGTCGTTGGAGACGGTGATGAAGGTCGAATTCGTGAAGGTGTTGCCACCGTCCTTCGGGACGAAGTTGATCCGGAGGCCGCCGGTCGGCAGTTCGGCCGAGAGCGACGAGGTGTCCACCGTGATTTCCGCGGCGGAGCCGACGTCAGGGATCTGGCCGCCGATGTTACCGCCGGCCTGCAGCGTCATCGTGTTGATGCCGTTCAGCGTGACGCGCTGGTCGGTGTTCTTGCTGCCGTGGATCGTCGTGCTGCCGCCGACGTCCTGAATGGCCGCGCCGCCGACGTCGTTGACGTTGCTGTTGGTGCCGGGAATGAGCCGCGCCAGCGTCGCGTAGTTGCGCGTGGTCGGCAGCGCCGCAATCGCCTCGTTGTCGAGCACCGACTGCCGCGTGGTCGACTGCACGTCGACGGTCGGCGCTTCGCCGGTCACGGTGATGGTCTCTTCGAGCGACCCGACGCGCAGGTCGGCGTCGACGGTGGACGTGCCCGCGCCGGACACGGTAATCCCGTCGCGCTTCACGGTGTTGAACCCCGGCAGCGTGAACGTCACGCTGTAGGCGCCGGGCCGGAGATCGACGATCTGGAAACGCCCGTTGCCGTCGGTGACGGCCGTGCGGACTTTTTCAATGAGGACAGGGCTGGCCGCTTCGACGGTCACGCCGGGGAGCACCGCTCCCGAAGTATCCCGGACCACCCCGGCGATCGACGCCTGGGCATACGCCACCGAGGGTAGAAGCGCGGCAACCACCAGCGCCGCAAGAACCTTGACACACGTGCGCATTCAGCCTCCCTTGAATTTCCAGATTCGGCCGGGCACCCGCAATAACCATTCCCGGCGACACACGTACTTACCCATCTGTTATGTGTGGCTTGCGGCCACACATCCTTCCCGCTCCATTTCGTTGAAGGAAAATGGTCCGGAATATTGGATTGCGTCAGGCAGGAACCGAAGCGCCGCGCCCCCCAGGGGAGCCCTTATATACGGCAGGTAGGGCGGGTAACGCAAGTAAGGCGTGTGCGATAAGGCGGGCAGAGCCCAGTGGCTCTACCCGCCCGACTAGCCTTACTCGCCCGATCAGAAGTCCAGCGTGTAGCTGATCTTCATCAGGCGCGCGTTGAGGATTTCCGTCGGCGCCAGCCAGCTCGCGAAGCTCTGGTTCAGTGTCACCAGCGCATCGGAGTTCAGCATGTTGAACACGTCGAGGCTGATCACGTTGCGCATCCGGCCGAAGCGGATGATCTTGCCGAAACGCATGTCGAGCTCGTTGCGACGCTCGATGAACGTGGAGTTGGGCGCAAGCAGCGCGATCGAGATGTTCGCGGCGTTGCCGGAGAGCGGCCGCCCGAGCGTCGAGCTCGACGCCAGGACGGCGTTGGTCGCCGTGAAGTTCGCGTTGTAATCGTTGCCGATGGTGCTGCGGAGCGTGCCGGACACCTGCACGTCGACCCGCGGCACCGTGTAGACCGCGTACCCCTTGAACTGCGTCTGCCACGGCGTCGAGCGGTCGCAGTAGCCGAGCGGGCGCATGTTGTTCCCGGAGTTCAGCTCGGGCAGCTTGGCGACCACTTCGCAGTCATTCTCGTGCGTCCTGCCCGTGCTCGTCCCGGCCTGCATCGTCAGGCCGTTCTGCAGCCGCGCGTTGACCGTGATGTCGAAGCCGTTCCAGTGCTCGATCTGCTTGCCGTACTTGCCCGACAGCGTGTTGAAGTTCTGCTCGCGTCCGAACGCCGCCGGCTTGACGTTGCGCAGCCCTTCGATCGTGTACCCGCCGCCGCCCGGGAGCTCCGGGTGCCGCGGCGCCGTCAGGCTGAAGAAGTCGTAGTCCGCCGGGCTGAGAAGCAGGTTGTCGGTCACACGGAAGTTGCCCCAGATGCGGCGGAAGTAGCCCACATCCAGCGACACGCGCGGGATCAGCTCGTGCTGGACGCCCGCTGAGAACTCCCAGTTGTAGGTCCGGTTGCCGAACCCGCCCAGCAGATCCGGATCGAACGTCGCGCCCGCCAGCGCGGTGCCGAAATTGGCGTTCGCCAGCGCTCCGCATTCGCCGTTGGCCGCCGGCAGTGACAGGTTGCAGTCGGCCACGAAATTGCGGTTCGCATCCGTCCACGACCGGTTCGTGCTGTTCACGAGCCGCTGAATCGGATTGGTATCCGCGCCGCCGAGCGCGTTCAGCGTCTGGCCGAGCAGGTATTTGTTCGCCGCCAGCTTGACCGCGGTCTTGCCGGTGCCGAACAGGTCATAGCTCAGGCCGGTGCGGTAGGTGATGTCCTTCCAGGACGTATTCGACGTCTCGGGGAAGGTGATGTTGCGATTCGGCACAAGCGGGCCTGGGCCGACGGATTGCTCCGGGAAGCTCGTCCCGAAGTAGTCGTATCGGATCGCCAAACCGAGCGAGGCCCGGTTCATCGTCCAGCGATCCTGCGCGTAGAACCCCAGGTCGTTGTCCAGGTGGTTCCGGTTCTGGAACGGGGTCGCCCAAACGGTGACCTGGTTAGGCACGCCGTTGTTGAAGCGGTACTCCACCGGCTGGAAGTTGTACGTGCGCGTCACCTGGTAACCGTGGGTGCGGTTGAACCCGATCTTCACGTTGTGCGTGCCGGTGACGTACGACATCGCGGCGCGGTACGCGAAGTTCGGCACCGACGTGTTGTTGAACGAGTTCAGCGAGCGATACCGCATGCCCGTCGACTGCTCGACGACCGAAATCATCTGCGGCACGGCCTGCTCCTGCGCCTCGTTCTCGAGCGAGCCGCCGTTGACGCGCAGGTGCATGTTGCCCCAGCGCTCGTAGAGGTGCATGCCGACGGCCTCGAACAGCAGCCGGTTGGTCAGCGGCGACGTCCACTCGAGGTGCTCCTGGCGGAGGCGCGGGAAACGCCGATCGCGCGCCGCTTCTGGAGCCTGGGTGGCGCTGATGTTGTTCGGGCAGTTGCACCACTTGTCCACCTTGTAGGTGCCCGCAATCTTGTGCTTCGGCGTCGCCTGGAACGTCACGCGGACGCTGTTCTGCGAGATGCGGCCCTTGTTCACACCCGGGCGGCTCGTGTCGGGCACGTAGAGCCACTCGTTCGGCTTGAACTCGTTCTGGTTGCGGAACACGGCGGCCTGGGTGTTGGCCACGTTGTAGCGCGTCGAGAACCAGAACCACACGCGGTCGCGCTTGATCGGGCCGCCGAGCGACTCGTTCAGGTCGAAGTTGTTCACGACCCTGTTCGGCGTGCCGAGGCCCGCCGCGCGCAGTTCATCGCTGAAGTTGTTGCCGGCGAGGCTGTCGTTGGAAAAGGTGATGAAGGTGGAGTTGCTGAACGTGTTGCCGCCGTCCTTCGGGACGAAGTTGATGCGCACGCCGCCGGTCGGCAGTTCGGCCGAGAGTGACGACGTGTCCACGGTGATTTCCGCAGCGGAGCCGACGTCGGGGATCTGGCCGCCGATGTTGCCGCCGGCCTGCAGCGTCATCGTGTTGATGCCGTTCAGCGTGACGCGCTGGTCGGTGTTCTTGCTGCCGTGGATCGTCGTGCTGCCGCCCACGTCCTGGATCGCCGAACCGCCCACGTCGTTGACGTTGCTGGTGGTGCCGGGAATCAGCCGGGCCAGGGTGGCGTAGTTGCGCGAGGTCGGGAGCGCGGCGATCGCCTCGTTGTCGAGCACCGACTGGCGCGTCGTCGTCGATACGTCCACGGTGGGCGCCTCGCCAGTGACCGTGATGGTCTCTTCGAGGGAGCCCACGCGCAGATCGGCGTCAACCGTGGCGGTTCCAGCGCCGGATACCGTGACGCCGTCGCGTTTGACGGTGTTGAACCCCGGCAGCGTGAACGTCACGCTGTAGGCGCCGGGCCGGAGATCGACGATCTGGAAACGCCCGTTGCCGTCGGTGACGGCCGTGCGGATTTTTTCGATGAGCACGGGGCTCGCCGCCTCGATCGTGACTCCGGGGAGCACCGCCCCGGAACTGTCGCGCACCACGCCGGCAATCGATGCCTGCGCGTATGCGGCTGAGGGCAGCAACGCCGCGAGGAACAGAGCCGCAAGGACCTTGACACACGTACGCATTCACGCCTCCCTTGATGTCGAGACCCGATCGAACGAGACCGATTCGCGTAGGAACAGTGCGGAACGTGAATCCGACGACGGGCGTGAATGAACGGCTCCGTCTATATACGGCTTTCGGGGGCTGCCGTCAATCGGGCCGAGGGGGGTATTCGCGGCGGTGCCGCTGGGGGTCGGCGTAATACGCAAGCTGGCTGTCGCGCCACGTCCGCAGGACCGCAAGCAGCTCGGCGACCAGTGCGGGATTCTCGTTGCGGATATTCCGGTACTCCCCCTCCTTGCGCAGGTCGTACAGGTAGCTCCGTTGATCGGTCTCCGAGAGGATCAACTTATATCGTCCGCGGATGATCGCGGACTGATCGGCCACAGGTGTCTGGACGATCGTGAACATCGGCCGCTCGGGATCCGATTCGGGAGCAAACAGGCTGATGCCCTGGAAGCTCGGGTGCGGCGGCAGCCCGAGCACGTCCACGAGCGAGGGCGGGATGTCGAGGAACATCGCCGGACGTCCATCGGCGCCCGGCGGCATGCCGGGTACGCGGACGATCATCGGCACCTTCACCACTTCCTCGAACACCGTGGCCGCATGCGCCGCGGCGCCGTGCTCGTAGAACGACTCCCCGTTGTCGCCGCCGATGACGACGAGCGTGTTGTCCCAGAGGCCGCGCTGACGCAGGTGCTCGAACACGCGCGCAATCTGCGTGTCCTCGTAGTACAGGCTGTCGGCGTAGCGATCCTTGACGACGTCCACCTTGTCGAGCGGGAACTTGCCCCACATGATGGCGAAGTCGATCTCGTTCGGACCGAACCGCCGCGGGAAACCGTCGGGCACCACGTACGGGAGATGGCTGCTCTGCAGGTTCATGTGCAGAAAGAACGGCGCCTGCCCCACCGTGTCGAGCCACGTGATCGCTTCGTCAACCGTGTAGCGATCGTCCACGCTCCCCGCCCCGCCCGTCTGCTTGACCCAGTTGGCGAAGCCGCCATCTTCGAACGGACTGTAGGTGGGACCGTCGTAGGTCGCCGCGTGAAACAAGTGGTCGAGGCTGGACCGGCGATGGAAGTTGATCATGCCGCCCCACCCCTCGTTCTGCGACGAGATGATGGCGGTCTTGTAGCCGACGGCCTTCAGGATGTCGTAGATCAGCACGCGCGGGTACGTCGGGTTTGGCGGATAGACGTACATCTCGCGCGATCGCAGCGGGTAGTGCGACGACAGCGGGACGAGATCGGCGTAGTTGGAGTGGCTCGCCTGGATGTAGGCGTTCGTGAACACGCGTGACTCGCGCGCGAGGCGGTCCACGGTCGGCATGACCTCGCGCCTGCCGCCATAGGCGCGCAGCTGGTCGGACCGGAGCGACTCGATCTGCACCATCAGCACGTTCCAGCGCTTGACGCGGCCGCGATCGATGCCGGCGACGTACTGGTCCATCGAGATGATGCCGCGGCCGGGCGTGACCGGCCCGCCGGCGGCGACGGGAACAGGGTCGTCGGCACGCGCAAGCGTGTTCCGCAGATCCGCCACCACCCGCAGCGCCGGTCCGCCGCGCTGATCGCGCGCCACCGCGTACGCCGACGGCGCGTCGCCCACTGACCCACCGCCGTACGCGAGCGCGCCGGCACCGGCCACAACGACGCACACAGCCGCGGCAGCCA
>SXGR01211754.1_pt1 | contig 13842 bp, 10 predicted proteins | sample 3174711 | NCBI WGS metagenome assembly SXGR01 (sample SAMN11356860, study PRJNA531348) | freshwater metagenome | isolation source: freshwater sample F1-60 | place: China: Fuxian Lake, Yuxi | collected 2017-12-25
ACGTTCACTTCGTCACGGGCAGGGATGCACAAGGCAGCACATTCCAACCACCGAACCTTGGCGGTTAATGATTTTGAGCCGGGAGTGATAGTTGGCGAAATCTGAAGAGCCGCGATCAGCAGAACCTCATTTTCGTAGGTATAAGTGATCGATCCACCTTCTTCATGACGATTTGGGAGAGGCCACTGCAAGGGTCCAGCCTGAATGCCTTCCGGGAGTTCCCACTCGACGACGGTGGGGCCGCCAGAATCCCCGCCGTTGGCCCAGTAGGTATGCCATGTGGGGTTCATCTGAAGGCGGATGGCTGCAAAAACAGTATCGCCGGGTCGGGCTTCGCGGTGCGAGATTTGGAGACTCACCGTCGTGTTCGCGGCCTGAAGGCAGAACGACCCGAAAAGGGCGACGAGCCAAAGTCCGTAACGCAACATCCATGTCATGAAACCATCATGCCCGAACCCTCGCGACTATTCGACTGCAAATGATCGTAGGTTCTGGCAGAGTGGGGGGAACGTTTATGTCAACTCCGACGAAAAACAGGGTGGACGCTGTCCTGGTGGGGTGTGAGTGGTTTCATTCGGTGGATGGTGCGCTGGAGAAAATGTTGGACGCTATTGCGTGTGCTCAACGGTCTGTTCGGTTGGAGGTGTACATTTTTGGGAAGGGTCCTATTGGTGAGCGATTCCGCACTTCCTTGGTGGAAGCTAGAGGTCGTGGGGTTGCGGTGTCGGTTATGGTGGATTCGCTGGGTTCTTATGATCTTCCGGTGGACTATTTCGAACCGCTCAAGAAGGCTGGAGGAGAATTTCGGTGGTTTAACCCGCTCCGTGTAAAACGCATCGGATTTCGTGATCATCGCAAAATTTTGGTGGTGGATGATTTGGTGGCGTTTGTGGGTGGGTTTAACATTGCTGAGGCGTATTGCGGGGATGGGGTGAACCGAGGTTGGCACGACACGAGTGTGCAATTGTCCACAGAGTTCGCGGTCGAATTAGGGCGAATTTTTGACGGGATGTTTCGGCTAGCGTCACAAAAACCGCAACCATGGGTTCGGTTTCGGAAGAATGCCAATCAACGAGTCATCTCCACTGCTGAAGGCCAAATCATCACGTCTGGACCCAATTGGCGCGGTTTTAAAATGCAGCAGGTTTTGTGTTCAGCCGTTCAGAAAGCTCGATGTGTGCAGATCATTTCTGCGTATTTTCTCCCGCCGAGGCAGGTTCGTCGGGCGTTGGTTTTGGCTGCGAAACGAGGAGCTAGGGTCACACTGATCTTGGCAGCGAAGACGGATGTGCCGATGGCGCAGTCCGCAGCGCGGCGACTTTATACGGGTTTGTTGAAGGCCGGAGTCCAGATTTTCGAATATCAACCGCAGATTTTGCATTCGAAACTTTTCCTCTTCGACGATGCGGTTTTTGTTGGGTCTGCAAATTTGGACAAACGGAGTCTGCATATCAATTACGAGGTGTTGGTTCGGCTGGACGCAGCTAGGATCACTCAACAAGCGCGATTGTTTTTTGAAAAGGCACTCGATCTTAGTCAAGAAATCACTTTGGAACAGTGGCGGAAATCGCGTTCGTTTTGGACTCGATTGCGAGAGCAGTGGGCGTGGTTTTTGTTGGCGCAAGTTGATCCTTATTTGGCTTACCGGCAGTTTACTTGGCTGCGAGGCGAGGGGTTGAGTGAAGTGCGGAAGAAACAATCCTAAGCATACCATAATTGGGGAATAGCCGTTTACGTGGTCAAAAGTGAGGATAAGAAATATGAGCTACCTTCGATCTCTTTTAATAGGTTTCGGATTGTTTTTGGTTGCGTGGGCAGGTGGAGCGGCTCCGTTAGCGTGGACCAATGCTGTGGTGCCCGGGACGGCTCCGCTTGAGCTCCAAGGCGATATTGCATCGAATCTTGTCGCTGGTGTGGATCGGTTTTTGCTTCGAGAAATCAAGGATTCCATCGCTGGCCGTGCTTCTTTTTGGACGGGTGGAGCGGAGACAAATCGACAGCGTTTGGCGCGAATGATTGGTGCGCGAGATCCAATCCACCGGCGTAGTGCTCCTCGAGTGGAGATGACCTTGGGAGGTGCTGAGCGACTGGGAGAAGGGCTGTCGTTTGATGTGCGCGAGATCCGTTGGGCCGCATTTGGAGACGTGGAAGGGTGTGGGCTTGTATTGATCCCTAAAGGCAGGGACATCGTTGCAGATGTGATTACTGTGCCAGACGCAGATGTTTCCCCTGAACAGCTTTGTGGGCTAGCCCCTGGGGTTCCTGTGGAAAGTCAGTTTGCGCGACGATTGGTTGAAAGTGGATGTCGGGTTTACATCCCATTACTGATCGACCGCACGCGGACTCAACGGCGGAACGCCAAACTCACTCATCGCGAATTTCTTTATCGCCCCGCTTTTGAGATGGGCCGCCACATCCTTGGTTACGAGGTGTTGAAGGTGCTTGCCTTGGTGGATGGGTTGAAGGACACGGATTCTGGTCGGCGACCGCTCGGGCTGATGGGGCACGGCGAAGGTGGGTTCGTCGCGTTGCTGGCAGGAGCTCTTGAGACTCGAGTGGATGTGGTGGGAGTGAGCGGATTCTTTGATGACCGAAGCATTGGTTGGAAGCAGCCTATCGACCGCAATGTGTTTGGTTACCTCCGACAGTTTGGGGATGCGGAAGTGGCTCGGTTGATCATGCCACGGCAATTACTCGTGGAAGCGGCCCTCGGGCCGGAACTAATCATTCCGGGTAACGGAGGCGCGCCTGCGGAATTGTTGACCCCGAATCTGGCTTCTGTGAGGACAGAATTCGCTCGCCTTGAAAAGATGCTTGCTGATGTTCCTAATGCTGTTCCGCCGCGACTCGTTGTCAGCGGAGAAGATGGACGCGGAGCCTATGGAACCGAGGCGATGCTGGGGACTTTACTCAAAGCGTTGGTTCCAAACGCAGGAATTGGAGTTTCTGGACCACCTCCGAAGACGCTTAGACCGCTGGCTGACGGGCTTCAGCGAATGGCTGTGCAAATTCGGCAGTTGGATCGACATACGCAGGACCTGCTCGAAAGAGGAGGGGATGTCAGGCGTGATTATATGAAGGGCTTGGATTTCACATCGATCGAAGCGTATCGGAGGTCCAGCGTGACTTATCGGACGCAGTTTTCTCGCGAGATCATTGGTGAGATCAATCAACCTCGGCTTCCTTTCAATGCAAGGTCAAGGAAGACGTACGATTCCGCACGGTGGTGTGGGTATGAGGTGACCTTGGATGTGTTTCCAGATGTGATGGCTTATGGGGTGCTCCTTGTTCCTAAGGATTTAGAGCAGGGCGAACGGCGTCCGGTGGTGGTTTGTCAGCATGGGTTGGAAGGTCGGCCCAAAGATGTGATCGTGGGCAACCACGACGCTTATCACGATTATGCTGCTCGTTTGGCAGACCGTGGGTTCATCGTTTTTGCTCCCCAGAATCTTTATATTTTTGAGGACCGTTTTCGCACGTTGCAACGCAAAGCAAATCAGGTGGGTCAGACCTTATTTTCGGTGATTACTCCGCAGCACCAGCAGATATTGGACTGGCTCAAGACCTTGGAGTGTGTTGATGCAAGCCGATTGGCGTTCTACGGCCTGAGTTATGGGGGTAAGACCGCGATGAGGGTGCCAGCGTTGCTGACCGATTATTGTTTGTCGATTTGTTCCGCTGATTTTAACGATTGGGTGTGGAAGAACACATCCACTATCAGCAACTACAGCTATGTGTGGAGCGGGGAATACGAGATTTTCGAGTTCGATCTTGGCACCACGTTTAATTATGCGGAGATGGCGGCGTTAATCGCGCCTCGACCGTTTATGGTTGAACGGGGGCATTTCGATGGTGTGGCACCCGATGAACGGGTGTTCCATGAGTTTGGCAAAGTCAAATTCCTTTATGCTGGAAAACTTGGTCTTCCCAATCACAGTCGATTGGAGACGTTTGCCGGACCTCATACGATCAATGGGAAAGGAACTTTTGATTTCTTACACGAACATTTAAAGTGGCCGAAGCCGACACTGACGCCAAAATAATCGAAACTGCTATGTCTGAAAATCGTTCAACCGTTACATCCAACCCTTCTAAATCGGGCGAGCCGTTGCAACTGACCAAGGCTCAGTGGATGGTTTTGTTGGCCGCGTTTCTCGGATGGATGTTTGATGGATTTGAGATTGGACTATTCCCCGTAGTTGCCCGTCCGGCGTTGCAGAGCATGCTGGGGGTCGGTGACGGGGGAGTCGCTCGATGGATGGGGAACATTACGGCATGCTTTTTGGTGGGTGCAGCGGTCGGCGGGTTGGTTTTCGGCTGGTTAGGAGATCGGATTGGTCGGATCAGGGCGATGTCGTTGAGCATTCTCGTGTATTCGCTTTTCACCGCTGTGGGTTATTTCGCTCAAGTGCCATGGCATCTTGCAGGGACCCGTTTTATTGCCGCATTGGGTATGGGTGGTGAATGGGCACTAGGTGTTGCGTTGGTGATGGAATGCTGGCCTGAACGGTGGCGACCCCTTCTAGCGGGTTTGATCGGTGCGGCCGCGAACTTAGGGATGTTGCTGGTCGGTTGGGTGGCGGTCCTTGCACCTGTAACGGTTGATTCGTGGAGGTGGTTTTTCCTGATGGGCGCGTTTCCAGCGTTATTAGTCTTTTTTATTCGGTTGGGAGTGCCGGAGTCGGAGAAATGGAAGCGTGCAGTGGCAATTCAGCCTACCAATCCATTGCGAGAAGTATTTGGTGCCGGGATGATTCGAACAACATGCTTGGGAATTGTTTTTGCCTCCATTGCGTTGATCGGGACTTGGGGATCGATTCAATGGATTCCGCTTTGGGTTGACCAGATGACGGGTGGAAAGGTTCCGGGCGCTAAAGCGGTGGTGCAAATGGCATCCTCGTTCGGAGCCGTGGTGGGTTGTTTGATCGGGCCTCTTCTGGGAGGACGGATTGGCCGACGCCCTACCTATTTTATCCTGTGCTTCGCATCGCTCATCGTTTGTGCGGTGCTATTCCGTGGGTTGCATGAATACAACATGCTCTTTATTTGTGTGACATTCCTCGCGGGACTTTGCACGGCATCGTTTTACGGATGGTTCCCGCTTTATTTGCCTGAACTTTTTCCAACTCGGATCAGAGCTACGGGTCAAGGGGTCTGTTATAATTTTGGACGAATATTTGCGGCCGTCGGAGCATTGGCGGGTGGGAGTTTAGTCCAATACTTCGATGGGAGCTATGCCCGCGCGTGTTCGGTGATCACGTTGATCTATGTGGCTGGGCTGTGCGTGATATGGCTTGCTCCCGAAACGAAGGGTCGAGCACTACCCGAATAGGGGTGCCATGTCTGACCGGATCAGGCAGCCATTAGAGTGCGTAATTCAGTAAGGATTTTCGGAATGACGTCGTAGGGATCGGGTTTTGCCTCGTATTCCAAGGCGACGAACCCTCGGTATTTTGCTTCTCGCAGGATCTTTACCAACCGGCCTAGATCGGCGTCCCGTTTGGGTTGGCCCTTTTGAGAAACTTCGGTCTTTATTTGCACATTGACCGCGTAGGGCGCACAGTTCGCGATGTCACCATAAACGTCGGCGGTGTGGAAATTACCGGTGTCAAGGTTGATGCCAACCCACGGGCTTTTTACCGCCTGCACAATTTCCAGCAGCGGCTTGGCGTCCGCGACAATTCCTCCGTGGTTTTCAATCCCAAGAAAAATTCCTTTGGTTGCGGCATAAGCTCCACATTCTTCGAGAGTTTCAATGCAAACCTTCTTGGCGGTTTCGAGTGTTTGACCACTTTGAGTGCCTCCAGCAAAGACACGGATGTGGGGTGCTCCAAGAATCGCGGCGCGATCCACCCATTTTTTCACGTGAGCGATTTCTTTGGCGCGTCGTGCAGGGTCGGAGTGTGTAAACGTATTACCAACCGCTGTGCCGGAGATGCTGATGCCCCGGACGAACGCGTGACGTTTGACCTGTAGCAAGTGGGCGTCGGTCAGATCTTTCGGGAAGTAGTAGCTGGTTAACTCGGCCCCGTCGCAGCCGTTGGTAGCGCAATAGTCGATGAAATCGAACATGTCGATGCGGCGTTTAGGTTCCGTGTCCTTATCGCGCTGGTGGTCCAGTTCCTTGAAGTAATCCCGGAAAGAATAGGCTGCGAGGCTTAAGCGAAGTTTAGCGGAACCTTTGTAATCTGTCGGAGCGACGGCACGGGCGGGATTGATGCATGACAAGAGCGATGCACCTCCAGCGAGGATCGCAGAAGTTTTAATCCAATCACGACGGGAACTGAACTGTTTCATTGACTGATTGAATATCCGGTTAAGACAGGCCGATGCAAAGCTCCAAATTGTTGAAGGCAGAATGAGGGAATCAGGCGGATAGGACTCTTGTTAGCAGTGTTCTTCAGCCAAGACGTCGGTCTGAGGCAGGTTAAAATTAAACGGAACCAGAGGCATCGGATTGCTGTGGCTGAGGTGTTCCGTGCAGATTTCGAAGAACTCAGATTTGAGAGTAGCTCGCCTGATTTTGTGTAAAAATGCGCCGGTGGGTTCGATCCCGAGGCCGATGAAATTCAGGTATTTTTTCATTTTTTGAACCTGCGCACCTTCGCACACGGTCTCAGGTTGGACAGCGTGATACAACGCGTCGATATAGGCGAGGACCTCGGTGCCGATCGGTAGAATTGGTTGGTGGCCTTTTCGCATGGCTCGAAACTGATTGAAAATCCACGGGTTTCGAATCGCTCCGCGACCGATCATCAGACCTGCGGCACCTGTCAGGTTGAGGATTTCCTGCGCACGTTCGGCCGAGTAAACGTTGCCGTTGGCAAGGACAGGGCAGGGTAGGGCATTTACGGCGCGGGCGATGTAATCATAGTGGACCGCACTCCGATACATCTCCCGGACAGTGCGGCCGTGGACGGTTAATAGGTCGAGGTGATGTTTTGAGAAAATCGAGAGCAGTTCATCAAAAACAGCAGGGTTATCAAAACCGATGCGTGTTTTGACGGTGAAACGCACAGTGACGGCATCCCTGAGGGCACCGAGGATTGAATCGATCCGTTTTGGTTCACGCAGGAGACCGCCTCCAGCGCATTTGCGATAGACGACCGGGGCAGGGCATCCGAGGTTTAAATCGATGGCAGCAACATTATGTTTCTGCAACTCCTTCGCGGTTCTCACGAGAGACGGGATATCATTCCCGATCATCTGCGCAACGACAGGGCGGCCGGTAGGGTTTTGGGTCACCGAGCGGAGGATCGGTTTTTCCAGAGTGGAGGTGGGATGCACCCGAAAATATTCCGTGTAATAGACATCAGGCCCGCCGTAGTGGCTCATGAGCGCCCAGAACGGGAGGTCGGTCACGTCCTGCATCGGAGCAAGGGCGAGGATCGGTTCCCCACTTGCTAACAGCGTGTCGAACTGGCGGACGGATTCGGAAGCAGCCGATTGCATGAAGTTACTCGTCGCAGGATTCTGACCATCAGGCAAGCATGGCTTGGTTCAGGTGAGTGAGAATTGCGGGTGGATTAGGAGTTGTTGGCGAGAAGATTCTGAGAGTGGACTCTGACGATAATGGGCTTGGTGTAGCGGTTCTGCACTGGTCGAGTTATTGGCCCGTTTGAGCCAAGCTGAGCCAAGCGGGGATTTGATCAAACGGGTCTGGTTTGACGCGACGGTGGTCTCTTCCTTTTCTCCGGTTGCATGGCCTGTTCCGACCCAAAAACCGGCGAGAAGCAAGGTCACGCGCAAAAGGGTGCTCCGTGAATAAGTCGGCATGGCGCAGGCACGGTCGGGATCGAGGAGATTGTAGAGCCTTTGAAATAACGGCAAAGTCCACATGGCTGCGTTTTTTGCTGGGGAAAACGCGTCGAAAAGAATCGCATGAGGTTTGGGCCACGTTTCGGCTTTATCAGAGTGCAGGAGGGTAGGGAAATCGCCTAGATGGAGTTTCCAAGAAACGGTTGATAAACCATTGGTAAACTCAACCTTGCCGGCCTTGAGGAGGGTTGTTGTGGTCGTCTCAAATCCATCGAAGTAGCCAAGTTCTTTAGCATACATGATGCCTGCTTCTAGAGGTTGGAGACTGTGATCGAAGCTGAGGATTGTTAGATTTCCTGCATGGTTTCGCAGGGCTTTCAGAACCGTCAACACATTGGCCGCTGCACCTAGGCCCACGTCCCACACAACAAATTCTCCGGGAGTTTCCGAGAATCGCCTCGGTAGTTCTAATTGTTCTACATAGAGAGCTTGTGCTTCTGCTGAGGGGCCGATGACTGGATGGAAGGTCTCCTTGTGAGCTGTGGAATGCAGGCTAAAAGCCCCATTCGCTAATTGGACAAGGTGATAATCGGTTTCGAGACTCATCAAGGTTTGAGAGCTATCGCTGGGGTGTTTCCTTGGTAGAGGTCGCCGGTGCGAACACGAAAGGTTTTTCGATTCCATAACGATCCAACACACGTTGAGTCGCCTCATCAGTCTGGGTCGCGTCGAGCATCAGCTTGCTCAGGGAATCACCTTGTTGGAAAAACAATTCGTGCAATCCGTTTTTAGCTGCTTTCTTCCCTTCGATGAGGTCGCTCAGTCGGTTGATTTTTTTGCCATTCATCGCATCGAGGATCAACCAACGAGCCTCCTGATATCCAAGGTTGTAACTGTCGGGAAGAATCGTGGAGAGTACCACTAGGGATGGACGGTCGAGAGAGGTTTTGTTCTGCGTGGTGAAGGACAGTCGAAAAGGAGCCTTTCGCAAATAATCGGTTCCCCAGCTTTGGAGGTAGGGGACGCTCAAGGGTTGAAAGACTAAACCTCCCATGATCAGGTATTCGGGTTCTTGGTCAAAGGCCGCATCTGGGACAGAATCAGCTTTATAATCCGCTTTTGGTAATTGGTAAGTGGTATCCACTTCTTTACCTGTGCGTAAGACTTTTAACCGTACTTGATCTCCTGCCCACCGGTTACGAGTGGCTAAGTTTTCCATCGATAAGACGCCGAACTCTGGATCGAGGTAATCCCCTTGAGTATCGATATCGAATCCTTCCACGTTGAGGATGAGATCTTGGGGTTGAAGCGCACCTTCTGGGCGTGTGTTTTTGGGAACATCGAGAACGACGACTCCTCGGGGTTCACCTCTGAGGTTTAGGAATTCGAGAGTCGCGGGGTTATTCGATCGTTGCCACACGAAAGCAAAATATCCCAGTCCACGAAATGGCTTTGCTTCCTGTCGAGCGGCCAAACACATACGCAAGAACGAGGCAGGTAATGCGGCGCAGGTATGTTCTTCTTTAGAACTTGTGATGCCGATGAGTTGTTGACCTCGGACGATGGCTTCTGACCATCCGATCCCCGCGATCTCCGTATCAAGCTCGAGTTGGAGGACGTCGATAAAGGTTAGCTTCCCTTTTTTGACTGAAAGGCGATTGATGCTGAGGTCTCTCGATTCAAGTACTCCGTTTCTCCATCGGACCATCTGGGCTGGTCCTCGGGACGGAGTTTGTTTCGCAATCACGATAGGTTTCAAACCCACCCAAAACTTAGAGTCGCTTAGGTCGATTACCGCCATATTGGCGTGGTAGTCGATCCACTTCAAATTGCCTTCAACCCAAAGCCCTCTCCCTCCCTTTTGAATCCGGATCAAGGTGTGGTCTTGAAGAAAGTCTGCAGTAGTTAAGATTTCGTTTCCAGCGAGGACCACGCCCATTTTCGTCACTTGGTCCGTCCGGCGGGTCCAAGGTTGTTGGTAATCGTAGGTTTGACGGGTGATCTCGAGCGTTACAATCGACGCCTCCAGCCCCCGAAGCGAACCGGATTCTTTTGCGAGCGATGTGTGTGGATACATCACCCCTTGTAGGAACAACACCGCAACGACAAGAAGTCGAATAGGCATAAGGGAATTAAGGGAGGAGATAGTTTTCATAGGCGACGATCCTTACTGATGCCGTAAGTTTTCAGAATCGAGGGATTGGCGGCTTCTGTAGCTACCCGATCGAGGCACTCCAGATTTCTATCGGGATAGAACTCAAGGACGTGTTGTGCAGAGTTAGTCCCTTGATTAAATGCTCGCACCAGATCCTCCATTTGTTCAATTTTGATTCCGTTCACCCGGTCTATTAAGGTGCGACCTCGAGTTTCTAAGTTCGCGTTGACGCCATGGGCAAGGATCGAAGCTAGAACCACCGGCTCTTTTCTGATGGTGAGTGGGGATTCATGTTTTCGATAGAAAAGTTCGTAGAAGAGTTCATTGTTTGGAGTATCGGTCCAACCGCCCGCCAAAGTTCTCATAAAATCTCGATTCAGCGGCGTGAAAACGAGGCCACCAAAAACAAAATATCTGGGCAAAACATCGTATTGATTCCCTTCAGTGCGATCCCCTTGGTAGATATCGAGTGGCAAATTGACAGTGATCGTTTTTCCTTCGCGCCAAAGACTTAAAGGAACCGTTTCACCTTTCTGAAAATCGTTAAAAACCACCCCAACGAAGACGCGGTTTCCTGCGTAGAGAATCGTTCCATCGCTGGCGACAGCATACCCTCCAGCTTTCAACAGGACATCGTCCCGTCGCAGCAATTCTTTAGTTTTTGGAAAATCAAAAATGTGGTCAACTCGTGCTCCGAGGTCATCATCGGGGAGTTTCAGTGCCTGTCGAAACGCTGGGTTTTGTAGCGGAACCAGACGGACGCCGACCTGTGGAAATCCGTCATAGACTCCATCCTCGACATCTTTAAGCAAGTGTTTCACTAGTGTGGTCGGGATAAAAAAGCCCGTGTTTTCGAGGCCGGGGATCCCTTGGAATGCGACCCCGACAACTTTATCATCTTGGATCACAGGACCGCCGCTATTCCCAGGGTTGATAGCCGCATCGGTTTGGGCAGCCAAATAAGCTCGGTTTCCAATGTGGCTGTAGCTCTGTAATTCGATGCGAGAAACGACGCCGCGTGTGTAAGAAATCTGCTCGCCACCTGCTGGATAACCATAAGTGACCACGGTGGAGCGCACGGGCGGCAGGTCACCGATTTCCAACGATTCCATGCCTTGAAAAAAGCGATCATCCTCCACTTCTAAAATGGCGAGATCACAATCATGGGCGATAAATTTGACCTTCGCGGAATAGGGCCTTGGATCTTGGTAGCGTCGGACAAGGATTTGCTTCGCCCAACTCACCACGTGGGCGTTGGTGATGATCCTGCGTCCCGAGATCAAGAAGCCGGTACCGGAGGAACGTCGAACCGAATCGAATCTCCAAGGAGCATCCCAGCTCGGTTGCTGGCTTGCCGTGGTGATCTGGATCACTGATTTCTCTGGGGATGCAGCCCCCGCCGGGAGGCTCAACATCCAGATCAAAAGGTAGGGTAATACTAATTTGAACACGGTGGAGAAGATGAAGTCGGAATGCGTCAGGGTCAAGTGTGTGCTCTAATTGGGAAAGGGGTTGAACCCATTTGCTAGGCCACTGCGAGAACGGCTAAATAACAAGCGAGGGCGCTTGCCAGTAAAATCAGAAGAACCGCCCGGGAACGGGAGTGGCCCCTGCTCACTAATCGGTGGGAGATATGATTTGTGTCCCCCAAGTAAACGGGTTGCCCCGACTTCCAGCGGAACAGAACGACGTACACGAGATCCGCCAAAGGGACGGACAAGAGTAGAACAGGGATGAGCACCACCCATTTTTGGAGGCGAGGATCGGTGGCAGTGTAATAATCGGGAAGGATCGTGAGGAGTGCACACCAATACCCGACAAGGTGGCTGCCTGCATCGCCTAAGAAAGCACGACCGGTGGGAAAATTGAAGGGCAGAAAACCAAGCAGCGAGCCGGTGGCAGTGAACGCGATGAATGCGACAAGGTATTGGCCGTGAACCGCTGCTAGCCAAGCACAGGCCCACGCCACCACGATTCCGATGCCCGTGCAGAGCCCGTTCATGTTGTCTAGGAAGTTAAGAGCATTGGTCACCGTGATGATCCAAAGAATCGTGATGGCGTAGCTGAATAATAGATTCGGCACGAAAAGGGTGATCCTTAACCCGGCTGCTGCTGTGAGGCCTGCAATGAGGAGTTGTCCCAAGAATTTCCAACGTGCAGGAAGTTCGAATCGATCATCACAAAGGCCAAGGAGGACCATGCCGAAGGAACCGACTAAGAGGACTACTATTTGAGGCATCCGCCTGTGGATCCCACTGAGAAGTGCTGATCCCCCTAACCCTATCGGATCAAAACTAAAGGCTCCCGGAAAAATGAGGTAGATCACGGCTCCAAGACCCAGTGTCAGCAGCATCGCGGAGAACACTCCCGGCCCGCCGGCGAGCGGAGTGGGGGCCGTGTGGATTTTACGGTGTCCCGGGTCGTCGATGATGTTCAAGGAGGTGCACCATTTTTTCCAAAGGGGAACCGCTACGAGCGCGAAACAGAACGAAACCAATAAACCGCACAAATATAAGTTGAAGGGGAATGAAAGCATCGAGGTTAGTTTGGATTCACTGTGCCACGATCACGATTGAGCAGGTTTTTGTAAAGTTCATGGATACGAGTCACCATGAGGGATTCAGAAAACTCGGCTCGAACAAATGCTTGCCCCAGAGCACCCATCTCTTTGCGTTGTTGTGGATTACGATGGAAATCAAGGATGGCGGTCACGACGGCATCAATGGCACCCGGTTGGATCAAGTGACCTGTTTTACGGGGGAGACAAACCTCGCGGGCACCATCGCAATCGTAGGCGACGATGGGTCTGCCGGCGGCGAGTGCCTGCGAAAGGGCGCGAGGCAAACCTTCACGGCGTGAGAGGTGAACAACGGCATCCATCGCTCCCAAGCACGCGGGGATCTCCTCCGGTCTAACTAATCCTGAAAAAATCACATTCTTTGATAAATTCAGATCATGAACTTTTTTCCTGAGGTAAGGCTGGAGTGGACCGTCTCCGATCAAGAGGATTTTGAGAGTGGGAATGTGTGGTGTGAGGCGAGAGGTAGCTTCGAGCAGGTCATCGTGACCTTTGAGATCCGATAAACGCGCAATTTTTCCTATCACGAAATCATCGGCCTTCAGGCCCCAACGTTGGCGGTAATGGTTCGGATTACCGACAGTCAGGAATGGCTCGAGGGCGAAACCACTAAAAATGCGTGTATATTGCTGTGGATTACCAATCTCCGCAGCAATGTATTGGTCGGTCATCGCTTGGGCCACGGAGATGAAATGGTGGGTGATCCGGCCTGCGGCGCGTTCAGCACCTTTAAAAAAGCAATTAGCCCAGAAACCCTGAAACGGCCCAAATGAAGGGCCGTGAATCGAATGGATAATGAGGGGAACATGAGCTTGTCGCGCCGCTAATCGCCCGAGGATGCCAGCTTTTCCGCTGTGAGTATGAACAATGTTGGGTCGGTGGCGGACGAATTCAGATTTGAGGGAGCGAAATGCTAGGAGGTCTTTCCATGGATGGACAGGTCGCACCAAGGAGGAAATTTCACGGAGTAATTCGGGGTGATCATCAAATCGGTGAACCAAAGAGCCCTCGGGTCCCGTAGTGGGGCCAGAGATCAGGTTGACGTTCACACCGGGGATTTGATGCAGGCCAAGAACGGTGGCGATCGTGTTCTCTTGTGCACCACCGACGATTAATCGCGTGATGACATGCGTGACGCGCATGGGGTGTTTAGCGACTGGAAGATTTAAGTTCCGAAAGCCGTTGCGAAATCGTCGCTTTTTCTTGAACCAAAACAGGTTGGTTATCGTTTGGAACATATTTGAGATACAATGTGTATTGCTTAATTGCTTCGGGTGTATCTTTCTGTTTCCACGCGATTTCTCCTAGACCGTAGTAAACGGAATAGAGGTCTGGGAAGTGCCGAAGTAAC
>SXGR01005888.1_pt1 | contig 13839 bp, 11 predicted proteins | sample 3174711 | NCBI WGS metagenome assembly SXGR01 (sample SAMN11356860, study PRJNA531348) | freshwater metagenome | isolation source: freshwater sample F1-60 | place: China: Fuxian Lake, Yuxi | collected 2017-12-25
ATCGCCCACGCTGGGCGCGTGGGGCCTGGGTTGGGAGGTCTGGCTAAACGGCATGGAGGTCACGCAGTTCACCTATTTTCAGGAAGTGGGCTCGCTCAAGTGCCAACCGGTTACTGGCGAAATCACCTATGGCCTCGAGCGCCTCGCCATGTATCTGCAGCGGGTGGAAAGCGTGTTCGATCTGCGTTGGACCAACGACATCCTCTATCGCGATGTATTCCACCAAAACGAGGTGGAACAGTCCACCTACAACTTCGAGCATTCAAACGCGACCATGCTCCTCCGGCACTTCGGTGAATACGAAGCCGAGGCTCGCAAGCTCATCGACGCGCAACTCGCGCTGCCAGCCTACGAAATGGTCATGAAGTGCTCGCATACCTTCAATCTGCTTGATGCTCGCGGTACGATCTCAGTGACCGAACGCGCGGCCTACATTGGTCGCGTCCGTAACCTCGCTCGCGCTGTCGCGCAGGCCTTTCATGACTCGCGCGAACGGTTGGGATTCCCCATGCTCAAAGCGCAGCCGAAGGCGGCCTGACCCATGACCCAGCCTTTGCTGATCGAGCTCTTCACTGAAGAACTTCCGCCCAAGGCGCTGTCGCGCATCAGCGAGGCCTTTGCCCAGAGCCTGCTGAATTCATTGGTCGAGCGGGGCCTCGCCGAGGCGGGCACGGCTATCGAGCGCTTCGCCACGCCGCGCCGGCTGGCGGCCCGTATCGCCAATGTACTCGCCCACGCGCCCGAGCGCACGGTCGAAGCAAAAGGCCCATCGGTCAAGGTTGGGCTTGACGCATCTGGCGCCCCGACGCAGGCCCTCATCAAGTGGGCTGAGCGCCAGGGCGCGAGCATCGAGGCGCTCGCGCGCGCGAGCGATGGCAAGCAGGAGTGCTTTTACTGGCGCAGCACCGCGCCGGGCGACACGCTCGCGCAATGCATCACCGCGCTCATCAACACCGCGCTCGCTGCGCTTCCCATCCCGAAAGTCATGCAATACCAGCTGGCGGACGGCCTCACCAATGTGAGCTTTGTCCGCCCTGCACACCGACTGATGGTGCTGCATGGCGCTGACGTGATCGAAGCCCATACCCTCGGCCTCACGTCTGGCCGGATCACCGAAGGCCACCGTTTTCTGTCCGATGGCCTCATCACCATCACCGATGCGCTGGGCTATGAAGCCGCGCTCGAGTCGCCCGGCAAGGTGCTCGCATCGTTTGAGCGCCGGCGCGATTGCATCCGGGTTGCGCTTGAAGCCCGCGCCCAGGCGCTTGGCGCCTCCTTGGGCGAGGCGGCGCAGGTGCAGCCGCTTCTTGAAGAGGTCACCGCTCTGGTCGAGTGGCCAGTGGTCTATGTGGGTGAGTTCGAGAAGCAGTTCCTGCAGGTGCCGCAGGAGTGCCTGATCCTCACCATGCGCACCAACCAGAAATACTTTCCGTTGTTCGATGCTGAAGGTCGGCTGCTGTCGCGCTTCCTGATCGTCTCCAATACTGAAACTGCCGACCCCTCGGCCATCATCGATGGCAATGAGCGGGTGATTCGTCCCCGACTGGCCGATGCACGGTTCTTCTTCGAACAGGATCGGAAGGCGCCGCTTGCCGCGCGGGTGACCCAGCTTGGATCGGTTGTCTACCACGCCAAGCTTGGCACCCAGACCGAACGGGTCGAGCGCGTGCGCGCCATCGCCGGTTCGTTGGCCAGCCTCGCGGGTGGCGATGCGGAGAAACTCGACCGCGCAGCGCTCCTTGCAAAAGCTGACCTGCTCACGGGCATGGTGGGAGAGTTCCCCGAACTGCAAGGGATCATGGGTCGCTACTACGCGCTCCACGATGGCGAGCCGGCCGAGGTGGCCCAGGCGATTGTTGAACACTACCAGCCACGTTTTGCGGGCGATGCGCTGCCCCAAAGCCAATGCGGAACGCTCCTCGCGGTCGCAGACAAGCTGGAAACGCTCGCCGGTATGTTCGGGATCGGACAGCTCCCGACCGGTGACAAAGACCCCTTCGCGCTCAGGCGCCACGCGCTGGGCGTGATCCGGATCCTGATCGAAAAGCCGCTGTCGCTGCCGCTGCCCACTCTCATCAACGCTGCATTTTCGGCCTTCGGCGATCGCCTCAAACCTGCCCCCGGCGAGCTCGAAACCTTCTTTCACGAGCGGCTATCGGGTTACCTGCGCGAACGGGGCTATAGCGCCCAGGAAACCGCATCAGTCGTCGAACAACGCCCGGCCGATCTCGCCCGGGTGCCCGACCGACTCGAGGCCGTACGCGCGTTTTCCCAACTCCCGCAGGCGCAAGCGCTTGCTGCCGCCAACAAGCGAATCGGCAATCTGCTGCGTAAATCCGGAGCCGAAGCCGCGCCTGCCACTGACCCTGCGCGGCTTGTTGAACCTGCAGAGATTGCACTCGGCGGGGCAGTATTACGACTCGAGCCCGAGGTCTCGGCACGATTGGGTGTGCACGACTACGGCGCCGCGCTTGCTCTGCTCGCCGGGGCGCGCGAGCCTGTCGATCGCTTCTTTGATGAAGTCATGGTCATGGTCGACGACCCGGCACTGCGCGCCAATCGGCTTGCGCTGCTTACCCGCCTGCACGCCCTGATGAACGGGGTCGCCGACATTTCAAGGCTCTCGGTTGGCTGAGACTGCCTCACGACTGCCAGCCCCCCCGCCTGCGCTTGGGGCAGCGCGGGCCGTCGCCTTTCTGATATTTCAGGCGGTGACCGTGGTGCCGATGGCGTTGCTATGCCTCCTGATGGCGCCGCTTCCCAGACCGCTCCGTTACCGGATCACCATCGCCTGGCCACGCTGGCAAGTGATCGCTGCTCGGGCCATCCTCGGTATCCGCTGGGAAATTCGAGGCATGTCCAACCTGCCCGACGGGCCAGCGATCCTGCTGTCGAAGCATCAGTCGGCATGGGAGACACTGTTCTACCCCTCCTACATGCCACGCGAACTCTGCTTCGTGTTCAAGCGCGAACTGTTGTGGCTGCCTTTTTTCGGCTGGGGTATTGCACTGCTCGACATGATCCATATCGATCGCGGTCGAGGCGCCAACGCCTTCGAACACGTCGCCAGTCAGGGAGCGGACAAGCTCGCACAGGGGCGTTGGATCATCATGTTCCCCGAAGGCACCCGAACACCGGTCGGCTCGCAAGGCCGCTACAAGTCGGGTGGCGCGCGCCTTGCTGTGCGCACCGGTGCTCCCGTGGTTCCCATCGCCGTCAATTCCGGCGAATGCTGGCCGCGCAAAGCATTCATCAAGCGTCCCGGTACCATCACGGTATCGATCGGTCCACCTATCGCCTCGGATGATCTCAGCCCAGACGCTCTCAACCGGGTCGTCGAGCAATGGATTGAATCCGAAATGCGTCGTCTGAATCCCGAACGCTACGCCCCTGTCGCCACTGACCCGGAAACGAAAGTCTCTTGAACGTGCTCCAGCTTTTTCGACGCAAGTCTCGCCCGGTACCGCCCTCCGCCAGCCAGCTCACGCTGCAATTCGACGCCCCACCCGACGCAACGCTGCCGCCCCAGAGCCAGCGCTTTGTCATGCTTCGACACCAGCCCGTTCGCTGGGATCTGGTGCGCAGCCGCCGTCGCACAATCGGCTTTCAGATCGACGGCCGGGGCCTTCGCGTAAGCGCCCCACGCTGGGTACCAGTCTGGGAAGTAGAGCGTGCGTTGCAGGAGAAGGCCGACTGGATTCTGCGCAAACTCGTCGAGTGGCAGGATCACGAGCAGCGCCGCCAGGACATCACGCCGCGCTGGGAACACGGCGCGCCCATTCGACTACTGGGCGACACCCTTACCCTCACGCTCACCCCTTCCTTGAGCGGTGCGCGCCGCGAGGGTGATCGCCTGTTGGTTGGGCTGGCGGCCGATGCCAAGACCGAGGTCATTCGCGAGCTGCTCCAGAAGTGGTTGCGCGAACAGGCCCGTGAAGTGTTTGCCCGGCAAATTCCGGTTTTCGCTGAGCGTCTGGGCCGAGCCCCCTCGCGCTGGGCACTATCCTCGGCGCGCACCCGCTGGGGCAGCTGCGGCCCCGATGGCGCAATCCGACTCAACTGGCGACTCGTTCACTTCCCTGCCGAGGTGATTGATTACGTGATCGCGCATGAGCTCGCCCATCTGGTCGAACTCAACCACGGACCCCGTTTCTGGGCGGTGGTGGAACGCCTCTTTCCAGACTACGAGCGAGTACGTGACACTCTCAAGCATCATTACGACGATATGCCCGAGGGCTGATCGCTCCGATTATCACTTCAGGAAATTTCACCATGCGTATCCTGCACACCATGATCCGGGTTGGCGACCTTCAACGTTCCATTTACTTCTATACCGAGCTGATGGGAATGAAGCTGCTGCGCACCTCCGATCGCCCTGAACAGAAATATTCGCTTGCCTTCGTTGGCTACGGCGACGAGACCAGCGAGTCGGTACTCGAACTCACCTACAACCACGGTGTGGATCACTACGACCTGGGCGCCGGGTTCGGACACATCGCCATCGCAGTCGACAACGCGGCGGCAGCCTGTGAACGCATTCGCGCTGCCGGCGGCACGATCACTCGCGAGGCGGGCCCGGTCAAGGGCGGCACCTCGGTTATCGCCTTCGTGCAGGACCCCGACGGCTACAAAATCGAGTTGATTGAGCGTAGCTGATCACCGAGCTCGCAGTATTGCGCCACGCTGATGTCCTCGGCGCGGCTCTCGCCATTCAGGTTCGGCGCATCCACCCCGCGCTCCCGAAGCCACGGGATGAGCGTGGAGCGGATCATTTTTCGCCGCTGCGCAAAAGCTGGGGTCAGTACCGCCTGAAGCGCGGCCAGATCGTCGGTGAGCGGACGTTCGCGCGTGATCATTCTGAGAACCGCCGAATCCACCCGGGGCGGCGGATCGAAAGCCTCAGGCGGCACCTCAAACAGAAGCTCCACCTCATAGAACGCCTGCAGGATGACGCTCAGGCGACCAAAGCTACTGGAGCCAGGGGCCGCCGCAATCCGCTCCACCACTTCTTTCTGCAGCAAAAAATGCTGATCACGGACCAGATGGCGGGCTTCAACCAGCGCCACCAGAAGCGGGCTGGAAATGTTGTAGGGCAGGTTACCCACCACGCGCAGCCGGGTGACCCCAAGCGCGGCCACCGCGTCAGCGGGGTTGAAGCTCAGCGCGTCAGCCTCGAACAGGCAAAGCCGCTCGGCTCCGAAGCGCCGGCGCAGCCGTTCACACAGATCGCGATCGATCTCGACGGCTGCCAGGCGCGGCACGGCCCGGATCAGTTCGGCCGTGAGCACGCCGAGCCCAGGGCCGATCTCGAGCAACCCGTCGGAGGCAGTGGGCGCGATCGCCTGAACGGTTGCTGAGAGGACCGATCGGTCGGTCAGGAAATGTTGGCCAAACCGTTTGCGGGCGACATGTCCGGCCACCGCTCTGGGCGGCTGCTGACGGACCCCTGCCCGCCGCTCAGCGTTCATCGAGCCGATATTCGACGTAGGTGCTGTCGCGCAACTGGCGCAGCCAGTCCTGCCAGACCTCTTCGCCCCGCTGCTCGCGCAGCGCCTGCCTGGCCACTGTGCGCGCGCGCTCGCCCGATGCCACCTGCTGCCGGCGCTCAAGCACCTGGATAAGGTGAAAACCGAAAGGCGTGCGAACCGGCTGGCTGGTCTGCCCAGGGGTGAGCGCGTTCATGGCGCGTTCGAAATCGGGCACGGTATCGCCTGGCAGGATCCAGCCAAGATCGCCCCCGCGACCCGCAGTGCCGTCCGATGAATTCTGACGCGCAAGATCGGCAAAGTCAGCGCCGCGTTCGATCAACGCGCGCAGGTCGTCAATCCGGCGCCGTGCCTCATTTTCGCTCTGGTTGTCGCTCACTCTTAGCAGGATGTGACGGACCCGGATCTGCGTGACAGCGGCATCACCCACCCCCGCCCCCGAGACTGCACGCTTGCCGACCAGCTTGAGCACATGGAAACCGTTGGGGCTTCGAACGATCGTGGCACCACCGGGCTGCAGCGTTTTCACCGCCTCGACAAAAATCTGCGGTAGGCGGTCGGCGCTACGCCAGCCAAGCGACCCACCGGTCATGGCGTCGCCAGCGTCAGAATAGGACGCCGCAAGCGCAGAAAAATCACTGCCGGGTCGCGAGACCGCTGAGAGCACTTCCTCGGCCCGCGCGCGACGCTTCTGAATGTCATCGCTCGAAGCCCCTTCGGCCACACGCACCAGGATCTGGGCCAACTCGAATTCAGCATTTTCACTGGCAAGCCGCTCGCGCTCGGCGATGAAGGCATCCAAATCGGCATCACTGATCTGAACGCGGCTGTCAACCTCACGCTCGCGCAGCCGCACCTGGATCATTTCCTGACGAATGTCGCGACGCAAACGTTCCCAGGCAATGCCTTCACGCTCGACCCGGCTGCGAAATTCGGCGACCGACAAACCACGCTCGCTTGCAATTCCGCTGATGGCCCGTTCGAGTTGCGCGTCATCGACACGGATTCCGCCGTCTCTTGCCGTCTGCAACTGGGCCCGGTCAAGGATCATGCGCTCGAGCACCTGTGAGGCGAGCACCTCGGCAGGGGGAACCTCGATCTTCCGGCTCTCGAGCTGGCGGCGCACGAGGTCGATCTGCCGCGAGAGCTCCTGGCGGGTGATGACCTCGGCGTTGACCACGGCCACCACCGAGTCGAGCGAACTCAGGTCTTGCCGGCGAGTTGTTTGAGCCGACACCAGCTCGCAAGCGCATGCGAGCAACAGCGCAATGAACCCGATCCGCGGACGATTCAGCATGGCCCCATCCATCATTCATAGCCGAAATAACGAGAACCTGGTTCCAGAGTGCCCTGAGGCAGGCGGTATCCAGGGATGTTCCGCTGCAACACGAGGAACGGATTCTGCCCGATCGTGCCAAGGCCATTCAACTCGAGTTGAAGGAAAAACGCTGTCGTGCTGGCATTGGCCGCCGTTCGGAACTGCTGGGTTAAAACGCGCAGCGCCCAGCATGATGCCGTGTATTCGAAGCCCATGAGCGATTCGACAAACCCTCGGGTGTTCTCCACCCGGCTCACCGGATCGTAGCCCTCGGACAGGAAAGAGTAGTTGAGCCGAACCAGGGAACTCCAGCCATCGACAATGGGCCATCGGGTGGAGACGTCAACTTGCCCGAGTTGGTCCCGACGGTATCGAACGCCCGCATTCAGTACCCGACCGTCCGGGGGAAGATAACGGCCCACCATGCTGAACCGCGGCAAAACCGTGGTGGCCATGCTGTACTGGAGGCCGGTATCGATGGACCAGTTTGACCCGAGCGGCCCCGCCGCAGCCACCAGCAGGTCTGAGCGCCGATCGGTACGCGGCGTAACACCAGGAATGGCCACCTGCTGATCTGAAAAATAGCTACGAAAACCGGTTGCAAACCGCAGCCCTTCAGCCCCCGTCTGAGGATCGATCAGCCGCGACACCGCAGCGGCAGTGAGCTGATTCACATCAGCAATCCGATCGTTTCCAATAAAGGTGTTGTCCGAGAACAGCTGGGCGAAATTGAAATCGGCTGGTGCAGTGTCGAAAACCGGAAACGCGCTCTGATCGCGAAAGGGGGTGCGTACGTAGAAGAGGCGAGGCTCGAGCGTTTGCGTGATGTCGCGCCCCGCATAGGTATGCGGCCGCTCAAACACCATCCCGGAATCGAACGACAGTGTGGGCACCACACGCTGGAGCCCATAGTCGGTACCCAGAGCGGTGTTCACCTGGTAACTGGTTGCATGCACATTCGCCTTCGGCACGGCAAACCATCCCGGACGGCGGACCGGCCAGGAAACAGAGGGATGAGCCACCATGCGGGTACCCGACGGGCGAATGACATCCGGCGAGATGAACTGGGTCACGTCGAACGTGCTGTTCATGTCGAACCCGCCTCGATCGCGAGCAAGCCAACGGGTCACCACCTGCGGCTCGCGTTCGTAAGGACCTGGCCTTGCGTCCAGAATCGATTGGAACTTCTGAACCAGGACCGTCATCGACCAGTCTTCGCTCAAGCCGCGGCCAAAACTCACCGTTCTGGGCAGCACCCGGTCCGCACTGGTCACAATCGAACGCGAGTAATCGACAAAGTAGCGATCATCCGACACGCCCCGCATATCCCAGCCGCCACCCCAGCCACCCAGATTGCTGAAGCTCTGCCGGGTGTGCCAGAAGTGGCGTGAACTGCCCGCCTCCTGGTCATAGGGGTTGGCCTCAAAGCGGGTATCCCCCGCGAAGTTATCCCTCAGATACCGAATTTCACCGCCCAGTTGCATGCCGCGGCGGGTGCTGACCCGGGGATAGAGCGTGGCATCGGTGTCGTGCGAAACGTTCCAGTACCAGGGCACCATCAGGTCGACGCCGCTACGCGAAGTGATGCCGAAAGAGGGAGCGAGAAATCCCGATTTACGCTCGTTACCTAACGAAAACGCGAAATAAGGGGAAGCGAGTAGCGGCGCCCCCTTGAACGACAACAGTGCGCCCCGGCTCACCCCACGGTCGTCATCCTGGTCGATGAAGAGCGAGCGGCTTGAGATCTGCCAGTCGGGAGTCTCAGGTCCACAGGTGCTGAACGTGGCGCGCGAGGCAGCCGCACGCCCAGGCCCCAGAAAATCAATTCGCTCCGCACGGCCGCGCCCGCCCCCCTGAAGCGCGAGGTAGTAATCGGGGCTGGTGAAGGTTCCCTCGTTGGCGTCCACCCGCAATTGCAGGGCGGGACCGGTGAACACATTACCGTCTCGCGTGACGCGGACATTGCCGGTTGCCACCAATTCGTCGGTCGACGAGGTGTAGGTGATTCGATCACCTCGAATCACACTCCCCGCACGGCGCACCTCCGCATCGCCAGTGAGCGTGGTCTGCTCCTCGGGCCGCCCCTCGATCACCCAGGCGCGACCATAAGCGGGAAGCGCCTGGGAAGGCGTTCGGGTCTCGGTGAGCGTGCCATCAAGTTTCAGCACAAAACCGGGTCCCGCCGGCTGCGCCAACCCATGCGTCACGACAAAGCCCAGCAGAGCCGCCGCCGTAAGGGCGGGCAACAGACGTGGCGGGCGACGGTTCATCAGGAACATGCCGGGTCGAGGGTTGAAGCACGGCCGCTGGCAGCACGGCAACAGGTCGGCCTGGGCCAGCCTGAGTGGCAGCGGTCGGTCAGAATCAATCGACTATTATAGGGATCCCCCCTTTTGTGCGCGCCGACATCTTTCCATGACCCTGCTGGACTCTGACCCGCGTCTACCGCCCCTGCAACGCTGGCTCGCACAGCGAGCCGATCGTCTGAGCCTGCAACCCGAGAGCCTTCGCCCAGCCTCCGACGATGCCAGCTTCCGGCGTTATTTCCGGATCGATTCTCCGGTCGCGCCGGGCGGCAGTCTGATCGTGATGGACGCGCCTCCCGCTCGCGAAGATTGTCAACCTTTCCTGCACGCGGGAGCCATCCTGCGCGAGGCAGGTCTCAGCGTTCCTGCGGTCATCGATGCTGACCTCGACTCTGGGTTCCTGCTCCTGGAAGATCTGGGCAATGACACCTACCTGTCATGCCTTGATGCCGAATCAGCCAGCGCTCTTTACCGAGATGCGGTGGCAGCGCTCGTGAAGCTGCAACTTGCCAGTCGACCCAGCGTGTTTCCCGACTATGACCGGGCGCTGCTTGATCGTGAAATGCAGCTCTACCCCGATTGGTATGTGGTGCGCCACAAAGGCGTAACGCTCTCGGACCCAAACAAAGAGCGACTGAATCAAGCCTTTGACCTGCTCGCGAGTGCGGCACTGGCCCAGCCTCGCGTCTTTGTTCACCGCGACTGGCATTGCCGAAACCTGATGAAAATCGACGCCGGGCGCAACCCTGGTGTCCTTGATTTTCAAGATGCCGTATACGGCCCCGTCACCTACGACCTGGTGTCCATGCTGCGGGATGCCTACATTGACTGGTCCGAAGAGCTTCAGATCGACTGGGCAATCCGGTATTGGGAGGCCGCGCGCAAAGCGAGGCTACCGGTGGCCAGCGATTTCGGCAGCTTCTACCGCGATTTCGAATGGATGGGCCTGCAGCGGCAGCTTAAAGTGCTGGGAATCTTTGCCAGACTTCAGCACCGCGACGGCAAGTCGCGCTACCGTGCTGATCTGCCTCGGGTGTTGGGCTACGCACTTGCAGCCGCTCGTCGTTACCAGGCACTCTCGGGTCTGGTGCAGGTGCTCGAGGTTGTCGAGAGCCTCGCGCCGGCCGATTCAGGCTACACCTTCTGAGCCCCGTAAAGCAGGGACTGATTCCCATGCGCGCAATGATTCTGGCAGCGGGCCGCGGCGAGCGGATGCGTCCCCTTACGGATCACTGCCCCAAACCCATGCTGGCTGTCGGCGGAGAGCCGCTGATGGGATGGCATCTGCGGGCGCTCGCCGAAGCCGGCTTCACTCACGTGGTGATTAATCACGCGCACTGTGGCGAGGTGTTGTGCCAGTGGGTGGGCGACGGGTCGCGCTGGGGTCTGTCGGTCTCGTATTCACCGGAGGACCCTGCCCTGGAAACCGCAGGCGGCATTCGCCGCGCGCTCGGGCTGCTGGGCGAGGCGCCTTTTCTGGTGGTCAATGGCGACGTCTTCACCCGCTGGCCGGTTGCGCGGGCTCGCACCATTGCCAGCCAGATGAACGCGAGCAGGTTACTGGGCTGGTGCGTGCTGGTTCCCAACCCTGACCATCACCCCGACGGGGACTTCACCCTGCACTCGGGCCTGCTGGGCCTTGACTCCTCAAAGCGACTCACCTTCAGCGGAATCGGTATCTATCACCCCTCGCTCTTTGAGTCATTGCCCGATGGCGAAACAGCGAAGCTGGGCCTGCTTCTGCGCGACGCGGCTGGGCGCGGCCTGATCGGCGCCGAACGCTTTGACGGCATCTGGACCGACGTGGGCACCCCCGCGCGCCTTGCGCAACTCGATGCAGAATTACGGGGTGGCGTCGCCGACCCCGCGGCCAGACACCGTTTCCCCTCCTGATCGAGCCCACCATGCATCCCTATCACGACCGTCGTCAGCGTCTGACCCAACTGATCCGCGAGCGCGGGGGCGGCGTCGCGGTAATTGCCACAGCGCCCGAAGTGATCCGAAACCGCGACGCGCACTATCCCTATCGCTGGGACAGCTACTTCTATTACCTTACCGGTTTTACCGAACCCGAGGCCGTGCTGGTGCTAAGCGTCGACGGCAGCGGCGCAGAATCCCGGCTTTTCTGCCGGGATAAAAACGAAGAGCGCGAAATCTGGGACGGCTACCGGTTTGGCCCTCAACTCGCGCGCGAAAAATTCGGATTCGACCACGCCCTCAGCATCGACAAGCTTGACGAAGAACTGCCTCGGCTGCTCGCCGACCGGCCAGCGATCTTCTCCGCCATCGGCGCTGACAGCGCTCATGATGCCCGCATCGCCCGCTGGCTGAATTCGGTCCGGGGGCAGGCGCGCGCAGGCGTGAGCGCGCCCGCCCAGGTGTTTGAAATTCGGTCGCTCGTTGACGACATGCGCCTGATCAAGGACTCGCACGAAATCGACATCATGCGACGCGCGGCCGACATCTCGGCAGCCGCCCATGTGCGCGCCATGCGAGCAAGCCGCCCCGGCCGTTTCGAGTTCGAGCTCGAAGCCGAACTCGAGCATGAATTCCGTATGGGGGGGTCGAAGGCGCCCGCCTACGGCTCAATTGTGGCAAGCGGTCGTCATGCCTGCGTGCTCCACTACCGCGCCAACGATGCCCGTCTGACCGAGGGTGAATTACTGCTGATCGATGCCGGCTGCGAGCTCGATGGCTACGCGAGCGACATCACCCGCACGTTCCCGGTATCCGGGCGCTTCAGCGGCGCCCAGCGCACGCTCTACGACATCGTGCTCGAGGCCCAGCAGGCGGCCATCGCGGCCACTCGCCCCGGCATGCGTTTTATTGACCCGCACAACGCTGCTGTGAAAGTGCTTGCCCAGGGGCTGATTGACTGTGGTCTTATCAGCGGGCCGCTCGATACGGCGATCGAGTCCGGGGCTTACCGTCGCTTTTACATGCACCGTACCGGTCACTGGCTAGGCATGGATGTGCACGACTGTGGTGATTACCGCGAGCCTGGAGAGCCTGCCACTGGATCAGAAAAACCCTGGCGGATCCTGCGGCCTGGTATGGTGATTACCGAGGAGCCAGGGCTCTATGTTCGCGCCGCCGACGATATTCCGCGCCACTTTCATGACATCGGCATCCGTATCGAAGACGATGCGCTCGTTACCGAATCGGGCTGCGAAATCCTCACTGGCAAGGTGCCCAAGGCCGCGAACGATATTGAAGCGCTGATGCAAAGCTGAGTCTCCATGATCCGTATCGAGGGACGCGGACCGGTAGCGCTTGCGCTCCGGCTGCTTCTTGAACGCGAGGGCGTCGATCGCCAGGCGCTGATCGTTGATCCGGTTGACGCCGATTTACCCGACTGGCTGGGCTCGCGGGCCCTCGCCGTCTCACTTGGCAGTCTGCAGACACTGGCTCGCGTGGTTCCGCAATGCGCTCCCAATGCGCTCCTGGAATCGCCCGGGCTGGCAGCGCCGATCACGGTGGTTGAGGTGAGCCGCGCGCGCGCTTCGGGCGGCACACGGATCCGCGCGGGCGAACTGGGTACGCCCTTGCTCGGCGCGGTGTTTCGCTACGGGACGCTGCACCGTCTGCTGCGAGAGGCGATCGACCTGAATGCATCTCTGGCGCAGCCGGCTCATGATCAGGCCACTGCTGGCATACAGCCCCTGCTTACTGTCGTTGCAGACGGCGAGACCGAGCGGCGAACCGGGCAGCGAACGCGCGAGTTCGAGCAGATGGCGCTCCTCGCAGAGGTGGAGGCGGAGCGTGAGTGTCCGGGCTGGGCCTATGAGCGGTTTACGAGCGAAGGACCACTCGCTCTGCTGCCCTTGCCCGAGCCGTACCGGCGCGCCTTGGTCTGGTGCGCACCCGAGTCGCAATGCAGGGCGCGGGCAGAACTGTCCGAAACAGCATTCGGCAGTGCGCTCGTTGAGGCGTTCGGCAACGCACTCGGTCGCATCAGGCTGCACAGCGCCCGGCATGTCAGTCCTGTCACGCGCCGCATCGGGCCGCTACGACCGGCATCCGGACAAGTCGTAATCGGCAACGCGGCGCAGACGCTCCACCCTGTAGCCGGCCAGGGTCTCAATCTGGGGCTGCGCGATGCCGCGGTGCTGGCGCGTACGCTCGGCGATTGGCGGGCGCAGGCTGGTTCGCTCGCGGCTGCACTCGATCGGTTTGAGGGCCATCGTCGCTGGGATCGCGAGACGCTGGTCGCAACCACCGACCTGCTTGCCACGCTCACCTGTCCCGACCTTTTCAAGCCGGTGCATGCCGCCGCGCTGACGCTGATCGATTTCTGCGCACCCATCCGGCACACGATCGCACGTGGGCTCATGTTCGGGATTCGCAGCGGCTGAAACAAACTGCCGATTTTTTGTGCAGATCGGTTTTCAGTAGAATCTTGCGCTTTATTGAAACAGCCAGCTGCTTTCGTGATTCAAATCGGGCACCATCAGCTTCGCAACCGGGTCATCGTGGCGCCGATGGCAGGCGTCACCGATCGGCCGTTTCGTCAGCTCTGCAAGCGGCTGGGCGCGGGCTACGCAGTCTCGGAAATGGCGGCCTCCAACCCGGCGCTCTGGAAGTCGGTGAAAACCTCGCGGCGCATTGATCACTCGGGCGAAATCGAGCCGCGGTCGGTTCAGATCGCGGGTGCCGATCCGCTCATGATGGCAGAGGCCGCACGCTACAACGTTGACCGGGGTGCGCAGATCATTGACATCAATATGGG
>SXGR01493929.1_pt1 | contig 13836 bp, 11 predicted proteins | sample 3174711 | NCBI WGS metagenome assembly SXGR01 (sample SAMN11356860, study PRJNA531348) | freshwater metagenome | isolation source: freshwater sample F1-60 | place: China: Fuxian Lake, Yuxi | collected 2017-12-25
CATTATCGCTGTCGTAAGCATTTCCGCTGATAAATTATTCATCGTCATCACAACGGCAGAAATTACACGTTGTTTCGGATTGAGCGCATGAAACCACGGACAGTTAGATAATGACAAGCCGTTAGCTATCACTGTTTGCCAATTTTGGGTCGACTCTGTGCCTTTAGCCGTGCGCCCTGTATCTTGCACAAAACTCGCCATTAAACGAGCCGCATGGGGCATCGTCCAGGATGGCACCAGCAACAACAGTGATGCTAAATCGACCATGTGCTGTGACGGCGTTTCCACTTGGCTCATGACGGTAGCATTACGTCATTATCCTTATATCAAGATATTTTTGTCCTTTTATCTCTTTATCAAAAGAGCGCTTCAATTAAGTGATGATCGCACAGGCTTTATGGCTCTGATTAGGCCCTTGAGTACATTCCCCAACCACTTGTAGATAAAGGCGTTACCTTTCCATGAGGCGCCGACACCTCGTCCAACCGGATAGCCACCGATAAAGCAGACGTCAACGGTTGCCACGCTTGAGCCCCCTGCGCATCTGCACCCATCCAGGCACATACTACCGACGCATCTGGGGGAATAATCGGCAACGATTGCAGATCACTCACCACCACATCACCTGCACGTTGCCACAATCGTGCGGCAGCATCTCGACGTGCTTCATCATATTCACAGGCATAAATAACCGCTTGTGGGTAAAGCAAACGAATCACCTGCGCGATACTACTCCAACCAATACCTAATAATACCCACGGTCCCTTGGTATTAGGTAATTCTAAAATAACTCGCCACGATGAATCCGATAATTCCATTAATGCCAGTTGGCGCTGCGCAGGAGTGAGCACACCAAGGCGATGTTTTCTGTGACGATCTAAATCACCCGTAGTCAGGAGCATCTTCATGATTTCGCGACGACCATTAATAATTGCCTCTCGCACACGCGCGGCAAATTGGCGATTACTTTCGTCTGACATGATGGTCATCGCGGGCAATATCCGCGCATGCACCCGAGTAGGATGAATCCACATCGATCCAGGACGAATACCTTGGCGCGAACCGGCAATGGCAACCGGCACTACCGAGCATGATAAATGCTTGGCTAATACAAATGCACCAGGACGAAAACGATCTAATAGTCCACTACGACTTCTGCGACCTTCGGAGAAAATAAATAAACCAATACCTACATCTGGTAACGTGATGGCGGCATCGTCTTGATAGGCATCCGGGGTTAATTCATCGCTATTGTACAAACCCGCTGCTCGAGCGGCCACCCCTAAAGGAAAGGCGCGAAAAACCCAAGTTTTCGCCAACATCGTGCGCAATCCAGGTAATCCGCACGCGACTAAAATATCGAGCATTCCTTCGTGATTCGACACCACGACACGTGCTGATTTTAATGCCGCGATATCACCATCATAACGCCAACTCACCGTTGGTGTCACGAAGAAAACCGTGCGCATGGCAAAACGCATGACGATGGCAACCCAACGTCGTCTCCCAACGGGCAAAATATAAGCGAGCGGTAAGAACAGCGGCAAGGTCAGGCAAAAAGTCGCAAATGCAAAATAACCGCAAATGCTATTAATGACGGTAGCTAGATCGGCTGGCCAATATGGTTCGGCCAATGGCGGCTGTTCAATAACTGAGGCAACCGCTTCGTTCATGGCATTTCAGCCAAGGACAGTGATAATTTCTGGTGGAATCCGAATTGGTCGACCGGCTGGTGACATGGCGGCAATCGTTACCGTTGCCTCTGCACACAGAATCTCGCCATGACTCAAGGTGGTCGCAAATTCAACGCGACTTGGTCCTTTAGCGGTTGCCGTTGTGACACAGGTAATCACATCGTCAAAGCGTAAACTACGACGATAACTAACTGACAAATCTATGACGGGCATTAATATGCCATTTTTTTCTAATTCACGATAACTACAGCCCAATTGCCGCAATAATTCGATGCGACATTCCTCAAGCCAAGTGACATAAGCACCATGATGCGCCACACCCATCTGGTCGCTTTCGCTATAACGAACGCGAATAGAATGGGTGCCGATAGCCACGTAATTAGCGCGGTGTCGGTGTTGTAATTGGGGCAGCCGGAGCCACGGCCGCGGTTTTCGCTGCTGGGGCAGCGCCACTTTGCGCAGAACTCTTGCCCAAGGCATTCGGCCACGCCATGAGCGCAAACACCGCGATAGCAGCCACGCTCAAAGCCCAACGTGCCAATACTGGCGAACTAGCCGTTTGTGGTTCTTTATTGGTTGCAGCCCACAACGTCACAATCATACGAATATAATAAGCCGCACCAACGACCGCCATTACCATGGCAAAAATCGCAATCATCATTTTGCCTTTGTGCACCAGATCAGCAAAGACTAAGAATTTACCCAAAAAGCCGATCGTGGGCGGAATACCAGCAATCGAAATCAGGAATATAGTGAGCATTAAACCATAGAAAGGTTGAGCGCGACCCTGACCAGCAAGGCTGCTCAAATTATCGCCCGCATCATCTTTTCCGCTAATTGCAGCAAAGGCCGCCAAAGCACCCGCCGTAGCAATCGCATAAGCGACCAAATAATACCACAGACTATTCAGAGTTAAAAGTTCGCCAGTGCTGGTGGGCAATGCTAATGCCAACATCATGTAACCAGCATGGGCAATTGAACTATAGGCAACAATGCGGCGTGCGCTGGTTTGCTTGAGCGCACTGAAATTACCTAACACCAAACTTAACAAGCCTAAAACCAGCAAAGCGAGATTTAATTTCTCCAATGACACCATACCAACTTGGGTCACCGTAACCGCCTCACCCAAATTCAGCACACCACCTGGGTGAGTGCCGCTGCTCATTGCAACCAAGTTCAACCACAGTGCGCCAATGGCAGTAAAGCCACCGACTTTAATGACCGCACCCATGAAACCCGTGACCGCAATTGGTGCACCCGTGTACGCATCAGGTGCCCAGAAATGGAAAGGAACAACACCAACTTTAAATAATAAACCAATCAACATCAAAACCTGACCGACATAGAACAAGGTTTGATGATTAATATCTAAGGCGGCGTGACCAAAATTCGTGTGGCCCGTCGCACCATACGTCAGCGCCGTACCATAGAGATAAATCGCGCTGAATACCGAACCCATTATAAAATACTTAAATAGCGCCTCGTTAGATTCGGGACGTGAGCGACGTAAACCAACCATCGCATAAATGGACAGCGATGCTAATTCGATGCCAGCGAACAATGCTAAGCTGTCATTGGCCATCGTCATGACCATAGCGCCTACCGTGGCGAATAAGGTCAATGCGTAGGATTCACCACCTGGATATTCATCGCGTGATAAACTTTGTTGAAGACCTGCAATAGAACACAATGCCGCTGCAATAATGGCTCCGCACAACCACATGCGTGGAGTATCCATGGCTAATAAGCCATGCAGATGTCCAGTGGTCACACCAAACTGAGTCAGACCTGCTGCCACTAAAAATCCTGCCGCTAACCAAGGTATAATGGCATGTTTACTGGCTCGTTGCAGGAAAGGTTCAAACCCCAATGCCACTAAGGCGCCAATAAGCACCAGCGACATCGGCACGAGCATAGGAAAAAGGTCGGCGGTTGGCATAGGTCAATTACTGGTGGGCGTGGCGGCGGAGGGAACAACAGGAGTCGATGCGGGTTTAGTCTGCGCTGCAGGGACGTCAGCTTTTACTGCTTGCGCTGCTTTTTCAGCGTCAGCTGCCTTATCTTTCAGCACGCGCGCTGGACGGATTAACTCATCAACGACAGGCACAGCCACAGCGTTGATCGGCTTGGGATAGAATCCAAAAAAGAATGATGCGAGTAATAATGGCACCACGGCCATGGCTTCACTGGCATTTAAATCGGCCAAACGATCCAAGCTTGGGTGACGCTTGCCATATAACCAACGTTGCACCACGCGCAGAATATAAACAGCTCCTAAGATCACTGACAAACCAGCGAGTAAGGCAATGGTAAAACCCAATCCGGCATAAGTGCCGAACAAGAGCATGAATTCACCAATAAAGTTTGCCGTACCTGGCAATGCTGCTGACGCTAATCCGGTGATGACAAATAAAACCGCGAAAATGGGTGTCCGATTCGCAAGCCCACCAAAATCATCTAAACCTCGACTTGAACTGCGCGCTTCCATGTAACCAACCAACAAAAACAGCGCTGCCACTGATAAACCATGAGCGACCATCTGCACCGTCACGCCAGCGGATGCGGCTTGATGGAAACTGAAAATACCGACCATGACTAAACTTAAATGGCTCAAACTGGAAAAGGCGATCATGCGTTTGATATCATCTTGCGCCATCGCGACCAATGCGCCGCCAACCACGCCAATTAAACCTAAATAGACAAACACATCAGCGTACTCAACGCACAAACCTGGGAACATTGGAATGACGATTCGCAAGAAACCATAAACCCCAATTTTAGCCATCGCACCGGCTAACAACACCGCCGCGCCAGCGGGCGCTTCAGCATAGGTGCGCGCCTGCCAAGAATGAAATGGCACCAATGGAACTTTAACCGCAAAGGCCAAAGCGAATGCGGCGAATAACCAACATTCCCCAGTCGCCGATAATACTCCGGAATCGCGAAGACCTGGGAGATCGGTAATAATACGTGCTAACTCAGTCGATCCAATCTTCCAGGCTAACCACCAAATACCGACCAGCATAAATACTGATCCAAGCATGGTGTAGAGAAAGAACCACAAAGATGCACTGCGACGTTCAGACCCGCCGAACACCGCAATTAACACCACCATCGGCACCAACATCGCTTCAAAGAATAAATAGAAGAGCACCAGATCGCGAGATAACAGCGCGCCGATCATTAATCCTTCCATCACCAACAACGACGTCACAAATTCTCGCATGCGATCGCCCACCAATTGACGCGAACCCAAAATGGCAACCGGAGTCAACCAGGTCACCAATTGAATGAGCCAACTAGATAAGCCATCACTAGCTAAATGCACATGCACCGTGGCATTCGTACCCCACAAGGTGAACCACGGCATGCTAGCATCAAGGACAGGCATGCAGGTCACTAAGGGCAGACCCAATAAGGCGCAGCCAATAGCGAGTATCAGCCCCAAGCGAAAGCTGGACTCACCGTCACGTCCAGACGCAACGGCTGTCAGCACAGCGGCTAAAATGGGTGCAATAAGCAGGGCGTAGAGCATCGGGGCCTATCCGCTAATGGTCAGAAGAGGAATTCGAGTAACAAAAAGATAATTGCCACGGCGAGTGCGGCCAAACCGACCACCCACGCAATGGGTCCTGATAACAACAACAGCGCAACTAATCCAACGGCACCAGCAACGCTCAGTGTCAGTGAACTGCGCAGGCGAGGACGTTGTACCGACGTATAGCCATCACCAAGAAAGCGTGAGACTTCAGCCGTCAGACCAACAATACCACCAATGATCGCATCAACGATCCAGGCCAAGATCCATGCAGCCACTTTGGTCGGAATAATAACGGTGGCATGATAAACACGGTCGAAACCCCAGGTCCACCACGCGGCGAAACCAACCAAATCTTTTTCCGTGCTGTTGACGTGACCACGACTCCAAATGAAATGTGCGATTATCCAACCCAAGGCCGCTAATAAGGTACCTATTCCAGCAACGATCAACGGTAAATTGGAAGCATGATGCGCAGCGGCATGTGGATGCATGAATTTTTGTGCCGACCCTACCACAGGACTGAGGTACGCTTCAAAAGCATTCGTACCAGAACCACCTAATACCGGCGACCACAACACACCAACCACCAAACTACCAAAACCCAATACTGAAATGGGAATAAGCATAGTCGCTGGTGATTCTTTCACATGGCCCTTTACCTCATCGCTATGACGGACTGGGCTCCAGAATGTCAAATACATCACGCGGGTCATATAAATCGCTGTCAGTAATGCCACAAACCCGGCAACTACGCCGACAATGGGCCCGAGAAAATGCGCCTCATATAAGCGTTCCAAAATAAGATCTTTCGAAAAGAAACCGGACCCCAGCGGTGCGCCAATAATTGCCCACCAACCACAGAACATCCAAGTATAAGTAATTGGCATTAAGGTTTTCAAGCCACCCATACGACGCATATCTTGTTCGTGATGTAAGCCATGAATGACAGAACCAGCAGCTAAGAACAACGTCGCTTTGAAGAAGGCGTGCGTAAAGACATGGAACAGTGCGACGTCAAAAGCACCAACGCCGCACGCCATAAACATGAAGCCCAATTGGCTAATAGTCGAATAAGCGAGAGCCTTTTTAATGTCGAGCTGAACCAAGCCAGCGACTGCACCCCAAGCCGCCGTAATACAGCCAACCACCAACACGATATCGAGCGCGGTCAGGCCGAAGCACACCGGAGCCGTCGCATGGACAAAAACATCAGATAAACGCGCCAGTAAATAAATACCCGACGTCACCATGGTCGCCGCGTGAATTAATGCCGACACTGGCGTTGGACCCGCCATCGCATCTGGCAACCACGTAACCAAAGGAATCTGCGCACTCTTACCTGTGCAACCAACAAAGATCAAAATACAGGCTGCACTGAGCAATCCCGCGCTACCCGCAATAATTCCGGCATTGGATGCGCTATTGAACCACGACGCGATTTCGCGGTAGTTGAAACTTCCTTGACCATTTTGATTCATGACCATGAACAGGGCAAAGATACCTAATAAAAAGCCCAAATCACCAACACGATTAACGATAAAGGCTTTTCGTGCGGCATCGTTGTAATCATTATTGTGGTGCCAGAAGCCAACTAACAGGTACGAACACATACCGACGCCTTCCCAACCCAGGAACGTCATTGGCAAACTGTCACCAATCACCAACACGATCATCGAAAACATAAACAAATTCATGTAGGTCATGAAGCGCGCAAAGCCGCGATCTTCCCACATGTAACCAACCGAATAAAGGTGAATCATGGTGCCGATACCGGTGACAAACAGCAACATCATGCTGGTCAGACGATCGAACATGAGGCCAACTTGTACATTCAGACTGAAACCGCCGACTTTGATCGACATCCAATCCCACAAATTTTGCACTAAGGCGGGATTTGACTCTACATTCGCAATGCTGCCCAATTTAAAGGCCGCAATAACCGTCAGCACAAAGGCTAGGCCAGGCATTAAAACAGCAATCAAGGATACGAACCCACGGTTCGGACCATACGCACTACGCGCACCACCTAAACTTAACGCACCATTTAATATGGCGCCTAAGAGCGGCAGAAACGGGATGAGCCACAATAACTCGAACGTGACTTTCACTCGCCTACTCCTTCATATCCGCAAAGGCATCGCTATCGAGCGATTCACGCCCGCGCACGATGCAGATCACCATTGCCAAACCGACACACGCCTCTGCTGCGGCAATGGCGATAATAAAAATAGGCGTCATTTGGCCAACCAACGATGCTTGCGCATCCAAGCCACGACTAAAACCAACAAAGCTTAAATTCACAGCATTGAGCATCAACTCGATACCCATCAGCAAGAGGAAGACATTACGACGTGTCAACGCGACGGCTAATCCTAAGCAGAACAAAATCGCCGCTATGATCTGCACATCACCAAGAGCAATATGATGGAACATTAGTGATGACCCTCCTCTTGAGAGACTTTGGGAGGCGGCGGACTGTCGAGATTGCGTTTCGCCAACACCACGGCACCAACCACAGCAGCCAATAACAACACGCCAATTAATTCGAACAGCAGATAATACCCTGGGCCATTACGATTACTGTTGAACATGGTTGCGGCCAAAATGGCGACTTCACCACGCGGCACACTGACCGATTGGAAAGTCACGCTGGCGGTGCCATTTTTATTGGCGCTATCGGCACTGGTGAGTTTCGCGGTATAGGTTCCAGCAGCGGCATACGTATGATCACTATGGCGACCACCGGCCGAAGTGCGGTCACCAAATTCCCATTGATAGGTCGCCTTTTCGCCAGCATCAATTGCCGAAAATTGGACACGCAAAGCACTTTGATCCGCGAACGGAGTGACAATTAAACCGGCTGGATCATTCAACGAAAAGGTCGGTTTAACCTGCAAGGCCGTCGTCACCAACGCCCCACCCAACACCACGGGTAACATTAAACCAGCTAAACTAAACCAATCGAACAACGGAATAACATGCTCTTTAGCTTGATTCAGCACCATGATCACAAACACGACCAACATCATAATGGCACCTGCATAAACCAACACTTGCAGCACTGCCAAAAATGGACTGTGCAAGAGTGCGTAGATACCAGACAAACTTAGCATCACACCGATCAGGTATAATGCACCGTTAATGGGATGGCGGGAAAGTAATAACCCTAGTCCGCACAACATCGAAATGCTGGCAAATAACCAGAAATAGGCGGGACCGAGAAGAGCATCAAGAACATGTAACATAATTAGTGGTACGTCCCCGATTTAAATGCTTCGAGCGCCTCAGCATGGAGCAATCCACCTGGAGCTTTTTGGCTTTGAATATCCGCCACGGGATAATCCTTTGGCTTCCAATCCATCATCGTTTCTTTATTAATAATAAATTCAGCGCGATTATCGCCAGCCATGACACCTTCTCTGGTATCCATGCGAATCGCATCGCACGGACAAGCTTCAACACAGTAGCCGCAAAAGACACACAGGAGTAAATCAATTTCAAAGCGTACAGGACGCTTTTCGATGTGCTTATCCGGTGATTCTTCGGCAATGATATTAATGCAACGCGCTGGGCAGGCGGTTGAACACATGAAACAAGCAACGCACCGTGGCGTGCCATCTGGGCGCTTCATCAACCGATGACGTGCACGGTAATCACGCGGTAAATTCGGCGCTTCTTCTGGGTAGTTCAGCGTCGGAAATTTTGTCGTTCCCGTTAAGTTGCGCACGGCATGAGCAATAGTGACCGTGAGACCTTTGAAGATCTCAACGAAATACACCTGCTCCCAGAAAGTCAGTTGCGGACGTGGTACGATTTTCGCCATAAAAACCTACTTTACCAACTTGGCGATGAGCGCGGTGACCAACAGGTTCACTAACGCAATGTTAAGCATGATTTTCCAACCCAAGGCCATGATTTGGTCGTAACGGAAACGTGGCAGCGTCCAACGCACCCAGATGAATAACCAGGCAATCAACAAGGTTTTGCCAAGCACAATCTTCAACTGAATAACGGCGGTAATAATACTGACCCATAATGGATAAACGGGATTCGCCTCATAGATGATCCCAGGCAATGGCGCTGGGCCACCAATCACTAAGCATAACACGCCACCGGCAAATGTCACAAACGCCAGAAACATAAAGACAAAGGCGAAGAATGAAAATTCGCGAACGCGTTCTTCCTTGTCGCTCACCGTCTTCATTGCGTACGCACGTTTATGGACCGTCACTAAGTGGCTGAGGACTAACATCAGCCCTGCGGTGGCCAACAACATGAGGCCGCCAACTAAACCCAAGTTCGCTTGCACCCAAGCGGTATTCAACGTCACCCAAGCACCGTCATGGCCAATCGGCAACGGCATCGGCAACAAGCTATAACCACCCAAATACAACGTCGCTATCAGAACTGACGCTAACAATACATGCAAATATTCAGCGGTCATGAACAACATGAATTTAGACGAAGCAAATTCCGTATGGAAACCAGCAACCAATTCAGATTCACCTTCGGCGACGTCGAATGGATTGCGGTTACACTCAGCAAACATCGAAACTAAGAACAACATAAAGCCAACTGGCTGCACCACGATGCCCCAAGTATTGGCTGTCTGCCATTCGACAATGCGCGTCAAAGAAAAATCACCAATTAACAATAATAATCCTAAGACCGATAAACCCATGCTCACTTCATAACTAATCATCATCGCCGAAGCACGCAGTCCACCGAGCAGCGAAAACTTAGAATTCGATGCCCAAGCACCCAGCACCACGCCGTACACCGATAATGAACCAATAGCGAACAATAATAATAAACCGACATCAGCATCAAAAATTTGCCCACTCACCACCTGAATGACACCGGAATCCGTTTGATGAACAATCGGTCCAAACCAGGGCAATATTGCTGGTGTCAAAATCGCCGTGATGACTGGAATCGCAGGAGCGAAGGTATACCACCATTTATGCGCAAAGGCTGCGGTGTAGCTTTCTTTAAATAATAATTTCACCGCATCAGCAAGATTGAACACCATACCGAAACCGCGAAGTTTGAAACCTTTGGTAAAAGGAATCAAAATTGCTGCACGATTAGGACCCGGACGATCTTGAATTAAAGCTGCACCGCGCCGTTCGGCGAGCACCAACAACGGTAAGACCTGAAATAGCAATCCGAATATCAACAACGGCTTAAGCACCGTCAGGATGATATCGAAATGATTAAACAATATGTTAGACAGGAACTCCACGGTTAGGCTCCCACCGCCGCCGGCTGTTCAGCCGGGGCCAATTGCTGTCCCATTGGTCCAATGGAACGATAGGTCATGCCGACCAATTGTGGCGCACGCGCTTGCGCCGCCTTCCAACCATCGACTTCTGAGGTCCACTTAAATGATTTTGTGGCTGCCTGCGACAATTGCGACAACACCAGCCATGCTGGCTCCAACTGTGCATTCGGTACAACCGGACAGGCTTGTAGTAACTGTGCTCGACCATTACAGTTGATCATGGTGCCACGGACTACAGCCCAAGCACGTACGCCACTCGCAATGGTCGCATGATTGACGCTCTCGTTTACCCAGGCTGCCAAGGTGATGCGATGGGTGATGCCATCTAATTTCGCCGCTTTATCTGGATTTGCTGCCCATAAATCATGGCCAACGACCACTAAGCAATCGAAGTCCTTCGCGTTTTTTACCAAGTCATCAAGATTATCAGGAATGCCTAAGACCGCGCAGCCTTTGCGATTAGCAACCGGATCACCGCTCAAGGCGATGCCGTCAGCTTTGTTCACCGTTAGCCACGAGCCGCCAAAGACCGTTGCTTTATCACCGAGTGCGTCTTTGAGCGCCAAGATAGCGGCATTGTCTTCAACCGTTTGATGACCAGAAGCGACTAAGGCAACACGCTTCGACGATTTAATGGCTGTCGTTGCGGCATCAATCGCTGCACTAATAGTCAAGTCCTTGCCAGAAATTTTGCCATCGGTTAAGCGATTGACGGCTAATTGTTGGTAGAGCAAGCGCGTACGATTCGCAATCCAGCTCTTATTAACATCAGGATTACGGCGCGGCATTAATCGCCACACTTTGCCACCCTGACTATTGATATTGTAGTCGACGGTCAGATTCGCACCCAGCGCGTCGCTTGGGTCGATTGAATCTACGCTCTTCAGCATCCATACGCGTTGCTGGAATCGGAAATGTTTTCCCGTCAGCGCGCCTACCGGACAAATATCCGTGGTGTTTAAATCATATTCGTGATTCAACGGTTCGTCAGGGAAGGTCGTCAAATAAGCGTGATCACCTCGTCCAGCAATGTCGAGTTGCGGTGACAACGCGACATCACTCATAAAACGAACACAGCGCGTGCAAATAATGCAGCGTTCTTGGTCAAGCACGATGCTTGGTCCTAAATCAATAGCTTTACCACCGCGATCATGACCTTTGCTGTCGATGAAACGGTGGTCTCCGCCGCCTTTATACTGTTTACCAACCTGATCGTCTAAGCGGCTCTGATGCCGACCTTGACCCATGTAGTGTTCTTGCAGCGTGCATTCGCCCGCTTTATCACAAATAGGACAGTCAAGCGGATGATTGACCAATAAAAATTCCATCACGCCTTTGCGCAACTTCACAATTTTCTCACTGCTAATTTGCGTACGAACTTTCATTCCTGGTGCGGTTTGCATGTGGCAAGAAATGCCCAGTGCAAAACCACGTGGACCTTCCACTTCAACCAAACAAATACGGCAATTACCAGCGACCTTTAAGTCTTGATGATAACAAAACGCCGGTGTCTCGGTGTTGGCGTGATGACGCAACGCTTCGATCAATTGGATGCGTGGTGGCACCAACACATCTTTGCCGTCTACGTTAATGGTGATCATGTCAGACATGGGACAATCCCTGGGAAGCGTGAGGCGCTGTCGATAAAATAGCCATTACCAGAACGCTCCTGACCGCTGCGTGACCAAATCACGAGGCTGGGTCTTTTGCGGGTTCTTGTCGATATAGGCCTGAAAATGTTCGCGATATTTTTTGGTGAAACTCAATACCGGCCATGCGGCACCTGGGGCGAACGCACAAATGGTTGTCCATTCATAGCTTTCGGCCAAGTCGATAATGGTGTCGATGTCGCCATCGTGCCCTTGGCCATCGACCACATTATCTAACATGCGGTCGACATAACCGGTGCCTTCACGACATGGGGTGCACTGACCACAGGATTCATGCGCATAGAAACGCGCGATTGATTGTAAGAATTTCGGGACATCCGTTTCAGTATTAAACGGCGTAATGGCCCCTGAACCGAGCATCGATTTAAACGCCGCAAGCGATTCATAATCAAGCGTCGCTTTTTTCGTTTCTTCAGCATTTAAGACCGGCGCTGACGAACCACCTGGGATACAACCCAGTAATTCACCTTTCAGGCCACCGCACAATTCAAAAAATTCCATGTAGCTCATGCCCAATGGTACTTCGTACACACCAGGCATTTTAATATCGCCGCTGATGGAAAATAATTTTGATCCAGGGCTCTTATCGGTGCCCCATTGGCGATAACCCTTAGCTCCATGTTTCAAGATATAGGGAACCGCCATAATGGTTTCTACATTATTAACCACGGTTGGCGCAGCGAACGCACCGCTGACAGCAGGGAACGGCGGTTTCAATCGTGGCTGACCTTTAAAGCCTTCGAGCGAGTTAATTAACGCGGTTTCTTCGCCACAAATATAAGCGCCAGCACCACGATGAACGTAAATATCGAGTGAATACTGCGAACCACCGATATTTTCACCCAATAATCCGGCCGCATATGCTTCTTTAATCGCGTCATTTAAATGACCAATTTGCGGCAACATTTCGCCACGAACATAAATATACGCAGTGCGTACGCCTAAGGCGTAACCGCTGATAATCATGCCTTCGATTAATAAATGTGGATCGCGGGTCATGCACAGGCGATCTTTGAAAGTGCCAGGTTCGCCTTCGTCGGCATTAATAACCAAATAGACTGGCTTACCGGTATTGCGCGGTACGAACGACCATTTCATGCCCGTAGGAAATCCTGCACCGCCACGGCCACGCAAACCTGAATCTTTGACGATTTCAATTAATTCGAGTTGACTCTTATCGAATAACATTGGACCAATAGTTTCGTACGCACCGTGTTTACGTGCGACGTCGAGTTTATTGCCGCCTTCGACTTGGAATAATCGACTCAAAATTCGTGGCAGGTCTTTACCCTTCCACTGTGCTGGCTGCGGAAATCCGTGGAGCATGGTCATGGTGAAACCTTCGCCGCAGTTGGAGCAACAGGAGCAGGTGGCTGGCCAGTTGCCGATACCACCACACTTGGACGAGCGATACGATCCTTTTCGTGGGCAATTACACGGTACTGCGCGCTGGCACCAACGGCTAACGTGTCGCCAGCTTTTTGATCTTTAGGTGTGGGTGTCGCTAATTCACGCCACGTTGAACCATTATCATCCGATCGTTCTACGATGATTTTTGTGCTGCCCGAATCATTAATCCACGTCAGCGCTACGTTATCGCCCGCCACAGTGGCTGCTAATTTGAGTGCCTTGTGCTCCGTCCGGTCA
>SXGR01272919.1_pt1 | contig 13835 bp, 19 predicted proteins | sample 3174711 | NCBI WGS metagenome assembly SXGR01 (sample SAMN11356860, study PRJNA531348) | freshwater metagenome | isolation source: freshwater sample F1-60 | place: China: Fuxian Lake, Yuxi | collected 2017-12-25
GCCCTGGGCGAGGGCGACGACGCTGAACAACAGCGCCATGAGAGCGGTCAGGAAAGGAGACTTGGTCATGAGACGAGTCCTATCAAATGCCCTCGATTTGCTTGGAACGGAAAGGCTCGACAATGGTGGAGGGCATTCCCATTGCGTAGAGCCGGTCACACAGCACCGCTAGTCCGTTCGAGAAGAACGGAACATAGGCGGACTGATGCCACTGAATGGCGCCGGTTCGATCCTCCGGCTTGGGGTTCTTGAGGCGGAAGTTCGCCTGGGCTCGATACCAGGCGGACTCCGCCTGTAGGGCTTCCCAGGTCGACTTCGGCCCGGCGATCCGGAGCGCTTCGCCCAAGGCATCTGCGTTGGGCAGGAGTTCGGAGCGGTCCAAGCAGTGCTGAACGTCTGCTTCCGAAAGCGCGAGAGCAACGGCCAGCTGTGACTGCGTCGTCGGACAGAACGATGCTTCCAACTCCGCGACGCGCGCCCTCAGCCTCTCGTTCTCCTTCCGAAGTTGATCCAGTTCGTCGGACACTACCATCACACGCTCCAGTTGTGGGGCGGCCATCCTCGCTACGGGAGCAACTACGGGCTCTGGTTCCACAACCTTCTGGTCTTGCTTCGTCTCCCCGACTTCCGGAACGGGAGCCGCCACCCAAGGGCGAAAGATGTTTGCTACCAAAAGGACGAGCCCGATCAGCGGGATGCCCAGCGCAGCGAAGGCGACCGACGACATGGATACGGAAGTTCGCATCACGGAATCCTACCCCGGATTCATCCCGGGGAAGGGGCTGAAGGCATTGAAGTGTTGTCGCGGTGGGTTGAAGTCGCTGCCTTCGAGCCGCGGCAACGCATCTCCGCCTCCACCAGCATCAGGTAGCGGCGAAGGTCGCGGATGTCGTCGATGAGCCCCTCAGCACGATCGTCTGCGGCGATGTGCTCGAAGATGTCCCATGAGTGAGCTTCGATTCGATCTTCAAAGTCACCACTGCCGTATGAACTCTTGCCTCCCTCTACACCCTCTTTCAGGAAACCGCTTTTGATTTCCTCCTTCACGCGGTTCTCCAGCCGGTCCCACTTCCGGGCCAGCATCATGAACGCGCCGACTCCGCCGCGCTTCTTCCAGCTGTCGCCGTAAGACTGCTGCGCCTTGTTGAGGCCGGCGACATCCTCGCCGGCAATCGTATCCAGGTGCTCAAGGAAGTTGTTCACTGCCGCGTCTCCAGTTGAAGGTGCTGATGAAGGAAGCGATGGGGCCGGGAACCTTCTCCCAGTTGTTTCGGAACCAGCCCCGAACGAGCGTGGCGCAGTTCTCGACATGCTTGTTGCCGAGGGCCATCTGGTCTTCGCACCAGAGCAGGAGTTCCAGCTTGTCGAGACAGCTGAGCCACTGCTCGTCGTCCGGCGTGAGCGGGAAGGTCGCGCCCAGCTTCCTCAGCGCCGTCGTCTCCGCTTCCTTCTGCGCCTCTCGCAGCGCCGGGTTCGTCCATCCCGCCTGCGTGGGCTGATCGCCAAAGAAGCGTTCGGCGACATCGTGGAACGCGAGCGACCAGATCAGCGCCTGTGAGGGCTGGGGATGGAGAAGGAATAGCAGCGCCAACGCTTGCCAGGAGTGACTGGCGACGTTGTAGGTGCCGTGGTGAGGAAGCGTGTGACAACGCGCCACGTTCCCGGCTTCTCGGAACGTCCGAGCCAGGTCTTGGATACTGAGGGTCATGTGGTTCTTCTCCGTTCGAGCCATTCGTGAGCAGCCTTTCCCCAGTCCAGAACGGTGATGGGCCGGAGGATGTCTTGAGCAGCGGTGATTCGGTTCGGGTCGCCCTTCTGGGTCTTGTAGACGTTCCAGCAATCGCGAATCGTGACCGCGACATCGCTGAAGAACGGATTGCGGAAGCCCCGAGTCGCACCCGACATGAACAGCCCAAGGTCATCGAACCAGGTGGAGGGGTTCTGGACCATCGGGTAGGCCTGGACGGCTCCCCAGGCGTAGGGATCTTGATGGGTGTGCTTCTGCCCGCTGACGACATCCGGCGCGCGGTCCGCCAGCTGTCGCGCCATCTCCCAGTGCGGTTCGTAGACGTGGGTGTTCATCGACACCTGCGTGTAGGTTCCGACCGGGACGCCGATCAGGCCGGCGAGAACTTCGAGCAGGACGCTGAACTGGACCGCGTTCGCTCCGTGGGCTCCCCAGATCAAGTCGTTGCTCCGGTTGTAGACGGCAAGGGAGAGTCGCCCGTCCAAGTCGATCTGGACCGGCACGCAGAGGTTACAAGGCACGTCCTTCGTGTCTTGGTGAGAGAGGTCGCGCCCGCCGTCCCACATCGTCAGCACCTGTCGCCGACAGTTCGGGTTCTTGCGCAGGTTCTCCGCGATCATCTTCAGCTGGTCGATCCCGAACCAATGACGCCAGCGGTAGCCATAGGCTCCGTTGTAGGTGACCCCGTCGTCGGAATACTGAACGAGCTTCGAGTTGAACTGGCCGATCCACTCCACGTCGCGATGCCCAGCGAGGATCCAAAGCGACTCCATCAGGTGGAAGAACGGGTTGGCGTCTCGCTCCGCCCAGAACAAGACGCGCTGGACCGGCTTGCGGTAGACGGTCGTCATCATCGTCGGAAGGACGTAGGCTGCGCCGTTCCGCGACTCGCGGCGGACTGCCTTCTCACGCAGGATGCGACAGCCTTCCGGCAAGGCTTGCTGGACATTGTCTACGGCAATGACTTCCATCGGTGCTCCATGGCGCGCAGGGTTTCGGGGAGACAGACCAAGCGGAACTTCCCCGGGAAGGGGTGTGACCGTCCGCCTGGTATGATCGAAGCCCAGACCATCCCGGCGTCGCAATCGACGCGCGTGACGTCTGGAACAAGTTGGTTGCGCTCCACGTCCAAGACGTGGAGGAGGTCCCAGCCAGGGGTGACGTTCGCGATGGCGGACGTCAACGGAGCCGGGACCATCTCGTTGGGATCACGTTCCCTTGTAAGTCGCACGGGGCTTTCCTTCACCATGGTGGACACGGAGATACTTGTCAACCTCGCAGAGCGAGTGCTCAATGTCTCGCATCTCCAGGAGCGGGAAGCCGGAGGGGAGGAAGCCGGCCGCGACCTTCAGCAACTCGCGCATGCCTTCGAGCGCTTCGTGACTGTTGACCGTCTTCCCATCGAGCTTGCCGCCCGGCGAACGCAGGCGCTGGAGCCCACGCAACGCTCCTGGGCCTGCGTTCGCCCAGGTCATGATGTCCTTCGCCTTCCGGAGGTAGCGAGTATGACGAAGGTCCGTCACCCATTCGTAGGACATGAACGGACCCCAGCCGATGTAGTGGGGTTCGTGAGCGAGCAGCGCCCAAGTCTCCTCCAGGGAGTCCGCCGCCCCGAGTTCGTTGGCCAGCTTCCGTCGATCCGCCCACAGCCGGCCGAGCACGATCTCAGAGATGTAGCGTTGCTTCGTCCAGGAATACCACTCCGCCTTCGGGTTGCTCTCCGCGCGGATCATGTAGGCTCCGGTGTAGATCGGCTCGCGCCGCTTCTTCCGAGCATCGAGCAGCGCGGTCATCCGCTCCGGCGAGAAGTTCTTGGCCGCCGGCCAAGCATCCGGACTCTCGATCAACTCCTTCAGCGTCTCCGGCAGGTTGATCGTTCGCGCGATCGCGAGCATGAACCAGAGATGCTGGTGTTCCGCAAACGGCTTCCGGATGTTCTCGTCAATCCAGATGGTGACGGTGTCCAACTCGCGGAAGACGTTACAGAAGCGGTATTGCTGGAGGATTTGATCCGCGGTCCATGGCTTGGGCTGACCGCTCCGCCGACGCTCCCAGATTGCGTGACGCTCACGCATCCAATACCAAAGGAACTCGCGACCGTCTTTCATACAGGGATCCTCAGGTGCTGACAGAGTTTGGACCAGGCACGTCCTGGTTGAAGATCGACAACGTCAACGGTCCTTACCTTGTCGCCAGGGCAGGCTCCGCGGGCGAAGGAAGCAATGTTGCGAGCCCGTTCCTTGAGAGCTTCCATCGGCGGACCGATGAACGCCCAGATCACACGGTGCCCCTCATAGAGCAGCTCAGCGGACAGCGCCGCATCCGCCTTCCATGCGGCCCCCGGGGCTTGGGCGACGACCACCTCAACCTCTACCTGGGCAAGAGCCTCGAAGATACAGGCCCGGCGGACGGGCCGCGGGATCGGATCGTCCAGAAGAAGGGTGCTGCGCTCCGGGTTGATGAGCCCCGTCTGCCAGTGGGCTCCGCCTTCGTCTACGCAAGGGACCAGGTCAACTTGCGCGTCTTGGTCTCCGAGGAAGCCCAGGGCCAGAGTCTCCCGGAGACGAACGGGACCGCGAATGAACAGGACTGTCTTCATGCGACAATGAGTTCGGAGGTTTGAACCAGCTTGGCCGCGGGATTGTAGTGGTAGAACTTCGCTTGGTCCTTGAACAAAGGGATGTGGCGATACTTCCGGACGCCGGGGTGCCGGTAGCTGAGCACACGCTTCCCCTTCATCAACTCCGTCGTCAGGGCTCCGTTCTTCTGCGTGATGGCGTAGGGCTGGTCCAGGTAGAAGGCGCAACAGTTTGTCGTCTTGCGCAGGAACATGTCGCGAACCGCAATGTGCTCGGGGTGCGTCAAGCCCAAGGGGACGACGAACAGCGAGCCTTCGTCCAGCGCGAGCGGCGTCACCTGTGCCATGACCCGGTCTTCGTCGAGCGGTTGGGCTTCGACCAGGCCGGTGCCGAGCCAGATTGCTCCGACTGCCTTTGCGTAGTCTTCGGCGTCTCGCGCCCGCTTTCGGGTGCCGCTGAAGATGGTCAGGATGGTCGTCAGCTTGTTCGCCTTCGTCCGTTCTTCGATGTGTTGCCCCATCGACAGGAACGCATCGTCAGCGTGAGGCTCGACAACGATCAGGTGATCAACGTCCAAGGATTCGATCATACAGCACCGCGGCGGAGTGGTTCTTGATGACGTATTCCCGCGCGCCCGCGCGGTCATAGTTGGCGACATCGAAGGCAGCAGCCACGTCGCTCCACTTCTCAGGCGTGTCGGTCGCCGCGAGCAGGTGGTTGGGGATGCTGCTCTTCAACATGTTCGTGTGGACGATCGGCACGCAGCCATAGTAGAGGGCTTCGATGATCGTGTGGTTGTAGCTCCCGTTCCTGTAGGCAGCATACTTCGGATTGCCGCTGCCTTGGAAGTCCGCCATGAACGCAGCGCGGGAGAGCACCCGCGGAATCTCCGTCTCATGGATGCAGCCGAAGAACTCCGCCAGGCCCGTGCCGCTGTAGTCCGGGGCGAAGTGGTCCTTGCCCACGACCGTCTTCCAGCCAATCTCGGGATCCTCGCTCTTGCGGATGTTGTAGTATTCGATCCCGTTGCCGTAGAGTTCGACGTGGTAGCCGCGGCTCTGCGCTCGCCGGATGTCGTCCCAGAACTTGTAGATGCCCTTGATGTTCTTCCACTGCGGGATCCAGGCCACCAGGTTCATCTCCCGCTTGACAACCGGGTCATCGACGAGCGGACGGAACGGGAGGTAGGCTGTGCTGACCTTGTAGCCCTTCGCCTCCAGGGGCTCGCCGTATGCCTTCTGCGCGACCATCGTGCGAACGCAGAGCGGAAGGACCAGCTCACCAAACTCCTTGTAGCTGTCCCAGTAGGCATCGTGGATGTAGCCGACAATCGGGATGCCGGCGTCTTTGATCCCTTGGAGCAGCGGCATGAACAGCGGCTCGTCTCCGTATGCCTTCGTGGGGTGAGGGCAGAGGAAGCTGAGCACGACCACGTCATACTCGCGCTTCAGGAAGGCGATAGACGCCTTCACGTTGTTGGGGTGGTGAGGCGCCAAGCCGTCGATGGTGATGAACGTGTCGCCGCCGCGAACACGCTGACGCTTGACGAACTTGCCCGGCTGCTTCGTCTTCTGAGGATCGGACGCGAGGATGTCGAACTCATCCCCGCGGCTGAGCGCTTCGGCTCGGAGCGTCTGGAGCGTCGTGTTGATGCCGCCGACGGAGGAAGTGTGCCAGTGGAGAACGGCGATGCGAGTCATTGGTGACCTCAGATGGGAAGGACAACGGTCATGGGAGGCTTGCCGGTGGCCGCGGACCGCTTGGCCTCAGCCTTCTCGATACACTCGCGCGAGCACGCAGTGATTGTGCTCTCGCCTTCGGGGGTTCGCTCGAACCAAGAAGCCGGCTTGTGCCAGTTCCCGGAATAACAGGACATGGGTTGCCGTTTGCCGCAACCGTCGCAGATGGATTCAGCGCTCATGGTTCTAGGGGTTCTTGGTTTTAGAATCCGGTGACGAGGGTTACACGCTGACTGGCTCGGGTCACCGCGGTGTAGAGCCAGCGCTTGCGATCTGCTCGGAAGCAATACGACTCATCGAAGATGATGACGGCCGGCCACTGCGAGCCCTGTGCCTTGTGAGTCGTCAAGGCATAGCCGTAGTCGAACGATTGCGCCAGCCGCTGCTCGCGGTAGTCGAGTTCCCGCCCCTCGAACGGAGCCCGGTGGGCGTCGCAGACCAGCGGGAGTCGATCCTCACTCAGCAGGGTGAGGCACATCGAATCGTTGTCCACCACGATGCTTTCCTGAACGGTCCAGATCTCACCGTTGAGGAGTCCGATCATGTGGTCATTGCGGAGGCACACCAGCCGGTCCTTCGCGACCGGGAGATGCCCAAGCGGGTTGTCCGCTCCGCGCTTCAGGATCTGGCGAGCCCGAACGTTGCTCGCAGACCGCGTGGTGTTTCGCCCAACCAGGATCTGGTCGTGGACCATGACACTCTCCGGGTCCAGATCCCCCTTGGGCACCACCAGACTCTCCCCGTATTGACCGGGGGACGGGTAGCCGCCTTCGCGGATCAGCGTTGCGAGCCGGATGATCGGGGAGTCCTGAGCTTGACGGTGAATCTCCGTCAGCATCACGTCCGGGTTTCCGTTCGTGAAGTAGCCGGCAGCAGCAACCGGAGGAAGCTGCGCCGGATCGCCGAGCACGAGGATGGGAGTGCCGAAGGATTCGAGGTCACGACCCATCGACTCATTGACCATCGAGCACTCGTCAATAACGATCAGTTTGGCCCGCTTGACGGGACTGTCGAAGTTGAGCACGAAGGCCGGGCGCTTGAGGTCTTGCTGGATGGCCTCAATCTCGGCTTCCGTCGCTTCGAGGCTCTGGATCAGTGTCGTGTATTCCTCCGCATCCTTCGGCGTGCTGGCGATCGTCGTGTTCAGTTCGGCTAGGTGTCCTTTCAACTCCAGCAATCGAACGTCCGACTTGGGTTGCGGCTTGTAGATGAGCCGGTGGATCGTGGTCGCGTTGAGGCATCCGCTCGCCTTCATGACGCTTGCGGCCTTGCCGGTGTATGCGGCGAACAGAACTTGTCCGCCGCAAGACTCCGCGAGGATCCGCGCCATAGTTGTCTTGCCTGTGCCTGCGTAACCGAACAGCTTGAACACCTGCTTTCGGTTCGGATCAGCAAGCCAGTCACTGACCGCCTTCAAGGCGGCTTCCTGCTTCGGCGACCACTGCATGGCTAGTCCTTCGGCTCGGGGTTCTCGGGGATCGCGGCGCGGACAAAGCAGTCCTTCGCTTCGAGTAGCTTGCGAAGTCCTGCGGACCGCTCCGCGTTGTCAGGCAGCATCCTCTCCATCTCCATCGCCAGATCGCAGCACGCCTTGGAAATGTCCCGCAGCGGCTGCTTCTGGAGATGTTGGTAGGAGAAGAAGCGCATGATTGGGTTGCGCTTCTTCTCCATGGATCAGAACGGAACCTTGCCGCCTCCCGGATTGCCGCCGCCTTCGCCGTCGGACTCCACGCCGCCACCGCGGGTTTCCTCCGCCATCTTCCGCTGACCCGTGACGATCTGCTCGTTGAGCATCTCGCCGTAGAGCAGGAGCGGGTTGGGCTGACCATCTTCCGTGGTCGGCGAGATGAGCGACGGTCCCACCTTCCCCTTCGCCGGGGTGATCTCGAAGTTGAAGAACGAGCCCTTGTTGTTCTTCTGACTGACGGTCTTCACGAGCAGGCGGTTGGCCCACAGGGGCGCAGTCGAGCGGTCCGGCAGCAGGTGTGTCCGCAACGTCTGCATGATCGCCTTGTAGACGCGGATCTTGGTGGACGTGAAGCTGATGACCATCGGGCTGCCCGGCTCCGGAGCGTCGGCCGAGTCGAGCAGGTAGCCGAACATGTAGAACGTCTCGATGACTTCGTTGCCCTCCGCCGTCTTGAAGGAGCCGAACTCACCCTTGGCGAGCAACTCCTTGATGAAGTCGCTCCGCTTCTCGTGACGAGCAACGATGCCGCCGCCCTTCTCGCGCGGACGCCATTCCACGAAGACGTGCTGCGTGGCGACCGGCACGAAGAACACGCCCACCTTCCCGTCGTGAAGCTCCTTGCTGACCGTGTTGATCAGCATGCCTGGGCGCGCTCCCTCCAGCGAGCCCTCCGCCACTTCGGGCGACAGCGCCTGGAGGAGCCCCAGGAACGGTGTCGTGAAGTCGTCGGCGTCCGTGCCTTCGTAGCCGGCACCGCTCTTGCCCCCGTAGTTGTAGTTGGGGGCCAACTCTTGCTTCGGCTGAACGGCCGGAAGCTGCTTGTCCTTGTCTTCGGTCTTCTTGACTGCCATGGGATCCTCGCGTGTGGTGTGGTCGCCGCTTTTACGTCCGCGAGCACGAAGGACGGGGCCGGAGCCCGGAAGTCACTTGGTGGCGATCTTGGCGATGCGCTGTTGCCAGGCACCAAACAACTGAAGCGGGATCGGCTCCCCCTTCTCCAGCTGCTCGCCGATGAATGCTCGAAGGGTGGAGGGCTCCACCTTCAGGTCGCTCTTCACGTTCTCGAACTTCGTTTCCAGTTCGGCCTGAAGCTCTTGAGCCGCTTCCTGTTGCTCGCGATCGAAGGCGACGACGATTGACCGCTTGATGAGGCCCCCGTGTCCGTGGGCATCGAGCCAGGCCATTGCGGCCGGCTTGTTCGCGTCCGGGATCGACGCGCGGATGGTCTCGGTGATCTTGATCTTGAATCCGGCCGTCGTCTTGAACTCCGCTACTCCGAGGGAGTCCATCAGTTCCGGGATGTCCTTCTCCGCTAGCTCCGTCACCGCTGCCTTTGCCTTCTTCAGTTGCTCTTCGATCTTAGCAACCTCCAACTCTGCTTTGTTCAGTTCGATCGCGAGTTCAGAGAGGCGCTTGAGTCCGTCCGCCGAAGGCTGTGGTTTCGAGTAGCCGGTCATGGTTTGCTCCCGGGTGTGGAAGTCCCCACTATACGGGCGTGTGGGTGATAGGCAAGCACGATTTCGTGACGCTGTAGCGTTGATCTCGATTGCTCCAGACCAGCACCGCAACGCGACCTTCGTTGTGGGCTGCTGCCAGCGCCATCGCCCATCCGATCATGACCGGGTTCCCGATCGGAAGCAAATAGTCATTGTCGGTGAATGACTTGAGGATCAGGTCCATCTTGGCGACAACAAGCTCCGGGCGCTGAAGCGTTGTCTTCGCATCCAGGATGAACCGGAGCTTCCCGAATGACTCTGCTGGAGTCAGGTCATAGCGCGGCGTCAGTTCGCCTTTCTCGGGGTCGTAGCGAAGGTGGTGCTGAACAACGTAGACGTGTCCCATCAGAACATACTCCAGCCGCAGTGACTACAGTTGCCGCCCAAGTCGACGTAGTGATGACCGCGGCGCGCGCAGTCCCGTCGCCGCTTCCTACGCCAGAGCGCTGCGCCCACGCAGAGCGCGATGGTGACGGGGAACAAGAGGAAAAGGAAGACCATCAGATCCACTCCTTGAGCTTGTCGCCGGTGATGACCGATGCGATGTCCACCTTGTTCCGGAGGGCTTCCACGATCTTCTCGTCCACGGTGTCGGTGGCGACCAGATCGAAGTAGGTGACCGCGTTCCTCTGTCCGATGCGGTGCGCGCGATCTTCGGACTGGAGACGGTCCGTCAGCTTGAAGCTGTTGTTGTAGTAGATGACCGTGCGCGCTGCGGTCAGCGTGATCCCCTCTGCGCCCACGGCAGGGTTCGCGACGAAGGCGCGAGCGGTGCCGGTCTGGAAGCGCACGATGGCTTCCGCTCGTTCTTCGTCTCCCACCGCGCCGTCGAAGCGAACCGCCTCCACGCCGTCTTCCTTCAGCGCGGCCATGATGGAGTCGATGTCTTGTCGGAACTTCGCCCAGACGATGAACTTGCCGGGCGTGTCTTCGACGATCTCACGAAGGAGCCGGAGCCGCGGGTTGTCGAAGTGCTTGACGGGACCGTCGCTGCCGTCTTCCATCCGCGTCGGGACGAAGCCCGAGACGATCTGTTGGAAGCGAAGCAGCTGGACGATCGCCAGCATAGCGTCTACCTCCCCGGACTCGAACCGGAGCAGATACGACTCCTTCATGTCTTCGTAGGCTCGCGCCTGCTCCGCCGACATCGTGAAGTAGCGTTTCGTGTAGAGCTTCGGCGGGAGGTCCAGGACGTCATCCTTGAGCACCCGGCAGCTGACTGCCTGGGTCATCTCTCCCAGCTTGTTCAGGTTTCGGTAGCGAACCAAGTCCTGATACAAGCGTCCGCTCCGCGGATCCATCTTGCTCGCGAACACGCCAAAGTAGTTCTTGAACGCTGCGTAGGCTCGGCAACCAATCGAGTCCCAGATGTCTGGATGAAGGAACGCAAACTGAGTGAACACGTCGAACGGCGAGTTGGCGACTGGGGTGCCGGTCAGAATGCGGCGAAACACCGCCGCCTTCCCTCGCGCCAGCGAGCGGATCGTCCACTTGACGCGCGGTTCCTTGATTCGCGCGGACTCGTCCAGGACCATCATACAGCGACGCTCCGTCAGGAACTTGTGGAGGAACTTGTCCCCCGCTTCCGTCATGATGCCGTGGTAGCTCATGACCAGCACAGCAAGCCCTCTATGCTCCTGGACTTCCTTCGCCGCCGCCTGGAACCGCTTTGTCGATGCCTTCGCCGTCTCCCAGAGCAACGACTTGGTTTGCTCCGCCACCACGTCCGGAAGGTGGGTGGGCAACTCGTTGACGGTCCAGTTCCGGTAGACGCCGTTGGGGGCGATGATGACCAGCCCCTCGATCCGCTTGTTCAGGTAGAGCCAGGCCGCTGTATCGACCGTCAGTTTGCTCTTCCCCGTCCCCTGCTCCCAGAGGATCCCCCAGGCTGGCAGAGCCCGGGTCTTCTCCCACCACTCGCGTTGATGACTGAACGGGGGAGTCTTCCAGGGGTAGTCGCTCACGGGGTTCTCGGGGTTCTGGAGCCGCGAAATGACGCAGGCCCGGACATCGCTTGCGCGTTGCCCGGGCCTGGTTTGGGTCCAGTCGCGGGAGCAGCGGACCTGCGCCCCATACTACCGGGAGTTCCCCGCCGACGCTAGGCTGTGCCGCCCCCTGTTTCTGAGCCGGGAGCGGCCGGCGGGAGGGGTGAGGGTGTCATCCTTCGAGCGGCGGCAAGCCGTGTGCCCAGGGCTCGCAGTTGCGCCAGCCTCTCCGGGCTGATCTGCCGGGGCGGAGTGAACCGGACCCGGTGGGCCTTGAAAGCCGCCTTCAGGGCGTCCCGTTCCGCCGCCCCGAGGAACCGGGCAACCAGGGTCAGGTAGGCTGCGGCGAAGGGCCAGTGGTGTCCAGCCCAGGGGGCTGAGACGTGGGCGAGTTCGTGGAGGATGACGGGGAGGGTTCGAGCCCAGCGGGGGAGGTTCAGGAACCCGTGGCCGCCGCGGGCGGCGCGGGTGCCTCGCCCGTCCGCAATCTCGATCGTGACAGACCGGGTGCCGGCATCGGCCAGGAGCTTCTTCCAGGTCGCGCTGGCAGTGATCTTCTTCACCAGTTTGCGAATCTCCCCCAAGTCACCGTCGCGGTAGAGGCACCCCCATCCGTAGGACTCCCCCGCGGCTGGGCCGACAAAGGCTGCGCGCTCCGCCTCATACACTTTCTTCCGCTGCGTGTCCCAGACGGGAAGGTCCCAAGCCTTCCCTCTCCAATACGCCTTTATGGTCTTGGTCATGGTTCTCCTATCGGTTGACGAGTCGGAGAACTTTAGCTGGTCAGCACCCAGCAAGCGTCAAGTCAATCTCGAACGGAGACTAGGGGGCGTAATAGAACGCCAGCAGCACTAGGGCGAGAGTCAGGAAGACGCTCACCACCAGACTGAACAACAGAGCTTCCAGAACGACCCGTAGCCACCTGTTCATCCTGAAGGGGGATTGTGCTGATGATGATGTTCAGACAGGCGACTCTCGATGCTCTCCATGCGAGTCTCGATTACCTGGGTTCGCCTGTCGATAGCATCCAGCTTCACGTTCCCTTCGTTCGCCAGCTTCTTCAGCGAGTCTCGGATTTCCGGGACCGCGTCAGCCACGATGCCGTGCGACTTCGTGGCGCTGGTGAACCAGTTGATGACGTGAGGTAGGAGTTTCCAAACGATAAGGCAACCGAACAGGATGAGGAAGACGGGAACCCCGAGACGTTCCAGAACATCCGCCCAGTCCGAAGTCTTCGGGGTGTCTTGGCTAAGTAGTGAGAACGCCATATGCGACGATGGTGGTGGAAGGGTTTTCGATCTGGACCAACTGCGGGGAGGGAGTTTCGCTGACCGTGTGGCGAACACGAACGGTGTCGCCGCTCGATACCGCGAAAGTTCCCGACGTGAGCCCGGCCGCGATGACGGTAGACCAGGCACCCGCATTGACGCTCACCTGGACGTTTGACGTGCCGTAGGCTGCCCCGATCCGGAGGGTGTGGGTTCCGGTCGTGACGACAGCGTAGCTGTTGCTCGCCGTCAACGCCGTCAGCTGACCGCCCAGGTAGAAGTATGCGCTGTATGCCGACGTTGGGCCTACGTCGTGGGTCAGGTTGAACCGGCTCGTCAGGTCGACTTCGGCGTTGATGTCGTGTCGCGTCTCGATCTGGATGCGGACCGTCGTGCCTGCTGCGGCCCGGTTCCAGAGCGCCAGGCGATTGACGAGAAGCGGACCCGCACCCGTCGCCCAAGAGCCGGTGTAGACTTCGGCGTTGATGCCGGACGGATCGACGAAGACGCGCAGCCGGTATTCGGTCGATGCGTCGACTCCCGCGTCATCAGAGAGCAGCGCTGCCGTCTCGTCCGTCGTGTTGAGGTCGCGCCGCCGCCAGCTGACGTTAAAGCCGGTTCCGTTCATGCCGGAGCCGTCGCCGTCCGCGTTGGGCGTAGCGAACGCTGTTGACCCGCCGTTGTAGAGCGGCGCGGCCGGCGGGTAGGGCCGGATGGCGCGCTTGTTCATCGTCAGACTGATCGCCGTCGTCGCTCCCGCGAAGATGTCTGTCGTGGAGCGCGGTCGCAGTTCGATGTCTACGTTGTTCGTGTTCGGGAAGGTCGTGGTGGTGATCCCCGAGCCCACGAACAGCAGATAGACCGGGGCGTTGATCGCGTGACTCTCCTGAACGGAGTCAAGCACGCCGCGGTAGACGTTCTGAAGGTTGACGTCGCTTCCGGAGTTGGCCGCGGAACGAACCAGCATGAACTCCGTCCCGACCATAATCAACTGCGTCAGGTCGCTCCCCAAGTCCTGGACGGTCGTGCCGTCGTCGAAGACGCTTTCCAGATCCACCTGGCTGTCGGGATCCGGAGTGATCGTGATCGTCGTCGTGGGGATGGCGGTCCCCTTGCTCAGCGCGGACGTGAGCTTGCCGATCTTCATGAACTGGATCACGGCCCCCGCGTCGGCGTAGGAGCCGCTGGGCGCTCCGGACGAGTTCCGCTGACCGATCGTGAAGGCGACTTCGCTGCCGCCGCGGCGAGCGGCGCAGTGGATCTTGCACGCATCCGGGTCGCCTGCGTAGAGCGGGTCGCGAGTGACCAGAGCGCGCGGAGCCTCGAAGGCC
>SXGR01050535.1_pt1 | contig 13834 bp, 15 predicted proteins | sample 3174711 | NCBI WGS metagenome assembly SXGR01 (sample SAMN11356860, study PRJNA531348) | freshwater metagenome | isolation source: freshwater sample F1-60 | place: China: Fuxian Lake, Yuxi | collected 2017-12-25
ATGCAGATGGCGTACATTCAGCCAAGCCGCTGTATTTCTTCTTGGAGCGCTACATGGAATCTTTTTTAGCTGAAATGAGGGATTGTGTGAAGTGTATTCAGGAAGACATTACCCCATCGGTAACCGGTATGGATGGGCGTATTCCGGTCGTAATTGGCTTGGCGGCCCGAAAGTCATATCTGGAAAACCGTCCGGTTAGGTTGAGTGAAGTCGATTAGGGAAAGTTGCCGCATTGTCAAAGTCCATCAATCACGGGAAAACTTATCACAGATGAGATACCGGTCGTAAATGTCGAAGTAATAGGTTAGGGATTGATGCGCAGGGCGCACTTGAACCCCTATCACGCGGCGCACGTGTTGTAGGCATTGCTAAGCCGAACACTGGTGGTGGAAGTGCTGTCTGCGATCATCGAATATGTAAATGCCAATGGTGGGCCAAATTGTTTATGTTGTTTTCTGTGCCCCGCCAACTACCAGCACTAAAATGGGAATTGCAGCATCCTAGGCAGCGCTAGCAGCAAATGTTTCTAATGCAGCTGGTTGCTATGAGGAAAGGTTGAAGGCAATAGCCTTTATGGAAAAGTTGCTTTTTGGCGGCATTAGCTGTGTAAAACTGTGGAGTGGCCCTTGGCTCGCCGGAGATCTTTCTGATCTTTGAATTCGATCTGATTAGCAGTTCAAAAGTCAACATGGCCACTCTATGTTTGCAAAAGTGTTTCGCCAGTTGACTGAACTTGCGCTCAACCTGCGCATGCGGATGCAGAGCCGATCCCGGAGCTGGAATTCGATCAGACATTGGGTTGGTAATCTGCGCTGTAGGAATGGCACACGCGGCGGAGCGTGGGTAGGTGTGGTCGAGCTGCTGGCGGAGCGCACTGAGTGTTGAGGACTGCCGATGCCCGCCAGCAGAAGTTGTGTAATTTCCGCTAGTTACTTAGCTCATATCTCTCGGGATATCCAACAAAAGTGATCGTTGACCGTTAGGTAATGGCGGGGTGGAGATTAGCGCAAATTGGTACTTGACAAGAGCGGGGCCAGCGGTTATAATGTGTTGGTGGTTGGGGCTTGGGTTTCCTTTCCTTTCCGTTCCGTCAGAAACCTCTAGTGACTCCCGCTCTCATTCAAGCCCTGCGCGAGTTGGATGGTCCGACTGTTTCCAATGCAATCGAGGATTTCAAAGTGCGCGACCCTGTTACGGGGTATGCCAACTTCGAGCTACGCTGCCAATTTCCTGATTACAAACCGATGGTCGGTTATGCGATCACCGCAACCGCAGACACCACAACCCCCGGTGACAAGCGTCCCATTAAAATGGGAGAGCTGCTGGATGTGATTGAAGCGGCGCCGAAACCTGCTGTGCTCGTGTTCAAGCATGTGGGCGCCGACCGCCTCAAAGCTTGCTTTACCGGTGACATGTTTTGCACCAGTCTTTCCAAAATGGGTGTCGTGGGTGTCGTGACTGATGGTGCGAATCGCGACATAAGCGGTATTCGCCGCCGCGCACCCGAGTTTCAAATTTTTTCACCGGGCTGGGTCGTTTCGCATGGGCGAGTGAGCTATTTTGATTTCAATGTGGATGTGTCCGTGTGCGGCCTTCAGATCCATCCGGGCGACCTGTTGTTTGGTGATGAGAATGGACTGCTTCAAATTCCCATCGACATTGCCGACGCGGTGGTCAAGCGCGCGAAAGAGACCCACATAGCCGAGCGCGCCTTTTTTGAATTTCTCGACAGCAATAGTTACACGTTCCAGGAACTCAAAGACCGTCTGTATGCTCCGTCCAAAGAACGGTAATTCCAAAGGAGGATTAGAAAATGAGTGAGCAACCGAAAATTGTCTACAATTTGGGCAACAGCCAATTGATTGAATCCCTAGACGGCACCATGCGTGACGTTGTGATGGTGACGAGCGAAAGCTGCGGCTCGCAGCAATTCAGCACGGGCTTGTTTTGGGTTCGTCCCGGCACACGCGGGCATGAAGACCATCATCCTGGACAGGAAGAGGTCTATTACATTTTTGAAGGCAAGGGCGAAGTGGTGATTGAAGGCCTGTCGCATGTCATCCAAAAGGGGGACATGGTTTTTATTCCCGACGGGCTCAATCATTATCTGACGAACGCGGGGCCGGAAACGCTCGGGCTGTGCTGGGTCATTGCCAAAAAATGGACGGACATGCCAGGCATTGCCAAAGAGCTGGGACGCTGGAACAAAATTACGCCTGGCAGCGACTGGGGTCCCTTGAAAGAGGGGCATTAGAGGCATTGAACCATGTCAACATGCGACTCGTTCAATCTGACAGGACGAAACGTGCTGGTCACGGGCGGCGGGCGGGGTCTGGGCAAAGCGATGGCGACCGGACTCGCCGAATTTGGCGCCAACATTTGCCTTGTGGACATTGATTTGGACACCGCCGGCGACACGGCAAAAGAACTCGCCGGACTGGGCGTGAAAACAATGGCGCTGCCTGGCGATGTGACTAAGGCAGAAGATGCCGAGCGCAGCGTACAGGACTTCCTCAAACAGTGGGGGCAGCTGGACATTCTGATCAACAACGCGGGCGTCGGCATTCTCGGCGCAGCAGAAGATGTGGATTGGTCTGCCATCCAAACGACGTACGAGATTGATGTGTTTGGCATCTTTCATTTCTCGCGCGCCGCGTTCAAACCCATGTCTAAACAGGGCAAGGGGAACATTATCAACATTGCGAGCATGGCAGGCATCAGGGTGTTGTATCCGCAGGAGCACGCACATTACAACTCGGCGAAAGCAGCGGTCATCATGCTCACCAAGTCACTGGCGGTGGAGTGGGCGCCATTTGGGATTCGCGTGAACGCGATTGCGCCAGGATACATGATTACGCCGCCCGTGGTCAAACTGCAAAAGGAAGATCCGAAACGCTGGGAGTTTTGGATGTCGCGTGTGCCGATGGGCAGAGCCGGAGTGCCAGAAGAATTGCAGGGGGGGGTGGTGTATCTCGCCTCGGATGCATCGGGATACATGACGGGAAATGTACTGACGATTGACGGCGGGTATACCTGCCAATAACAGTTCTTCAATTTAACTGGAGCAGAATCAAATTGAACATTGTTGCAACGCACGTTGCAGTCGAAGTAGCGGATCTGGAAGCAACCAAACGCTATCTGGAAGCTTCGGGAATCCGAAAATTGCGGGAACTATGGCGCGGGGATGTTCAGGTGGTGTGGTATCCGGGACTGGAAATGAGACAGGCGAAACCGGATAGTACACCCGGAGTTGCCCAACACGTCGCATGGGAAGTGGATGACATTGCGGGGGCGATGCAAGAGCTGCGCGCAAACGGCGTCACCTTTGAATCCGAAACATTTATCGAGATTGATGTGAGTCTGCTCGACCGCGCCGACAGAGTGCAGTATGCGTTTTTTACTACGCCGACCGGATTGCGCGGCGAGATTGTACAGGTCACGCCCGCGTCACAATCCAAATGACGCAACATTCCCGTGGAGGGGCACGTGATAAACGATATGGCGTTACAGCAAGCGTTTGATTCTGTCAACCGCTTTTATTTAAAGCGGGACATTTTTCGGAATGCAAAAGGATTCGGCAAGCGACCCGCGCTGGTGATCCTGAATATCGCGTATGGGTGGACAGACCCTGCCTATGCGTCCGGTTCGCTGCCGTTGGATGAAACGGTGCAAGCCATCAATACATCTTAAAGGCGTTCCGCGCCACGCAGATTCCGATCATCTATACCACGGCGATGTTTAATCCGGGCAAGCCCGACGGGCTTCTCGCCACTGCCTCTCAAACCAAGTTCCGCAGTTGGGACCCGCACGCCTGTGAAATCGACGAGCGCTTGAAACCCGGGGCGGGTGAACTGGTGATTCATAAAGACGCTGCCAGTGCCTTTTTCGGAACGCATCTCGCACCCTTTCTTATTGTACAGGGCGTGGATACTGTCATTGTGACGGGCTGTTCTACCAGCGCGTGCATTCTTGCAACCGTGATGGATACGATGTCCTTTCGTTTCCGACCGGTTGTCCCGCGCCATGGTGTTCAGGACCGCGCGGAGGAATCGCACGTGTGGAATCTGTTCGATGTGGCAACCAAGTTTGCGGATGTTCAGGATTTGGAACAGACGTGGGACTATATCGAACAGTGGAAACCAGAGGAGTAGTTAATGGCAGTATCAAACACAACCTCTGACCAATCTATCGGACCCAAAATGGTGGACGGTCTGAAACGAGTCTTTGCCATTCGAGAGTCCGGCGTGCTGCTTGCGCTGGTGCTCATCTTTGTGGTCATGTGTCTCGTATCGACTGCCTTTTGGACGCCTTTTAATCTGACGATCATCCTCAAACAAATTTCCGTCGTGGCAATTGTGGCGATGGGGCAAACGTTGGTCTCTCGGGAGCGTTTGACTTGTCTCAGGCGCCGGTCGCGGGGTTGGTGGCGATGGTAAGTGCGATGGCCTCGAAGTACTGGGGTTTGGATCCTGCCTTGGCAATCGCTCTCGGATTGGGTGTCGGTGCTGCTTGCGGTTTCACGAATGGGGTGCTGGCGGCTCGATTCCATCTTCATCCGATTGTCATGACTTTGGCAACTTCCTCTGTTTTTCTCAGTCTGACTTATTTATTGACGACATGTCAAGCCGTGGTTGGACTCCTAGAAAGTTTCTTCTGGCTGGGCCAGGGACAACTCGGCGTATTGCCGGTGCCCGTCCTTGTCATGGTGTTGGTCACTCTTGCAATGCACCTTTTGCTGACGCGCACTTTTTTCGGGCTCCGTGTTTTGATGATCGGCGGCAACTTCCAAGCCGCAACCGATATTGGAATCAATGTAGAGGGCGTCCGGATTGGCATTTTTTCGATCAGCGGACTCCTCGCTGCCCTCGGCGGAATTGTCCTGCTGGGCTGATTGGGTAACGCGTTGCCGCAAATTGGTGTCGGAATGCTCTTTCCGGTCCTGAGTGGTTCGGATGCATATGTCGACCCTGAGCGCGGCGGACCGATCATGCGGCATCAAGGCGTCACGATGATTGTGTTGCGTTCGGATCTGTTCCAGGTGCCCGAAGATTATGCGCGGACCGCTCTGGAAATGAAAGAACGGGTGCGCGCGATACCACCTGCGCCTTGATTCAAAGAGGTGCTTGTGCTCGGCGACCTCGAGGCGCGCACGCGCACACGACGCCGGAAAGAAGGAATGCCGGTTGATCCCGAGATCTGGAAGGCATTGGAAGAGCTGGCGCAATCGCTCAATCAGAATAATTGATTCAAAGTCTCAAGGGTGTTGCTGGTGAGCGCTTGAACATTCATCGCAGGAGATGATGCACAGAAATGGATAAAGCCAAACTGGATGGAAATCTGGACCGAGACACATTGTTGTCGATGTATCGGGGCATGCTTGCAATTCGGATCTTTGAAGAAAATGTGATGGACTTGTATGCGCGCACGGTAATTCCGGGGATTGCGCATGTATCCATCGGGCAGGAAGCTGTGCCGGTTGGCGTCTGTCATGCGTTGCGGACAATGGACTATATCACGAGCACACACCGCGGGCATGGTCACTGTCTCGCCAAGGGCGCGACGCCCGACCGCATGTTTGCCGAAATGTTTGGCAAGGTCGAAGGTTACTGCCGCGGCAAGGGCGGCTCCATGCACATTGCTGACCCCGAGACAGGAAATCTGGGTGCAAATGCGATCGTGGGCGGGAGTTTGGCACTGGCGGCGGGCGCGGCGCTGGGCGCAAAACGGCTCATGACCGACCGCGTTGTCGCCTGTTTCTTTGGTGATGGGGCGATCAATCAGGGATTGCTGCTCGAGTCCATGAATATGACATCGCTTTGGAAACTGCCGATCTTGTATGTGTGCGAGAACAACCAATACGGAGAATATACCCCGATGCAGCATGTAACGTCAGGTCAGATCGTCAAACGCGGCGAAGCCTTTGACATTCCTTCGTTCGTCGTCGACGGCATGGATGTGTGCGCGGTGTACAGGGCGGCGGAAACGGCGGTCAAGCGAGCGCGTGCAGGGGAAGGTCCGAGTTACCTTGTCTGTCAGACGTATCGTTTTCTGGGTCATGGCATGAGTGACCGGGACCGTGCCTACCGCACGCGCGAGGAAGAACAAGAATGGCGCAAGCTCGACTCGATTGAACGACTGGCACGCACCCTGACGGGTGATTATGGGGCAACACAAGCAGAGTTGGACGCGGTGGTTGCGAGTGTGGGTCAAGAGATGGCAGACGCGATCGAGTTTGGAATAAAAGCAGATTATCCCGACCCGCAGGAGGTAACGCAGCATGTCTTTGCAGCCTAAAGAACGTGAAATCACGCTTGCGCGGGCAATCTATGAAGCTTTGAGCGAAGAGATGCGCCGGGACCCCGATATTTTATTGATGGGCGAAGACATTGGCTTGCCGGGTGGGTCGTTCAAAGTGACCGAAGGGCTGATTGCAGAATTCGGACCGGAACGCGTAATGGATACACCGATTTCCGAAGCAGGCATCGCGGGCTTGGGGGTCGGCGCGGCGATGGTGGGAATGCGACCGGTCGTGGAAATTATGTTTGGCGATTTTACGACGCTGGTGATGGACCAACTGGTCAATCAGGCTGCCAAAGTACACTACATGTCTGGCGGCAAACTGCGCGTGCCGCTGACGCTGCGAACGACAATGGGTGCGGGACGACGTGCCGCCGCCCAGCATTCGCAAACTCTCTATGCATGGTTCTGTCACATTCCCGGTTTGCGCGTGGTGGCGCCGTCAACGCCGTATGATGCCAAGGGACTGCTCAAATCCGCCATCCGCGACAACAATCCCGTTGTTTTCTTTGAAGACAAACAAGAATATCGCAAGACGGGATATGTGCCGGTGGAAGACTATGTGTTGCCGATCGGTGTGGCAGACATCAAGTACCCCGGTGAGGACATTACGATTATTGCCATTTCGAGCATGGTGTCAGTCGCTCTGGAAGCGGCGGAACAACTGGCGGCGAAAGGAATCAGCGCCGAAGTTGTTGACCCGCGCACGCTGTCACCACTCGATGACAAGACCCTGATCAATTCTGCCATAAAAACCTCGCGCTGTATCGTGGTGGATGAAGGCTATCGAAATTTTGGCGCGAGCGCCGAGATTGCTGAGCGCGTCATGCGCGGCGCGTTTTATTATCTCGATGCGCCGGTGCAGCGACTTGCGGCAATGGATGTGCCCGTGCCCTTTAGTCCCGTGCTGGAAGACCAAACGATTCCGCGGGTCGAGTCCATCGTGGAACTTGCTGTTTCGATGGTCAATTAAGGCGAATCGAACTGTGAACAAAGAGATTTATATGCCCGCTATGGAAATGGCACAGGACACGGGAACACTGGTGCACTGGTGCAAACAAGATGGCGACTATGTGCAAAAGGGTGAGCCATTGTTTCTCGTCGAGACGGACAAGGTGAGTGTCGAAATCGAGGCGACAGGCACTGGGTATCTGGCAAACGTGCGAGCACAGGCAGGTGACCAAGTGCCTGTCGGGCAGGTCATCGCCGAGTTGCTGGATCAGGTCCCGAGCAAGGCAGCGCGAGCGCCACAGACTCTCCAACCGGAAGGGTGCACCCCCCCGCGCGACATTCAAATCAGCCCGCTTGCCAGGCGACTGGCGGCTGAACTCGAGATTGACCCCGCACTCATTACGCCGCGCCGCGGGAGAATTGAAAAGGTGGATGTGCTCGACTATGTAGCGAAGGCTGCGGCGCCCGCTCGTGATTCTATCCGCGTACCTATGAACCGACCCACCCAATCGCGCTCTAGTGTTGCTGCGACTCCGCAAGCGCGCCGAATGGCGAATGAGCGCGGTATAGATTTAGAGCGGGTACAAGGTTCCGGTCCTGAGGGTAAGGTGCGAATGAGAGACCTGGAAGCGTTCAAAAGCCACAGCGTTTCTGCAGCCGACGCCATCGTGCCCTCTCCGACGCCACAAACTGCCGCACCAAGTGTTGGGTATGCGGTCGTCCACGTTGCGGGAATTCGCAAGACCATCGCCGACCGTTTGCAAGCCAGCTACCAGAACGCGCCGCATATTGCGCTGACGATCGCGGTGGACATGTCGGAAATACAGCGACTAATCGCCTCTGTGAATGACGCGGTCCGCGCGCAAAGCGGACACGCGTTGACGCAGACAAGCGTGATTGCAAAACTGGTTGGGAGTGTGCTGGTGAGGCACCCGCGCGTGAATGCGCATCTGGTTGGCGACGAAATACGCCAATTCTCCGGGGTGCATATGGGGATTGCCGTCGCGCTCGACGACGGATTGATTGTGCCGGTCGTCCGGGACATAGACCGGAAGGGACTGGCAGCGATCCAGTCGGAAATCAGTGATCTATCTACGCGTGCCCGGGCAGGTACGCTCAAGCCGAACGAAGTGAAAGGCAGCACGTTTACGATTTCTAATCTGGGCATGTTTGAAATCGAACAATTTAACGCTATTCTGAATCCACCCGAAGTGGGCATCCTTTCCGTGGGAACGATCACAGAAACGCCCGCCAATGTGGCAGGAGAGATTGTGCTCCGCCCGGTGATGCGTCTCACACTCAACGCAGACCATCGCGCAGTGGATGGCGCCGTCGCCGCGCATTTCTTGCAGGAACTCAAACGAACCATCGCCGGCCTCTATCATTTGCTTGTTTGATTACGCCGTGGGCTTTTGCGGCTTGACCCCACATTTTATCTACTGCGGAGACGCTATGCCGACATTCAAGCAGGAGCAACTCGTTGATTTTGGCACTCGCATTTTTGTTGCGGCGGGAGTACAAGAACCCTATGCAACTCGAGTGGTCGAGTCATTGGCATTGAGCAATCTGCTTGGTGTGGATTCGCATGGTTTTGTCCGCATTCCTCAGTATTTGGAAGCGATTGCCGCGGGAACGATTCATCCTGATGCCGAAGCAGAGGTGGTGCGAGACAATGGCATCACGATTTTACTAGACGGGTGCGGCGGTTTTGGACAGGTGATTGCCCGTCAAGCGGCGCTGATGGGCATCGAGCGCGCCAAAAAGTCGGCGGTTGCTATTGTGAGCTTTGCCAATGTAATGCACATCGGACGGCTGGGCGAATACGTGGCGCTGGCTGCTGAGCAGGGATTGATTGCACTATTGATTGTCAACGGTGCGCGCCCCGGTGGGCTGGTCTCGCCCTTTGGTTCGAGAGAACGCATCTTGGGAACAAACCCCATTGCGTTTGCGATTCCTGCGGGGAGTTACCCCCCCCTCATCGCAGATTTTTCGACTGCCGCGGTCGCCGAAGGCAAGGTACGCGTTGCGATGTTCAAGGGCGAGTCTATTCCCAACAACTGGGTCGTGGACCGCGATGGCAAGCCGACCACTAATCCCGCAGACCTGTATGACGGCGGTGCGCTGCTCACGTTTGGAGACCACAAGGGATTTAGTTTGTCTCTGTTGGCAGAAGTGCTTGCAGGTATTTTGAGTGGCGCGGATACCCCTGCCTTTCCGAGTTATACACAGCTTGAGAATGGCGCATTCTTGCTCGTAGTTGACCAGACCTTTTTCCGGTTGGCAGACGAGTATTGTGCCGCCGTGGACTATTTGTTTTCACGGATCAAGGATGCAAAACTCATGGACGGCAGTTCGGGCGTGATGATTCCCGGCGAACCCGAAGTGGCGACGCGCGCACGGCGCGAGCGCGAGGGTATCCTGATTGACGAGAAAACATGGTCCGACCTGGTTCAAACGGCCACGCGCCTAGGCGTTGAGCTGCCTGTTGAAATGGGAACGAATCAAGCATGAGATTACGTGACAAGGTTGCAATCATTACGGGAGCGGCGGGCGAAATCGGTGCTGCCTCTGCGATATTGTTTGCTAGGGAAGGCGCTCGCGTCGTCGCATCCGATATTTTGGATGAGACGGGGAATCAGGTGGTCGAGTCCATTGGGCGCGAAAATGGTAGCGCGATCTATGTGTACAGCGACATTGCGCTGGCACAAGACGCGAGCGAGATGGTTGAAAAAACCTACACCGAATTTGGACGGGTTGATATTCTATTCAACAATGCCGGCATCTTTGTTCCCAAACCCCTTTTGGAAACGACAGAGGACGATCTGGAGCGGTATCTGCAGGTCATTCTCCAAGGCGCGTTTCGGCTCATCAAGCATGTACTCCCTCACATGATTGCGCAGAGGGGCGGCTTGATTATCAATACTGCTTCAAGCGCGGCAATTGTCGGACGACCAGGTATGCCTGTTTACGGAGCATCCAAAGGCGCACTCGTGGCACTCACGCGTGGCGCGGCCGTCGCATACGGTCCGTCCAACGTGCGCGTGAACGCGATTATTCCGGGCTCAATCTGGACGGGCATGACACGCGCAACCTTTAGTCTGTGGAGCAACCTCGACGACCAAAAACGCAGGACGAAAAAGGTAATCCCGCTCCGCCGCATCGGTGAGCCGGAAGATATTGCGAATGCGGCACTCTTTTTAGCATCCGATGTGTCTAAATACATCACAGGCCTTGCTCTCACGGTAGACGGCGGACGCACCGCGGGGATTGCCGAAGCGGCGAGTGCGGATAACCAATAATGTTTCTGAACCGCGAGCGCGCATATGAAATCATGGCGGCACACAATCTCACGGGATTGGTGGCGAGCCGTCCGCACAACATCACGTATTTGACGGGCTATGAACGTCAGCTCGGTTTTTCGCTGCATTCATCCGTTCGGGCAGTCCTCTCGGCACAGCGGGATGCACCCATTGTTTTGATCATTCCCCCGGTGGAATTAACGGCGATTGCGAGTCAACCCCAGTGGGCGGAGGAAATTGTAACATCCGGCGACTTTTGGGTTGCGATTCCGGAAAAGAACACTCTGACGCCATTGGAAACGCGCTTTCGCGATTTGTGGCAGGAAAAGGCGGACAACTCGGGAGCCGGATCATTGGATGTGCTTGCCAAAGTATTAAAACGTTTGAGGATGAAGCAGGGGCGAGTTGCGTTCGACGAAACGGGAGTTGGGTACGCTTTGCGTGAAACATCATGCCCCGAGCTGGTCCCGATACAGGGTGAGAATATTTTTCGCGAGATTCGCCTGGTCAAAACTCCCGACGAGGTTGTGCTGGTGCACCAATCCGCGCTTATCAACGAACAGGCAGGAGACGCAATGTATGACGCTTGTGTCCCCGGCGCGTCTTGGGATGAGATCATACGCTTGTATGCAATAGAGCTTGCGCGGCGCGGCGCGGTCGAAAAGTTTGTTTCGAGCGCGCCCGGACAAGAGAGCAGCATGATTTTTTCGTTGCAAGGGCATGGCAAGACGCTCAAGCACGGAGAATGGGTGCGGCACGATTATGGCAGCACGTATCATAACTATTGGTCGGATACGGGACGCACCATCTCACTCGGAGAACCGAACGCGCGACTGGGCAGCTATTACGCGGCGTGTTTGCGCGGCATGCAAGAGATTGAGGACGCGCTCAAGCCGGGGGCAAGGTCAGGAGATCTGTTTCAACTCGGGGTTGAAACGGTACGCAAGTCCGGCATTCCACACTATAATCGCTCGCACTGTGGGCATTGCATCGGACTGGAAATGTACGAGGCGGGTGGCATCAGACCAAATGATGACCTCACTCTCAAGGCGGGAATGGTACTCAACGTGGAACTGCCGTACTATGAATTGGGCTGGGGCGGACTCCAGATCGAAGACACCTTCTTGATCACGCCCACCGGCGCGGAACGGCTGACAACGTGTGACCGGGCCTTGATTGTGAATGAACCCGCCTGACCAAGCACACAGAGCTTGATGACGAGAGCAAACTGCGAGCAAACCTCATCAAAGCCAAGCTCGCTGCAGGCGAGACGGTTTATTGCAAATTTATTCGGAATCATGACCCCAGTCAGGTGGAGGTGCTCAGTTATCTTGGCTGGGATTTTTTGTGTTTGACGACGAGCACGGAACGTTCGTTCCGCGCGATTGCGAGAACTTGGTGCGTGCCGCCGAGCTGCATAATTTGACGCCGCTGGTGCGCGCGAGCATGAACTAGGCATCTATCATTTTGCGTTTTCTGGATGTGGGAGCGCAAGATGTCCAGATTCCATGCGTGTATCGCAAAGTAGATGACGAGGCGACAGTGATGGCAGTCAAATACCAGCCGCGAGGAGTGCGCGGTTTGGCGGGCGTGCGTGCCTCGGACTATGGGCTGCGCGGCATTCTGGCGGAATACGTTCAAACAGCAAGTGCCGAAACGATGGTTTAATCCCTATGATCAGGTGGTTATGTCAAAATTTATTGAGAACAATCTTTCCATCATGCGAAAACATGGTTGTTTTGCATACTCAAACAACAAACATGAGAAAATCATCGAATGGTTTGAATTCAACTCGATCTATTCCGATGAAAAAAGAAAAATGTCGCTTAGAAAATACTCCAATCAGTACTTCTGAGCCTGTTCCAAAGGTTTGACAATCCCACCTCAATGGACGCACCTTCGTTCTGGCGCAGAAAAACCGTTTTCTGTAGATGCAGCCCTTCTTGATATCCAGCCAAAATCGGATTCCCCCCAATTTTTTCCAGATCACAAACTTGCAACCGTCACCCCAGCCGGAGCAGCCATAACCGCGGTTACCCTCAATAATATCATGACCACATGCTGGGCATTTGCCAAGAATAGGGCGAGACAGTCGTGCACCTCTAAGTTCTGACACAAAGCTTCTGACAAACTCCGGAATCCCGTCCATAAACTGCTCAGGGTCACCACTTCCATCGGCTATCTCACCCAGCATCAACTCCCAGCGGGCGGTTTCGGAAGGCTAGGACATTTTCTTTATTACGCTGTTCTTTCTTAGATCGTCTATCAAGGCACAGCCCTTGTCGGTAGCGATCATCTGCCGTTTTTTGCGTTCCACATACCCGCGCTTGAGCAGTGTTTCTAAAGTCTGGTCACGAGTAGCCTGGGTTCCAAGTCCGACATCACCGCGAAAGATCTTCTTGAAATCGTCTTCCACTACATGTCGCGAGGGGTTGGACATGTCTTTCAGCAGGGTAGCTTCTGTATAATCAGGTGAAGGGGCTGTTTTCTACTCGTCAATTTTTGTTGAATCAACTTTTGCCAGATCTCCCTTTATCAAACCCGGGAGACTGTTCCCCTCCTCGTCTTCCTTTTCAGTCTCCACTCTGCTATCTCCGGGAACAGCGGTCCACCCGGCAGAGAGAACAACCTTTCCACGGGTCTTGAACAGGTCCTTTCCAACCTTTGTTGTTATGTCAGTCAGCTCATATTCACAGTCGGCAGAAAGAATGAAGCGGGCCGCGGTGTATGTACGCCGGCGGCCGGAACGGAGTGCGGCGTATCAAGTGGTGCGTGAGAATTTGGAGACGTGGTTGGCGCAGCGGCGCGCGGGTAGGCTGGTTGCAGGCGCAAATTGGGTGGTAGACGGGGTGCCGGGATACGTGGAGCGCGACCTGCGCAAGTTTCTAGAGTGCGGCATTCTGGCGCACGGCTTTGCGCGGGCGCGGTGTGAGCAGGGCGGCCAGGACTTTTTGGTAGCGTATTCGTGTAAGGGGCGCGGGGTGTGCCCGGGCTGCAACACACGGCGCATGGTGGAGACGGCTGCGCACATGGTGGAGCATGTATTTCCAGCAGCGGCAGTGCGGCAGTGGGTGGTGGTATTTCCGAAGCGCGTGCGCTACTTTTTGGGTCGTGATGCAGACTGCTTGAAGCGGGTGGCGGGGATCGCGATGCGCGAAGTGCAGCGCGCGACAGCGGGAGCGAGCACAAGCACGGCGGCGGCAGGCCGCAGCGGCGGGGTGTTGTTTGGGCACCGCTTTGGCGCGACGCTGAACGCACACGTGCATTTGCATGTGTGCATGCTGGAC
>SXGR01123010.1_pt1 | contig 13833 bp, 12 predicted proteins | sample 3174711 | NCBI WGS metagenome assembly SXGR01 (sample SAMN11356860, study PRJNA531348) | freshwater metagenome | isolation source: freshwater sample F1-60 | place: China: Fuxian Lake, Yuxi | collected 2017-12-25
TCCCCGGCGACCGCGCGAACGCGTGCAACCGACCGAGCCGAGCGGCCCCCGTCGACCGCGCGAACGCGTGCAACCGACCGAGCCGAGCGCCGCGCGGCCAGCGCCTCCCCCGAACCGAGCCGCGTCGCGCGCGTGGGCGGAGCTCGAGGAGCGTGCGGCGCCGCGCGGTGAGCCGCGTCAAGACTCCAAGCCCACGAAGAAGCGCAGGCCTTAGCCAACGCGCCGTTCGTCGCGATGAGCGCGGCGCACGAGCGAGATCGCCTCGCCGCGGAGCTGGTGGTGCCAGGGCGGTCGGTAACCCGCGGAGCGCGCCTTCAGCTCGCTGAGGGCGCCATCGTAGGCGACCTCACAGAGCTCCACGGTGCGGCCGAACGTATCGAGCACCGCAAACTGCGCGCGCGCGTGCTCGCGGCGGGCGCCATCGACGGAGCCGGGGTTGAGAAAGATGCGGGCGCCGTAGTCGAGCTCGACACGGCCGCTCGTCGCGCCGCGGGTCACGACGTACCCTGCGGCGGTCGCGCGCACGGTATGCACGCCGGCCGCATGCGTATGCCCGAAGCAAGCGAGCCACGTCGCAGGCGAGCGCGCGGCGAGCAGTCGCTCGTTGTGGATGAGCTCTGCATCGCCACGGCAATACCGCCGCACGTCGTCGATGCAGCCGTGGAACATGAACAACCCCTTCTCGAGCGCGAAGGTGGTCGGCAGGCGCGAGAGCGCCTCGAGCGCGGCGTCGTCGATCGTCGCCCGCGTACGCTCCACGGCGAAGCGCGCGCCGTACCAACAAGCGTCGGTGTCGAGCACCCCGAGCGCCATGCGATCGTGATTGCCGGCGATGCAGGTGGCGCTCCTCGTGAGCTCCGCGACGACCTGATTCGGATCGGCGTTGTAGCCGACGAGATCGCCGACGCAGAGCACCCGCTCGACGCGACGCCGGTCGAGCTCGCGCAGGACCGCGGTCAGCGCCTCGACGTTGCCATGCGGATCACCAATCACACCGATCTGCGCCATACGCTGTACCTCCGGCGAAGTGCCTGCTCGAACCACACGGCAGCGGGCAGCGGGTCATCCCACGCGAACAGCTCGTAGAGCTTCGGCGTCGCGATGAGCGAGGCGAGCCACGCGCGGTACGAGAGGTTCACCTCCGGACGAGCCGCGAGGTCGAGGACGAGGTTGACCCAGCGCTTACGCGGGCGACACGTCTCGGGCACCGGCGGCAGGCCTTCGACCAGGTGCCGGTACGCAGCCAAGGGGACGTTCGCACCGGAGGCCGCGCCGAGGTAGTTCCAGAGCGTGAAGCGCAGGTTCGCCTCGAGCAGCACGAGCTCGTCCCGCGCCGTCCGCAAGAAGTCGAGCTTGAAGGCGCCGACGATGCCGAGGCGCTCGACGGTGTCGCGCCCGACGGAGGCGAGGCGCGGATCGTCGCAGAGCTCGATGAACGAGCTGTCTCCCCCCGACGGCGGTCGCGTACGCAGCTTTCGCCCGCAGAACTCGGTGAGGACGCGGCCTCCTTCGTCGGCGAAGCCGTGGTAGCTGACGAGATCGCTCACGTGCGCTTCGAGGTGCTCTTGAATGACGAGCCGATCGCGGTGACGCCGCGCATCGGGCTCGCGGAGGAGCTCATCGAGCGCGAGCACGCGGGCTTTGTGCCCGGCCATGAGCCCGCGCAGCAGCTGACTCGAGCCATCCTTCATGCGCGGCTTGATCACGACGCGCCCATGGAGGCGACGCGCCGCCTCGAGCGGCTCCTCGGCCGAGAGCGTGTCGGGCGTCAGTACCCCACGCGCGGACGCGAAGGCGTGGAAGAGCTGCTTGTCGAAGAGGCACTCGGCGACCTCCGATCGGTTGAGCAACATGGCGAAGCGCTCGGAGAGCGCCTCGCTGTGGCGGTAGACGAACGCGAGCAGCGGGTCCGAGCCGTACACGAAGAGCGGGCGGCTCCCTGAGCAGCGGAGGATCTCGTCGCCCGCGCGGCACAACGCGCCGAGCAGCTCGCGCTCGGTCGACGGGGCGATCGGCGGCACGATGAGGACGTCGCGCGCGTGGCGAGAGCGCAAGGTGGGATCGCGCGGATTGGACGCCGCGACGATGACCGGGACCCCCGCGCGGGCGAGGGGGCGAACCAGCGTCAGATCACCGAAGACGACCGCTGGCGTGCGGGCCTCCGAGCGAGTCGATCCGCGCCGAGCCATGACGGGCGAGCCGAGCAAGCCGCGTGCCGCGGAGCCCGGCGACCGAGCGAAGCAGCCGCGCTCGTGGAGCGCAAGGAACAGAATACGCAACCAACGCAAGACGCGAGGAACGCGGGACGCAACCAACACAGGTCACGCTCAGCGCAGGTCGCGACCAGCGCAGCCCCGCGATCCCCGCAGGTCGCCGCGGAGTATGATGCGGCCGACACGCATGTCGACCGACGTCATCGCCCTCGAGAGCCGCGAGCCGCGCAGGTCGGGGTGGCTTCACGGGATGGGCATCGATCTGCTCATCCTCGCGGGTCCGTGGCTGTTTCTTCTCGCGCTGCTCGTGGCGGACGCAGAGACGCGGGTCGCGGTGTGGATGGCTCAGTTCGTCTGGGGCAATACGACCCACGTGGTGCTGACGTTCCTGCTGCTCGCGAGCCGCCGCGACATTTTGCGCGCGACGCCCACGCAGGCGCGGCTCGTCATCGTTGCGTCGCTCGCGACGTTCGCGCTGAGCTACGCCGCGATGAAGGGCGTGAAGCGCGTGGCGCCGACGTGGGTGAGCTTCCCGATGGCGGTGATGCTCATCTTCGGCATTCACCATCGCCTCTCGCAGGCCCGCGGGATCTGGTCGCTCTACAACCTGCGCGCCGCGACGCTCGGCGCTCCCCCGCCCTCCGACGCCGAGCGCAAGCTCCAGGGCTCATGGACCGCGCTCGGGCTCTTGCTCGTGTGCGTGGGCTGGCTCTTCGTCCCGACGGCGCAAGGCCGCATGTTCTCGCCGACACAGCCGATCCCTGGGATGGAAGCGCCGCTCCCGTACGAGACCGCCTACGGACTCGCGGCCGTGTGGATCGCGTTCTCCCTCGTGGTCGCGCGCACGCTCGTTCGGGGCGGCGCAGGCGTGCCGAAGCTCGCGCACGTCGGCACGCACGCGCTCGCGGTCACCTCGGCGATCCTATTTCCGATCTGGGGCGGCGTCGTGTGGTGCTCAATCCACGGGCTCGAGTACTATTTCTTGTGTGCACGCATGATGCGCCCGCGCGACGGCGACGCTGAGGGCGGCACGCCAGCGTGGCTCGTCTGGCCGCTCATGGCCCTCGCCATGGCGCCGCTCGCCGCCGTGGGCCTCGCGCACTCGCCGTTCATCGCGGTCCCGCCGTCGCCCGTCTTCGAAGAGGCCCTCCACGTGATGAACGCGCTCGTCATCGCCCACTACTGCGCCGACGCGTTCATCTATCGCTTTCGGATCCCCGGCGTACGCAAGGTCGCGCTGCATCGGCTCGGCTTCGGCTGATGGTGACGATGCCACGGTGGGGAGTGCCGGCGATCGCCGCCGCGGCCTTCGCGCTCGCGCTCGCGCTGCGGCTCTCGTTTCTCGCCGAGCATCCGCCCGAGCTCTACCTCGTCGGCGACATGGCGCTCTACGCCGAGCAGGGGCAAGCGCTCTTCTCCCGCGCGCGCGTGCCGTGGGACACGTTCACGCCCCCGGGGTATCCGGCGTTCCTCGCGGTGCTCGGCACGGTCGAGCGCGTCGGCGCCGCGCAAGCCGTGCTCGGTGCGACGACGGCCGCGCTCACGACGCTCTTGGCTCATCGGCTGAGCCGGGACGCGCTCGCGGCCGCGCTCGCCGGCGTCGTGACCGCCTGCTACTTCCCGCTCGTCTTCTACACGGGCTTCGTGCTCACCGAGACGCTCTTCGCGGCGCTGCTCACCGCGCTCTTGTGGCTCGCCCTCGTCGCGTGCGAGCGAGGCAGCCGCGCGCTCGGGAGCGTCGCCGGGCTCACGCTCGCGCTCGCCGCGACGGTGCGACCGAGCCTCCTCCTCTTCCTCCCGTTCCTCGCGTGGATGGCGCTCGGTCGCGGCCGGTTCCTCAAGCGCGAGGTCGGCGTGCTGCGCGCGGCCCTCTTCGCTGCGTCCGTCGCGCTCGCCCTCGTCGCGTGGCACACGTCGCTCGTGCTCGGGCGCCCGGCGACGATCGCCTCGAACGGCGGCGTCAATTTCTACCTGGCGCACTCGGAGTGCCGCTCGGTCCGATCGCTCGCCGGCGGCCGCGTCGTCGAGGTGAGCACGCACTACACGCGCACGCACCACCGCGAGCCGTGCGTCATCGAGCGCCCGCTCCTCGACGAGCCGTGGCTCTACAAGACGACGCTCGCCGCCATCGCCCGCGAGCCGAAGAAGCTCGTCACGGCGCTCGACGGCGTGCGTGAGGGACTCGGCATCGCGCCCGCGCGCGGACGCCGAGAGCCCCCGTACTGGCCCGGCTCATTCGAGCACGGTGAAGAGCTCGACCGTTACTCGCGCACCTACCCGTGGGTCGTGCTCCTGCCGGCGCTCGCTGGTGCGGCGCTCGCTCGGCGCCGTGCGGACACCCGGCTCGCGCACCGGCTCGCGTGGTCGCTACTCGGAAGTGTCTGCATTGCGTTGTATGCATATAACGGCAACCCGCGCGTGCGGCTGTCGAGCGATCCCATCGCCATAGCGCTCGCCTGCGGCGCGCTCGCCTCGCTCGGACGCGCCGCCCACGCGAGCCTTGGCCGCCGCCGCGCGACGCGGAGCTAGCGCTCACCACGCGGGGCGAGACGGCGCGAGCGGACTCGTGTTGTGAACTTCTGGTGGCGAATCTCAGATCCGCCACACTATGGTCCTGGCTCCATGTCCGGCCTGCGCTTCTCGATCGTCCTCTGCACGAAGAACCGCGCGCATCTGCTCGAGAGCGCGCTCGCGAGCATCGCCGCCATCGACTACCCGAACGGCGCGTTCGAGCTCGTGCTCGTCGACAACGGCTCGACGGACGGCACGCGCGCGCTCGTCGACCGCTTCCGGGGCTCCGTCTCCTTCGACGTGCGGTATGCGTTCGAGGAGCGCCCGGGGCTCTCCGCCGCGCGAAACCGGGGGATCCGTGAGGCGCGCGGGGAGTACGTGTTCTTCACCGACGACGATCAGCACGTCGACTCGAAGGTGCTCGCCGAGCACGAGCGCGTGGCCGTGCGCTTCGGCGCGCGCGTGCAGCAGGGCGGGATCGAGCTGCGCTTCATCGCCGAGCGGCCGCGATGGCTCGAGGGGGAGCTCGCCGCTGTCCTCGGGGAGACGGCGCGGCTCAGCGAGGGACCACAGAACATCGCGCTCTACGGCGGCAACATGTGCTTCCGGCGCGAGGTGTTCACGAGCAGCATCGCGTTCCGCGAAGATCTCGGCAAGGGCGCCGCGGGCTACTCGGAGGACATCGAGATCACGCGACGGCTCGAGGCCGCGGGCGAGCGCGTCGTGTACGCCCCGTCGGCGCGCATCTTCCACGTCATCGGCCACGATCGCGCGAAGGTGGCGTTCTTCGTGAAGAACTCGTTCGAGAAGGGCAGCTCCGACGGCCTCATGCTCGATCCGCACACTGCCCTCCTCGGGGTCGCCGGCGACGCTGCCGTCGGGCTCGTTCGCGCGGCGATAGGCCTCGGCTTCGGCGCCGTCACCATGAACTCGCACCGCGTCATCAAGGCGCAGGCGCGCGCCGCCAACCTCGTCGGCCGTTGCTACGCCTTCGCACGCCGCCGCCTCAGCGCGCCGCGGTGACGGCCGCACGCAGGCGAGCCGCCTCGGAGTAGAGCTTCCACGGCGTGAGCTTCTCGAGGACCGCCATGGCCGCGAGCCACAGCCCGAACGCCAGCACCACGCTGGCGAGATCGCGCAGCGCATCTCCCGCGAGCACGAGCCCCGCGCCGAAGAACGCGAGTCCCAAGATCCCTGCGCTCACCGCCGCGAGCGCGTTGTGACCGAGCACTTGCGCGGGCGACAGCTCGAGGAGCCGCCTCACGCCATGGAGCCACACGGGGACCGTCGTGCAGATCGCGACGAAGACGACCCACGCCGCGCCGACCAGCTCGAACCTCGCGCAGGCGGGCCAGATCAAGAGAAGCATGACGAGGAAGCGCGGCAGGTTCATCTTGAAGTCGAGGTCCGGCCTGCCCACCGCCTGAAAGAGCGGCCCCGCGAGCGCAGCGAAGGCGCGAACGACCGAGGAAGCCACGAGCACCCGCACGATCGGCACGACGGGCGCCCACTTCTCGCCGATGACGTGCGCCACGACGTGCGGCATGACGAAGTAGATGGCGACCGCGACCGGCGCGGCCAGCAGCATCGTCGCGCGCATCACGTCGACGAACGCGCCGCGCAGCGACTCTTTGTCGTGTTGCAGGCGCGCGTAAGCGGGGAAGGCGACGCGCGCTAGCACGTGCGAGATCTTCGTGGTCGGGAGGTTCGAGACGTCGTACGCGAGCACGTAGAAGGCGAGCGCGACCTTGCCGAGGTAGCGGCTCACGAAGAGATCGTCGCCCTGCACGATCAGGAAGACCATGATCGTCAGCAAGGTGATCCACTTGCCGAAGCTCGCGAGCTTCTTCGCGCGCGCGAGGCTGAAATCGAGCTTGGGCCGATACGGGTGAACGACGTAGGACGCGACGGCGCTCACGACGGTCCCGGCGACGAGGCCGATGACGAGGCCCCACACGTTCTTCAAGAGCACGATCGCGGGGATCGCGACGCCGGCGTGGGCCGCCGCGCGCAGCACGTTCATCCAGAAGAGCGTGCGGAAGTCGAGCTCGCGGGAGAATCCCACGAGCGCGATGTTGTGCACGCCTTGCAAGGCGACGTGCAGCGAGCCCGCCACCATGAGCGGCACGAGCGCCGGCTCGCCGTAGACGCGCGCGATGAGCGGCGACACGAGCGCGAGCGCGCCGCCGAGCAGGAGCCCGCGGCACGCCTGCCACGTCCACGCGACGTCGTAGAGCGGCTCGGCGCCTTCGGTGCGCTGAACGAGCGCCTGCTCGAAGCCCGTCTTCGTGAGCGCGTCGAGCACCGCCATCTGCAGGAGGACGATCCCCATGAGGCCCATGTCCCCCGGGGCGAGCACGCGCGCCGCGACGATCTGCCGCGCGAGCTCAGCGATGGCGGCCAGCGCCTCGCCGCCGGTCGACCACACCGTGCCGGTGACGAGCGCTCGCCGCGCGAGCGACAGAGGTCCGTCGGCGCGTGCGCTCAAGCCCGGCTCTCGACCCGACACGACAGGAAGTGGTGGTACGGCATCTCGAAGACCCGCAGGCTCTCCTCGAGAACGAGGCCCGCCTCGGCGATCGCGTCGGTGATGCGCGAGACCGGATAGCCGCGCTTGCCGAGCTCCCAGTAGTGCTCGCCGTCGAAGCGGTGCTCGGCCGGCCTCGGGTTCGGCAAGCTCTCGAGGCGGCGCATCCACCGCTTGCGGTCCCGCGTCTCGACGTCGATGCGAACGTACGGGGTCGCGTCCGGGAGGCTCAAGAGCACCCAGCGCCGCGCCACGCGCACGAGCTCCGAGAGCGCCGGGGCGAACGCATCGTAGGGCAGGTGCTCGAGCGTCTCGAAGCAACACGCCATGTCGAACTCCGCCGTCGCGAAGGGCAGCGCGAGTACCGAGCCCACCGTGTCGGGCTCGAGGCGCGCGTCGAAATCGAGCGTGTGTACGCTCAGCCCCTTGTCCCGCAGGTAGCGCGACAAGAAGCCGTTGCCGATGCCAATCTCCAGCACGTTCGCCGGGGCGCGGCGCAGCACTTGGTCGGCCTGATGCCAGTAGCTGATGAAGCGCTCGCGGGTGTCGTAGCCGGCGCGCTGGTAGTGCTCGGGCTCGACCTGAGGCAAATTCGCCATGCTTTTCCCGGAGGTAGCGGAGCCACGCTGCTGAGGCAACCCGCGCACACGCGCGACGCGGCGTGAACTATGCTCGCGCGGCGCGCCCCCCCCCGCGCCACTCGCCCCCTGCCCCATGAGCTCGCCCGCGCTGCCGCTCGTCTCGGTCGTGATCCCCGCGTATCGGCAGGCCGCGTTCGTGAGCGGGTGCCTCGATAGCGTCGCGGCGCAGAGCTACCAGGGGCCGACCGAGGTCATCGTCGTCGACGACGGTTGCCCTGAGCAGACCGCTGAGGTCGCGGCGCGCCACCCCTCGACGCCGATCGTGCTGCGCCAAGAAAATAGCGGCGTCGCCAAGGCTCGCAACGCCGGGATCGCGCGGGCGACCGGGACCTTCATCGCATTCTGCGACGCCGACGATCGCTGGCACGAACACAAGCTCGAGCAGCAGCTCGACAGCCTCATGCGCCTCGGCCGACCCGCGCTCGGCTGCACGCGCTACCGCCGCGTCGATGCCTCCGGGCAGGCGCTCGAGCCCGTCGCGCATCCCCCCGCCTCGCTCGAGCCGAGCCTCGAGGTGCTCATGTGCCAGAACTTCGTCGGCTGCTCGACGGTCGTCGTGCATCGGGACTGCCTCGCCGCGGTCGGCGGCTTTCCGGACTCGGCCGAGCTGCGGCGCGGCGGCCAGGACTACGCGCTGTGGCTGGCGATCGCGGCGCGCTTCCCGATCGCGTTCGTGCCGGAAATCCTCGTCGATTACGCGATCCACGAGGCGAGCCGCGTGGGCACCGACCGGGTGAAGAACTTCGACGGCGCGGTGCACGCGCTGCGGTGGTTTCACGGGCGCGATCGCGACCTCTTCACGGCCGCGGGCGGGGCCTACCCGCGCCTCGTCGCGAGGCACGCCGGCGCGATGTTCCGCGATCTGGCGCGACAGCGCGCGAGCGTCGCCATGGTTCGCCGCGCGCTCGCCTCATCCTGGGCCGCGCTGCGAGCGAGCGAGGGCACCTCGCCGTGAGCGTGGGTCGCGCTCTCTCGGGCGCGGAGCGCCGGCGGTGAGAGTCGCCGCGCTCACCACGTTCGCGGAGGCGTGCGGCATCGCGACGTACAGCGAGGCGCTCACTGCCGCGCTGCGCGAGCTCGGCGTCCACGTCGACGTGTTCGCGCCGCTCCTTCGCTCGAGCGACGAGGCGCGAGGCGAGCCGCCACAGCGACTCTGGTCACGGGAGCGGGCCAGGCTCGGCGAAGCGTGGCGCGTGTTCCAGGCGCTGCGCCGCGCACGCGCCGACGTCGTCCACCTGCAGGTGAACCACGGCCTCGTGTCGCCCCGGTTCGTCGCCGCGCTCTCGTTGATGTGCAGAGCCGCGGGGCTCCCGCTCGTCGCGACGATGCACGGGCGCACCGGCGGCAAGCGGTCGCGTCGCCTCGCGTTCAAGGCGCTCGAGCTCGCGCTCACCGGCTCCGCGCTCGTCGTGCACAATGATGCCCACGCCCGCGAGCTCGGCGGCGGCGCGCACGTGATCCGCCACGGCATCGGCGCGCTCGAGCGCCACGACCTCGGCGAGGCGAAGCGCGCGCTCGGCCTCGATCCGGCGACACGGACCCTCGCCCATTTCGGATTTCTCCACCCCGACAAGGGGATCGAAGCCGTGATTCGCGCGCTCGCGACGCCCGAGGCGCGCGCCGCCGGAGAGCTGGTCTACCTCGTCGTCGGCGGCACGTTCGCCGATCCCGTGTCGCGCTCGTACCCCGAGCGACTTCGCGCGCTGGCCCGGACGCTCGGCGTCGACTCGCAGGTCCGCGTGTTCGGCGAGTTTCTCCCCGACGCCAAGGTCACGGCGACGCTCGCGGCCGCAGACTGGATCGTCCTCAACTACGCGAGCGGCGCCCATCAAGGAACGAGCGGAGCCGCGCGCGTGGCGGTGACGAGCGGCCGCCCGATCGCCGTGTCGCGGGCGCCGATCTTCGACGATCTCCGCGCGGCCGCGCTTACCCTCGATACGCTCGACGGTCACGCGCTGCAGGCGCTCTTCGCCGAGCCCCACCTGTCCGCCGACGCGACGCGACGCGCCGCAAAATACTGCGAGGCGAGCTCGTGGCGCGCCGTAGCCCGAGAGCACATGGACCTCTACGAGCGCGCGCTCGCGAGAAGGCGCGGTTGACCCGCGGACGCATCCGTCGGAAGAGTCCCGCGTCCCGTGCGCATCGAACGCTGCCTCATCGTCTTCACCTTCGCGGCCGCCGCCGCGTGCACCGCGGCGCGCGTCTCGGCCCCCATCGACGGGGAGCCGGTGTGCGCGGACTTCCTCCTCGGCGCGTCGAAGGCGCCCTTCAAGGGGGCGCTCAAGCGCCCGGTCAAGGTGACGGTCCTCGACGGCAGCTCGGTCGTGTCCGAGCGCGTCGTGCTCGGCAAGCGCATCGCCGACGAACCGAGCTCGCTGCTCGTGGTCGAGGACGATGACGAGAAATACGTCGTGCGCTTCGCCCAGTGCGAGAACGCCTTCGCGCCGCAGCCCGCCGGCAGCGCGCGTGACGGACGTCAAGTCGAGGCGCGCACCCACTACACCTGCGGCTCCGCGACGATGTACAAGGAGATCGAGCTCGTGGTCGTCGCGGGCGACGTCAAGAGCCGCGCGATCCCCTGGCAGGCGCCTCCTCAGCCCGAGTGCTACGCGACGAGCGCCGGCGCCGCCGACGTGCCCCCCGCGAAGTGACGGGCCGCGCTCGCCCCGGTCTTTGGCACTCGATTATTGGGAATCGAGCGGGTAGGCTCGCCCCTCGCGTCGCCACCGGCCGATGACCACCGCCGAAGCTCCCACCCTTCGCTCCGAGATGGATCGCCGCCGCGCCCGCGGCGAACGCTTCACGATGAAGCAGACCGTGGCGCTGATGGTTCCGCTCATCACGAGCGTCGCCGAGGCGCACGCCGCCGGTGGGAACTTCATCCTCTCGCCGCAGGCGATCCGCTTTCACGCGAGCGGCGGGACCCTGGACCTCGAGCTCGCCGGCGTGATGCCGGACGCCGCGCGCGACCACGCCTGCGTCGCCCCCGAGCTCCGCGGCACCGACGCCCTCGGTGGGCCTAGGGCCAGCGTATTTTCCGTCGGCGCGATCCTCTACGAGCTCGTCACGATCCTGTCGGTCGGCCCTGGGATGCGCCGCCCGGGCGAGCTCGTCCCGACGCTGCCCGACGCCTTCGAGGCCCTCCTCGCGAAGGCGCTCGTCTCCGACCCGGCACACCGGCCGAGCGACCTCGCCGCGTTGGCGCAGGCGCTCCACCACTGCGCCCCGAGCGCGTCGATGCTCCCGCCCGAGGCCGACGAGTCGCACCTCGATCACGACGGCGACGTCGACGTCGACGTGTCGCTGTCGATGCTCCCGCCCGCGCCCGAAGACTACGCGAAGAAGCGCCAGGCCCAGCGCGAGGCGCTCGCGTCCGAGGGCCTGCTCGTCTCCTCGACGCGCATCGAGCTCCCGCCTGACCTTCAGGTGACTTCATCGCGTCGCAAGGGCGCGACCTCGGTCCTCGCCGAGATGAAAGAGCGCCTCGAGTCCGACCCGCGCCCTCGCTACGTCGTGTTGAAGGACGGGATGGACCACGGCCCGTTCTCCGCGGTCGAGCTCCTCAAGCAGATCGTGCTCGGCAACTTCACGGCCACGCACGTGCTCCGCGACACGCTGAGCCACGACGAGCATGCCATCGGCGAGTGGCACGAGTTCGCGATGTTCGCGGAGCACGCCAAGCGCGGACAGGATCACGAGAAAGAGCAAGCCCACCTCGTGGCGTCGGTCGCGGCGGACGCGACGCGCAGCCAATACAAGACGCTGGTCGCCCTGGGGCTTTCGGTCGTGGCGCTCGCCGGGCTCGCGGGCGCGTACTATCGCTTCGGCCGCGGCGGCGGCGACGAGCTCGGGGTCACCGGCGATCGGGCGCAGGCCGTCGACGTCGAAGGCGGCCTCGAGAAGGGCAAGGCCAAGTCCGGCGGCGGCACGTGGCGCGGGGGGCCGGGCCGCGGGCCGGGAGGCGATGGCGCACCCGAGGGTGCAGCGGCCCAGCCGAGCGGAGGCTACCCCACGGTGCCCGACGGCCTGAGCTGCGCCGGCGCACAGGCTCGCTACGTCGAGGACTACAGCAAGGACGCGCCCACCGATCTGACGCAGGGTGCCTACGCGAGCGTGCTGAGCCGCGGGACGTACCTCAACTCGTGCGGCGTGCCGCCTTCCATGGGCGTCTCGGTGTGCGCGGCCGTGCAAAACGGGCGCGCGGTCGGCGTCACCGTCACGACCAACCCGCCGAACGGCGGAATCGCCAAATGCGTATCGGGCCAGGTTCGCAGCATGTCGTTCCCAGCGCACCCGCGCCTCGACGTGGCCACGACCAGCTTCGCGGCTCAGTGACGCGGGGCGCGCGAGAGCCTCGAGCACGCGGCCGTGATCCGACTCGAGAACGTCGAGAAGAGCTTCCGCGGCCGCCAGGTGCTGCGCGGCGTCACGATGACCGTGCCCCAGGGCTGCCTCTACGGGCTCATCGGCCCCGGCGCCGCGGGCAAGAGCGTCGTGCTCAAGACCATCGCCGGGCTCGAGCGGCCCGAGCAAGGCCGCGTCTACGTCGACGGCGTCGAGCTCCGCGAGCTGAGCGAGCTCGAGCTGCAGGAGTTTCGCGCGAGGATCGGCATGCTGTTCCAGAACAACGCGCTCTTCGACTACGCGACGGTCGGAGAAAACATCGCATTTCCGCTGCGACGCCTCACGAAGCACGACGAGCCGGCCATCCTCGCGCGGGTCGAAGAGCGCCTCGAGCGCGTCGGTCTCGCCGGGTTCTCCGAGCGCCTCCCCGCCGGCCTCTCGGGTGGCCAGAAGAAGCGCGTCGGCGTCGCGCGCGCCACCGTCTGCACGGCGCCGTTCGTGCTCTACGACGAGCCCGCCGCGGGGCTCGATCCGGTCACTTCGCAGCGGATCTTCGAGCTCCTCCGCGAAGAGCAGCGGCGCGCAGGTGCGACCGTCGTCATGGTCTCGAGCGATCTCGAGCGCCTCTTCAGCGTCACCGACCGCATCGGCATGCTGCACGAGGGCAGGCTCGTGTTCGACGGCACGACCGAGGAGGCGCTCGCCGCGACGGACCCGCTCGTGCGGCAGTTCGTGCACGGCCTCGCCACCGGGCCGCTGTGACGCGCGCGGGCGTGCCCCCAACCGACACGGCCTCCGGTCTCGCCCGGGGAGCGTCCGCGATGAGCTGCGGCAGAAGTGTTAGGAGCCCCCCTCCCCGGCGCGCTGCGCGGGTGAAGGAGGTGAGACTGCCGCGTCGCGACTGCCTGCCTCGTTGGCCCTTTGCCCACTGCGTCGCTGCGCGGGTGCAGGGAATAAGACGGCTCATAGGAGGCCGAACGGCACCGTCGGCAGGGAGTCGCCCATCTCGCCCGCCTGGTTGCCGCGGTCGCCCATGTCGCCAAGCCCGAGCTGGCCAAAGCCGTTTGCGCCCCAGCACTTCACCGTGTCGTCGCCGAAGAGCGCGCAGGTGTGGATTGCGCCCGCCGCGATCGCCTTGGCCTTCGTGCCGGTGCCGAGAGCCACCGCCGGGAGACTGTCGCCCATCTCGTTCGGCACGTCGCCGCGACCCTGCTCATCGCCCATCCCGAGCTGGCCGCTGCCGTTGCCGCCCCAGCACTTGACGGTGTCGTCGCCCAGGAGCGCGCAGGTGTGCCATTGGCCCGCCGCGAGCGCCTTGGCCGTCTTGCCGTTGCCGAGAGCCACCGCCGGGAGACTGTCGCCCATGGTGCTCGCGGCGTTGCCGCGCGACGTCGTGTCGCCCAGCCCGAGGCGGCCAGAGTCGTTGTTGCCCCAGCACTTGACGGTGTCGTCATTCAGAAGCGCGCAGGTGTGAATTGCGCCCGCCGCGAGCGCCTTGGCCGTCTTGCCGGTGCCGAGAGCCACCGCCGGGAGACTGTCGCCCATCTGGTTCGGCGCGCCACCGCGATTCGACTTGTCGCCCTGCCCGAGCTGGCCA
>SXGR01237789.1_pt1 | contig 13833 bp, 16 predicted proteins | sample 3174711 | NCBI WGS metagenome assembly SXGR01 (sample SAMN11356860, study PRJNA531348) | freshwater metagenome | isolation source: freshwater sample F1-60 | place: China: Fuxian Lake, Yuxi | collected 2017-12-25
AGAGATGTCGCAAGATCACCGGACGGGGTAACCCCCCAACTGGGAGTCGCGCTCGCAAGAGCTGCGCCGTTTGAGCCGGTGCCGTCGGGGGGTTGGCACCGGCTCTTACGTTTCTCAGTATCGTGAGACGCCGATGACAAATAAATATTCGACGATCTCGTTCCTGTCCGACTATGGAACGCGCGATGAGTTTGTTGGCGTCGTCAAAAGTGTGATTTATGAAATCGCCCCGAGTTGTCGCGTGGTTGACCTAACACACGAAATTGAACCATTTGATATTCGTGCCGGCTCGCTGAGCCTTGCGCGATGTGTGTCGTATGTCGCAAGTGGTGTCGTGCTCGCAGTTGTTGATCCGGGAGTTGGTTCAAGCCGTCGGGCAATCGCAGTTGAAGTTGCAGATGGCAAAGGAGTTTTCGTTGGCCCAGACAACGGTTTGTTGGCGATGGCTATCGCACTTGCTGGTGGTGCCGGGCGAGCAGTTTGTCTAACCAATACCGATTACCATCTCGTCGCGCCAGGCGAAACTTTTGCGGGGCGAGATATTTTTGGCCCAGTTGCCGCACATCTTTGCAATGGTGTCGATCTGAGTGAACTTGGAGAGTTGATCGACCCTGCGTTGTTGCTTCCTGGCGTGGTGCCCTTGCCGCGAGAAGAAAATGGTTCAGTGCACGGTGAAGTCACTTGGGTGGATCGCTTCGGCAATTGTCAACTCAATATTGGACCGGATGAAGTGACTGATTTTGGCGAGGTCGTGCGCGTTGAAATCGGTTCTTTATTGAGTGGTGCAAGTGCATCTCGCGAACCTGTCGTGCGCTCATTGAAAATTATTCGGAGTTATGACCAAATTGGTAGTGGCATCGGATTAGTAATCGACTCATATGGGATGCTTTCGCTGTGCGTGGATCGTGGATCCGCGGCAACCGAACTTCAGATCGGGCAAGGGGATTTGGTCGTTCTGTCAACCCCCACTGATTCGCCCGGCCAAGACCAAGCCCCGGTGACTACATCAGTGAAAATAAGTCCAACTCGTTAATCTTTAGATTATGCGACCGGCGACGACTCTGACGATTGCTCTGTTGCTTCTGGTTATTTTCGCAGCAGGTATTGCCTCACTTGTAATTCGCTAAATATCTTCAGCCATCGCGAACAACTGAATTATCTTTTGAATTTATACGAGACAAGTTACTGGCGACCAAAAATCCTGAAAATAAAATGCACAAGCCAATTAATAATGTGACCGCAAATGCCCGATCTTTGCCGAGGCGACCAGCAAAAGATCCACTCGCCGAAAGCACAAGTGTTCCCGTTGCAACAAGAACATTTCCGAGCGCCAACCGTTTTGGTGATTTAACGATGCGTACATTTTTTCGCGAAATTGTCGGTGATGCTTTTTGGATCACCCTGAAGGTCGACCACAGCGCACCAAAAATTATTATCAGTGCGGGCACACCAGAGCCAACCGCGGCAAGAACTCGGGGTGTAAAACCAAATAATTTCCGCGCCGAAGGAAACTCACCGTCGATTATTTCTTGTTTCGCAGGCGCTATTAACACGACGCCGATCGAAAATGTACTCAGACTTGTCAAATATTTACGAACACGGTCGCCAGTTGTTTTGCTGGTCAACAAATAAATCGTCCCCAGTGCGAGCCACGCAACGTTTAGCACTGCACCCGAAACGAAAAATATTTTGAAGATAAATAGTGTCCAGCCAGTTGTCTCGGCCCACCACAAAGCCAGCGAACCCACGGCAAAAAGAATCATTGCGATTGTCCATGCCAAGTCGTGCGACTGACCACGAATTTGCCAGCGATCAAAGGTGATCATCGCAAACGCACACGCAATCAGCGTCGCGGCGCCCGCAAGCGTTGCATTAGTTTGATTGGCTGAGGCCGTAAAGACTGCGATTAGCACTACCGAACGATAACTCTGGTGACAAAAGTCTTGACCAACAAAACACCAAAAGATACGTTTGACTTTGTGAATTAATGCACTAAGCCCTACCCTTGTCATATGACGCAACTTCAACGACGCAAAATCCCGGACGCAGCAATTGCTCGTTTGCCGATCTATCTGCAGATTCTTAACAACCTCGCGGCAACAAATGTTCTTCGATTTTCTAGTGATGAACTTGCGGCTCTCGCAGGAGTCAACGCAGCCAAGGTGCGAAAAGATCTTTCTTACCTTGGAAGTTACGGGACTCGAGGTGTTGGATACGAAGTTACATATCTGACTCATCAAATTAAAAGAGAACTGGGTTTGATGCGAGAGTGGAATGTGGTAGTCGTCGGCGCCGGAAATTTGGGATGCGCACTCGCCAAGTTCGATGGTTTTTTATCTCGCGGCTTTCCGGTTGTTGCAATCGTAGACAACGATCCAAAAAAAATTGGACGAACTACAAGTTCGCTGACTGTCTGTGATGTGAGCGATCTTAAAAACATTGTCCGAGACGAGAAGATAAGTATCGGTGTGATCACGACTTCTTCTGCTGCCGCGCAGGCTGCAGCCGACTCACTTCTAGAAGCAGGCATCACCTCTATTCTCAACTTTGCGCCAGTTGTGTTGTCCACGCCGAGCAGTGTTTCAGTGCGAAACGTAGATCTTGGGGTTGAATTGCAGATCCTGAGTTACTTTGAGCAGATGAGATTTGAAACGGGTGGCAAATCCGAGAGTGCGCCACAACTCAATACGGCTGGTGCTCGCTGACTTTTAGCTGTTTGGTTCATTCTTAGTATTATTAAGTCGTGCGCCAGTTACTTAATTCGCGGCTTTGGCTTGCGTTCGGTTTACTCACAGTCTCAGGCTTTTTCTTGTATATCATCTCGTGTAACGACTGCTTTGGTCGCGGATCAGATGGCGCCGTTATTCAAGATTCAGTTGAAAAAAATATTGAACTTGTCGCGGTTATTTCGACGTTTTCGACGGCTGACGGATTATCAATTGAAAATGGTCGTACTGTAACTGATGCATCCGCAGGTCTGGATGACGGCCGGAACATATTTATAGCGTCCGGAACGCCCGGCGAACTTGATTGCACTGATGTTATGAAACGGTCTTCGTGTGTGATGTTGGCGAACATGTTTGGTGATTCGGTGATGTGGTTTGCGATCGTCAACGCAAACGGCCCAACGCCGATGCGGTTTCTTGAGTTACCAAGTCTTGTTGACATGCTTGATAACGGTGATCGAGGAGTTCTGGCAAATGGTTGGATTGTTCGACTCGCATCACCAACAATCAAGACTTGCCGCGATGACAGTGGCGCGAGTCGAATTAGTCTGCGCGAATTTATAAATATTTATTCGCCAAACCAGAGCGTTTCAAAGATGAATCTGCTCACCGATGAAGTCAACGAAGTAGTCTGCGCCCTATGAAATTGCCGATTTCGCGGGGTCGTATTTCGCATACTTTGCTTGAAGACTTTGCGTGGCTCGTTCGCTCGGTCTTTTCTAAAATTGATGACTCGTGGACGGTGATTCGTTTTGAAACGACTTTTGCAGAATATGTTGGCCGAAAACATTGCATCGTGTTTCCATTTGCTCGAACAGGAATTCACGCAGTTTTGAAGAACCTTGATCTACCTGCAGGATCTGTCGTGCTGATGCCACCGATCACGATCAAACCGATTTTGGATGTGGTGCTGGATCTCAAATTGGTCCCGGTGTTCGTCGACATAGATCAATCAACAGTTTGTTTTTCGGAGAGTGCGTTGACTGATGCGTTGAAGTCAAGTCCGCGCGTTGCAATTTTGACGTATCTTTTTGGGGTTGTTCCAGATGTCGAAGCACTTTGCAAGACACTGCGAAATGCCGGCGTATTTATTATTGAAGACTTCTCACAGTGTTTGAACGGCAAATTTCGTGGTGACAAAATCGGATCTTTTGGTGATGTGAGTGTCTACAGTGCATCTTCCGTAAAAACTCTTGATACCTATGGTGGTGGCTTTGTTTTCACCGATGACCAAGAAATGGCGAAAAGTCTTGGCATGATTCAGAGCAGACTTTCAAAACCTTCGCGGTCTCGATTGATCAAGAAAGTTCAAACTGACTTAATTCGAAACTTCGCTTCGCAGCCGATTGTTTTTGCCATCCTTACCTTTCCCGTGCTTCGCTTTATGACTTGGCGCGGTGGTTCAAAACTCACCAAGTTCACCGGTGATCGCGATCAGCAACCATTGTCCAGGCTTCCTGCTGAGTGGTTCGAGTCTTACACATCGATTCAAGCCAAGGTCGGGTTGCAGCAGATTAAGCAGATGGAAGAAAAAGACACAAAGAGAAAGTCTGCGATTAGTCAGATTAATAGTTCTCATAATTTCAAAGATCGACCAATCGGTAAAGATGGTGGAGAAAATGTTTTCTGGCAATACATCGTCTACGCAGACGACTTTTCTGAGTTTCAAAAACAGTTGACATCTCGGGGTGTCGACTGTGCGACCACGAGTCTGGTCAAAATAAGCGGTTTAGATAGTTATCCATTTCAAGGTGTCACACCCAATGCCGACCGTTTGTATTCAAACGGCGTTTATTTGCCCTGTTATCACCAGTTAACTAAGTCTCAAATAGTGCGAATTTCAGAGGCGTTGTCTGAACTCGAACCTAAATAGTTACAGCCAATGAAAGTTGTCGTAGTCGGTTCGGGGCTCTCGGCGGTGGGTGCGTTAAAAGCAATATTAAAAGCAGGCATCAAACCACTGGTGATCGATGTTGGGCGTCAACTTGACCCCGAACGCCAAAAGATCAAATTGCGAATGTCGACGATCCAACCGATGAATTGGTCTGACGATGATGTAAAAAAACTGGCGAGTAATTTCACGGCGAATTCAAAATCAACCATTCCAAAAAAATTGGTTTTGGGATCTGATTATTTTTACTCCAGTGACAACTCAGAGACCGTAAAGTTGGGCAGTTTTTCTCCGTCGTCACCAAGTTATTCATTGGCCATGGGTGGGTTTAGCGCGGGTTGGGGTGCGGCTTTTTTGCCGCCCGCCGAATCAGATATCAAAGATTGGCCCGTGTCGCATGACGAAATTCTGTTAAGCATGCGTGAGTGTGTGCAAAATATTTCATGCTCCGAACCAACTGATGAACTGTCTGAATATTTTCCGTCATTAAAAAATAACCCGAATGAAGTCTTGGGTTTGTCAAAAGGGCAGGGCAAACTGCTTAAAACTTTGCGTGGTGCAGCCCGATCGAGTTCAGCGGCGCCAGAAATTTTCGGTCAGGCGAGACTAATGACTCGCAATAAAAACATAGGCGATCTCAAGGGCTGCAATTATTGCGGACATTGCAGTGCTGGTTGTGTCTACGACGCTATTTACAAAGCCGAATTAGAAATCAATCAGATGAGGCTTGAACAGCAAATTGAATATTTGGGTGGGTGGAAAGTTAGAACCATCATTGAATCTGATTCAACTGTAAAAGTTTTGATGGTTGACGAATACAGCGGTGACGAAAAGAATATTGAAGCGGATCGGTTGTTCTTGGCGGCAGGTGCCGTGAATAGCACACGAATTATGCTGCAGTCTCAGAATATGTTGGGTTTTGAGGCATCGATCAAACAAACCGGGGGCTTTCTTCAACCATTTGTTTCGGCTGTCCATTATCCGGTGGCATGGCCTAAACAAAATACTCAAAGCAACGTATTTTTAGAATTCAAAGAACGCAAACTATCTGACCTTTGGGTGCATGTGCAGATATCCCAGCCCAATGAACTCGCTATGTCAAAACTCGGGTTGAAACATTCAACTATTGATTCCGTGCGAGGAAAGTTGGCAAAATTTGTCAGTGGCAACCTGTTGGTTGCAATAGTCAACACACACTCAGACCACGGGTCAAAATATGTCGTGCGCATTGGGGATCATTTTGTCAACGGTGTTGCACAATTGGAGTCAAAACAGATTCTGCACCCCGATCAAAAACTCGTCGTCAAAGTTTTGAACTCACGGCTCAAAAAAATTTTCCGAAGAAAAGGGGCAGTCGCCTTAGGTTTTGCTCGCCAAGATAGTTTTGCATCGGTCGGGTATCACTTCGGTTCATCGTTTCCGATGTCTGCCAATCCGAAACATCCGACCGATACTGACAGCCTCGGCCGACCATTTGGTTGGCAAAATGTCCACATTGTTGATACGAGCGTATTGCCTTCAATCCCGGGCACATCAATTGGGCTGTTGACTATGGCAAATGCGAACCGAATTGCGACTAGCGCGTTGGTTAATTAGTTTTTCTGTAACGCGGTTTTATTTTGCGTGCTGGTACTCCACCAACAACAGTATTTTCAGGCACATCTTTTGTAACCACCGAGCCAGCGGCAACGACAGCGCCAGCACCGATAGTTACCCCGTAACGAATTGTTGAGTTGCCACCGATGTACGCACCGCGGCCCACGCGAATCGTTGCCGCAATATCGGGCAATTCTGGGGTCGATGGATCTTGTCCTGCCCCAAAGAAAGTGATACTTGGCCCAAGCACAGTGTCATCTTCAAGAATTATGAAAGCATCTTTAAATTGACGTGATGGATAGAACTCGCACCCACGGTTGATTGAGACGTTGTTGCCAATCTTAATTTTTGACGGATACCTGAAATAACACTTGTAATCAATTAACACATTTTTACCAAACTCTTTGAACACAACTTTGAAAATTAAGGTTCGCAAAAATGGTGGTGAAATTTCAAGCAATGGCCAAACAAGAGTTTGAAGAAACGAAAAATAACTGAAAAGCAAATTCGAGGTACGACTGTTTGTACTCACGCTGTAACTTTATAACAACCCATCAGTTAATAAGTTAGTTACTCAACTAACTAGGCGTCGGGCATCGCGCGCACGATCAACGCGGCGGCTTTGTAGGCAGCCTCGGCTGGGCCTAGTTCGTCTGGTCGCAATAAGTTAGCCATGATCCGCAAAACCCATTCCATCAGTGTTCGACTATTGATGCCGACTCGAGATAGTTCACGCATCAGAGCTGGGCGACCAATGATTCGTGCAAACAATCTGGCAACTTTAAAATATTGGCCATACTCATCTTCAATAATTTGGTCGTAACGCTTCAATATCTCCGAGTCTTTGGCAGTTAGCGCATCATGTAATACATCAGCCGCTATATGAGCAGTCTCATAGGCGTAGTCGATTCCTTCACCGTTGAACGGGTTCACACTGCCAGCCGCATCACCGATGACGATGTGTGTGTTGCCAACTTTTGGCCCTACCGATCCACCCATCGGAATTTTTCCGCTCGTCGCTTTGCACTCTGGTCGAGTTGGGTCAATTTCCCAGCGGTCGGCAACCATGTGGGCATACGAATCAAGTAAATGCGAAGTGTTGACATCTTTAAAGTTTTTAAAAGTTGACAAAAGCCCGACACCAATATTTATCGTGCCGTCACCAACCGGAAATATCCATCCGTAGCCGGGCATCGACTTGCCATTGCGATCTTTGACGTCGAGTGCAGATTCGATCCAAGGTTCGTCGTGTCGTGGACTCTTCCAATAGGTACGAATCGCCGTGCCATATGGCCAAGATTTTTCACGCGAGGTTCCGATTGCACGACCGAATCGCGAGTTCGCACCGTCAGCGATAATCACATATTGCGCATGAATTGCAATAGTGCTTCCGTCGACCTTGTTCGTAACTATTGCGCCGCGAACACAATCTTTTTCAATTATTGGTGCGATTGCTTCATGCTCTTCTAAAAGTTTCGCACCGGCATCTTGTGCGTTTCTAGCGACCATCATGTCGAGTTCGCGCCGACGCACGACGTATCCATACTGCGGATAAATCGGATGCGTTGGCCATTTCAATTCGAGTGCTTTGCCATGTGCCGTTGCGCGAAGACCTTCGTAACGATGAAACTGTGACAACTGATCGCTAAGACCCATAACGCCAAGTTCTTTAACTGCTCTCGGTGTTAATCCATCGCCGCATGTTTTCTCGCGTGGAAACTTTTTGCGTTCTATCACGATCACATCGTGACCAAGTCGTGCCAACCAAAATCCGGCAGCCGCGCCGGCGGGTCCTCCGCCAACTACGAGAACCTCTGTGCGCAACACTTGACGAGCCTCGCCAGTGTTGTCTTGCGCCAGTTGAACATCGTTTTGCATCTAGGCACAAGGCTAAACAGATTTAGTCGTTATCTCCTATGCAAATAGTGTGACGTTGCTCGCTGGTGGCGAGCGAAAACTCGTTGATTAATTATTTGCCAGCAGGTCGGGGGTCCGTGCCGATATGCGCAGGGGCTTGAGGCATTGAAGCGTAAGTCTCTGCAAGATTGTCAAAGTTAACTGAACCAGATTCAAGACCAGCGAAAATCTCTGATTCCGGTGAACACCAACGTTCGTATTCGGCCTTCCACTCTTCGCTTTCAGGATCAGCACCACTTATTTCATAGCGCTCATGACAGACGACCCCGAGAATTTCTGCGTCAGTGAGACCGCCGCCGTATTTTTCACCTTGTTGGGGCATTGGGTTCCCGTTGTACGAAAGCAATTCGTGCGCGCCACCTTCTCGGTTTGGATTGCCGTAGATCTTCAGACCAGCAGAAATATATTGTTGTGATCCCGTATAAACATAATTAAGCATGTCTTCGATTTTCGGAAAAGTTTTCAGGACTTCTCCTTGATATAAGACTCGACCAGCCCCACCAGCGCCGTTAGCACCATGACAACCTGCACAAGAACCGTAGACACCAGCACCCACTGCAAGTGGTCCTTCAACTATTTTTTCTTGTGGCTGAATTGCGAGCGCATACAACAGCGCCCAAAGTGGCAACAAACTCAAAGTAGCCATGGCCCAAAAAGGAATTTTGATTCGCGTCTTTGCAGCGACTACATAACTCGGATCTGGCGGTGGCGGTGGCGGAGCGCTCGCAACTTGCGGCGCTGGAGTTGGTTTGGCTTCAGAGGTTTTTACCAGAAGATTTTGTGCGTCGCTGGATGCATCTGCGGCAGGTGCTTTACCAGCAGCTTTGTCACGCGCTTCTTGGGCACGCTTAAGTAGATGCTCGGGTATTCCTGCCACTTCACTCCTCAAATCATTGTAATTAAATTCTTGGTAATTGGTTTTTCACTGACTTTGCCTTAACAGGTTAGACGCAACTCGGGCTGGTGCGAGAAGTTCACTAGCGCACAACCATTGTGGCGACATCATCCGCCGTATTTAGTTCGTCCATCTTGCGTTGAGCATTCGTGAAACTTAGTGACCAAAAAGCCTTGCGGTATTTGCCAAAATAACGGGGATTATTATCAGTCGGATTATCTTGACGACTAGGCTAAAAACAGATTCACGAGGAAAGGCAAGCCCTCAACTAATGCTCGCAATTGACATTCTCAGGTGGCCCGGCGTTAACCAGGCTTTTATTTTTTCGGCGCTCTTTACAACCTTGTTGAGCCTGGTGATTATTCCGATTGGCAAGCGTCGAAGTTTTGATCGCAAGGCAACTTGGGGCGAAGCGATGTTAGGCGCTGCTTATGTCTTCGCGGTTTTGTTTTTAGCGTTTGGTGTCGTGCCACACCAGTGGATTGACCACGCCGATAAAGAACTTGGTTGGCGCAAAGACAAGCTTGTTTATGGGCCGTTCAATATTTTAAAGTCAGACACGATTGGTGGAAGCTTTCCAATCACGATCAGTTACGAAGCAATTCGCGACATCGTTGTTGTAGTCATCCATGTCTTTTACATCGGCTTGATGATCTATTTATTTAGTTGGTGGCAGAAGCGTGGAGAAGTAGTTACCAAAGAGGTAGCAACTTCGAGCTACGGACGTCCTCTCGTGAAGAAGAGTTGAGCCATGGCAAAAACTGACGCAAACCCACCGATGATGCCGTATACCGATGATTATCATCTTGTTGAAGTAGACGCTGAATATCTGAACAAAGCGGTCAAGCCGAAGCAATTTATACATATTGATCAGTCAGAGTGCATTATGTGCGAAGGCTGCGTCGACATCTGTCCATGGAAATGCATTTTCATGGTTTCGCCAGAAGCAATAAGTCAAGCCGACGGCACAGAATTGCCAGGTGATGATCCTTCAGACAAGGTTGTGTTTATTATTGATGATGATGTTTGCACGCGTTGTGCGTTGTGCGTGGATCGTTGCCCGACTGGAGTAATTATTCTCGGGAAGGTTGGCGTTGCGCCGGCAACTGGCGAAACTCATATGCGAACCAACAATCATGGGTACTCATATGGAATGCGCTTTTAGAAATTTAGAAATGGAGATTCGTTAAATGGTCAAAATACTTGAGCAAAAAGCGCGGTTGACATTAAAAGATCGCACCACGAAATTGAATGAGTCATTGCAAGGCAGCCAAGCATGGACCTCGATCTTTCGTCCTGGTTCTATCTTCCGCAAGGGATACTCCGACTCTCCAAGAAACCGTTCGTACGTAGTTATGAATTCCGTGCTCTATCACTTGCACCCAGTAAAAGTGAAGCGTCATGCTGTAAAAGTCAGTTACACACTGTGCTTGGGTGGTTTGAGTTTCTTCTTGTTTATTTTGTTGACGATCACCGGAATTTTCTTGATGTTTTTTTATCGACCAACATCAGCCAATGCGTGGCAAGACATTCAGTCGTTGCACACATCGGTGACGTTTGGATTGATGGTCAGAAATATGCATCGCTGGGGAGCGCACTTGATGGTGTTGACGGTGTTCTTGCATATGGCCCGCGTTTTTTATCATGGTGCCTATAAAGCGCCTCGCGAATTCAACTGGGTAATCGGCGTAATTTTATTGACGCTCACACTTTTGCTTTCGTTCACCGGATATTTGTTGCCATGGGATCAACTTGCGCTGTGGGCAGTAACGGTGGGAACCAACATGATGGGGTATTCGCCGGTGATTGGTTCACAAGTTCGTTTCGTACTGCTTGGCGGAGTCGAGATCGGACCAGAAACTCTTCTGCGTTGGTATGTGTTGCACGTCTTACTTTTCCCGTTCGTCACTGTCATCTTCCTCGCGATCCATTTCTGGCGCGTGCGTAAAGACGGCGGAATTTCGGGACCACTCTGATGGCCGGCATTCCAGAACATCTTCTAAAGCGTGCCCAAGAGGCGCGCGAAAAAGCCGCAGCCGAGGCCGCAGGCGCGTCGTCACCACCTGCTGCAAGTAGCGACGCAGGTTCACGAATTCCGGCTGACTTGCTTGAGCGGAGCAAAGCCGCAGGTGGTGCCGTTGCCTTGGCAGAAAAGCCGAGTGCGCTCGTTGTTGGAGCGCCGACAAACGGAAGTATCCCTTATGGCGCTGGACCTGGTGGACATACCCAGCGATTGCTGACTGTTGTTAAATCAGGATCGATTCAAGATGTCAAAGCAGTTCCAGTGGACAAAGTTCACACTTGGCCACACTTGTTGGGCGTTGAGTTTGTTGCGTCGCTTGCATGCACTGCATTTGTTTTTATGTTTTCGTGGTTTGTAAACGCGCCGTTGTTACAAGCGGCAAACTTTAATCAAACGCCGAACCCATCAAAAGCACCTTGGTACTTTCTTGGACTGCAAGAGTTGTTGACGATGTTCCATCCGATGATTGCCGGCGTGACAATTCCTGGAATGGGAATCATCGCAATGATGTTTGCGCCGTATTTGGATCGCAATGAATCAAACCGTCCCGAAGATCGAAAGTTTTTGACGAGTTTGTGGACGGTCCACTTGATGTTTTGGGCGGTGCTCGTGATTATTGGTTCGTTTTTTCGCGGTCCTGGCTTCAACTTTGTCTTCCCTTGGCGTGAGGGCATCTTCTTTGAATTGTGATCGGATTATTACTTAAATGAACTCAACTTCAATCATCACAATTGCGATCGCAATTTTCGCTTTGCTCGGTCTTGGCGTTGTACTGACCGCAACTCGTCGCTCTGATATCAAAGGTGTCGGCTCACTGTCGCGTGAGACTCGTAAGCGAGATCGAAACGCCGCAAAAGTTGCGCGCAACTCTTCGCGTGAGGCAGAAAACCTGGGCGTTGAGAGTCGTAATGCAATAGCCGTTATGTCGCCACCCACAATTGAGACTTGGGTTGCACCAGATGTCGAAGCACTTGGTGAAACGCGTCGCGCATTTTTAAATCGAGCCACAGTGACTCTGATGAGCGCAAGCCTTGGTGGTTTTGCCGCAGCCCTCATCGCGTTCTTGTGGAAAGGTGCCGAAGGCGGCTTTGGCTCAAAAATCAACGCGGGCAAGATTGATGATGTAATCGCCCAGATTCGGTCTGCCGATGGTTTCTTGTATTTGCCCGAAGCGCGCTCTTGGGTCACTGAATATCCAAAAGAGGCGATTTCGAAAGCAGAAGTCGCCTACGGTGGTCAAGGCGCAGTTTTCTCCGGAATGAATGCTGGCGTTGTCGCGTTGTATCAGAAGTGTCCGCATCTTGGTTGTCGAGTTCCAGAATGTAAAACGTCTCAGTGGTTCGAGTGCCCTTGTCATGGTTCGCAATACAACCGTGTCGGAGAAAAAAAGGGTGGTCCTGCGCCTCGCGGAATGGATCGTTTCGGTGTTTCAGTAAACAACGGAATACTAATTATTGACACTGGTGTAGTTTTTGGTGGTCCACCAATCGGAACTAACACAACGGGTCAAGAAGCCGAAGGACCAAACTGCGTTGGCGCAGAGGGAAGTCACTAAATGACTGTTGCAATTGTTCTCGCCGACACGACAACAACGATCGCCTGGGTAATTCTTCTCGTATCTGTGCTCGGCTGGATTGTCTACGGTTTGTCGAATATTCGTTCGGCGAAACGCGAAGTTGGTTCAGAAATTAAACTTGCGGCGAATCGCAAACCTTATTACGACGATGAGCGTCTCGAAGGCGAAAAGATTGAGCGCACCCAATTGATTGGTCTTGCCTTTCTTGCAATAGTCACGATCGCTTTGCCACTTTATTGGATTCTCGAGCCCGGTCGAATGGTCGGTGCTGAAAAGGAATTTCAACATCAATTCGAAGAGTGGGGCAGTGGATTATTCGCAACTACGTCAGATGGCGGTTATAACTGCGCAGGTTGCCACGGGGGGATGAAGGGTGGCGGTGGTGTCGCTTCGTATGCGCTCACTGACCCGAATACAGGTGAGGTCAAGCAAGTCAACTGGAAAGCACCAGCGATAAACACGGTTTATTATCGATACAGCGAAGAAGAATTTCGATTTATTTTGAATTATGGTCGCCCGTTCTCGCCGATGTCTGCATGGGGTCTTGTCGGTGGTGGACCTTTGAACGAGCAGCAAATTCAAACCGTTCTTGATTATGTCAAGAGTATTCAGATTCCGCGCGACGAAAATGGCAAACTGCCGGAAGAAAAACAACAAGAGATTCAAGCCGAAGCAGAGCGTTTGGTTAAAGCAAAAACTTATGCCACCATTGGCGAGGCGTTGTTCAATTTAGATCTAGGAAGCGGAAATTTCTCGTGCGCCCGTTGTCATACAAAAGGTTGGTCGTACGGCGAACCCCAAATCACCGGAGGCGGTGCACTTGGTCCAAACCTCACTGGCGGTTCGGCCGTGCGCCAGTTTCCACAACGCGACGAGATGATTGCGTTCATCAAAGGTGGTAGTGAACTCGGCAAAAAGTATGGTCAACAAGGTCAAGGTTCAGGTCGAATGCCTGCATTTGGATTAATGCTCACCGACGAACAAATCGCTGCCGTCATCGATTATGTAAGAGGTTTGTAAATGTTGCCGCTACTTGCAATTAATTGGGAGCCAGAATTACGCGGCATTGTGATCGTCGCGATCTCTGTCGGTGTTCTTATTGGTGGAACTTATTTGGTAGTTGGTACGAACCTCGGCGCGCGCCTAGGTTTTCTGGTTGTTCTTGCCGGATTATTCGGCTGGATGGCAACGATGGGAGCGATTTGGTGG
>SXGR01463343.1_pt1 | contig 13829 bp, 9 predicted proteins | sample 3174711 | NCBI WGS metagenome assembly SXGR01 (sample SAMN11356860, study PRJNA531348) | freshwater metagenome | isolation source: freshwater sample F1-60 | place: China: Fuxian Lake, Yuxi | collected 2017-12-25
GCTGCGCGCGGTGCAGCCAGTATTCGACAAAATCAAGGATCAGCAGCATCACAATAAATGCACCAATCGAGTTGCGCGCGAGGCCCGGAATCAAGTCCTCGATATTGGGACGCACGATGTCATGCATGCGCAGCCACGCGTCGAGTTCATCAACAGGGACCACCAGCACAAAAAAAATCAACAGCGGCAGCACGCCCAGGCGATTCAACCACGTGTAGATCACGTCGGCGCGTATCGCGCGCATTTCACGCCAACGCTCAACAGGCCGCCATGCCTCCAGCGGCCTTAACAGCAGGAACAGCACGGCGATCTCCAGCACGCCGAGCATCACCACGCCCAGTCCGTCGTATACGTCTTCTGCGTACGCCATCAACTCCAGCTTGAAGGTCAGCGGCTGCAGCCATTGCTCGAACAACCAACTCTGCACCGCCACGAACCCTTGTATCAACGCATCGATCATGACACGCCCTTCAAAGTATCAAAGCAAAAGCCGCGCGCCTTGAGTCCCGTCAACAACGGGTCGAACACCGCCGGAGCCCAACCGTCCTTGCGCGAACGGATGCCCAGATGCATGACAAGAATTTCGCCATCGCGGATATCGCGCAGTGCGTTCTTTAGCAGCATGACATTAGGGTAAGTCTCAGACGGCAGTTCGTCACCGAGAAACCCCGCTTGCCCCCACTTCACATGACGCGGGTAGCCACATTGTTTGGCAAGTTCCAAGGCACCCGGCGTGGTGATGCCGCCCGGCGCGCGCCACAGCTTCTCCATCTTCTTGCCGGTCATCCTGGTGAAGACATCTTCCACGCGATTCAGTTCATGACACATCGCGTCGCGATCCAGCGTCTCGCGCTTGCCGTTCATGTGCACATAGAGCGTGCGGCCATCCTGCGTATCGCCGCGAAAATAGCCATGATGCCAGGTGTGCGTGGCGAACACATGCCCCTCCGCCACGCGGGCACGCCAATAGTCGGCCCATTCTGCGCCCAACGTCCAGTCGCCACGGTACGTTCGTTCGTTGGCCAAAAAAAACGTCGCCTTGACGTTGTGCTTGTTGAGCGTGCTGGCGATCAACTCAGCGTGGTTCATCCAGCCGGTGTCGATGGTCAGATACAGCGTACCCTTGCACTGTTGCGCATGCGACGTTGAGACCAGCAGCGCAACAACCCATATAAGAATGCTACTCGCGTGGCGCATGATTGCGCAAATAAATACCGTGCGGCGAGCGGCCCACCGGAATCTGCTGTTTGACCTTGCGGGTTTCCAGATCAACAACCGTCACCTTTTGCACCCAGCGCGAAGTCACCCACAGTTCCTTGCCGTCGGCGGTTATCTCCATATCATCCGGCCCGCCCGGTACGGGGAAGGTTTCCAGCACGGACAGCGTGTTCATGTCGATAATCGAAATGCTGTTTGCCACACGATTAGTCACGAACAAACGCCGCTTGTCGCCCAAGGCAGCGAAGTTGTGCGTGCCTTTGGCCGTGGTAATGTGCTTGACGATCTTGCCGCTTTTCGCATCCATTACCACGACGTGATCCTCACCGAGCAAACCAACCAAAAGATGCTTGCCATCGGGTGTGAGCCAGATACCCACCGGCGCCTTTCCCACCGGGTGCACAGATCGCACCTTGTGATTGGCGAGATCAATGAACGCGACTTCGTTGCTGCGCTCCAGTGTGATGTAGACGGTACTGCTGTCCGCGCTGAAGGCCATGTGACTGGGACCGCGCGGCGTGGGAATGCGCTTCACCAGTTTGTAATCATCCGCGCTGTAAATGTCGGTGCGATCCAGTGCCAGCGATGCCGACACCAGCCATTTTTTGTCGGGCGAAAAACCAATCTGATACGGATCGCTGATCTTGCTGATGCGCTTTTGAAACGCACCCGTGACCGGATCGACGAAGGTGAGATCGTTGCTTTGCACGCTGCCGATGATGAGCGACTTGTCATCCGGCGTAATCGCCCAGTGGTGCGGCTCGCGGCCCACGCGTGTGCGCGAAATTTCCTTGTAGGTTTTGGTGTCGATCAGACTCAAGGTGTCGTCGTTGGAATTCAGAACGAACGCGAGTTGCGCCAGCGCCGCGCTAGGCAAACCCAGCGGCAGACACAACAGCGCAGCAGACAGAATATTTAAGTATTTGTTTTTAAGGGATTTTTTCATATACTTATGATTTCCTGTGCATACAACGATTGTGCCTAGATTACGGTGCACAAGGTTTGCACAAAATTAAAACATTAAAAGCGTCCCGCGCCAAACGGCGTGGCATCGATGTTGGTGGGCCGTCCGCCGATCATTTCCGCAATCAAACGGCCGGTTGGCGCACCGCCACACAACCCGACGTGGCCATGGCCGAACGCGTACCACACGTTGGGCATTTTCGACGCCGGCCCAATCACGGGCAACGAATCCGGCATTGACGGCCGGCGGCCCATCCATTTCGTCGCATCGACGTTGCTGATGCCGGGAAATATCGCCTGCATCTGTTTCGACAGCACATCGGCGCGCCCATAATTCGGCTCGGTATCGTTGCCCGCGAATTCGCTTTGCCCGGCGATTCTTAATCCCATTTCCATGGGCGTAACAAACACCTTTTGCTGCGGCAAAAACACCGGCATCGGCAGCGTAAAGCGCGGATCGGAAAACGTTACGTGATAGCCGCGCTCGGCTTCGAGCGGCAAATTATCGCCTAGCTTCGCCGTAAATTCGTTCGAATGCGAGCCGGCGCAGATCACCAGCGACTCCAGCGGCAAATGGCCCGCGTCCGTTACCAGTGCACGCGGGCCTTCGGGCGAGAATTCGATATCCAGTACCTTGCGCTGCAGGATCTTGCCGCCATCTTTCTGAAACTGTTCGGCCAGCGCCTTGGTCAGGCGTTCCGGATTGGTGACGTGGCCCTGTTCCGGCAAATACAGCCCGGCTACGTAGCTGCCAGCAAGTTGTGGCACCTTTTGCCGGATGGCGGCGCCGTCGATTTCCTCGATCACCACGCCACGGTCGCGCCGCAGCTTCCATGGCAACGCGTCTCGTTGCAGGGCCTCACGCGACGAATACGCTACCACGTACCCCTGTTGACGAATCATATCCGTGACACCCGCGTTTTGCACCAGCGGCGCGTAGGCATCGAATGTTTGCTTCAACAAGGGCCGCAGCGCATCGGCAATCTGCTCCACGCGCGACAGCCTTGACGCAGCCACCAGCCGCAAAAACCACGGTAGCGCCTTCAAGAAATGCGCGGGCCGTATCGCCAGCGGCCCCATTGGATCCGACAGAAACCCCGGCACCTTCTGTAAAACGCCAGGAAGCGCCTGCGGCACGCACGAACCCGGGCTCAAAATCCCGGCGTTGCCAAACGAGGTATATTCGCCCGGTGGGCGCATATCCACCACCGTAACCGCGTGGCCGTCGCGCCGCAGGTAACTTGCCGTGGCAATGCCGACAATGCCGGCGCCGATGATGATAATGTTTTTAGCCACGCTGCGTTCCCCGGTTTCTTGAAATACAATGGTAAGGTTTTCAGTAACGGGAGATTATAGAGGACGCGTAGCACGGCGCGTTGTCTCCGCCGCTACAACAGTGGTAAAATCCGCGCCGCTGGAAGCGCGGTGCTGAATGTACTAACTTGTTCAAGCTGCCAACTGTCTCTTCCGGGCGGTTAACTCAGCGGTAGAGTGCCACCTTCACACGGTGGAAGCCACTGGTTCGATCCCAGTACCGCCCACCATTGAACATCAACCACCTGCCGCGTTTTCGTGATGGGTTGACCATGGCTCCAGCGATTCCGACCCAACCACTTTATCCTGACGCAGTTGCGCAATAGCGGCGGCGTCATATCCCACTTCCCGCAATAACGCATCGGTGTGCTGGCCCGCCAGCGTTCCGGCGACACAGTGTGTGTGACTTTCGGCGAAGTCGAGCACGGGTGCGTGACGCAGGTACGGACCATAACGCAGGTGGCTGCACTCGCGTGTAAAGCCGTTGGCATCTACGTGGGCATCCCTGAGCCAGAAATCACCCGCAACCCCGCCATCGGCCCGCACACAGCCTATGCCAGCACCGCCCAGCCGCGTCTCCCATGTGTCCGCGCTGGCGGTGAGGAATGCGGTCGACAACTGCGCGGCGAGCACCGCGTCGTGAGTGAGGCGCATTTGCACGTCGCGGAAACGGGCGTCCTGCGCCAAGGTTGCAAGGCCCATCACCTGACACAGCGCGTTGAATTGCGCATCGCCTTCAATCGCCAGAAACACCCAGCCTTCGGCACAGCGGTAGAGGCGATGCAACGCGTGCAGTCCGTAAAGGTCTGCGTCCACTTTCATGCGGTTCGGCTTGTCGCGATAACGCACGGCGTCGTCGAAGTTGGCATACAGGTTGGCCCGCATCATGTTGACATGGATGCGCTGTCCGATGCCCAGGCGCTCGGCGGCGAATAAGCCCAGCATCGCGCCGGTGGCCACCAGCATCGAGGTGTTGGGATCCGGATTGACCTCGTTTGCACGCATCAGACGCCGTGCAGCTTCGGTGAGCGTTGCGATATCGGCGGCACCTTCAGATGGCATGCCGACCCCCGCCTGGTGAAGGGCGCCACCACACTGCGCACCGGCAATCGGGTGCGAGCAAGGGCGCTGCGCACCGGGCGAATCGGGGCCATAGCCGTTGGCGGATAACCACACGACTTTAGGATTGAAACCGCGGGCGCGCTCGTAACCGAAGCCGAGTTTATCCGGCACGCCGGGGCGAAAATTGTGCGCGATCAGATCAGCTTGCGGTAATAGCTTATCCAGAATCTCGCGTCCCCTGGGTGACTTCAGTTCGATGCAAATGGATTCTTTGCCCACGTTGTATTTGATCGCCCCGAGCCCGCTTGCCATTGCGCCGCCCACGCGACGTCCCGGATCACCACCGATCGGCTCGATCTTGATCACGCGTGCACCCAGGTCAGCCAGCATTGAGCAACCCAACGGGGTGGCGATGATGCTGGCAAACTCCAGCACGGTAATGCCCGCCAAAGGTGCGCGGTCCTTGATGTGTTGCCGTGGCGAGATGAAAGTAGCATCGCCCGCGGCGTGTTCAGCTGGCGTGGCGTTAACGCGGGCCGGCGTGGCTTCCAACGCGGCCGCGGGACCAAGCCATCGTATGGCGCCCAACACGGGATGACGACCGTCCACGACATCACCCGCCAGCGTCAGATCCGTATCGTCCAACGCCTGTTGTGTCGTCTGGTACGGAGCCGCCGCCACGTTGCCATCCTTGCGAAATGCAGCCAACCAGTCGGCCGCCGGGTGTTCACGCATGCGTGCCAGCATGGCCGCTCGCACCTGCTCCGTGGCATGCCCAGGCCACACGGCGCTCGGCTTGTCGCGGATGTCTGCCGGTGGCACATCGGCTAGTCCAGTCAGCTTGAGATAGTTACGAAACAAGTGATCCAGCAGATTGCCCAGTTGCAGCCAGTTGCCGTCTTGTCCCTGCACCGGCTGATAGGGCAGCGTGTGCTGCTTCGCGGCTGGCGGGTCCGGCGCCAGGAGATGCGGATAGCGTGACTCGAACTGGGCGCGCGCAAGCCCCTGCGTGTCGTAGGGGATCATCCCCTGCAGCAGGCTGGTCTCCACGCGTTCACCGCAGCCGGTGCGGGCACGATTCATCAGGGCGGCGAGGATGCCCTGTACGGCGATCTGTGCCGCGCCAAAGGTCGCCACCTGCACGGCGGCATAGGCCGGTCCGGCTCGCTCATGCTGACCTTCAAACAGGGCCATGCGCCCGCTCTTGGCGGCAACGAGGCCTTCGCACATGGGGTAGCGCGCGTAAGCACCTTTCATACCCCAGCCGGAAATATTCAGCAGTATCTGATGTGCCTTGCGCCGGGGCGCTGTGTCATCCGGGCCCAGTGTCGTCAGCAGCACGTCGGCGGCAGACGCTGCCTGCTCGTATTCGACACCTGCAGCCGCTTGTAGCACTTGCTTGCCGCGCAGCAACAGCGGCGCGGCCGGATGGTTGCGAATCCTGTCACAAGGGATGGTCATCACCGCGGCGCCGAAATCGGCGAGCACCATGCTGGCCAGTGCCGTGGCAGGATGCAAGCCGAGGTCCACAACACGCAGTCCGGCCAGCAAAGGATTGTTTTTGGGCAAGGGCCTTAGACCAATGCAATAGTGGAATCGTCACGCAATCTATCCTGTGGCAGGGCGAAGCGTCAATCACGCACGATCAAGCCCCGGCCAGCGCTTGCCTGTTGGCGCAGCGTCTCATCGGCTAGTGTAAGCTAGGCTCCATTGCCGCCAACAGAGGAGTCCCGTGCCATGAAAGGCGTTGTTGTTTGTCCACAGCCACGTTCCGCCGATGTCGGCGCGGCTGTCCTTGCCAGAGGCGGCAATGCATTTGATGCCGCGGTCGCGACTGCGTTTTCGCAGATGGTCAACGATCCGTTCATGTGCGGCATCGGCGGCATGGGCACGTTGCACTACTATCGTGCTGACACCGGCCAAAGCGGCATGGTGGATTTTTACAATCGCGCAGGCAGCAAGGTTCGCCCGGAGATGTGGGAGAAGGATTGCAAAGGCCGCACTGAAATTTCCGGCTACAGCCTGTTTGACGACTATCGTAGCGAGATCGGCTATACCTCGATCATGACGCCGGCGACGCCCGCGGGCTTCGGTGTTTTTCATGAGCAGCATTGTTCTCTGCCGTGGGCTGAACTGATCGCGCCCGCCATCGCGCAGGCCAACGAGGGCATCGTCATCACACCCCATACGGCGAGCGTGTGGGCGCGGTACCGCCAACCAGGCATACCTGATGGCATGACACGTATACGCAAGACAGCGGAGTGCGCCCGCGTGTTTCTGCATTCCGAAGGCCGCTTTTTAGAGGTCGGCGAGCTGATGCGCCTGCCAGATTACGCCCGTACGCTGGAGCGGCTGGCGCGCGGCGGCTGGCGCGAATTTCACCACGGCAAGCTCGGCGACGAGATCGCAGCCGACCTCGCCGCCAACGGTTCCTATGTGACACGCGAGGACATCGCTGGCGTCAAGCCCGAAACCTACGCCCCGCTGGAAGGCAGCTACCGTGGTTACACCGTGCGTTCCAATCCGCCGCCGGGCAGCGGCGCGACGCTGATTGCCATGCTGCAGATTCTGGAGCATTTTGATCTTGCCAGTCTCGGGCATTCCTCGGCACGGCACATCGATCTGGTGGCGCGCGCGATGGCTGCCGCCCACGTGGATCGCAACGTATATCTCGGCGATCCGCATTTTGCCGATGTACCCACCGCCATGCTGATTTCCAAAGAGCGTGCCGCGTACTGGGCTGAGCGCATCAAGCGGGGCGATTTTCTTGGCGATGAAAAGCAATCGCCACCTTCATGCACCACGCATCTGTGCACCTTTGACGATCGCGGCAACGCGGTCTCGCTCACGCATACGCTCGGCACAGCCGCCGGCGTGGTATCTCCAGGACTGGGCTTTAACTATAACAACTCGATGAAGTTGTTCGATCCCATCCCGGGACGCAAAAATTCGATGGCGCCCGGCAAGGCCCGCACCACCGGCATGGTACCGACCATGCTGCTGAAAGACGGCAAACCGGTTTTGGTGGCAGGTGCGCCGGGCGGCAGCGTGATCATCAGCGCCACGCTACAGGCGATACTGAACGTGGTTGACTTTGGCATGTCGCCGGTCGAAGCGGTCACCGTGCCGCGCATCCATTGCGAAGGCAAGGGCATACATGCCGAAGCCACGATACAACTGCCGGTGGTTGACGCATTACGCGCGATGGGACACACAGTGCAACACAGCCCGCACAGTTTCGAACCCATCATGTCGCGCGCGCATGTCATCTCGACCATCGGCGGGCGATTGCGCGGCGGCGCCGATCCGCGTGGCGGCGCAGGTGTAGCGTACGCTTGGTAAAGCTGTTTGAAACGTGGCCACGCCCGGCTGTCAGCGGACGCGTGTCACGATCTCAAAGGCGTGCCGTATGGTCCCGTTGCGCGGAAATTCCCGCAGCACATCCACGAGTTCAGCGGTGAGCGAACCCAACACCGGCTCGACCAGCATACAGAACTTGGCCTGGAGTTCCTGCGCCGTGAGGGGACGGCCCGGATGGCCGCGCCCCAGCGGCACGTCCGCAAGGAGGACTTCGCCGGTATCCAACGTCACATCAACGGCTGCGTTGTACATTTTTCGTCCTTCCGTCGGTACTACTTCCACGCGATTTACGAGTTGCTCGACTTCGGGCGAACGCATCACGTCAGGGGCGAAATTCTGCTCGGTAAAAGGGCGGTCCAGCAGACCCAACGCAGCACAGTACTGAATGCTGAACCGGCCCTCGTGGGCTGTCGCCGGCCTGTCGTAACGCGCTATCTTGGGCACGCTGGGCCCGACATAAGCGCGCACTTTGACGATCTTGCGGCCGGCAATTTGTGCGCTCAACTCGCGCGCGGCATCAATGACCGGCCCGATGCCATGCAAACACGGATAGGCCTTGGTTGAATTGCGCAGGATTTCCCAGCCTGCGGCAAAATCCGGATAGGCGAACTCTGCGTAACCGTCCTGCACAAAGGCACGCGCTAATCCGCCGATGCGCTGTGCGCCAATCTCGCCGCCGCCTTGTTCGAACAAAGCCGGATCCGCGATAAAACCGTCTGCCGCCAGTTCAGCCGCGATGACCGCGTCAAATGCGGTCTTTCCACCGTTGAACGGCTTCATCATGGTTCCCGCCGCGATCGACAGACCAGCGGTCTGACACCCGGCAATGCTCAACGCCATGGCAGTGCGCTGCGCATCAAGGCCTGCCATCACTGAACACGCTGCCGCGCCCGACAGCCGTCCGAGCATGGCAGTGGCCTGGAAGCCTCGATGCACCATGGCATGACCCAGGCGGCGGCCGCCCAGCTTGGTACCTGTCTCAAACCCCGCCACAAAGGCTTTGCACAAAAATGCGTCGCTCGCCTGCGGCTTGTCGCCCAATTGTGCGAGGATTGCGGCCCACGTCGGGCCACTAAAGTGCGCATCCGTCCAGATGTGGGTGTCGTCGAAATCCGTGGTGTGCGCTGCAGTGGCGTGCAGCAAGGCCGCAAAGGCTGGTGCGCTGTAGTGCCCTGTCAGCAGCGGCGCACTGCCGCTGGGCGACCAGACCTTCAGGCGGCGCTGCAGTATCGACACCAAAGGATCATTGATTCCGCCCAGCGTGCAGGCAAACCAATCCATCAGGCAAGTGCGTGCGGCATCGACAACCGCAGCCGGTAGCTCAAGTGCTTGTACACCAGCGAGCCACTTCGAGGCAGCCCAAGCCGGTCCATCCGGCTGTTGCGACGTTGTTTGGTGGGATGAAGTCATCAGTGATTCTCTCAACGAATTCGATGGCGCATCGGTCACGGGTTATCGCACTGCAATTGCGGCGCGCAGCAAGTTCATCAAACGCCGTGGGTTTTTCGCAGCGCGGTGAAGGCGCTGTCGAGGCGGTAACCCGCCGCTGTTATGCGTTCGGCGATCGAGGTGGTTTGCGCCCGATCACGCGCGAGGTTGGCCCGTGCGGCCAGAATGTGTTCCTTCACTCGCTCGGGTGCGGCGCCACTGCGGTATTTGCGCTCACGCACGCATTGCATGGCATCAAACAAACGGTCGAGTGTTGCCTGCGAGATCGCAATATTCTTGCCGGTATATGTCAGGATGGCCTCTTCCAGCGTTTGTGCCTTGACCTGCGAGGGTGGAATATTTTTGTCGGCGACCTTTTGCATCATTAACGCGAGAATCTGGTGCCCGGTGCGGTACGACATGCCGTGTTCCTTCACCAGAAATCCGACGATGGTGCTCGCTTGCGACCAATGATCATTTGCGCATTGCGCCATGCGCACGCTATTGACTTTCATGTCGCCCAGGGCATCCACCAGCGCGGCGATGGCACGCCGCGATTCGTCAGCACATTTCCAGAACTCGGCAGGCAGCATGGTGGCCATTTCGAGCTGGTCAGACGCGGTCTTGGTTATCGCCAAAGCGCCCATCAGCCGCCCGGTGATCAGACCGCTGGTGCCGTGAATAAATTCCAGCACGTACGGAATTCGCATCTGCGGCGATATGCTTGAGGTAATACTCAGACGATCCGGCAGGGTGATAAAGCCAAATTCGGCGCTGTGCCAGATGAGGAAGTCCATGGCGACGCGGCCCAGCGTGTTATGCATCAACGCCAGCGCCATGTACGTTTCGAGCAGATAGTCGTAATTGCGGATCGAATCGCGCGCATTCCACGGTGCTGCCTCAAAACCCATGAGTTCATCGAAGCGCTCGAGATCGAGCGGAAATTCAATACCGTAAGCCGCGCCAGTACCGACGGCGCTGATATTGGTATTTCGATAAGCCGACATGAAACGCTGAAAATCCCGCTCCAGCGGTTCTATAAACGACATAAGGTAAAAGCCGAACGTCGTCGGCTCTATGTGCTGGATATAGCTGTAACCCGGCATCAAGGTTTCAAGGTGTTTTTCGGCGACATCGATCATGCGTTGGCGCAGATCCAGTTGATTCGCCATGACTTGGATCAGCAGTTCACGAAAAGCAATGCGTGAAGCAACCACGCGCAGGCTCGGGCTGGATCGTCCCAGATGCAGCCAGCCGGACTTTTCCTCTTCGCAGTGTTTGCGCACATACTCCTCACCGCCGTGAATGACATTCCACAAACCGGTACGCGCGGCAACCACGCCTTCTGCTTCCATCGCCACGATCGCCTTGATGAGGGATGCGATGGCCTCGGGCGGCGCAAACTTCTGTTCACCCAGAACCACCACCTGAGCTTTGTCCCACTGATGCAGGGCCTGCAGGAATCCGGGCTCGCGCATGGTTTCCGCGTAATAATGTTTGAGCAAATCGCTGGGCGTTTCGTCCAGCCGACCTTTCCAAAAGAAACTCATTGAGCAAATATCCTGTGTTGGGAGAATTGAATAAGGTTTACTCTGCGCTAAGCTTCGCGGCCTTGATGACTTGCGCCCAACTCTGTGCCTGCCGCTGGATCGATTGTCCCATCTGCCGCGGCGTATTGCTGACGATTTCATAGCCTGCAACCGCAAGACGTTTCTGGATGTCCGCATCCTCGGTAGCCCGCACGATGGCCTGATGCAACCGATTGACCACCGCAACGGGCGTGCCGCGCGGCACCAAGGCGCCTACCCAGTTTTCTGACACCTCAAATCCCTTGACGCCCGCCTCCGCCATGGTGGGCACATCCGGTGCAGCAGACGAGCGCCGCTCGCTGGTGACAGCCAGAGCGCTAAGCCGGCCCGACCTGACGTGCTGCATCGCCGAAGGCAGCGTCGCGAACAGCAGCGTGACTTCGCCGGACAGCGTGGCGACCACGGCGGGGCCGCCACCCTTGTAGGGCACATGGGTCATATCGATTTGTGTCAAATGCTTGAGCAACTCACCGGCAAGGTGATTGGACGTGCCGTTGCCGCCTGAAGCAAAAGTCACGTTGTTATTTTTCGCTTTTGCACGGGCAATCAACTCGGCGACACTGCCGATGCCGGACTTCGGACTCACGACGAGCATATTGGGCAACGCGGCAATGATGCTTACGGGGTCCAACGCAACCACCGGATCCACGGGTGGTTTACGATAGAGGCTGCGATTGGCGACGACCACACCAGCGGTGGTAACCAACAGCGTGTAGCCATCGGGCGCAGCCTGTGATGCGAACTCCGCGCCCAGATTGCCGCCGGCACCACCGCGGTTATCGATGACCATGGGCCGCCCAAGAATTTCCGTCAGTTTCGATCCCACTGGCCTGATCAGCAGGTCGGTAGCGCCGCCGGGCGCAAACGGCACAATGATCCGCACCGGCTTGGTGGGGTAGTCGGCAGCGGCAGCACGCCACGCAAAAAGCATCGCGATGATCAACAGAATGAGGCGCATGTTCTGTAGGGTCTGCGGGGTCTTGGTTAGGGCCCGTTTATGAATCGTTGCACGCAATGTCCAAACTCTCATCTCATCGCGCCGTAAACATTCCAAAAAAATTACATAAGTATTTGTATTTATTCATATTTTTAAAAACAGCTTCCAGTTTATTAACTGCACCTGCTGCTCGACCTCGACTTAATTGCACGTAAATTTTGCCCTGAGTTCGTCGGGCGCTTTACGTTCACCCGGTTTGCGCACCGTCAGCCGCGACCCCTGCCACGCAATGTGGCAGCGATCAAGCTAATTGACATCATCCGAATCACATTGGGCAAGACCATGAATCTTTCACAGGAAAACAATTTTGCTGTGATTCTTTTGCGGGTTAGCAGGAACATAGCAGGAATATTATGCAGCAGTTTATACATGATAGCTCGGGATATGCTGCTGTACAACGCAGGCTAATGCACCGCTATCGCACCTGCGTTATGCTCCACCCTACCATGCAACCCACGACAAAATTTTACGGACGACGCGTGGTAATCGCCGGCGGCACGCTACAGTTTTTGCAAAGCATGCTGCTGAATCAGGCGTTTGGTGCATATCTCGCGGCACTGGTGCAGGACCGCGGCTGGAGTAAAACGGCCTTGTCGGGTGCCGCTGCACTAAAATCGATGGAATCTGCTCTGCTGGGCCCCGTACTGGGCTGGATGGTGGATCGCTACGGCTCGCAACGCGTTGTGCGCGCGGGCGTTATCCTGTTCGGTTTGGGCTTTATGCTGCTCAGCCAAACTGACACGCTGGTGGCATTTTATTCCGCGTTCGTCGTTCTTGCCCTGGGTGCCAGTATGTGCAGCAACATGGTGGTCAGCGTTGCAATCATCCAGTGGTTCGAAAAAAATCGTGCGCGCGCGCTGTCCTCTTCACAGTTCGGCGCTGCCATCGGCGGCCTGTTCGTGTTTGTCGTCGCGTGGATCATCGAACTCTATGGTTGGCGGGTCGCGGCTTTCGGTTCCGGCGTGTTACTCATAGTCTGCGGCTGGCCACTGGCGAACATGGTAAAGAGCCGTCCCGAGGACATGGGGCAAACCATTGACGGCGTGCCGCCCGAGACTAAAGCTGCAGATACAGCCAAACCCGCGTCGCCGGGCCCTGCCCAGGGTGAATTCACGGCACGTCAGGCATTGCGCACCAGCGCGTTTTGGTATTTGTCGATTGGCCACGCCTGTTCGCTTTTCGTGGTGTCGGCGATTAATGTACACGCCATCGTGCACATCAAGGAGGGCCTCGGCTATTCGCTGGCGATTGCTTCGCTTTACATCACTATCGCCACCGCCGGACAGTTCGTGGGCGTGATGTGCGGCTGGGTCATACCCGACCGTATCGAAAAGCGCAAAGTCACCGCGTTCAGCATGCTGCTGCACGCCTCCGGCATGCTGATGCTCACCTACGCCACCGGGCCCGTCGTGCTGGTGCTGTCAGCGCTGGTGCACGGTATGGGCTGGGGATTGCGCGGCCCATTTATTTCCGCCATGCGCGCAGATTACTTTGGCCGCAACTCAATCGGTATGATCCTCGGCCTGTCGTCCATGATCATGGTCATCGGTCAGATCGGCGGCCCGCTCATCGCGGGCATATTCGCCGACTGGCAGGGCAACTATCGCGCGGGCTTCACCATCATCGCTGCGTTGGCGGCTATCGGTTCGTTATTTTTCTGGATGGCCAAACGCCCCAAGCTGGCGAAACCGCGCCTCGGCGCCTAACTCAGCTTGTAAAGTTTAGCGGTATTGTCCACCAGCACCTGGCGGCGTTCGTTTGCGGGCACGCCCTCGAAGCAGCGTTCTATTGCGCGGCGGCTTTCCGGCCAAGTGGACGTGCCCTGCGGGAAGTTCGTGCTCCACAATATGCTTTGCAGCCCTATGTGGTTGCGCGTTTTCATCCCCGTGGTGTCGAAC
>SXGR01148416.1_pt1 | contig 13826 bp, 9 predicted proteins | sample 3174711 | NCBI WGS metagenome assembly SXGR01 (sample SAMN11356860, study PRJNA531348) | freshwater metagenome | isolation source: freshwater sample F1-60 | place: China: Fuxian Lake, Yuxi | collected 2017-12-25
CATTGCTGATTTGGTAATTGGAGGGGAGTGGTCGCGAACGCGGCATTCCCTAGCTCCCATAAGCAAAAGGTCCCGCTGTTGACTCGTTCAGCAGCGGGATTTTTTTTTGCAGGCTCCAGAATGATTGGTGAGTTCAGCACCCGGGGTGGAATATCAGTAATGCTGTGCCCGGAATTCTGTGCAGATTACACAGTATCGACAATTAGAGAGGACTTAACGACTGCCGAGGTAGCTCCGCAATCGCGGCGGGAACACTTGTTTCAACAACGCTTGTTGCAGTGCCCATTGTTCATCTGGAGCAACCTCGCGCAAGAACACCACTTCGCCCGCGTCAAGCAGAGCGATGGGCACTCCTCCGCGGTAGAGCACCCGGTTGTTCACTAAGCGCGACAATTTGCGGTTCGGCAGCAGCAGGTTTAACAGGTTTAGCGGATCGGTGGCCGCAACTGCGTAATACGGTTTTGTTGTCAGGTTATCGCTTCTGGTCTTGAATTTGCGCAGGGCATCAACAGTATCATTGAAGGCAAATTGCTCGCCGCCAACTCCCGCGACGAAGCGACCACCGCGCAACAATCCGCGCAATTCCATCCAGCGCAACACTCGCAGGAGTACGCGCCACGGTGGTGCGAACGCTTCGCGCTCGAGCAAACTCCGAAACAAGACTCCCCAGCGATGCAGATAAATACTTACCAATCGCTCCAATTGGGCATCGGACAATGCATCCCACTGGATATTTGCAGCTGCGCGGGGTTTTGCCGTGGTCTGACGCTTGTCACTCACTGTGCTCGCTTCCGGTAATGACTGAAATGTTTCCAGCAGACTCCAGCGTCCGGCATCCTCCACACCAAACATGGCCTTGCGACCGCGACGCCGATGCGTGCTGGGTTTCTTGCTGTCAGGCGTAAGCAGCGCGCGCAATCCGGTAAAGCTGTCACTGGTGAGTCGACCAGTACTGACCAGTTCCGCAAGACCGGTTTCCAATTGGGCTTTCAACAAACCGGTGCGTGTCTGGATCTGGTCGAAGAAGCTGGCGCCGTGAGTCAACAAATCGCTTTCAATTGCATGAGCTGCCGCACTGTACTGTGGCGCATCCGCAGCTGTCTGCTGTGCAGCCAGTGCCATCCAGATATCGAGGTTGGCACGAGTGGCAATGGTAACCGGTGTGCTCTTGATAGGGCCGCTCGTTTTCTTCTGTGACGTGCGAGCAATATTCGTTGGTGAAGGTATTGTGTATCTGCCCCAGCTTATGCGCCCACTGATACACATTACATCAAGCCAGGCTGGATCATAGTTGCGCACGCGGGCAGGAAACAAATTCGCCTCCCAACTGGCAGCGGGTGCTGCAATGCCATCGAGCAAGTGTAATGCAGACTGCAGCTGCGTCTGCCCATCCAGGCCCGGTTGTATAACAGATTGTATGGCTGGCTGCATGGCCATTGTGCCGTCTTGCACAGGCAGCAACTCGTGCACATCAAATAAAAATTCGGTGAAGGTTTCCAGCGAGACCGGTTTGATGCTTTTGCGATGGGCATCGATGGTGTAGCGGTGTATCCGTTGCAATAGACGTCGTTCGCACCATTCAATGATCTTTGGTACAGAGTTCGTTTTGATACTTCGCAATTGCGGCGAAAACTGTCCCTGAAATGCGTAGCCTTCTACTTCGAGCGCGATCAGTGCAACATCGACTTGCCGCTCGGGCAGAACGAGTTCGCTGGCAAGCTGCGCGGCAGTCACCGGTCCAAGCCCTTCCATGCGGCCCTGGATGATGTCTTTCAATGCCGATTCCTTTTGCCACTGTTGACCCTGCAAAAAATCCGGCAGCGCCTCCGATTCATCGCAACAAGCTGGAAAGAGTGCTTTGAAACACGGCAGATTTTCGGTAGCGATCCAAGCGCCCGCACCGATATTGCCCAGCAAACGGATACGCCCGCCTTCGAGGAGGGGCTGCTGCCAGCTCGCGTAATTGTGATTGGTGAATTCCCCGGCTGTGATATAGGCAATGCTCAGGAGTGCATCATGCAACTCCTCCGGATTGCTAACATAGGGCCATGCTTCTTCGCGAACGCGGGCGATCGCATCCGCATCGAGCAAACTGTAGTCCTGCGCCTCTGCAGGATCAGTCCAGCTGCGATTGCGAATCGCATTGGTGCGCCGCTCTTCGAATGGGGCGTCGTCGAGGAAGGCATAGGGCCGCGCGTTGATAATTTCCTGGGCAAACGGTGAAGGCTCGCGCAAGTCTTTGGCAATCAGGGTAAGTTGCTGCTTCTCGATGGCACTGATTAACTCCATCAACGCATCGATGTCCATGGCTTCATTCAGGCAATCATGAATCGTTTGTTGTACCAGAGGATGCTCGGGGATATTGCGTCTGCCAGTCAGGTTTTCCGCACAGGCGATCTGATCAGGAAAGACATGGGCAACCAGATCTTCTGCATCCATACGCTGGAACTGGGGCGGTACGCGCTTGCCATTCCGATTGCGCTGGATGGCCAGCGAGCGCGTCGCGTTCCAGCGCCAGCGTACTTCGAACATGGGTGCATCCAGCAATGCCTGTACTAACACATCTCTTACGGTGGCAGTCTGCAAGTACTTGAACACTTCCTCCAGCGGAAAACTGTGCACAGATCCAAGCGAGATGACGATGCTGTCTTCGTTCGCTGCAGCCTGCAGTTCAAAATTGAAAGAGCGACAGAAACGTTTGCGCAGAGCGAGTCCCCACGCACGATTGAGGCGACTGCCAAATGGGGAATGAATCACCACGTGCATATCACCCACTTCATCAAAGAAGCGCTCCATCACCAGAGTGTCACGAGTGGGCATCACGCCGAGAGCCTGCATGCCAGCTTGCAGGTACTCGATCAACTGGACTGCGCCTGCGCGCGGAACATTCACCTGATCGACCACCCATTGAATGGCGGCGTTGGCCGAGTCGTTTATGAGTAATTCAGCAATGGTCTCACGCAGATGCGACACGGCAATGGACAACTCATGAGTGCGACCTGGTCCTTCGCCAAACCAGAACGGAATGGTCGGTGGCATGCCCTGTGCATCGCGCACGCGCACCTTCAGGCCATCGACACGGAGCAGCTGCCAACTGTGCGTGCCGAGCGTGAAGACATCGCCGGGCAGGGCTTCGAGTGCGAAGTCTTCATTGAGGCTGCCAACCACGACATCTTCAGGATCAAGCACCACCTGATAATCGAACATATCAGGGATGGCACCGCCGTTGGTCAGGGCAATGAGATTGGCGCCACGGCGCGAGCGCACCCGGTTGTTGATGGCGTCGAAATGCAGGTGAGCGCCACGGCGCCCGCGACGACTGGTGTAACCGTCGGCGAGCATTTTCACCAGCGTGATAAATTCGTCGATCTTGAGATCGCGATAGGAGTAGGCATTGCGCACCAGCGCGAACAAATCTTGCACATCCCAGCCTGCTTCCTGTCCTGCCGGGGTGAGTGCCCGTGACGACACTTCCGCGACTATCTGTTGCGCGAGTATGTCTACCGGCGCTGTTGGCATCACGATTTGATCGAGCTGACCCTGACCGATGCTGTGCAGCAAAGCGGTGGCTTCCACCAAATCGTCGCGAGTGAGTGGAAACAATATTCCCTTTGGTCGTCCGTGAATGGAGTGGCCACTGCGACCGACCCGTTGCAGGAAAGTAGCGATACTCTTCGGCGACGAAAACTGCACCACCAGATCCACTGAACCAATATCGATGCCGAGTTCCATGGATGCGGTGGCAACCAGCACTTTTAATTCACCCGCCTTCAGTTTTTGTTCGGCGGCAAACCGGTGATCCTTGCTCATGCTGCCATGGTGGGAACACACGGCATGTTCACCGAGTCGATCGGCCAGTGCCAGGGCAAGGCGCTCGGACAGGCGACGCGTATTGACGAACACGAGCGTGGTGGCATGCGAATTAATCAGTTCTACCAGCCGCTGGTACAACTCCTCCCAAACCTCATTGCTCATCAGCGCTGAAAGGGGCGAACCTGGGACCTCAATGCTGATATCAATAGCGCGACGGAAACCGGTATCCACGATTTCACAGTCGGCACCGTTTTCGGTGCAATTGTTGGTGCCCACCAGGTAACGAGCCACTGTGGAGATCGGTTTCTGGGTAGCCGACAGGCCGATGCGCTGCAAGCTTTGGCCGGAGTGATCCAGAATCAGCCGTTGCAGGCGTTCAATCGACAGCGCCAGATGGGAGCCACGTTTGTCCCCCAGCAATGCATGTATTTCATCCACTATCAGCGTGGACACCGAGGCCAACATGGCGCGACCACTGGCGCTGGTCAGCAGCAAATAAAGCGATTCCGGCGTGGTCACCAGGATATGCGGCGGATGCTTTGCCATTTTCTGGCGTTCGTTCGCAGGCGTATCCCCGGTGCGCACGGCCACGCGAATGTCTACCGGGGCTTCGCCGCACAGGTGCAGATGTTCGGCAATGCCATCGAGAGGCTGTTCCAGATTCTTGCGGATATCATTGCTGAGAGCCTTCAGAGGCGAGACATACAGAATTTGGACACCATCGCCCAATTGCCGGTTCAAGCCGCGCTGTACGAGAGAGTCAATGGCGGCATAGAAAGCAGCCAGGGTTTTGCCGCTGCCGGTCGGGGCAGAAATCAACGTGTGCTTGCCCGCCTTGATAGCGGGCCAGGCCTGGGCCTGGGCAGGGGTTGGCTCACCAAACTGACTACTAAACCAGTTCTGGCAGGCGGGATGGAATAGGTCTAGCGCCATGGATGGCATCCCAGGTGGGCAAAATACTGTACGAACGTACAGGTTAGTAAAGAGCCTGCATATTTGCAAGGTTTGCAATCGCAGCACCTTCCGAGGTTATAATCCCGCTATGCTTAAAATCAACCTCAATGAATTTCACAGTTGGTTGCGCCTTCATCTGAACCATTTCTGGATGGAAAATCGGCAATTTTTCCTGCTGCTGTTCTGTATCGTGTTCTTCAAAAGCGCCGTCGCTGATTTGAGCTCAATTTCCGGCGCTTCCATGCAACCTACTTTGCTGGACGGTGACAAAGTGTGGGTGAACAAACTCGCCTACGACGTGAAAGTCCCCTTCACTGAATTCTCGCTGGCGGAAGTGGCTGATCCCGAGCGCGGCGATATCATCATCATCGATTCCAAGAAAGCAGACAAACGCCTCGTTAAACGCATCGTCGGTGTGCCCGGCGATACAATCTACATGCAAAACAATGCATTGGTTATCAACGGTGAGGCAGCTATCTATGAAGTGCTGTCACGTGAAGAGGATGCCGTTATAATTCTGGAAGAGCTTCCTAACAAGATTCATCAGGCGCAACTCTCGCGCCAATACTTTAACCGCGCCAATCGCAGTTATGGTCCAGCAGTCGTTCCTGAAGGCCAGTATTTTGTGCTCGGCGACAATCGCGACAACAGCGCCGACAGCCGCATTTACAGTTTCGTTCCGCGTGAAGAAATTATCGGTCGCTCCAGTTCGGTAGTGTTCTCACTGGACAGCGATCAGAACTACCTGCCCCGCGGCGACCGCTTCATGGCGGGTATCGAGTAATTTTCGCTGCAAGAAATTCCCGCCATTCCCGCTCTAGCTCTACAGGAACAGGTTTTGTTCCTTATTCACCAGGCAATGCATCGACTCGCACAGGACTACACTATGAAAGCAACTGCTGTAAAACAGTTTTACCAGACTCTCTTGAGAGCCCCGGCGCAGGCGCTGCTTGCTGTTGTGCTGCTCTGCGCCGCCCCTGCGGCTCTCGCGCAGGAGTTTGTTTGGGCACCAGACTTTCCGGTTGGCGCCGCCATTCCAGCAATATCTGCGCAAGATCAGGATGGCAATGTGAAAACCTTCGCTGATCTCGTCGGCGAGAAGGGCATGCTGTTCATGATGAGCCGCTCATTCGATTGGTGACCCTACTGTAAAGCTCAGCTCGTGCAGCTGACCGAACTCAGTGACCAGATCGAAGCCATGGGTATCAGCATAGTGACTATGACGTATGACCCTGTGGAGTTGTTAAAAAACGTGCAGCTGGACGAAGCCATCAGTTTTACCCTGCTGCGCGATGAAAATCGCAAACATGTTGACGCCTTCGGGATATTGAACATCGATTACGAGCCAGACTCACGAGCCTACGGTGTGCCCTACCCAGGCATTTTTCTGATCAGCCCCGACGGTGTTATCCGGCACAAGTTTGCCGAGGCGCGCTATCAGGATCGACCGGATTTTGCCCATGTTCTGGAAGCCGCTGGCGGGATGTGATCTGGTTTGCCTGCAGACCGAAACGGGAAACCCAGGTTTCCCGTTTTTTTTTGGCTCGTGCAGAACTGCAGCTCAGTACCGCAACACACAGCCGCCGCCAGAACAGAAAGCTGGTGTAACTTAATCGGATTCCCTGCGTCGTAACCATGAAATGTAAGCAATCACCCGAAATTACAAAGATTTCACAAAGTCCTGCTTTCTTGTAACCTACGCCGCAGTCAATTCAGGAAGCAGTAATAAATGGAAGCTATCAATATACAGTCAGCTCCTGGCCTTTGTGTTCGCGCAGTTGGCTTTGCTTTCCTGCTTGCAGCCAGTGTGGCTAACGCCCAGAGTACTGTCGATTTCCAGGTTCCGCGCATCAGTTCCTCACCGACGATTGATGGTGAAGTTGACCAGCAGGAATGGCAGGCAGCGACACGAGTAGTACTCGATATTGAAACGAGTCCAGGCGAAAACACTCCATCGAACATCACCGCCGAAGCATTCCTCATGGAAGATGGAGAGATGCTCTACGTTGCGTTTATCGCACCAGACCCGGACCCCTCGCAGATCCGTGCCTTCTATCGTGATCGTGACACAATCGGAGCGGATGATCGGGTGGGTATCGTGCTCGATACCTTCAACGACCAGCGCCGCGCCTTCGAGTTTCTCGTGAATCCGCTTGGTATCCAGTTTGATGCGATCTATGACGATGTAAACAATACTGAAGATGAATCGTGGAACGCGATCTGGGACAGCGAGGGCACTATTAATGCCGACGGATACAGTGTGGAGATGGCGATTCCACTGAAACAGTTGCGCTTCGTGCGCAGCGCCGACAACCAGATTTGGGGAATCGGCTTCGTTCGCCACTATCCGCGCGATCGCAATTACCGTATCAACAGCACACCAATCGACCTTAACGGCAACTGCTTTCTCTGCAATTCCAATCGCGCAGCGGGATTTGCCAATATTGAGCCCAGCAGAAATCTGGAAATTATTCCGACAATGACAGCATCCGCAGCAGAAACGCGCGACCCTGCCGATGGATCGTGGGACAGTGACAATACCGACCCGGAGGGCAGTCTGGATGTCCGTTGGGGCATCACACAAGACACGTATTTCAACGGCACGCTCAATCCGGATTTTTCGCAGATTGAGGCTGACAGCGCGCAGTTGAATGTAAATGAAACTTTTAGCCTGTTTTTTCCCGAGCGTCGCACGTTTTTTCTGGATGGTGCCGATTACTTCAACAGCTATGTGAATCTCGTGCACACGCGCAATATTGCAACGCCCGACTATGGTCTTAAGCTGACCGGCAAAAACGGCGGCCACAGTTACGGTGTACTGCGCGCCGACGATGACTTGACCAGTTTCCTGATTCCACGCAGTCTCAGTTCAAGTGTCGCTTCACTCGGTGAAGTGGCTAGCGAAGTTTCACTCGCGCGCTATCGCTATGATGTAGGTGCCAATTCGAGTCTTGGTGCAACGGTTACTGACCGACGCGGTGGGGATTATGCAAACACCGTGATGTCCATAGATGGCGTGTTTGAGATGACGGCACAGGACACGCTCTATGTGCAAACAATGCACTCGCGCTCCGAATATCCGAACATGATCCAGACGCGATTCAACCAGGATAGAAACCTGAGCGACAATTCCACCGTGGTGGAATACACGCACTTCGACAGAGCCTGGGACGTGCGCTTCCAGTATTTCGACTATGGCACGGATTTTCGTGCAGACCTTGGCTTCATCAATCGCGTGGATTACAAGAAGGAAGTCTATACCATAGGTCATACGTGGCGCTGGGCAGATGACAATTTCTTTAACCGCTTTCGGTTTGCGGCAGATTATGATCGCACCGAAGACCAGGCCGGAATTACGCTGGAAGAAGAAACGGAATTCTTCATCAACATGAACGGACCTTTGCAGTCTTCCTGGAATGGTTTGTTCGGTGGCAGCAAGACCTTCTGGAATGGCAAATATTTTGACGAACAGTTCAATCAGGTGAGCGTGAATTTTTCACCATTCCCGAGTGTGCAGGCGGGTATGCAGATTCGCATTGAGGATGTGGTTGACTTTGCCAACACCCGGCTCGGCCGCTCCAGTCTCTACGGTCCTGAGCTTCGCTATCAGTGGGGCCAGCATCTGCAATTCGATTTTGATTATCGCTTGCAGGAATTTGAGGTGGACGGCGGCCGCCTGTTCACTGCAAAACTTACCGACCTGCGGACTACTTACCAGTTCAATTCCCGCAGTTTTCTGCGCTTTACTTTGCAACACACAGATACTGAGCGGGACCGCTCCCTCTATTTGAATCCAGTGCAGGAGACGAACAAAGAGCTCACCACGCAGTTGCTCTACAGCTACAAACTGAACGCAGCGACACGCTTCTTTCTTGGCTACTCCGACGCCGGTTTCCAAAACGACGGATTCAACTCCATCGAACGCACCGACCGCAATATCTTCGCCAAATTCAGCTACGCCTGGCTGCCATAAGGAACGCCTCTCTTTTTCCCCTTGATCGTGTATTGGTGGCTGCATCTCGCGCTGATGGTTATCAACTCGGGTCACTCATAACTCGCACTGCTTCAGAAACCTCAATAACCGAACAGTGAACAGAATTTGATGTGCCGAACTCGCAAATATTTCCATGCATTCCCAGCAACTGTGCGCGTTGCACACTGTGCAGTCGGGACTGCAAGCGCAGCGTCAGGGGGATAACTTGGCTCGGCGATCAAAGCGCAGCACCGACTGACCGAGGAAGACCGCTTTACAGGGCTTCCGACCGAGGGAGAACGCCCCGGAGGGGTGCAAGCTGACGAGTTAAGTTATCCCCCTGACCCGGAGCGATCTCCGAGATACAATCAAACCATGCGACATTGATTCCCACACTTGTTGGAAGTGTCACTCGTGCGCCAACCATCAGTCTGGTGTATAACATCGCCTATCATCCCCTGCATTGAGGCACACCATCATGAAAAAAATGCTGCTCGCTACTTTTCTAATCGCACTCTCACCAGTCATCGCAACAGCCCAGGACGTCGGCGCACCGCCCGGCCTTTACATGTCCGAAGCTGACATCATGGCAAAACTCGAACAGGCGGCAGCCAGCTCCGCATCGGCTGGTGGCTGGTCGGTAACGGTTTCACCGGGAGTTTCGATACGACGCCGCAGCAGCGACGTAGAGCAATACGCGGTAATGCATCCTTACAGTGTGGAGATCTATCGCATTCTGGAAGGTAGTGGCACGCTTGTCACCGGAGGCGTGCTGAACCTGCCGCTGGCAGATTCACCCGATTCCAATATTATTCGCACCGAGCAAGGTGTTACCGGAGGTCTTGCGCGCAAAGTGAGTGCTGGCGATGTGTTGGTATTGCAGCCAGGCATACCGCACTATTTCAGCCAGATCGATGGCGATTCCATCACCTATATGGAATCCCGCATCATGATATCCACGCACGCAATCCAGTATCAGTAGGAATCTTTCTTGCGCTGACGATCCGGTCAATGGCGGCACCGCAAATCCAATTGGTGCATTGGCGTTATTCTAGGGAACAGGGCTGATCGTAATGGTGTTTAGCCACTCAGCCCCGGCAATCAGTTCCTGAGACCCTGCCGGGAACTGGTTGGTGCGCAGGATAAAGCCGAGAATGTCGGCATAGGTTTGCGCAGGCAGACTGCCCGGCTGGTCGCTGGGCATTTCCGTACGCATCTTGGTGTACAACTCGCCAACGCTGCGCCCTTCCCACAGAAACATGAAGCCCACGCCGACAAGGCCGGGAGCGTTGCTGACTCCGCGCAAATCCACGGCGTGACAGGAAGCGCAGCGGGCGCTATAGGCTTCCGCTCCTCGCTCTGCCTGCGTTTCGGTGAAGACACCATCCTGAATGGCCTTCGGCGTTTGTGCCATACTATTCGAGACACCCAAACAGCAAAGAATAGTTGTTAGCATGGTGATGAATTTTGACATTAGGTTCCTATCGCGTTGCGGTTGGTAATGCGAATACGTTAATGCTGTTGCCACTGCGGGGTCGCGCCAGTTCCGGCGCCAGTTCGCGCGGGATAATGCCGGCCCAGCTTGCGCCACCATTGCCGGCAGGCAGCGCGATATACTGCACGCCATCCACCATGTAGCTCATGGGGAATCCCTGTGCCGAAGTGGCAACCCTTGTCTGCCACAGCTTTTCACCGGTTTCGGCGTTGAAAGCATACATATAACGATCCCAGTCACCGATGAACACCAGACCACCTGCAGTTGTGAGCGCTGCTGTGTTCACAGGGGCGCGGGAACGATAGCGCCACTTCACCTCACCACTGGGAATATCCAGCACCAGCAGCTCTCCCAGATTTTCACCCGCATCCGGGTGCGGATAATTGACGCGGCGAACCGGTCCGGTGCCGCCGCCACCTAACACTTGTTCAACAGGCCCAAAGGTGCCGAGCTCGCAATTCAGTGCGATAGGGATATACATCGCTTGCGTCTGCGGCGAGTAGGCCATCGCACGCCAGCTCTTGAATCCGGAAGTGCTGGGACAGAAATCCAGTTGTTCACCGATGCGCGGCAGCATGCCATCCTTGTACGCAACCTCGCCTGTTCTGGGATCGAGATTAACCAGGTTTTGGTAGCCGATGTCCGTTGCCTTGATGAATTCACCGCTGACACGATCGAGCTGCCACAGAATGCCGAGCTTGCCCATTTTGAACAGTGAAGGCCGCCCGTCCACATCGATCAGCACACTTTCGAACACTTCATCCATGTCATGGGTTTCACCAGGCAAATACTGGTAGTACCACACCATCTCGCCCGTGTTCGGATTCAGGGCCAACGAGGAATTGGTGTACAGCGCATCGCCGTCGGTGCCGCGAACTGCGCGTGCCCAAGGCTTGGCCTGCGCGGTGGCCCAGTACACAAGATTGGTAACGGGATCGTAGCTGCCGGCTATCCACGCATCACTGCCCGCGCGCAGATGCAGCGGCAAATCGCCCCAGGTGTCACCTCCCGGATCATCGGGACGCGCCACAGTGGAGGTGCGCCACAATTCTGCGCCAGTTTCCGGATCATGTCCGGTGATAAAGCACACATCTTCCTTGTAGCGCTCGCAGCCAGTAATGCCGGTAACCAACACGCCATTCGCAACAATCGGTCCTGCGGTGTAGTAATAACCCAGCGCGGGATTCGCCACCGGGGTCTCCCACGCCAGCAGGCCCGTGCGCGCATCAATGGCGACGAGGCTGGCATTTTCGGTGGCGGCAAAAATGCGGTCACCGTAGAGGGCAATATTCCGCTGCACTCCCCGACCGACACCGGCATAGGCCGTTGCCGACATGGCGGCAGCGCCAAGTTGTTCTGCACCCAATGCCACCGCATTCGAACCTTCCATAGCCGGTGTCAGGCCAGGCCGGTATTCCCACAACAGATTGCCATTGGCCGCATCGAGAGCCTGGATTACGCCGCGAGGCCCTGGCAGGAACATCATGCCCGCGTGCACGAGCGGCGCAGCCTGGCCAGCACCGGTGTCGTCCATGGCCCACGACCATACCAGCTGCAGAGAACTGACATTATCGGTATTGATCTGATCCAGTGCGCTATAGCCCCAGGCGTTTTGACCACCACGCCAGTGCAGCCATTCATTTACTGGCGGGGCGCGCAACAGGGCATCGTCAACGCTGGTGAACTGTTGTTCAATCTGTGCATGCTGGTTATTACCCAGTAACAACCATGCGAGTGCTGTGTATCGACAGACAGATGATTTCTTCATCACTCTTCCTGTATGGCTAGTCTGTAGGGCTAATCATTCGGGCTAATGGCGCTTGGCCAACGGGCTCAAATCCTGTTCTTGGTCGTCGCTCTATTTCGCTTCCATAATACCTTCGGGATCTGTGCGAAAAATCAGATAGCGTATATCTGAATCGAGACTGCTCCACCAATGCGGGACATTGCCGGGAATGAAGATCACGTCACCCGGGACCACTTTTCGACTTACACCTTCTGCGATAGCAGAGCCTGCGAAATTCGGACCTTTATGGTTCGGGCTGATGCCATTGGCGCGCTCTTCAGTGATAGTTCCTCCAGTGACCAGTGTCGCAGAGCCTTCCAGCATGTAATAGATTTCCGCGACCGCAGTTTGGTGCCGAATGGCGTCGCCTGCCATTGCTTGCGGACGAAATACACCGTAGACGCCCGCCTTGTGTCCGCCGAGCTCCACCACCCGAATCGGTCGATCACTAATCTGGTCCCTGGGCAATGCGTCGATAAACGCAGTGATGGCCTCTGCGGTTACATCCACAGCAGGCAAACTGGATTGGGCGAAAGCCGTCGCGGAATGTAATAAAAATAAGGCTATTGCTGCTCTTTTCATTGGCTTGCTCCTGTTTCTGAATTCAAGGCGAATACCCAGAGTACTCCACCCTGTGGCACGAAAGTATTAGTCCCTCGCGCCACGTCAATACGCCCGGTCATGGCGGCTGCATCAACCCCCCAGCCGGATTGCACCGCGACGTATTGCACACCGTCTACTGAGAAGGTGGTTGGGACACCGATAATTCCGGAGTTCGTGCGGAATCGCCAAAGCTCTTCACCATTGCTGGCATCGTGGGCATAAAAGAATCGATCAAAGGTGCCACCGCTGAACAACAATCCTCCGCGCGTGGTCAGGATGCCTCCCCAGTTGTGTGAGGCGAATTCCCGTGTCCACACCTCCTCACCCGTGTTCATATCCCAGGCCTGAATCTCGCCGATGTGCTCGGCTGCCCCGCGCAAGGTAAATTCAGACCGCGCCCCGGTGTAGGAACTGCCAGGCATGTAGGTCACTTCGCGACCCTCGATGATGCCGCAGGTATTTTCATTCGCGGGTATATAGACCAGCCCCGTCTCGGGATTGTAGGCAGCCGGTGGCCAGTCTTTGCCACCCCAAAGTGACGGACAGAAATCCGTGGCAGATCCGGTAACAGGTTTGTTCTCCAGATTGTATGACGGTCGACCAGTGACCGGATCGATGCTGGAAAAGGCATCCTGATAGACATAGGGTTTGGCATCGACGAATTTGATCGCATTGGCCTCGCGTTCGAGTAACCAGAGATAGCCATTGCGTCCCGCGTGCACGAGCGCGTTGAATTCGCGTCCTTCGCGGGTGACCGGCATCAGTATGGGTGTGGATACCTCATCCCAATCCCAGGAGTCGTTCCACTGATACTGATGGTGAGCACGGATGGCGCCCGTCATTACGTCCAGTGCCACCACGGAGTTCGTAAACAAATTATCGCCAGGACGCTGATCGCCAATCCACGGACCCGGATTGCCAGTGCCGAAATACGCGAGCCCCAAATCAGGATCGTAATGGCCGGGCACCCACACCGCCGCACCGCCGGTGCGCCAGGTCTCACCAGGCCAGGTGTCATTGCCGAACTCTCCCGGACCGGGCACGGTATAAGTGCGCCAGAGTTCGTCACCGGTTTCAGCATCAAGTGCCACGATGAATCCGCGCACACCATTCTCGCCACCGGAAGTTCCCACCATGATCTTGCCGTCGATAGCGAGCGGCGCCAGAGTCATGTAGTAACCGAAACTGTTGTCCTGCACCGA
>SXGR01660939.1_pt1 | contig 13825 bp, 14 predicted proteins | sample 3174711 | NCBI WGS metagenome assembly SXGR01 (sample SAMN11356860, study PRJNA531348) | freshwater metagenome | isolation source: freshwater sample F1-60 | place: China: Fuxian Lake, Yuxi | collected 2017-12-25
TGGCCCCCGCCCTCGTCGCAGTCGGGCAGCCAGAGGTGGCCGCGGACGCGGTCGCCGTGGCGGGTCAGGTGGCCGCGGACGCGGTCGCCGTGGCGGGTCAGGTGGCCGCGGACGCGGTCGCCGTGGCGACGGGGCCGGTCGATCCCTGGCCCGCTGCCGAGGAGGGGCTCCCGGGCGGGGACGTGGCCGGTCTGGCGGACCGTCTGTGCACGGTGTTCGATCTGGCGGGACGTGACACCTCCACCGGGGTCGAGGTGCTGGCATCGGTCCCGCCGTCGTGGCTGGGTGCGGCCATGGACGTGCGCCGACTCCGCTGCGCCTGGGGCGAGCTGTCGTGGTCCCTGCGCTGGCACGGTGAGCGACCGGCGCTGCTCTGGGAGATCGAGCCGGCCGATGGGCTGGGCCAGGAACCGGCCCCGACGGTCCGGGTGCCGGGTCTGGATCCGGGGTTCGTGGGGCTCGGCTGGTCCGGCGAGGCCCTGCTCGGTTCGCAGTCCGTCGACGCCGCAGGCGACGCGGGCGTGTCGTTCAGCTGAGCTGGTTCGACGCAGCTGCGCTGGTTCAACTCAGCCGGGCACGGCGAGGACGGGGAGCGTCTCGAGGCCCCGCAGTGTGAAGCTCGGTCGGTACCGGGGGAGACCGAGCCCGTCGGGGTCGTCCACGTGGAACTCGTCGAACCGGTCGCGGAGCGCCCCGAACGCGAGCTCGCCCTCGGCCCGGGCCAGATGGGCCCCCAGGCAGTGGTGCGCGCCGAACCCGAAGCTGAGCGGCGGCGGGGCGTCGGCGACGAACCGCGTGATGTCGAAGCGCTCGGGGTCCTGGTAGGTCCCTTCGTCGTGGTTTCCCGAGCCCTGGAGGATCACGAACGAGTCGCCCCGGGTCCAGGTCTCGCCGAAGAGCTCGACCCGGTCGAGCACGACGCGGTTGTTGAGCTGCACGGGTGAGTCGGCCCGGAGGATCTCCCACATGGCCGGACCCAGGAGGGTCCGGTCGTCGCCGAGGAGCCGCCACTGCTCCGGATGTTCGATGAACAGCCGCAGGCCGTTGCCGATGAGGTTGGACGTCGTCTCGAATCCGGCGGCGTACAACAGGAGGGTGTTGGCGAGCAGCTCGTCGGTGGAGAGCCGGTCACCTGACTCCTCGACCTCGATCAGGGCCGACAGGAGCCGGTCGTCGGGCCGGCGCCGCTTCTCCTCGACGAGCTCGGTGAAGTAGACGCCGAGCTCCATGCCGGCGACCGCGCCCTCGGCGAGGGCCTCGTCGGTGGCCGCCGGGTCGATGAAGGCGGTGATGGCCCGGACGAGCGGCTGGATGTGCTCGTTGCCCTCACGGGGGACGCCGAGGAGCTCGCTGATGACCGCCACGGGGAACGGGATGGCGAGCTCGGCCATGATCTCGCCGCCGCCCTGCTCGGCGAGGCGCTCGACGATCGGGGCGAGCAGGGCCTCGATCTCGGGCCGGAGCTCCTCGACCCGCCGGGGGGTGAACGCACGGCTGACCAGGCCGCGGATCCGGGTGTGGTCGGGCGGGTTCAGGAACAGCATGGTGAGGGTGTCCTCACGCGTCTGCCGCTCCCGGCCGCTGATGCCGTCGGGCAGGTCCATGTCGTGCTCCGGCCGTCCGAGGGCCGGGTTCCTGAGCGCCGCCAGGCAGTCGTCGTACCCGGCGAGGCACTGGGCCCCGAACGCACTCCTCCAGCGACCACTTCCGGTGCGGAGCCGCGAGTAGGCCGGGTAGGGGTCCTGGCGGCCGTCGTCGGTGGTGATGGTCGAAGCGAGGAGGAGATCGGCCTCGCCGGGGTCGAGGGGGGCGGCGGGGTCGGTCACGGCCGGGAGTCTACGTGGGCCGCCCGGTCGAGCCGTCCGGTCGAGCTGTCCGGTCGAACCGTCCGGTCGAGTTGCGGCCGGCCGCCGTGGGTCGCCCGGTCAGGGGCGGGTGACGCGGACGTCCTCGAGGGCGAACCAGACGGGGAGGGGCGCATCATCGGTGACCCGTCGGACCTTGCAGTTGTCGGCGCCCAACTCCGTGAGGGCGAACCCGGGGGACCAGGTGTCGTCGAAGCGGTTGCGGACGTCGACGAGGCTCCCGACGGCGAGCGCGGTGGTGTCGATCGAGGGGGTGTCGTCGGTGGAGGGCCACGCCGGTTCGAGGGGCCGGGCGCTCGTCGTCGTCCTGTTCCCCGCTCCGAGCCGCACGTGAACCTCCTCGGTCGAATCTGCCGGTGGTGCGCCCACTCTGGCCGCCCGACGAGGACATGTGTACGCGACCACGAGGCTGTTCGCCAGAATTTTTCCACGGTTCACGTTCGAGCGAACGCGTTGAGTGGTACTTCTGGTCGGTCGGGTCCGAGCCCCGCGCTCACCGTGGCCGCTACGGTCGCAGTCGTGGCCTCAGGCGTCGCTCCCGGACTGGCGCACGAGCGGTCGTTGTGGCGGTCGGGGTTCGAGGTCGTGGCCGGGCTGGACGAGGTCGGCCGGGGGGCCTGGGCCGGACCGCTCACGATCGGTGCCGTCGTGCTCCCGCGGGACCGCCGGGTGAACGGGATCCGTGACTCCAAGCAGCTGAGCGAGGCCCGTCGGGAGGAGCTGTTCGACCGGATCGTCGAGTGGTGCGAGGCCTCGGCGGTCGGTCATGCGTCGCCCGCCGAGTGCGACGAACTGGGGATGTCGGACGCGATGCGCCTGGCCGCCCGGCGAGCACTCGCCGGGTTGGGGGTGGCGGTCGACCGGGTCCTGGTGGACGGGCCGTGGGACTTCATCGGCGACGGTCGGGCCGTCAACGTGGTGCGCGGCGACGCGACCTGTCGGTCGATCGCGACGGCGAGCATCCTGGCGAAGGTCCGACGGGACCGGATCATGCGCGCCGACGCCGAGTGCTACCCGGCGTTCGACTTCGACCGGAACAAGGGCTACCCGAGCCCGCGGCACCGGATGGCGCTCGCCGGGTACGGCACCACCGCCATCCACCGGAGGTCGTGGTCGTTCGTCGAGCAGTTGCCGTGGGCGGTGCCTGCGGACGTGCGGGAGCGTCAGCTCAGCTTGCTGCCGCGCTGAGCGGCGACCGCCGGCTCAGTCCCGCTCGCTGTTGACGAGGAGCTCGTTGAACGGGGCCTTGGAGTCGATCCCCGGGTCCTTGGGCAGGCCGAGCACCCGCTCGGCGACGATGTTCTTCATGATCTCGTCGGTGCCGCCGGCCACCCGCATCCCGGGGACGCCGGTCAGCAGCTTCGAGAAGGCGAACGTCCCCCACTCCCCGGAGTCGGCCAGGATCCGCGGCCCCAGCACGCTGGCGACCCACTCGCTGTAGGCCTTGAGGTTGTTCGTCAGCGCCAGCTTGGCGGTCGACAGCTCGGGGCCGGGCAGGCCGCCGGCCTTGATCTTGTCGAGCGCCCGCTGGTTGTTCCACTTGGCGACCGTGAAGTCGCTGTAGAGCCGCGCCGCCTGGTCCCGGACGACCGGGTCGCGGTCCAGGCCGAAGTGCTCGAGCATGGCGTGGAGGCGCCGGGGTGAGAACATGCCTGACCCGCCGCCGCCACCGGCGCCGATCGAGGCGCGCTCGTTCATCCGGGTGGTGAGCGCGACCGTCCAGCCGCCGTTCACCTCGCCGAGGCGGTGCGTGTCGGGGACCCGGACCTCGTCCAGGAACACCTCGTTGAAGCTGGCGCCCCCGGTCATCTGGCGGAGGGGACGGATCTCCACACCGGGAGCCCGCATGTCCATGACGAACGCCGTGAGCCCGCGGTGCTTGGGCTGCTCGGGGTCCGTTCTGCAGACGATCTCGCCGATCTCCGACAGGTGGGCGCTCGAGGTCCAGACCTTCTGGCCGGTGAGCACCCACTCGTCCCCGTCACGGACCGCCTTGGTCTGCAGGGACGCCAGGTCGGAACCGGCGCCCGGCTCGGAGAACAACTGACAGGCCACCAGGTCGCCCCGGTAGAGGTCGCGGAGGTACAGGTCCTGCACCTCGGGGATGGCGTGGGCGAGGATCGTCGGAGCGACCATCCCGAGCGAGATCGTGAACACGCCCATGTTCGGGGTGACGTAGCCCTGCTCGACCGACTGGTAGGCCCGCTCGTAGGCCGCCGGCAGGTCCCGCCCGCCGAACTTCTCGGGCCCGCCGATCCACCCGAAGCCGTGGTCGAACCGCTGCCGTCGCCACGCCCGGGCCGCCTCGGCGTCGCGGGCCTCGGCCTCACGGTCGCGCTCGTCGAACACGGCGACCTCGTCGGAGCCCTCGCCCCAGACGAACTCGGTGGCCGGGGGGCGCGGGGTCGCGTTGGCGTCCAGGAAGGCCCGGGCCTCGGCGGTGAACTCCTCGATCGACGTCTCGGGCACGGGGACCTCCGGGTGGCTGGATCGAACGGATGGGCGGGGTGCGGCCGGTCGACCCGACCGCCCGGTCAAGTTACCGCGGCCCATCGGCCGGTCGCCGCCCGTCCGCCGCAGCGGGCCGGACGAGCCGGCCCGGTAGTGTCCCCGGCCGTGGAACCCGTCGACGGTCCGGTGATGCGGCTGCCGGGGTCGGACCAGTTCGTCCTGGTCCTCGGGTTCTGGATCCTGGTCGTGGCGCTCGTGGTGGGACTGGTCCTGGCGGGCCTGCGCTGGCGTCGCCGTCGGCGGGACCCGTCGGCCGGCTGGGTGACGCCGGGGCTCGTCGGCGTGGTGGTGTTCGCAGCACTGGGCCTGGCGATGGTCGTGGCCAACCGGCCGATCCCGTTCCGGACGCCGACCTTCCCGCCGCTCCCGGCGCTGGTGCCCGCGTCCTCGTTCTTCAACTCGACCGTCGACGGGCTGCCGGCGGCCGCGGACAGTCCGCGGTGGATCGCCAGCCAGCGCGATGCGGCCGGGACACCGCTCGACCTGGTGCCCGGGTTCTACAGCGGTGTGACCGACGGGGTGGTCTACGGGATCCCGTTCAACGTGGTGGACGACCGGACCCCTCGCGTCGACGTGGACATCGTCCGGTTCCCCGGGTCCTCGTCGCCCGGCCCGTATCCCATCACCGATCCGGCGTACATCCAGTCGCTGCCCGCCTACGGGATCGACAACCACTACGTGGCCTACGACCCGTCGAGCAACACCTCCTGGGAGCTGCTGGCGGCCCGCCGGTGGTTCGGGAGGTGGGAGGCGGACTCGGGCGCCGTCTGGCAGCTCGACGACCTGGGCTACTCCGACGGTTCGACCACCGCCTCCGGCCTGCCGCTCCTGCCCGGCCTGGTCACCTACGACCAGGTGGCCTCGGGGTCGGTGGACCACGTCGTGCTGGGGACGACCCCGGTCATCCGCACCGAGGGGTGGGTCTGGCCGGCCCGCAAGACCGACGGGCGGGTCCCCGGGGTCGAGCCGCCCCCGATGGGCGCCTGGATGCGGCTCCGGGCCGACGTGCCGCTCGATGAACTCGGGCCCCAGGCCCGCGTCGTGGCCCGGGCGTTGCAGCGCCACGGGTTGATCGTCTCCGACACCGGCGGTCGCTTCGCGCTGCGGGGCACGCCCGACGCCCGGTGGGACGACCGGGACCTGGGCACGCTGTCGACGCTCGACGCCACCGACTTCGAGTTCGTCGACGCGTCCTCGTTGTTCGTCGCCGAGGACACGATGGAGGCCCGTTCCCCGGCGTCGCCCGCTGATGCCGCGGCGGGCGGTTGACTTCGTGGCCCGTCGGCTCCCGCTGATCCTGTTGCCGCCCTCGGAGGGCAAGGCGTCCGGCGGCTCGGGTCCGCCGTGGGCGCCCGGGTGCATGACGCTCGACCTGGACGCGACCCGCTCCGGCGTCCTCGACGACCTCGAGCGCGCCATGCGAGGGGGCGAGGCGGCCCGCCGGAAGCTCCTGGGCGTGCAGGGCACAGCTCTGGAGTCGGCGACCGCGGCGAACCGGTCGGTGCGGACCGCCCCCACCCTCCCGGCGATCGAGCGGTACACCGGCGTCCTCTACGACGAGCTCGACCAGGCGAGCCTGCCGGTGGCGTCGAGGCGACGGCTCGGTGGCTCCGTGCTGATCCTGTCCGGCCTCTGGGGCGCGGTCGCCCCGGGTGATCCGGTCCCGGACTACAAGCTGAAGATGGGGGCCGTCCCGGGGCGTGGCCCGAGGTTGTCGAGCCGGTGGGCGGAGCCGCTCAGCGAGGCCGTCGGCAGGGTGGCCCGGGGTCGTCGGGTGTGGAACCTGCTGCCCAAGGAGCACGACGCGGCCTGGCGGCCGCCGGCGGACCTCGAGCAGGTGAGCGTCGAGTTCCTCGAGCCGAACCGTTCGGGGGAACTGGTCGCCGTGTCCCACTGGAACAAGCTGCTCAAGGGTGCGCTCGTCCGACACCTGCTCGCCGAACCGTCGACGACGCTCGACGAACTCGCCGACTGGGAGCACCCGCTCGGATTCCGGCTCGACCGGTCGAGGACCCGGGAGGAGCGGGGCCGGACGGTCGCGGTGCTGGTCCGGATCGCGGGCGTGGGCCGCCCGTGAGCCGGTGGTGGCCTCCAGTGGGCGCAGGGCGGCGGCAGACTGTGGTCCGGGCCGGCCGTGCGGTCGGGCCCGGAGTGCAACGAGTCGACCGGGAGGCAGCGTGAGTGATCCGAAGCAGTTCGAGCGGCCCAGCGATGCGGAGCTGCGGGATCGCCTCGACCCGCTCCAGTGGCAGGTCACCCAGGAGGCCGGCACGGAGCGGGCGTTCACCGGTGCCTACTGGGACTGCCACGACGACGGCATGTACCGGTGCGTGGTCTGCGGCGCCCCGCTGTTCGAGTCGGACACCAAGTTCGACTCCGGAACCGGATGGCCCAGCTTCAGCCGGCCGGTCGAGGGCGGAGCGGTGGAGGAGCGGACGGACCGCTCGCACGGGATGACCCGGACCGAGGTCGTCTGCGCCAGCTGTGGCGCCCACCTGGGGCACGTGTTCCCGGACGGTCCACCCGAGACCGGCCTGCGCTACTGCATGAACAGCGCGTCCCTGCAACTCGACCAGGGGACCGAGGACTGATCCCCCGGAACCGGTCCGGGGTCGCTCCCCGGGAACCGGTCAGGCCCCGAGGATCTTCGCCTTCTGGGCGGCGAACTCCTCCTCGGTGAGGATGCCCTGGTCCTTCAGGGCGGCGAGTTCCTTGAGCTGCGTGATCGTGTCCTGCTCCGGTGCGGCCGCCGGCGCCGGTGCGGGAGCCGGCTCGGCGTACTGCTGCTCCTGGTAGGCCTGGGCGTCGGCGGCCTGCTGGGCCTTGGCCTGCTGGCGGCGGGCCACACCGCCGGAGACGGCGGTCGCCGTGCCGGCGATCACTGCGGTGCGGGCCATGGTGCCCACGAGCCCGGGTCGTCCCATTCGACGTCGCATCATGTCGGTTGCTCCTCGGTTCGATTCGGTCTGGTTCAGTCGCCGCCCAGGCCCATCTGGGCCATGGCGTCGACGACGATCTGGTGCGGGATCCGCTCGCCGGCGATCACGACGCCGCCCGATCCCAGGACGGCCTCGGAGAACTCCCGGGCCCAGCAGTTCTCCCAGACGATGAACACCGCCGAGGAGTTGGGTTCGAGCACCTCGGCGGCCATGTCGATGTCCTCGTCGTTGAGGAGGCCGTCGACCGCCTGGCCGAGCGAGCCGAAGGCGGCGAGGTCGGGGTGATCCTCGTACTCGAAGTCGGCGATGTTGCCGTCGGCGTCCTTCGTGATGAACAACAGGTCGACGATGCGGACGGTGCCCGAGTCGACCAGCGCCTCGAGGGCCGGGACGATCTCGCCGTTGAACTGGTTGCCGGGGAACCCGATGATGGCGTACTCGACCGGTCCGATGCTCACCTGCGTGCTCTCCTCGTGTGGGGATGTCGTGTCGGGATGTCGTGTGGGGCCGTCCGGTTGGACGCCTGACGGAGGCGACCCTAGCCGCACCGGGTGACAGGCCGTCCCGGGGTGCTCACCGGTCGCCGGCGATCCGACGCCACAGGCCGCGGGGCAGGTTGGCCAGGACGGCGAACAGCGGACCGAGCAGCGGCGGCACCGACAGCACGCCGTCACGTCCGCCGGCCACGGCCCGGGCGACGGCACCCGCCACCACCTCGGGGTCGGTCGCGAACGGGGCCGGATCCAGTCCGGTGGTCATCCGGGACCTGACGAACCCGGGGCGGACCACCAGCATGCGCACCCCGGACCCGTGGAGCGCGTCGCCCAGGCCCCGGGCGAACGAGTCGAGTCCGGCCTTGGACGATCCGTAGACGAAGTTGGATCGGCGGGGCCGGACCCCGGCGACCGACGACAGGACGACCATGGCCCGGCCGTCGCCCGGGTCGGCGGCGAGTCGCTCGGCGACGTACGCCAGTGCCGCAGCGGGCGCGGCGTAGTTGGTCCGGGCCATGGCCTCGACGTCGGTGGGTGACATGCCGAGTCCGGCGTGGTGGCCGAGGGACCCGACGGCGCAGAGGACCACGTCCGGCGTGCCCACCGCCTGCGTCGTGGTCGACCACAGGTCGTCGAGCGCCGGGAGGTCGAGGACGTCCCAGCGGATGGGAACCAGGTCCACCCGGTCGGTGGCGGCCGCCATGCGAGCCCGGGCGGCATCCGGGTCCCGGGCCGCGAGCACCGCCGTGCGCAGGCCGTGCCCGGCCAGTGCCGCCACGCAGGCCGCCGCGATGTCGGAGCCCCCGCCGAGCACCAACGCGGTCTGCGGAGGGCGGAGGGAGCGGCGGGCGACCATGTCGCATGTTGGCACGGCCGGAATCGCCTGTCGGTACAGTGGCCCGGTGGGTCGATCATCGTCAGTCTCCGGGCAGGTCGTGGCGAACCGGCCGGTCCGGTCGATCGCCGTGGTCGTCACGATCGGTGTGGCGCTCGTCGTCGCCGCCTGTGGTGGGGACGGCTCGTCGGGCGCCGGGTCCGCCTCGAGCGGCGAGCCGACCACCTCGACGGCGTCGGCGGCTCCGTCGGTGCCGGAGTCGGACTACGTGGACCTGACCGGGTCGACGTCCGTGGAGATCGATGCCCTCGACAACAAGTTCAAGCCCCAGTACGCCACGGTGAAGGTCGGGACGGCGGTCACGTTCAAGAACGACGGCCGCAGCGTCCACAACGTCCTGCCGGTGACGGAGGGGGCGTTCCCCCCGATCGAGGCCGACGCCTTCCAGCCCGACGACGAGGTGACGGTCACCTTCGACGAGCCCGGCCTGGTGCCGTACTACTGCTCGCTCCACGGCACCACCACGAAGGGCATGGTCGGCGGCCTGCTGGTCGTCGACTAGGGGGTGCGGTCGGCGGCCTGCGGGTCGTCGAGTAGGGGGTGGCCCCGTTCACTCCGTCAGGAACGGCCCGTCCTCGTCCCGGTTGGACGCCAGGTCGCAGACGACGTCGTTGACGATGCAGGCCGTCACCTCCCGGGCCTGGCCCTCGGGCTCCCAGGCGTTGAGGAAGTCGCCGTGGGCCGAGTAGGTGCTGCCAGACGCCAGGGTCAGCTCGTGGTCGCCGAAGCCGATGGGGTAGGCGATGGCCATGGTCAGCTGCGGCAGCACCACGGGGTGACTCGCCGGGCACCGGCCGTCACGGGAGTAGGCGGCGTGGCTGCGGTGGTCGGCGGTGCGGAGCTGCTCGCCGTCCCAGCAGTCCGGGAACGTGAGCAGCATGTGCAGCGGCGCCCGGTCCGAGCAGTCCGGTGGCTCGGAGCGGATGTTCGTCTGCGCGCCGCAGACCCAGCCGGCGACCTCACCCGGTTGGGGGGTCGTCGCGGTCGGGTCGCCGGCGAGGAGCTCGATGCCGAGGGGAAAGGGAACGACCGTGGTCGGATCCACGCCCGGGGCGGCCCGGTAGTAGGCGTTGATGTGGGTCGGTGTGACCGGAACGCCCCGGTTGAACAGCGTGGGCTGCCAGTACGCGGCGGTGTCGACCTTCTTGTCGCAGGTGGTGTCGGCGCTCAGCAGCGACTCGGCCGTCGACGAGGCGTCGGTCGTCGTGGCGCCGTAGAAGTCGTGGCTGTGCGAGCGTCCCGGAGCACCGGGGTGCACGATCGGGTCGTCGGGCGCCGTGTGGCTGTAGGTGCACTTGACGACGAACTGCCCGAAGCGACCCTGGGGGCCGGTGTGGCGCTCCGCCACCTCGGTCCCCAGGGGTGGCGCAGTGTGCCCGGTGTGGTTGCCGTGGCCACTGTGCACGCCGGCCCCGGCCTGCTCCGCCGCGACCGTCGCGCCCGTCGGGGGCGACCCGTCGGGTCCGAGTGCGAACGCCGTCACCGTGGCGAGGAGGCCCAGCCCGACGAGCAGCGCACACGCGGCGACGAGTCGCCGGGTGCCGCCGTTCGTCGGGCCGTCCACGTCGCGGTCAGCCGGCCGGCTTGGCCGGCACGCTGATGGACGCCACGTCGGGTGCCGTCGGGCCGGTGAACTTCACCGGGGCCGTCGTGGTCGCATCCGGCATGTTCTCCTGCGGTCCGGGCTCCGGCGTGGTCTTGTAGGAGTCGGCCGGGGGCTTGGGCGGCGAGGACGCCAGGAGGGTCAGCAGGTCGAGCCCGCCGGCGTTCCAGTCGCCGGACCCGGCGGTGCCGACCGGGCAGGGTGCGAGCGTCTCCAGGTTCTGCGGCGCCGTGGTGCCGAAGGTGTTGCCGCTGAAGCAGTTGCCGAGCGTGTCGACGCTCTCCCCGCTGCCGAACACGTCGATCGTGGCGGCGGCCAGGTCGGCCAGGCCGGAGCCGGACACGACGTTGCCCTGGACCACGTTCTCGAAGGGGTTCCAGATCACGGCGCAGGCGGCCAGCAGCCCCTCGAGCGACTTGCAGTCCTCGGCGGGGATCGGTGGGACCTCTAGGTCGCGGACCTCCGCGCATGGGGTGTCCCACTCGGTCTTCGCCGGCGGGGTGTCGTTGGCGTCCTCCTCGGGGTAGGGGACGAGGCCGATGCCGGTGCGTTCGTGGTTGAAGACCAGGTTGCGTTCGATCGTGTTGCGCACCCCGCCGGGGACCAGGATCCCGTTGCCCTGGGCCAGCAGGGCGACGTCGATGCCGGGGCCGTCCAGGTAGTTGTTGTCGTGGACGGTGTTGCCGACGATCGTCGACTCCCGCTCCGGGTAGCAGAGCTCGTAGGCGCCCGTGTTCGGGACGATGCCCGCCCGGTTGTTCCGGAAGGTCGAGTTGACGATGTAGAGGTCGCCGCCGGAGTTGGTGCCCGAGTAGCCCAGGCCGTTGTACTCCGAGACGACGTCGGTGATCACGGCGTCGCAGGGGAAGCACTCGCCGATGTAGAAGCCGGCGTCCGGGCTGCCCGAACCGAGGCTGTGGTCGAACTGCCCGTGGTAGGCGTCGAAGGCGTAGATGCCGTAGTCGCCGTTCCGGTAGGCGGTGAGGTACGAGCCCCGGTAGTAGTCGGAGCCGGTCCAGAAGAACCCGTTCGAGGTGTAGTTGCGGGCGGTCATGTTCTCGACCACGACGCCGTCGGTGTCGAGCACCCGGATCCCGTTCTCGAGCGTGAACCCGCCGTCCAGGATCACCGTGTTGCGGTCCTCTCCGCGGATCGTGATGTTGGGGGTGGTCACGTCGACGGCCTCGGCGTAGGTGCCCGGGGCGATCAGCACCAGGTCGCCCTCCTTGGCGGCGGCGACCGCCTCGGTGATGGTCGGGAACTCCGAGGGGACCTGCAGCGGGTCGAAGGCCGGTGCATCACCGCCCGACCCGTCGCCGCTCGACGACGACTCGTTGCCGCCGCACGCCGCACCGAGCAGCGCCAGCGTTGCGACCACGACGACCACCCAACGGGTGCGCACGATCTGTTCCATGGTTCCCCCCACGGTTCACCGGTTCCCCACGAACCGGACGCCGGGACGTTACCCGCCCGGCCCGTCACCGTTGGTGTCCACCTGGAGCGGGTGACGGGACTCGAACCCGCATGACCAGCTTGGAAGGCTGGGACTCTAGCCATTGAGCTACACCCGCGAGCCGCTGCGCAGCAGCGGTGCAACCTGCAACCTAGCGGCAGCATCCGCGTCCACGGAACCCGGCGTCCCTACGATCGCAGGGTCGGTCGGGCCACTGGTCGGCTTCGTCGGACCGTGGAGGTGCACACATGTTGGCCAAGAAGCTGGGAGCCGAGTTCATCGGCACGTTCCTGCTCGTCCTGGGCGGCTGCGGTTCGGCGATCTTCGCCGCCAAGGCCTTGTCGGGGGCCCGCAACGAGATCGGCATCGGTGGGGTGACGCTGGACGCCGCCGGGATCGTCAACAGCGGGATCGGCTACCTGGGCGTGAGCTTCGCGTTCGGCCTGACCGTGCTGTGCGGGGCCTACGCCCTGGGCCACGTCTCGGGTGGACACTTCAACCCGGCGGTGTCGATCGGCCTGGCGACGGCGAAGCGGTTCGAGTGGCGCGAGGTCCCCGCGTATGTCGTCATCCAGTGCGTGGGCGCCATCGCCGCCGTCGCCGTCCTCTGGGCGATCCAGACCAGCCGGCCCGGTGGTTTCGAGATCAGCCAGGGCGCGTTCGCCTCGAACGCCTACGGCCAGGAGAACGGCCGCATCTTCTACGACCTGCCGGGTGCGTTCATCGCCGAGGTCGTGCTCACCGCGCTGTTCCTCATCGTGATCCTGGGCGTGACCACCAAGGCGGCGTCCAAGGCCCAGGCGGCCATCGGCATCGGATTCATGCTCACGCTGATCCACCTGATCAGCATCCCGATCACGAACACCAGCGTGAACCCGGCCCGGTCGCTCGGCCCGGCGCTGTTCGAGGGCGGCACCGCGTTGACCCAGCTGTGGCTGTTCATCGTGGCGCCGATCATCGGCGGCGCCGTGGGTGCGGTGCTCTGGAAGTTGGCCACCGGCGGTGACGAGGTTCAGACCGGCGAGGAGTTGATGGACGGGATCGAGGAGCAGTGAGCTCCTGACGGATGGGCCCGCGTGCCGGGCCCGATCCGATCGCAGCGAGCGTCCCGGGCTCAGGCCCGGGCCGCTCCGCGTCCGAACCGCCGGGTGCCGGGCAGGGCCCGGATGCGTCGCCCGACCGGCCGTCGCCAGGTCCAGGACCGGCCGGGTGGTCGTCCAGCAGCCCGGCCGAGGGCCCAGGCGACGGTGTAGGCGCCTCCGTTGATCGCACCGTGCAGCATCACGGGGGCCAGCACGCTGCCCGAGCGGTTGCGCAGCCAGGTGAAGACCAGCCCGGCGGCCGTCGTGCCGGCCACGCTTCCCGCCACCGCCGTGGCGGCGGCGGCCCCCGAGGGGAGCTCGCGCAGGGTCGGGTTGGCCTCGGCCAGTCCTGACGCGGGCAGGATGTGCCAGAGCCCGAACAGCCCCGCTGCGCTCAGGTCGGCCCGGACCGCCCAGTTCGGCTCGGCGGCGAAGCGCTGGCGGAACATGGCCGGCAGCACGCCCCGGAAGGCGACCTCCTCGGCGAGCACCGTGCCGAACGGGATCTCCACCAGCACCCGCCAGAGCACCTCGAGCGGCACGACGTTCTCGGCCCGGTCGTCGCGGAACGCGGCCCGGGTCCGGGGCACGGCCACGCCGGTGGCGTAGACCGCCGCCACCGCCGCCGCAGCGGCTCCGCCCCAGCGGAGGCCACCCAGGAGGTGTCGGCGAGACAGGCCCAGTTCGGCACCGCTGCACCCCCCGGCGGTCCGGGCCCACCACACGAGTCCGCTCGCCACACCGACGTTCCACGGCACGTAGGCCCACCGGGGCAGCACCCGGTTCGTCATGACGTTCGACACGCTCAGCGCGGCGACGACGCCGACCGCCGGCCAGGTCTCGGGGACGGCCCGGTTGGGTCGGACCGACAGGTCGTCCCACCAGGCGGGGCCGCCGTGGTCGTGGGGGAGGTGGTCGAAGGTCCTCGGCCCGGCGGACGGGCGCGTCCCGACCGGCGTGCTCACGGACGCCGAGGTTCCGAA
>SXGR01389729.1_pt1 | contig 13824 bp, 14 predicted proteins | sample 3174711 | NCBI WGS metagenome assembly SXGR01 (sample SAMN11356860, study PRJNA531348) | freshwater metagenome | isolation source: freshwater sample F1-60 | place: China: Fuxian Lake, Yuxi | collected 2017-12-25
ATAATCAGCCCTGCTCTTACGGTCAACTAAATTTACTCTCCGTTTACTCGGCGAACGGAGCTTGTGCCTTCGACGATCTCGCCTACTCCGCCTTTTGGACCGGTCATGCCTTCGTGGCTTGCGCCATGGGCAGGTTCAAGAACGGCTTTGTGGGATAGATTTAGACGTCCCTGGTCGTCGATTTTGATCAATTTCACCTTTAGCGAGTCCCCTTCTGCAACTACGTCCTGGACGCGGTTTACACGGGTGTTTGCCAATTCAGAAATATGCACCAAGCCTTCTTTGCCAGGTACGATCTCTACGAAACAACCGAATTCCATCAAACGAGTTACTCTTCCATCAAATACGTCGCCGACTGTCGGCACGTAAACGATCTTTTTCACCCATTCCAAAGCTTTTTCGCCGTTTTCCTGATTCTGGGCAGTGATCGAGACCAAACCGTCATCACTGATATCCATTTCCACATCACATTCCGCAGTAATCGTCTGGATGGTTTCGCCGCCCTTACCGATTACATAACGAATCATTTCCGGATCGATCTTAATACTCAAAATTGAAGGAGCAAATTTCGAAAGTTCTGTTCTTGGCTTCGGCACTGCCGCAAGCATCTTTTCCATAATGTATGCGCGGCCTTCTTTTGCCTGATTCAAGGCGTTTCTTAGCAAGTCGAGAGAAAGTCCCTTCACCTTAATATCCATCTGCACAGCAGTGATACCTACGTCTGTACCGGCAACTTTGAAGTCCATGTCGCCAGCGAAGTCTTCCATTCCCTGAATGTCGCTCAAAATCTTGTAGGCACCTGTTTCCGGATCGGAAACGAGACCCATCGCAATGCCGGCAACCGGTCTCTTGATTGGCACACCCGCGCACATCAGCGAAAGCGTAGAACCGCAGACAGAGGCCATTGAAGACGAACCATTACATCTTAGAATTTCGGAAACCAGCCACATTGTGTATGGGAATTCTTCCTTGCTCGGAAGAACCGGAATAAGTGATCTTTCAGCTAAATCTCCATGACCGATCTCACGGCGTCCAGGCCCACGAAGAGGCTTGATATCACCGGTAGAGAACGGAGGGAAATGATAGTGGTGCATGTATCTCTTCACCTGATCATCATCCATTGTATCAACAATCTGAGCATCGCCAGGACCACCTAAAGTAGTGATTGTAAGAGCCATAGTTTCGCCTCTCTGGAAAATAGCCGAACCGTGAACGCGCGGAAGAACGTCTGTAACAACGCTAACCGGGCGAACTTCGTTTAATTTGCGGCCATCGATACGCATTTCTTTTTCAAGAATATTTTTGCGCATTCTCTTCTCCATCAAAGTATTCACGATTTCCGAAAGAGCGCCTTTAGAGACAGTTCCTTCTTCGATTTCAGCAACAAAATGTTCTTTTACCTTTTCTTCAACAGCATGAAATTTCTTTTTGATCTCCATCTTGGTCGTACCGGTAATGCCATCAAGCATATCATCGGAAACAATCGCTTTCACTTTTTCCATCAATTCCGGATCAGCCTTCACAACTGTCGGCTCCATCGGCGTAACTTCGAACTGCTTCACATAATCCATCTGGAACTGGCAGATTTCACGGATATGTTTGTGCGCAAGATCAAGCGCCTCAAGAATTGTCTCTTCAGTCACCTCGTTTGCAGCCGCCTCCACCATCGTAATGGCATCGAGCGTACCGGCTACAACCAGGTTTAGTTTTCCTTCTGCAGCTTCTTTATATGTCGGGTTAACGATCAGTTTTCCGTCCAGGAAGCCGATTCGCACTGCACCAACCGGACCTTCGAAAGGCGTACCGGTAAGCATTAGCGCCACAGAAGCGGCGTTCATTGCAGTAGTTGCAGGATCAACTTCAAGATCCGCAGAAAGAGCAGTACAGATAAGCTGTACCTCGTTGGTCATTCCTTTCGGAAATAACGGACGCATCGGACGATCGATCAGACGAGAAATCAAAATCGAATTTTCCGAAGGACGACCTTCACGTTTGATAAAACGACTGCCTTTGATCTTGCCGGCAGCGTACATGTTTTCTTCGTAATCAACCATCATCGGAAAGAAGTCTGCGCCTTCTCTACCTTTCTCGCTGATTAGAGCGTTGGCCATTATGACCGTATCCCCTAGCGAAACTACAGCGTAGCCGTTGGCATACGTTGAAATTGGCGCATTGGCGATCTTGAACTCGCGGCCAGCGAGATTCATAGTCATTGCTTTTGGTTCCATATTGTTAATGGGTTATTCGCCCATTTTTGGATCTAAAAGCCTCGAAGTTACAAGGTTTAAAAGATTTTTTGTGATGCGTACGTGCGGCACGGCTGAAAAAAATCCCTTAAATCTTGCTACTTAAGACCTCTCCATCAGGGCAGTTGATAAATTTTTTAAGGATCGATTATTTGCGTAGCTGAAGCTCGCCGATCAATTTTGCGTAAGCTTCTGGCTGGTGCATTTTCAAATAACTCAGATGTTTTCTTCTCTTTCCTACCAATCCAAGCAAACCTTTTTTCGAATGCGTATCCTTTGGATGAGACTTCAAATGCTCAGAAAGATCATTGATTCTCTCAGTAATTACAGCTACCTGAACCTGAGAAGAACCGGTATCTTTAGGGTGAACCCCGAAGTTAGTAATAACTTTCTTTTTCTTTGCGCTTTGCATAAGGTTTAAATCAAAAATAAGACAGGTGAAATTCTACAGCGATTATCGGAATATGGCAAGGGCAAAATTTTATATCCACTTCCGGTACCGAAAGTAAGCGACCATCGCCAAAACGACCATCGCGAGGAAGCTACTGACAAGCACGACGGCAAGCGGATGACCGGCATATGGCAGACCTTCGACGTTCATGCCGTAAAAGCCGGTAATCAAATTTAACGGCAGCATTATCACGGAAAAGATCGTGAGGACCTTAATAATATTGTTTGTATTGTGCGAGATGATCGATTCGTTGGTTTCCTGAAGTGAGGCGACCAATTCCTGGAGGTTTTCGAGGCTGTTCCAGATTTTTTCGATCTTATCCACGACGTCATCAAAGTAAACTTCGAGATTTTCGGCGAGGAATTTCTTATTTTTGTGTTCGAGCTGAGCGATAATCACACGCTGAGGCATGATGATGCGGCGGAAATTGATGATATTTTTCTTGAGGAAGAGAATGTCTTTCAAACGGTCGCGGGAGTAATCATTTTCAAAAACATCAGTTTCAAGCTCATTCATGCTTTTGGTCATCTCATCGATCAAGGGGAACCCTGCGGCAAAAAGATCGTCGATGATCATATATAGGAAGTAGCCGCTCCCTTTTCCCATGTATTCTTCGCGGAGTTTCTTGTTTTTATTACAGTTTTCAAAAAGGTTTTTGAGGATATTGCTGTCGTCGTGGAGAGTAATTACAAAGTTCTGGCCAACGAAAATATCGATCTCCGCAATGCGGACCTGGCCTTTTTTGCCTTTTTTCACAGGCAGCTGCAAGACAATGAACAAATAATCCTCATAATCATCGATTTTTGGACGCTGAGTTTCGGAAAGACAATCTTCGATGTCGAGACTATGAAATTTATAAGCCTTTTTTAAGCTGTTTAACTGTTCCTCCGTCGGATCATTAATAGAGATCCAAGTTAAATCACTTTCAGGAAATTTAATCCTATTTAATTTGCTGTCTGGCATAGAGCTGGAAATAAGGTCTCCACCAATATAAATGCTGGCTTGGTAATAAGTCAATTGATTGACTTTCTTTTGCGGCTGTACTTAAATTTATCTCATGAATTACAAACAGATCATTGTTGATTCCTGGGTTTTCACACAAAAAAATAAAAGACTCATTATCTGGTTTGGTTTCATCCCATCTCTCCTCACTACCGCTGTCGGGGTTTTCTATCTGGTTTATCAGTTTTTCGCCTTCAAACAGTCCTATCTATTTACGGATGAAGAGGAAAGTTTTTTTCATGATGTAATTAGCTTCATTTTTGCCTTTATAAAAGAGCACCTTTCCTGGACGGTGCCGCTGATTATTGCGGCGGCGATTTTTGCAGTTTTTTACTTTTTGTACCCGACTTTGGCGAAGGCCTCAGCGATTCAGATGATCGCGCGGCGGCGGAGCGGTCAGGAGGCGACGGTGGGGACAGGACTAAAACATGGGATTTTGTCATTTTTGGTGCTTTTTGAATATCACTTGCTGATCAAAACTTTTGCCTTCTTCTCGATCGTGATTGAAATGTCCTTTGTTCTGCGCAACCTCGGACCGGCGATTTTCAAGTTGCTGCTGCCGGTTTTCATCATTTTCATCATTGTCAGTTTTGTTTTAACCGTTCTCTTCACTTATACGGATTTTTATATCGTAATCGATGGCGAAGGAGTTTTTGAATCGATGAAAAAAAGCGCGAAACTGGTACTTTCGCACCTCAAACATACCGTGCTTGTCGGTATTCTGATGCTGATTATCGGTGTGCGAATTTTTATTCAGGCGATTTTGGTATTCCTGATTCCGGCGTTGATTGTCTTAATTACCGGCTATATTGCGACGGTCGCTCTGCCGATTACCGGCCTGATCGTTGGAGGGATTTTGGGCTTGGTGGCCCTGATTTTAGCCGCATATTTAAACGGCATCGTGGATATTTTTTCCTATGCGGTATGGACTTTCACCTTCCTGGCTTTGAGCAATGAGAAGGAGTTATCGGCTCGAGATAGCGCTGACTAGTACTGAAAGAAAGCCGTCTTTGGAAGAGGCGGTATATGCGAGAATCATCAAAATGATATAGAGAACGGTGAATACAGAGATCCGTTCAGCCATTTGTCGAAGGTGGAGTTTGTATTGGGCGTTTTTGTTGCGTTCGCGTTCGATCTGGTAGCGGTAAGCCTCGATGGCCGTGGAGGCAAAAACCAGGAACGAAAGAAAATTGATAATATGAATATTGGTGTAGTATTCATAAAAAACATGTGCCGGAACTTCAATCTGAAGATGAGAAAAAAAGATATAAACGATGAAAATCGTAAATAGATGAAGTATTTGGTCGAAGACAAAAGGACGGACCTTGTCATCGTGGCGCAGGTCGTAATTAATTTTGGTCTGATCAATGAAAAAGTGGCAGAAACTAAGGAAAAATGGAATTATCAGGAGAGAATAATATCCCTGGTAGATAAATGGTGCGAGAATTACGAGATTGATAATGAAGTGGACAAGTACATGGACGAAAACGCCCCATTTTGATTCGCGCTTCCACATTACCAAGCGGGTTGGCTGAAAAATAAAATCTCCGAGGAGATGGCCTAAAATCAAGTAGGATAAGAGCATTATTTACTGTTAGCTTTCATGCGCGCGATGACGGTTGCGCTGATTTGTTCGGCAAGACGGGTATTTGTATCAAGAAGATTCTTAAAATCCTGCTTGCTGAGGATGAAAATTTCGCTTTCTGCGAGTGTTTTTACTGAGGCGCTTCTTGGAACGTCGGAGATCAGGGCCATTTCACCGAAAACCCCGCCTTCAGTGATTTCTGCGACCTTTTTTGGTAGATCGCCCTCCTCTTTCGGTGGATGAAAAACCTGAACCGCGCCTTTTTTTACGATGTAAAGGGCATCGCCTTCGTCGCCTTCTTTGAAAACGGTGTATTCAGCAGGATAATACATCAGGACAATATGCTGAATAATCTCCCTGTGAAGAGTTTCCTCGAGATTTTCGAAAAGCGGGATAGTCTTTAGAATCGGCAGAAGAATCGAGGCATCGACGTTGTTTGTCATATATTTATTTTTATTTTGCCCCTATATTATAGCATTTTTTTACCTCCTTGCCAATAGTGGCAAAATGTTTTATAATATGGTCGAATCATTTTTAATAACAAAAACAAAATGGAAAAGAAAAACTATTTTATTGTCGGAGTTTTAATGGCTGTCGTAATTGGCGCCGGGTTCCTGACGAAAGATGAATTCAGAGTCGTGAAGACGGACTTAACGGCTTATGACGATGAAGAAGAGTACGAAGAAGAAGAAGAAGAGGAGGATAACGAGTATGACTACCCTATATACGAGATGATTTCGCCGGAAGAAGGAGAAACAGTTAACGGCAAGAAATCAGTAAAATTTGAATGGGAGCTGGACGATCTTGGCTACAATCATATCAAAACAGACATTTGTTTCCATGAAAGGGCAGATGAATACAATTTCATCTGTGTTAGTGCCGGCAAAAAGGATTATAAAAAGATTACAAAATCGACCTGGGGAAAGATTTCCAGGACAATAAAGGCAAATTCTGACCAGAAAATTGATCCTAAAAATATAGAGCTTATGTGGTCTATGGAAGGACTATTTGGCGACGAAGATGATGTTTACCAACAGTTTCTTTCAGTTTCAGAATATCGCGACATTGACGTGAAGCTCTAAATATAGTATAATTACATATTACGATCAAAATAAAAACAAACTTAAATGGCTGTAATAAGTCAAAATAAGAAAATTATCTTCGCCGCTGGGTTCGTATTTCTAATGTCATTTGCCACAATGGTTTTCTTCCTGGATAACCAGGGAGAAGGCCTTGGGTATGGGAAAAATGACGTAACACACGTTGAAGAAAATACCGATCCTGAAGGCGATCTGGAAGCTGAGTTTCGGCTGGCTGCTGATGGTTCGGAAGACCCACTAGTGGTAATTAATGCTGAGGGCAAAATTATTTACAATAGTGAAGATTTTGGCCTTCTGATTGAAGCCGACAATTTGAAAGACAAGCTTTTGTTTGATTATATAAATGCCAAGGATTTGGCAAAATTTGTTTCTATTCACAGCAAATTGATCGCTGGCGGCGAGAAAAAAGAAGGAATCGGGCCATACAAGATGATTGCAGGTGAGCATGAAATCCTCGTGATTCTCAATGCTTATCCGGTTAGAGAGGGGAAAAATTTAAAAGAAATTGTCTTTACGGTCCGGGATCTGAGCGATGAGGTGGAGTCGATTCAAGATGGCTCTTCTGTAGATGAGCCAGTTGTTCAGCCGAGTGCGCCTGCGCGAAATCCTTGGATCAGAAATCTCTATCCAAAGGAGGACGATGTGAAGTGGGTTGTGAATAGGGGCTAGGCGAGTGTTATTTTGCGCGGCGGCGAGCCCTTAGGCGAGCCGCCTTTTGTATTTCAAAAATAGTTCATCGGCTTGGTTTAGCTTTCTTTTTAGACTTATTTTCCAGTTTTCCGATGGTTGGAGCTCGTTTTCAATCAGGCCATTATGCGAAATTTCGTGGTGCTCTTTACAAAGTGGAACGATGGATTCATGGCTTTTGGATTCTGCATATCTTTCTCGGTGATGAATAACATCGTGGGGCTTTGTGCAATTTGGGTAGATGCATTTGCCGTTTGTCTGGTTGAGCGATTCTCGTTTTTGAGCTGCTGGAACCAGTCGTTTGCTTGAAATGGAAGGTTTTTGTCCGGACACAGATTTGACTTTTTGAGTTGTGATTTTATGGAGTATTTTTCTCAAAGCTTCTTTATTTGAAAGATTTTCTCCGAGTTCTTTTTTTATTTTGTTAAAGAGAAATTGCATTTCTTTATCGAGGCTGATTTTGATTTCCTCGTCAACTTCTCCGAACATTTCTACCTTCTTTTCTCTTCTCATTGTCACTGCCAATTCTTTTACTGCGGATTTTGCCATCGTGACGCTTTCTGCCAACATCTCTTCATTTTCAGGAGTTGCTAAGCTAGAAACTAAATCAACTTTATATACTCCGACTTCGGCAATTTTCTCGATAAGTTTTGGTGTCGCTTTCAATTTTTCAGGCAATTTCAAAGATAGCTTAATTGCTGTATTTGAAAGGCCGCCATAGTTTCGGGCATACTCATAAATATCATTAGAATATTTTTTCCAAATTCCGCTTTTGTATATTTCTGGCAAAAGTGCACAGAGTTTATGTTCGAGATCTTTTTTGGCATTTCCTAATTGTACAAATTGGAGGTGAAGATTCATATTATTGAGGGTTAACTACTGCCGCTATTTTAACACTTTTAAACCTTGATTTCCAGCTTACATAAGCCGAAATACCATATTTTTCAGTCGTCCATCAATGGCTCCAAGTTCATATTCCCGTTAGGGAGATTCTTTGATATTTTCCGGCGATTCCTGGAAAATTTTTGATTCCAATTTCCATTTTTTTGCCCTAATTAATTTAAACGAAAATTAGAGACCAAGTTTTCGGCTCCGAAAAAGTGTCAACTTAAGTTTTTAACCATCGTTCGCCATCCCAAATTTTTAAAAAAGTCGACCTTCGATCGCCTTTAGGTCCGGACCTAAATTTGACTTCCACTTAACTTTATTGTCTTTTCGAGTACCCTGCCTTCGTCGGAGCTTTTTTCGCTTCGGTCGGCTTTGGTTGAAAACTCCCCAGTTTTCCCCTACAATCGCCAAGTAATTAAGCTTCAAAATATATGCAAAAATATCAGGCGGCAAAAATCGAGAAAAAGTGGCAGAAAAAATGGAAAGAAAGTGAGCTATACAAGACAGATTTAAAAAACGACAAAAAAAAATATTACAATCTCGTGATGTTCCCCTATCCTTCCGGGGACAAACTGCACATCGGACATTGGTACAATTTCGGGCCGGCGGACAGCTGGGGCCGCTATATGCGCCAACATGGACATAACGTTCTTCAGCCGATGGGTTTTGACAGTTTTGGGCTTCCGGCTGAAAATTATGCGATAAAGACCGGGATTCATCCGACGAAGAGTATTGCGGCAAATATCGAGTCAATGGTCGAGCAGCTTTCAGCGATGGGCGCGATGTGGGATTGGGATAAAATGGCGGTGACTTCATCTCCAGAATATTATAAATGGACCCAGTGGGTTTTCTTGAAACTTTACGAAAAAGGTTTGGCGTACAAGAAAAATGCGCCGGTAAACTGGTGTCCGAGCTGTCAGACGGTGCTTGCGAACGAGCAGGTGCAGGACGGAACTTGCGACCGCTGCGGCAGTGAAATTACGAAAAAAGACCTCAATCAGTGGTTTTTCAAAATCAGTGATTATGCGGAAAAACTTCTTGATTACAAAGGTTTGGACTGGCCGGATAAGACTATTGCGATGCAGCAAAACTGGATCGGCAAGAGCAATGGCGTGAATATTCATTTTCCGCTGGAAGACGGCGAAGACGTTTTGACGGCTTACACAACGCGTCCAGACACTATTTACAGTGTTACTTTTGTGGTGATGGCGCCGGAACATCCGCTTGTTGATGAGTTGGTGAAAGGCACAAAATATGAGAAAGAGGTGACAAAAGTGCGCAAAGAAATTAATAAACAATCATTGATCGAACGCGCTTCCGAGGGCGGCAAGGATAAGATTGGCTGTTTCCTCGGAAAGTATGCGATTAATCCGGTAAATGGTGAGAAGATTCCGGTTTATATTGCGAATTTTGCTTTGATGTATGGAACGGGCGTGGTAATGGCGGATGCGCATGACCAACGCGATTTTGAGTTTGCGCGAAAATACGATATTCCTTTGAAATTTGTAATTTCGGAAGATGGCAATCCAACTGATCCGGCAAATTTTGAAGGTGCTTATATCGGCGATGGAATTTTGTTTGATTCCGGAGATTTTGATGGCATGAATAACCGCGAGGCTTTGCCGAAAATTGCGGATTTCCTGGAAGGCAAAGGCTGGGGCCAGAAAACGGTGAATTATCGTTTGCGAGATTGGCTTTTGAGTCGTCAGCGATATTGGGGTGCGCCGATTCCGATGATTTATTGCGAAAAATGCGGGGCTGTTCCGGTTCCGGAAAAAGATCTACCGGTTTTGCTACCGGAAGATGTGGATTTTCAGCTAACAGGTGATGGAAAATCGCCTTTGACTAAATCGAAGAAATTTAAAAATACAGAGTGTCCGAAGTGCGGCGGAAAAGCGGAAAGAGAGGTTGATACAATGGATACTTTTGTCTGCAGCAGCTGGTATTATTTGCGCTATCCTTGCAACAAGATGGAGGACAAACCTTTTGATAAGACTGTCGACAAATGGCTTCCGGTAGACATGTATATTGGCGGGCCGGAGCATGCATGTATGCATCTTTTGTATGCGCGATTTATTAATATGGCGTTGCATGACTTGGGATTTTTTAAGTTCAAAGAGCCGTTTAAAAAACTTGTGCATCAAGGAATGATTACGAAAGATGGCGCAAAAATGAGCAAATCAAAAGGAAATGTGGTTTCGCCGGATTCATTTGTGGAGAGATATGGAAGTGACGTTTTCCGCATGTACTTGATGTTTATGGGACCATTCACAGAGGGCGGTGACTGGAACGACAAGGGAATTACGGGAATTGCGCGGTTTGTGGAGAAGTTTTGGAATTTAGTGAACAGTGATAGTTCGGTTGCGGACAAGTCGGCATTGAAGAAAAATTTGAACAAATTAGTGCAAAAAGTGACGAGAGATATTGAAAAAATGCAGTTTAATACGGCCGTTGCGGCGATGATGGAGTTTGTAAATTTTGCCGGAAAAAATGGAATCGATAAGGAGAGCAAAAAAATCTTGGTGCAGTTGATTGCGCCTTTGGCTCCGCATCTGGCTGAGGAGTGCTGGGAACTTTTGGGCGGATCGTTTAGCGTTATTGACCAGGGCTGGCCGGAGTTTGATGCGAAATTAGCGGAAAGCGACACTGTAAAGATTGGTGTTCAGGTAAACGGAAAAGTGCGAGGGGAAATTGAGATTACAAAGGAGATGGCGAAAGAGGAGGTTTTGGAAATGGCACGCTCAAATGAAAATGTGATGAAATATCTTGCAGGCCAAAAAATCGTGAAAGAGATTTTTGTTCCGGGAAGAGTTGTGGGCTTTGTGGTTAAGTAGTTTTTTTAAAATCTTTTCTACCGGCGATCAGCAATATAAGACTCAATCCTATCAGTACAAAATTGAGAATGTTTGCCAAACCATTTGTGAAAAACAAAATCGTGTGTATAGCAACAATGAAAAGGAGCAGTACAAGAGCTAATATAAATGCCCAGCGCTTTTTTTTCAGAAGATATGATCCGGCGACAAAAGCAAGCACACCCCAGATTAAAACAAATATATAAAGAATACCCTCAAGTGATCCTTGGTTTTCCCTAATACTTTCCAATGAGCTTGTGAAGCTTAGAAAGCCAACCACAATTAAAATTGTTGAGGCAACTTTTGTGAATGAAGATGTTATAACGGGCATAGCTTTTTCCATAGAATGAGGTTTAGGTTTTCATCGATAATTCGTAAATTCTAGCGGCAGATTGATCGTTTCATCGACCTGAAGCATGCGCATAATTCCTTGAAGATCGTCGATGGATTTTGAAGAGACGCGAACTGTGTCGCCCTGAATTGAAGGTTTCGCTTTTGGAAAGGCGTCACGAACCTTTTTGGAAATCAATTTGGCATTTTCCCCGTCCAAAGCTTTGATTAATTTGAATTCCTGGCGGACGCGCATGCCGCCGATTTCCTCGATTTTCTCCTTTTTTAAAACCTTTGGCGAAACTCCCCTCTTGGTCATTTTTTCCATCAGCATCGTATGGATGGCGTCGAGCTGGTATTCGGTTTGGGCAGTGATTTTGATGTTGTCGTCGTTTAATTCGATTTCAACATTCGCATCCTTGAGATCGTAGCGGTTTGTGGCGTCTCTTTTGCACTGATCAACGGCATTTCGGACCTCCTGAAAGTCGAAGCGGACAACAATATCCATAGAATTTTCGCTGGCCATAAAGTGGTGTTAAATTTTCGGAGGTATTTTAGCATACAAAAAGCCCCTTTTAAAAAGAGGCTTTTTTTGTTTGTTTATTGCTGAGACAAAACGTCTTCTAATTTTTGTCCGTTAATTGACACTTCGACATTTTCAACAGCCTCAAATTGACGGGCAGTTTCCCCAATCTGTGTAGTCAAACGTGGGTTGTCACAAACGCCGCCAAGAGATAGATTTCCGCTTAATTCAATGGTAGCTGTACCATTTTCAATTGCAGCACGATCCAAGGTTAAAGAAGAATTTCTGAGGGCGCTATAATGCTCTGATGGGCTTGTTTCTGTGAGCAGTTGTTCAATGGAAGAAACAAACGGTGTAGTGGTCGCAGGAACGGTTTTATCGATAAAAGCGAGATTATCACCACAGCCAACAGGTCCATCGCTATCCAGATCAATCAAAGCAACTTTTACAGTTTGAGTTGCCGGATCAGGTTTTGCTGTAACCGGAGCGGGAGGAGTTGGAGTTGTCGGTGCTGGGGTTACTGCTGGACTTGGAGTCGCGGGTGTCGGAGTTGGCTCTGCGGGCTCTGCGGGTTCTTCTGGTTCTTCTGGCTCTTCCGCGTCATTATCATCCTCGAAAAGATTTTCAAGAATAATAAGACGGATTAGATCTTCAAAATCTGTATCGTTGTCTTCAAAAAGTTCTTCGAGGATAATCAAGTCCGTAAGATCGCTGTTTTCACCATCCAGAAAACCAGCGTGAGCTACAGGAGAAACTCCCAGTATTAAAGCCGTGAGAATGCTTAATATTTTCACTTTGCGCATATTGATGAGGTTAAATTGTAAAAGTACTTTTTTATACGAAAAGTGAAGCTTTGGAAGTTTCATTTTTTTGGGCTATGCTATAATGCTGTTGCTTTATTAAAATCACATTTATGAAAAAATTAATTTTATTATTTGTTTTAGTGCTCACACTTTTTGGATGCCAGCAATCGCAGAAACCAGCAGAACCGGAAAAAGCGGAGAAGAAAGTTGAACCGAAAACTGAAGAGGTTTTTGTAGAATGTACTGAAGATGAAACTTATTATCAGGTTGATAATACTCCCGTGAAACTATGCTACCCAAATAGTTGGGAAGATCCGCAAATTCAAGATATCGAAACTTTAGAGGGTAAGCTATCTTGGCTAAGCTTCAGCAATTTTCAGATGAATGGTATCGAGGCCTGGTTTGAAAGCGAAGACTTTGTCGGAACCGGTGGCGATGTAACTTATTTTGATTTTGGTGCGCTGAACCTGGAAGGACCTGATCTTGATAAGCAGATTGCGGAAATTTTGAATATTGATTTGAACGAGGAAAGTTATGTCGTAAGCCTGGAAGCGGAAAAAGTGATGGTTTCTGAGCGTCCGGCCGTAAAAGTAACTCTCGATTACGAAAATGAAATGGAAGGAAAAGTGCAGGAAGTACGCTACTATATTCCAAATGCCTTTGCCGATACCGACGATGTAGTGGCGGGCGTCTCCCCTCCCCGAAACATCCACATGACCGTGAGCGCTCCTTTATGGCAAGAAGCGGAACTGGATAAGATGATGGCGGGGATGGTGATAGTTAATATGTTTTAAGGATTTTAATTGATGGTGATCCCTCCTGTCTAAAAGTAATCTCATTTGCTTCAATAGTGATGAGGTTATTTTCATTAGAGGCTTTTAATTTATTGAGCATTTCTTCTGATATATCAGGAAGGTAATAGTCAGTTCTATTTTGATTTAAAAATGGTAAATCTTTTATGCTATTTTCCTCGATTCGAAAATGAGGCACATCTTCTCCGACATAGAAAGGCCTGTAAATAAGCCAACCCTTAAGGACTGCTTTGCCTTTGTAACTTAGAAAAGCACTATCTGCATCTGGGGGAATCCCATGATCTAAATTCCATTCTCCATTTTCAGTTTTGTAATAGATAGCTTTTTGACATTCTTCTACTTTGCTATCATTTAAATATTTACATAATTTAGAATCTTTATATAGAGTTGCGAAAAGCCAATAGCAATTGTTCGCTTCCTCACTACCAACGGCAACTGCTTCGCAAATGTATAGCTTCGGCTCTTTGCTTTCGCCACTATAATAAGAGGAAATTTCTCCATAAGCGGACCTTGAAATGCATTCATCTCGGCTAAATTCAAATTTG
>SXGR01137654.1_pt1 | contig 13821 bp, 14 predicted proteins | sample 3174711 | NCBI WGS metagenome assembly SXGR01 (sample SAMN11356860, study PRJNA531348) | freshwater metagenome | isolation source: freshwater sample F1-60 | place: China: Fuxian Lake, Yuxi | collected 2017-12-25
CGGCGTGTGCTCGATGGCCTCGTCGACGGCCGGCTTGAGGGGCATGGGTGCGCCGCGGCGGTTCTGGCCGTCTGCGGTGATGACGAGCTTTGCCTGGGCGTCATCGATGCGTGAGCGCAGGGCCTCCGCCGAGAAGCCGGCGAAGACCACGGAGTGCGGGGCACCGATACGCGCGCAGGCGAGCATGGCGACGACAGCCTCAGGAATCATCGGCATGTAGATCGCCACGCGATCGCCCGCGGTCACGCCGAGCTCCGTGAGTGCGTGGGCCGCCTTGCTCACCTCGCGCTGCAACTCGGCGTAGGTGAGGTCGCGGGTGTCACCCGGCTCGCCCTCAAAGCGCAGGGCCACCTGATCGCCGTGCCCTGACTCCACGTGCCTGTCCACGCAGTTGTAGGCGACGTTGAGCTTGCCGTCGACGAACCAGCGCGCAAACGGAGCATTGCTCCAGTCCAGAACCTCGGTCCACGGCTCAGCCCAGGTCAGGCGCCGGGCCTGCTCGGCCCAGAAGGCGAGGCGATCCGCCGCGGCCTCGTCGTACATCGAGGCCTGGGCATTGGCCTTGCTCGCGAACTCCGGACTCGGCGGGAAAGTCCGGTCCTCCTGAAGCAGGTTGGACAGGGCGTCGTCCGACACGTCTCCTCCTCGGGGTCCTCACCGCCGCTCGGCCTCTCGGCGTGTGACATGGGCCACCGTAGTCGCCTGCTGTGAGCGGCGAGGGGGCTCTGGGAGACAGGGCGGGTACGCCGGCCCGCGCGGGTCGGCGAAGCCGCCCCTGTCGGGCTCCCCCGCGCGTCACGGGGAGCCTTGGGTGCCCGCCATGCGTCAGGATGGGGAGAGGTCGGTCCCCCCGATCAGAACACTGGAGGTCCGCATGCGCCCCCGCGTGCTCGTCCCGCTGCTCCTCGCCCTGGCGGCAGCCATGGGCCTTGTCGTGGGCGCCGTGCTGCCGGGCTCCCCGTCGACCCCAACCTCGGACTCCTCGGCTTCGGCCTCCGCCGATCCCAGCGAGGGCAGCAGTGGCGAGTCACCCACCGGGGAGCCGCTGCCCACCGACTCTGCGGCGTCGCCGGCCATCGGCGAAGTCATGGGCGAGGGCGGCGGAGTCTCCGCGGTCAATCTCCCGCAGCCGGACTTCACCGTGGAGAAGCTTGCTCCGGGCGAGAAGCCGCCGCAGTTCGTCACCATCTCCTTCGACGGCTCCTGCAGCCTCGACATCATGCGGCACTACCTGGACACCGCCGAGCAGGTGGATGCCTTCTTCACGTTCTTCATCTCCGGGCTGTGCCTGCTGCCCGAGGCCGATCGTTTCCTTTACCAGACCCCTGGCCGCGAGGCGGGCTCCAGCGCGATCGGCTTCGCCGACGATGCGCAGGAGGTCGTCGGGCGCATCGCCAACTACAAGGAGGCCTACGAGCGCGGCCACGAAATGGGTACGCACTTCCTCGGTCACTGGTGCGAGCCCAACGACGGTGCGGTCAATTCATGGGGCCCCGCAGAGTGGCAGAGCGAATTCGCGCAGGACGCCGGTTTCATGGACAACTGGGCGGCCAACAACGGCATTACCGACCCGATTCCGCTGCCCTTCAATTACAGCGTGGTGCAGGGGGCTCGTACGCCGTGCCTCGAGGGACAGCGCGACGTGATGTACCCGATCTTCGTCGAGAACGACTTCACCTACGACGCGTCCAATCCCGGGATGCTGCAGTGGCCCGTGCAGAACGAGTACGGCCTGTGGGACTTCCCGCTGCAGACCATGAAGGTCATCGGCTACGACCGGTCCAATCTCTCCATGGACTACAACTTCCTCTGCGCGCAAAACGACTGCCAGCAGCAGGCCGACCAGGCGACGTGCGACCGGATCGAGCAGTCGACGTACGACTCGCTCATGGCCGTGACCGACGCGCTCTACAACGGCAATCGCGCGCCCCTCTTCTTCGGCAATCACTTCAACACCTGGGTGTGCGGTGCGTATCAGAACGCCATCACGCGCTATGTCCTCGATGCCTCGGCGAAGTACCCCGACCTGAAGTTCGTTTCCAACGCCCAGCTCGTGAAGTGGCTCGAGGCGCAGGACCCCGCGGTCCTGCAGCAGCTCGTGGCCCAGGGGGTGCAGTCCTACTGACCGATCCCCTCGCCACACTCGCCGGACTGCCGGGCGTCGGCGAGGCTTGCGATGCGGCCCGGGAGGAGATCGACCGGCTGCTCTGGGATCGCGGAGTCCGGGCGCGTGCGTCCGAGTTGGTCGCTTCCTCGGCGCTCACGGGTGCCCGTGATTCGGCTGCCCTCGAGGGTGCTGATCTCTCGCTCGATGTCGTGCGTGCGGGCCTTGATGAATCGCCACTGGGACGTGCAGTCGCTGCCTCACTCGCCGTGACGACCGCGGTACCCGGTCAAGTCGATGCCTGGCAGCTCGCGCCACTACAGGTGCTCGCGCATCTGCATGCGCTTGCTGCGCGCGGCTTCGAGGTCGATGACGCGCTGGGGCGCCCACGTCAACAGGACGAGGTCATCGATCCCCTGCATATTGGCACGCCTGCACCCTGGGCGGTCGTGCCCGATCGTCTTGTCGCGCTGGCCGACGTGCTCACGCAGCCCACTGCGGCACCAGCCCTGGTCGTGGCCGCGATTGCTCACGGGGAGCTCATGGCCCTGCAGCCCTTCCGCTGGGGCTCCGGTCTCATCGCCCGGGCGAGCGTGCGTCTCGTGCTCGCGGGGCGAGGTGTCGATCCCGACCTGCTCAGCTGTCCGGAGGCGGGCATGCTCTCGCTCGGACGCAGCTCCTATGTCGCGGCCCTGCGGGGCTACCGCTCAGGTGAGCCCGCGGGTGTCGCCGAGTGGATCCGATGGAATGCCTCCGCCGTGGGATTCGGGGCCTCCGCCGCCGCGCCCCACCGCTGACGTCATCCCGTCATCCCGCGGGCCGCGGAGCGACCTCCGCGAGGTCGACCCCGTCATTGCGCTGCTCGCGTGGATCGGTGATCGTGTAGTCCCTGGGGACGGCCATCGTGAGGAGCCAGGGATAGGCCCGGCCTTCGACGATCGAAAAGGCCCGCACGCGCCCCACCAGGGACGCCTGCGGCGTCATCTCGCCGGGGGATATGAGCCACCGCAGCTGGACACGTGCGAGATCGTCGGCTGGCTCCACCTCCTGCGTCTGAAGTCCTCTCAGCGCGGTCCCGTCACGCGGCTGGAGAACTGATCGATCCGCGGCCGAGGTCAGCAGCGCATTGACGACGAGGGTCCGATCGCGGAAGAAGACGTCGATGCGAGCCTCAGCCGCAGTGAGGGCAGGCGCGGTGCCACCCGGTGCGCAGAGCGAGAGCAGCGCGTCGCGGAGTTGCCCTCCCGCCCTTGCGCTCACGGGCACGGGCGCACCCGAGGCATCGACGAGGGGGGACTGGCTCGGCGAGTCCAGCGCCCCGCAATCCGACGGCGTCACGATGACGTCGATGTCCGCGCGCTCGCCCGCCGGGACGGTCACGCCCTCGACGCCGCTCGCGACGAACGCATCCCCTTCGCCCGACGATGTGACGCGCAGGGTTCGCTGCGGGTCACCACTTACTTCCGCGCGCAGTCGCAGCGCCCCCGCGACCAGCCCGCGCGGCCAGCCTTCGGGGAGGTCGGCTCCGCTGATGGCAAAGGGCCCGACCGCATCTAGGGCGGCGATCTCGAAGCGATCGGTACGTGCTGACTGCTGCGCCCACCATGGGATTGCTGCGGCACCGATGGCGATGGCGAGAGCGCCGACCGCCGCCCCCATCGCGATGCGCGTCGCCGCTCGCGCCCCGCGACCGGGTGGACGGTCGTACGCGACTTCAAGGACGTCCATCGCTGCTATCGAATCGACGTGGTGAGCGGGGTCATGGCGGGCAGATCCTCGGTCACCGGGATGCCGACGATCCACGGGTACGCCGTCTCTCCCCGCACGACGAAGACCTGCGCATAGGCGGTCGGGAAGTCGTCGTTGTGCTCGGCCCTGGGGGCGACCAGCCAGAGCAGGGGAATGCGGTCGCCCTTGCGTCGATCCGCCGAGCCGAGTCCGCGTAGGCCTGGGCCGTCGAGAGGCGTGACCACCAGGCGATCGGCCATCGTGTCGATATCGACTACCAGGCCGATGGTTTCGAGTGGGGGTTCGCCACCTCGCCGCGCGCCCGTGACTGTGATCTCCGGTGGGGGTCCAGCACCGTCGCAGGCGCGCGCGAGTGCGTCGCTGAACGATGCGCGGGCGGCGTCGGTGAGTGGCACGACCTCGCCCTCGGTCGTGGTGAGCAGCTCGACGCCGAAGGCGCGACGCCACCGGTAGCCGGCCTCGTCAAGGTCGGTTCCCTCGCGAGCGAGCGCACAGTCGACTGGTGCCACCGTGATATCGACATCCACGAAGCCTCCACGTGCGAGCGTCACCGCCGAGCCTTCCTTGACGTAGACGATCGCGTCCGTGGGCGATGGCACCACGTCGACACTGCCGTCGGGGTCGCCGCCGACGGTCAGGCGCAGCGTGACTCCGGGCAGCGCGGCACCGGCCGGAGTCGACAGCGCGCCGATGGGCGGCTCCGCCACGATCGTGACGGGCTCCGTCCCGAGCGCAGCGATCCCGACGATGGTGAGGGCATCTGAGACGGGTGGGCGACCTGCCCACCAGGTCAACCCCGCGGCGACCGCGGCGATACCGAGGCCGATCGCGATCACGCTGGTGACGATGACGCCGGTCACGCGGGAGCGTTCGGCGCCCTCGGGACCGGTGTCGAGGACCTCGCTGCCCTCCGCCCCGTCCATGGGAGGCAGGCTAGGTGGTTTCCTCTGCTGGCGCCCTTTGTGTGATGAGCACCTTGAGGGCTAACGCGAGCGTGACCCCCACGACGGTGGCGATGATCGTGAAGACGACGCGGTCCTCGGCGACGCTGATGGCGTCGAGCCCGGGCGTATTGAGGAGGATGGCCGCGGGAGTGAGCACGGTGACGTACTCCCAGTAGGGCCGCTTGAGCGCGTAGCGCATCGTGAGGGCAGCGAAGAGGATGACACCGCCGACCACCAGAGCGAGCGTTGACTCGACGCCGGCGAGGATGAGCACGAAGGCGAAGGCTCCACCGATGATCGTGCCGCCCAGGCGCTGGAGTGATCGGGTGAGGGTGTCGTGCGGGCTTGGCTGGAGCACGATGATGAGCGTGAGCAGGAGCCATGCGCCCTGGTGAAACTTCGCGTAGGTGAGCACACCCCAGGCGGCGATGCCCAGGACGAGGGTCATGGTGATGGCGTAGAGGACTGCGGCCTGCGTTGCCAGCCTCTTGCGTTCAACGTCGAGATGCCTGTGGCCGAGGAGCAATCGTGCGCTTCCCGTGGCCCACAGGCCGCCGAGGGTGAGGACCGCTCCGGTCATGAAGGCTGCCGGGAGATTAGACATGCCGACCACCTCGGGCGGTGCGGCGAGCACGAAGCTGATGAAGATCGGGACCATGAGCGTGGGGTTATGCAGTCCCTGCTTCGCCGAGAGCGCGCAGGCTCCAGTGAAGAGTCCGAAGAAGATCGCGCCCGCGATGGGGTGGGGATTAAGCAACGCGGAGATGGTCCCGGCGACACCCGCCACCATCGAGAGGATCACCGCGAGCCGCAGCCCGTAGAACGCGGCCACGATGGCGATCACGCCGCCGTAGACGAATGCGGAGGCCAGTCCGGTCTGCCCGGCGATGCCCACGATGATGGGCGGCGTCATCAAGGAGATCGTGAGCAAGCCAATGATGAGAATGCGCTGACCGCGCGTGGCCTTGGCCATTAGACCAGGCGCCTGTTGCGGGCTCGGGCGTACCAAGCCAGTCCCAGGGCTGCAGCGCTCACTGCCGCTGCGGCCGCACCAGCCGCGACAGCCTGCTTCTTCTCGATCGCCAGACGGCTGCGCATCGACACGGGCCGTGCGAAGTCGACGATCGGCCAATCACGCTCACCAGCGATACGCCGCAACTCCGCGTCGGGGTTCACGGCGGTGGGATAGCCCACTGCCTCGAGCATCGGCAGGTCGGTTACCGAGTCGGTGTAGGCAAAGGACTCCGCGAGGTCGTAACCCCGCTCGGCAGCGAGATCACGCATGGCCTGCGCCTTCCCCTCACCGTAGGCGTAGAAGAGGATCTCGCCGGTGTAGAGACCATCGTCGACGACGAGTTGGGTGCCGATCGCGACGTCGGCACCGAGTCGGTCTCCGATCGGCTCCACCACCTCGGTGCCAGACGAAGAGATGATGACGATCTCGCGTCCGGCCGCACGATGGCTCTGGATGAGAGCGACCGCCTCGTCGTAGACGGCCGGGTCGATGATGACGTCGATCGTCTCCGCCACGATCTCGCGAACCTTGGCGACGTCCCAGCCGGTGACCAGATCTGACATGTAGCGCCGCATCGTCTCCATCTGGTCATGATCTGCTCCGGAGGCGAGGAAGATGAATTGCGCGTAGGCGCTACGGATGACGTCGCTGCGGCCGATGAGGCCGCCGCGGTAGAAGGGTCGAGCAAAGGCCAACGCGCTCGACGTGGCCAGGATCGTCTTGTCGAGGTCGAAGAACGCCGCGGTGCGCGTCACAGGGGCACGCTACCGCTGGGTCTCGTTTCCACAGGGCAGGTGCCGCGCCCTTATCCCCAGGTGCGTCAGTGATCGAGGCTTTGCGCGATCCGACGCGCAGCCTGCCCCCATGACCGATGAACCCCGGCCCCTGCTCATCACCGCTGATCCACTGCTCCTCGATGACGTGGTGCGGCTCGCCGCTGCCGCCGGCGTCGAGATGACCGTCCGGGAGGATCCTCACGCGTCCGCGTGGACTCGTGCCCCCATCGTTCTCGTAGGTGACGACGTGCTCGTCACGGCGGCCGCACGCGCACTGCCGCGCCGTGACTCCGTCGTCGTGGTGCGCCGGGGGAGCGGGCTCGCTGACGATCACACTCCCGCCTCGACGTGGCAGGGTGCCGTCGCGCTAGGTGCCGAGCACGTCGTCGAGCTACCCGAGGCGGGCAGATGGGTGGTGAATCGGCTCGCTGAGGTGAGTGATGCTGAATCCCACGGCGGTCCGGTCATCTCCTGCGTCCCGGGTGCGGGCGGGGCGGGGGCCACCACCCTTGCCGCGCTCCTCGCGCGCGAGGCACGCGGACTGCTCGTCGATATTGATCCCTACGGCCCGGCGATTCCTGTCGACGGTGGGGTCCGATGGCCCGATCTCGCAGACACGCGCGGGCGCATTCCTCCGGCATCGCTGCGCACCGCGCTACCCGGCGCCCAGGGCACCCACGTGCTCACCGGCACCCCCGAAGCCCGCTTCACCGTGCCCTCCGATGCCCTCGCCGCCGTGCTTGAGGCGGGCGCGCGCGGATTCCCCTGCACGGTCGTTGACACCCCACGCTGCGACGGCGACGCGACCCGCACCGCTTGGGCTCGCAGTGATGCCGTCGTCATCGTGGTCGGCACGCACCCGGCCACTGCCGCACGCGTACCCGCGCTCATCGACGGGATTCAGGAGGTGTGCACGCGCGTGGCGGTTGTCGCCCGCACATCGCCGCGGGATTCTGGCCTGTGGTGCGCGGCCGAGGGTGCGCAGTGGCAGGTGCCCGTGCTGCCAGCCTTCCGTCACGACCGCACACTCGCCCAGGGAGACCATCCCTTCCTCACCCCGCGGTCAACCGCGCGTCGCTTCGCTCGGGCAATCCTCGACTCACTCGTGCCGGGAGCAGTGGCGTGAGTGCCGCGCTGGTCGACCGCGTGCGACGCAGGCTCGTCGATGACGGGCCCACGCGCGCACCTGATTCAGCGCGGGTCGCCGCCGCCCTGCGCGACGAAGGAGTGGTCCTCGGCGATGAGTCGCTGCTCGAGCTTGTCGGCTCGCTCAGGGATGAGCTCGGTGGGCTCGGTCCCCTCCAGTCACTCCTTATCGATCCTCGCGTGACCGATGTCCTTGTCAATGGACCGACCGATGTGTGGATCGACCGCGGCGAGGGGCTCGAGAGAGCGGCTGTGGGTTTCGGCGGGGCTGAGGCGATCCTGCGCCTCGCGCAGCGGCTCGCCACCCTGGCCGGTCGTCGGCTCGATGAGGCCTCGCCGTACGTCGATGCGCGGCTCGCCGAGGGCACGCGTGTGCACGCGGTCATCCCGCCGATCGCCTCGGATGGCCCACTCATCTCACTGCGCATCCCGCACCGAGGTGGATTCGACTTCGACGACCTCGTCCGCCTAGGCACCGTCGACGAGTGGGGTGCCCAGTGGCTCCGCGCGATCATCGCTGCACGGCTTGCCTTCCTCGTCAGCGGCGGCACGGGATCGGGCAAGACCACACTCCTTGCCACCATGCTCGAGGTGGTCGATCCGGCCCAGCGCATCCTGCTGGTCGAGGACTCGGCTGAGTTGAGGCCACGTCATCCCCATGTCGTCCGACTCGAGGCGCGGCCCGCCAATCTCGAAGGCGCCGGACTGGTCACCCTCCGCGATTTGGTGCGCCAGGCGCTGCGCATGCGCCCCGACCGCGTTGTGGTCGGTGAGGTGCGTGGCGCCGAGGTGGTGGATCTCCTCGCCGCCATGAATACCGGCCACGAGGGTGGCTGCGGGACCGTCCACGCCAACTCACCTGCCGATGTGCCTGCCCGGCTTGAGGCGTTGGGACTCATGGCGGGATTGCCGCGTGACGCGGTCCATGCGCTCATCGCCGCTGGCATCCACGTGGTCATCCACCTGCAGCGCTCACCGCGCGCGATCAGCGAGGTGCACCTCATCTCCCGGTCCCACGGGGTGGCGACCACGGTGCCGGCGCTCGTGCACCGAGGTGATCGTCTCGTGCCGGCTGAGGGGGCGTCTCAGCTTTCGGAGCTCCTTCGCGAAGCCGGAGCGGAGCCGCCCACATGGTCGTGATCATCGCTGCCGCATTCGCTAGCTCGGCAGCATGGCTTCTCGTCCGCCCCTCCCTGCGCCCCGCGTCGCCCGTGACACTGACCCGACAGTGGTTCGGCCGAGCGCGCCACCGCCTGCTCATCCGACGTCATCGCTCCCGACAGCGATCGGCGTTGCGCGAGGCACTGGCCGAGGTGGTGGCTGACGTGCGCGCCGGGCAGCCCCCGACGCGCGCACTCGAGCGCGCGCTCACCGACCGAGATGCTGGTCTGGCCACGCGCACGCTGGCGGCAGCGCGCTGGGGTGGCGATGTCGTGGAGGCCTTGCGTGAGGACTCCCGCGCTTCATCGCAGCCCATCCTCGCATCGGCTGCGGCATGCTGGAGCGTGGCGGCGAGCCAGGGCGCGGGGCTGGCCGATGCCCTCGACCGACTGGTGGCCCAGGACCGGCGTGCGGAAGAAGTCCGGCGCCAGCTCGATGCGCACCTCGCAGCACCTCGCGCGACCGCTCGGATGCTCGCCCTGCTCCCGGCTCTCGGGATCGTCCTCGGGCTTGCCGTCGGGGGCGACCCCATCGGCTGGCTTATGGGCACACCGCTGGGCTGGGCATGCCTCGGGCTCGGACTGCTGCTCATGGCCGCGGGCCTCGCATGGGCCTCGCGCATCGTCGCGCGCACGGAGCGATTGCTGTGATCCTCCTCGCGGTGGTGAGTGCCGCCTTGGCCGCGTGGCTATCTACGCGACCGGCCCCTCGGCGCAGGCGATCACGCGGGTCCATGTCACAGAAGGGCCTCATCCGGATCGCCTGCGCGTGCCTCGGTGTGATCGCCGCCCTCATCGTCGGAGGTGCTATCGGAGTGGGCGTCGGGCTTGCCCTCGCTCTTCTTGGCCCCCGCCTGCTCATGCGCATGGAATCCCGCACCCAGCGTCAGCGGCGCGAGACCCTCGAGCGGCAGGCACCCGCGGCGGCCGACCTGCTCGCGGCGTGCCTCTCCGCGGGTGCGACGGCCGTGGATTCCGCGCGCGCAGTGTCGCACGCACTCGGTGATCCCATCGCGACCTCGCTCGGTCGGCTCACGGGCGCCCTTGATCTCGGGGCCGATCCTGCGAGCGCCTGGGCGGGGCTGGCAAGCGAGCCTGCGCTGCGGCCGATTGCCCGCGCGGCTGCGCGATCAGCCGAGACGGGCGCACCCTTGTCCGCTCTACTCGCTTCCGTCGCGGACGATCAGCGCGACGAGGCGCGCGCGCGGGCCGAGGCCACGGCGCGCGCAGCCGGTGTGCGCTCGGTGGCACCACTCGCGGCGTGCTTCCTGCCCGCCTTCCTGCTCCTCGGCATCGTGCCGGTGGTGGCGAGCCTTGCCCTTCCCCTCCTGCAGTGACATGCCTTCACTGATGCAGAAGTGTGCTCACTGACGGGAGCGCAACCGCACGGCGATGGCCACCGCGGCAGCGGAGATGATGAAGACACCGGCGCCGACGGCGAGGGCCAGCACGGCGAGGATCCCCACCCTGTCCACGGGCTCGAGCGCATCCGCCACGGCGGTCGGCGATGGGGTCGGCGATGGGATAGACGACTCCTGCGGAGCCGCCGACTCGCTTGTCGCCACCGGCTCAGGCGACATCGAAGGGTTGCTCGCCGGATCCCCGACCGGCACGAGGAGGAGCCGATCGTCGCCCTCGCTCGCGATGATGAGGGAGGTGCCGTCGGGCGTCCACGTCATGGCCTCACCCTGGACCTGCTCGGGCAGCGGCATGCGCGACTCGAGGGTGCCGGGGGGACTCCCCGAGTAGATGCGCGCCTCGGAGTAGTCGCGGACGGCATAGCCGCCGCCCGGGCGCATCGCCGCGTCGGTCACGAGGGCTTCCTCGGTGCCGACGGCGCGAGCCCGCGCCTCCTTGCCGCGAGGCAGCGGTCGTGGCAACTTCCAGACGGTGCCACCGAGCAGTCCCTTGCCGATGAGCCACAGTTGGTCGCCATCCGCAAGCAGGGCCTCGGAGTCCTGACGCTCCCCGAGGCGCACCCGGTAGGTGGTGGCATCCACCGCTGTGCTGCGCAGGTCCGCCGGCTCGGGGATCGCGTGGATCTCGATGAAGCGGCGCTGCGAGGTGTTGTCGCCGACGTCACCCCACCACAGCACCGGCGCCTCGGTCGGACCCGTGCCCATCGCGATCGCTTCGGGATCCTGTGCCTTGACACCGCGGACGCGCAAGACCGCCCGGATCGCGCAGCTGTCGATGTCGAGGGCGTAGAGGCGCGCGCCGCCGCCGGAGTCGTTGTGGGCCCAGACGATCCCGTCGTGCTGGGCGGAGTAGGCCAGGCCGCTGATCTCGGCCAGTCGGTCTCCGTCGAATCGGCAGAGTTCGGTGACCTCGGCTCGCGCGGCGGCAGCGGGCGCGATCACTGCGACGGCACTGACGGCGAGTGCGACGCATATCTCCCCTGCCACCCGCATCACCACATCAGCCTACGTGCGCAGTCATCCCCAGCGACGCACCGCATCATCTCTCCACAGTCATGCCCGCGGACCTGGTGACGTGACGGAGCGCGGCGCACGGTGGCGGCGCGGACCACCGGTTCGCACGCACCGGCCGTCTCGCCGGTATGTCTGGAGGCAGACCATGACCACATCTGCACTGAATCGCCTGGCGCACACCCGGGTCGTTGCCCGCATCCGCCGGGAGGACGCAGGGATGACCACCGTCGAGTACGCCGTGGGCACCGTGGCGGCGGCCGGCTTCGGCGGCTTGCTCATCAAGCTGCTCATGTCTGAAGAGGCACGCAATCTCATCTGGGGCCTCATTACCAACGCCCTCTCGGCACTCTTCGGATAGTCGCCGTGCACCTGGATGCCCATCACGCCCCGGGACGGCGCGGTGATCGCGGCAGTGTCGTCGTGGAGGCAGCGCTGGTGATCCCGGTGCTCCTGGCGGTCACGGTGCTGCTCGTCTGGGTGACGTCGCTGGGGGCGACCTATGTCCGCCTTCTCGACGTCGCCCAGACGACGGCGCGCCAGGCCGCTCGCGGCGTCGTCGACACGACCCCTGTCCCCGGAGTCGACGTAGACCTGGCCGAGGTCGGCGGCCTCATCCGCGTGGAAGCGAGCCAGCAGGTGTCCCCTCCTCTCGCTGGCTTCACCGGTTGGTCAGTGACGGTGCGTGCCGAGGCGCATGCCGCGCCGGAGTGGTCCATGGACACCGCCGAGTCAGTCGCGGGTGCTGAGCGATCCACGGGGGATCCGCGATGGTGAACTCTCGCTGGCGGGAGGACCGGGGAGTCGCCACGGTGCTCGGCATCGCGCTCGCCTTCGTCGTCATGGCGTCGGGCCTGGTGATCCTGGGGATCGTCTCGCTCACGGTCGGGCATCAGCGGGCCGCGGTCGCCGCCGACCTGGCAGCCCTCGCCGCCGCCGCCCATGGCTGCGACATGGCCGAGCAGGTCGCGCGAGCCCAGGGGGCCATCTCCGTGGCGTGCTCGCTCCAGGGGAGTGACGCCGTCGTTACCGTGGCGCTTCCTGCCCCGGAGATGCTGGGACGCCTCGCACAGTGGGCCGGGCGCGAAGCCCCCGTGATCCCGAGTGCGTCGCGCGCCGGTGTTGCTCAGTGAGGCGCGGTCCTACGCGCCCGAAGCAGGTGCGCCCGCGAGCAATGCATCGAGGAGGAGGACCGCCCCGCGCTTGTCCAGGGGTTCGTTGCCGTTGCCGCACTTAGGCGACTGCACGCACGACGGGCACCCGGCTTCGCACTCGCAGGTCGCGATGTGGTCGCGCGTCGCGCGCCACCAATGCTGGGCTGCTTCGAAGCCGCGGTCCGCGAAGCCCGCGCCACCGGGGTGACCGTCGTAGACCACGACCGTGCAGCGCCCGGTGTCCGGATGGAGCTCGGTGGACACCCCGCCAATGTCCCACCGATCACACATCGCGATGAGCGGCATGAGTCCGATCGCCGCGTGCTCGGCCGCGTGCGCCGCGCCCCCGAGGTCAATGCCTTCAGCGGTGAGTGCAGCCACCTGCGTCTCGCTCACGGTCCACCATGTGCCGCGCGTGCGCAGGGTGCGCTCGGGCATGTCGAGCGGCTCGCGCCCGAGGATCTCTCCCGTCCCTGCGCGGCGTCGTACGTAGCCGACCACCTGCGACGTGACCTCCACCTCTCCGATCGCCATCTCAGCCCCACCCCAGGACTGGCGCCGGTCCACCCCGAGGATCCGGTAGTCAGCGACCTCCTCAGCGGTCGTTGTGAACTCGACCTCCTCCACGCGCACGAGAGCGACCGACTCGTCGAGATCGAGTGCCGTGACCAGGTGCGCGACCCCCTGATGGAGGTAGACCGCGCCCGGGTGCACCGTCGCGGGGGCGCGCGCCGCCTCGACGGTCCCGAGCAGCCGACCCGTGCCCTCCTCGACGAGGCGCACGGGAGGTGCGGCGTCGCCGCGCAGGTCGATGCGCTCGGCCGCGGATCCGCGCCGCGTCCAGTAGTACCCGGTCCGGCGGTGACGCAGCGTGCCCTGCGCAGCGAGTTCGACCAGGCGTGCGGGTGCCGTGGGACCACACCAGGTGATCGCATCGTCGTCGGTGAGCGGGTGCTCGGCGGCGGCGGCCGCCAGATGCGGGGCGAGCACATAGGGATTCGCGGGATCCAAGACCACCGACTCGACGGGCTGATCGAAGACGACACCGGGGTGCTCGAGCACGTAGCGGTCGAGCGGATCCTCGCGTGCGATGAGCACGGCCAGTGCCTCGTCGTCGCCGCGACCGGCACGACCCCACTGCTGCCACAGTGACGCGCGCGTCCCCGGCCAGCCGGCGACGACGACCGCGTCGAGTCCGCTGATGTCGATGCCCAACTCGAGTGCATTGGTCGTCGCGACAGCACGCAGACGGCCATCGCGCAGATCCGCCTCGAGTGCGCGCCGCTCCTCAGCCAGGTATCCCCCGCGGTACGCCGCGACTGATTCGGCGAGCTCGGGATCGAC
>SXGR01002591.1_pt1 | contig 13820 bp, 12 predicted proteins | sample 3174711 | NCBI WGS metagenome assembly SXGR01 (sample SAMN11356860, study PRJNA531348) | freshwater metagenome | isolation source: freshwater sample F1-60 | place: China: Fuxian Lake, Yuxi | collected 2017-12-25
GGTTCGAGCCCCGTCCGGTCCGCCACTAATTCATAGAAAGCTGCCCTTGAGGCGGCTTTTTTGCATTCTAGCATTATGATTTCCCCTTGTATTTTGAATTCTTGCCGCTATATTCCCTCTATGTTTCATTGAATGTTTATTTTTTATTCACTGATTTGTCATCTTTCGCAGTTAACTTATTCCCAAGGAACAGATTCGGGAAAGGATTCCGGCCTTTAACTCACCATAAATACTAAGGAATACACCATGCAAGATTACATTGAAGACCTTTTGGACGATGTAGAAGAGTTTGACGATGATATTGCCGATGATTATTCAGATATCTGAGTAATCATCCCGAATCTTCAAGTTTTGAATAGATTTTTATCCCTCCGCACCAGATTTTCCCTACCTTCTAAATAAACCTTTCGCTGGCTTTGCCAGTGTTTGATGTTTATTTGAGTTCAAAATGCCAATCCAGTCACGCTTGCCCCTTTGATTGATACCTACTGTATCGTCGAGTGGGCCGCAAATATACGTTAAATAGTGTTTTTTGCGGCAGCGGTCAATTAGTTACAAAATAAGCTGGCTTATACTTAAGCAATAAATGATCAGTTATTGCGGCTGTATAAGTCGATTTTGGGATGGCGCTTATGACTTTAGAAAGCACAGACTCCGTTGAAGCGGTAGTCTTGTTCGCGGAAGATACTATTACGCGTGAATTGCTATACCCTGAGTTCGAGGCGATTCTGGATGGTTTTGTGCCTGTGCCAGACTTCAAAGGTTCTAGCGCTAAAGCTGTTTATCTTGTTATTAACTCCAGCCTTCATATAACCGCTGCCGTTTTTTTCTTACTCGATTTTGATGAGAAGGGCATGGTTGATCGCCGTTGGAATATCCCCTTGCAGCAGCTTGCTGAGGTTTCAGGTAAAGGGCCAGATATGGGCGGCGGCGCTATTCGTTTAGCCTGTTATAGTCAGTGCGCTATAGGCTGGCATCAGAAAAAATTGTGGGATCCGCAAATGGATCCTACTAAATCAAGTTTTGCTCAGCTGAAAAAATCGGTACAAAATAATCGCATGGGGCTCATCTTTAAAAAACCTGCTCAGGAGCGTTTGACGGCGGTGCCTGTTGCTGTGCCGCAAGAACAAAACAATGTGGCGTTGCAACAAAAATTACATGAGCACTATACGCAGGAATTGCGAAATCAAACCGCGAACTTAATAAAAGAACAGCGTTTGCGAATTGCAACGCTTCACTCTAAGCAGCAAGAAGCAATGCAAGCCTTGCAGCATGAGCATCAACAGCGATTGCAGGCGTATCAAGAAAAGCTCAAGCAGTTAATGGATCAAAACAAGGATTTGGACGCTCGCAATCAATCGCTGAAAGAAAGCTTTGATGTTCAAGCGAGCAAAGTTGAAGGCATGCGCGAATATTTTTCTCATAAGTTAAAAGCGGCGCAGCTTGACGAAAATAGTCAAATTCAAACTATGCAAGACAATTTTGAGGTGGAGTTGGCTTTGAAATTACAAACCGCAACAGCGGAGTTGCGTGAAATGCTGGATATGCGAGAGGTGGAATTGTTTTATCGCCACCAAAACGAAACGGCTCTTAAAGAAGAAATTGTCAAAATTAAGCAAGAATACCAAGAATTGTTAAGCAACAGTGGTGAGCAAGTCTTGGCGCGTTTGGATAAGGCAGGCATCAACTTTGTGGTTTACCACCCAGGCGCAGGGCAATTCACCATTCCGCTTGCAGATTTGAGCCGCTATATTGATAGCCCAACAGCCTATATTGCGAAAAACTCCGGTGTAGGTGAAAAACTCTACTCTAATTGGTTTGAGCACTATCAAAACCCGAGCTGTAAAGGCGTAGATACCAATGGGCATCAATGTGGTAAGCCATTGGTGCGTATTGGTTCCCCCATAGAATTTCACGAAGGCGAAAGTGATCGCTGTGAGCATCATCAATTGATTTCTTATAAACTTGTTTCCGAAAAACGATAGCCGTTGTTATTTTGGGTGAACAGGCTGGTGAGCTTTGATTGATCTACTTTCTGAAGATGAGTTTTTGAGTCGAGCGCAACAAGTTCCTTTGCAGCCGTTGCATTGGAGTCTGGCAAAGCAAAAAGGTATTGAAGTCTTAGTCCGGCGCGATGATCTGATTGATACGCATTTAAGCGGCAACAAGTTTTATAAATTGTTTTATAACCTGCGAGCCGCTCAAGTATTAGGTCATTCGCAATTGCTAAGTTTTGGAGGTGCTTACTCAAACCATATATATGCCTTAGCGGCAGCCGCAAACGCTTACGGGTTTAAATCGATTGGCGTTATTCGCGGTGAGCGACCCAAGCAATTAAGCGCAACACTCTTGGATGCGGAAGCTTGGGGAATGCAGTTGCACTTTGTATCGCGAGCAGATTATCGCGATAAGTGTTCAAGGGAGCTAATGGCGAAACTGAAATCTCTTTATGGTGATTTTTTTGAGATCCCTGAGGGCGGCGCAAATGCCTCCGGGGCTATGGGTACTAGGGCTCTTGGTGCTGCGATACACCAGCAAGTGAAATCCGACTATACTGCGATTTGCGTGGCAGCTGGAACCGCTAATACGCTGGCAGGTTTAGCTGCTGGTTTGGTGCAGGATTCCAGCCCACAAGTTGCGGGAAGTGTACTCGGTTTTTCGGTTTTAAAAGGTGAGGGCAATTTGGGGGCGGATCTTATTGGTCACCAAAAAAGCATAGCCAGTGAAACGAGTAACTGGCGTTTAATTAGTGGGTATCATGGCGGTGGCTACGGTAAAAAATTACCTAATGATTTACGTCAATTTATGTTTGAGTTTGAGCGTGAAACAAAACTTATACTAGACCCTGTTTATACACTAAAAATGTGTTGGGGCGTTGCGCAATTATTAGCGCAGAATTACTGGCCACGTGGCAGCCGATTAATTTTGGTTCATACCGGTGGTTTGCAAGGCCGGCGTGGATTTCATCTTGATTAACGGGTTACGTTTACACTGAATAATTGTCCATTAAATGAATAGCCTTTATTGCTGTAAAGCGAAGGAATATTTTATGCAACCGCAAAAAAATATCGTGCCAGTGCAAGTTGAATTTGATTTGTCATTAACACGCACTTTGGTTCCGCTTAAAGATATGAGCGAGAGCCACCTGTTGGAGTTGCTGAGTCACTCTGAAGCAGAAGTTATTTGTGCGGGGCAAACGATTTTTTCGCGCGGTGCTTATGACGCACATCATGTGTATTTGCTTTACGGCAATGTAAGTTTGGTTGACGAAAATAATGTCACTGCGATCGTTAAAGGTAGATCGAGCTTGCTGCCAATAGGTCATCACCAACCGCGTTTAGTGACTGCGGTTGCCGAGTCTGACTGCAGTATTTTACGTTTGGATAATGAGCGTCTGGATAAGCTTTTAGCCTGGAGCCAGGTTGCTGATTATTTACAGCTTAATATTTCTCGTCAGCGCGATTTAGATGAAGATATAGATTGGATGATGACGGTATTGAAATCCAATTTATTCTTTAAAGTTCCCCCGATTAATGTAGAGGACATTTTTTCACGTTTAATTCCGCAAGTTGTGTACGCTGGTGATGTGGTTATTCGTCAGGGAGAGTTGGGCGATCAATGTTACTTCATTAAAGAGGGTGAGGCCGAAGTTTGGCGTCACAGTGAGGTCGGGCGTGAACATCTAGCCACCATTGGGGTAGGCCGCTGTTTTGGTGAAGATGCTTTAGTCAATGAAGCTGCACGTAATGCATCCGTCATTATGTTGACTGACGGTGTGCTAATGCGTTTGGATAAACAAGATTTTTACCGATTACTAAAAGAGCCTCAGGTTCCTTCAATAGCGTTAGAGTCTTATTCAGATAAAATTGCTGCAGGCGCAGTTGCAGTCGATGTGCGCAGCGAAGAAGAGTACGCTGAATTGCATTTGCATTCTGCGGTGAATGTACCACTCAATTTATTGGGCATTAAGTCCCGTATGCTAGATAAAAATCGCCCCTACATTTTTTATTGTAATACGGGGCGTCGTAGTCGAGCAGCGGCGCACTTATTAACACAGCAGGGTTATCAAGCTTTTGCGCTGGAGGATTGCGCGAATCTTTTTACGCAAGCGCGTTGGCGAGCATTACTTGATGATCATTTTAATTATGTGTTGCGTGATGGCTTAGCCTGTAAAGGGCAATAATCTTTCTTGATTCATCATCAACAAAAAGGTCGCAATGCGGCCTTTTTTAGTTATTCAACTCGGTCGCCGTAGCGCATTTCGTGCGATTGCCTTCTTTCAAAGCATACACAACACTAATAATTATCACTAAAGAAAAATAGGGCTGTGCCGTTAACTTTATAGGCGGGTAAATATACCGATAATTCCTAAGGTTCTTTGATGAGAGGCGTTCCTATGAATGCATACCAAGCAGCGCAGCACTATTCATCTGTTAAAACTCAAACCAATGTTCTAGACGCATCGCCTCATCGCCTGATTCAAATGCTGTTTGAAGGTGCATTGGAGCGTATTGCACAGGCCAAAGGCGCTATGCGGCAAAACCAAATCGCCCGTAAGGGTGAGCTTATTGGCAAGGCAATTAATATTGTAGGTGGCTTGCAAGGTAGTTTGAACGACAAAGAGGGCGGCGAGTTGGCTGCGAATCTTGAAGGCTTGTACGACTATATAGTTCGCCGCTTGTTAAAAGCCAATTTAGACAATGACCCAGAAATTCTTGATGAGTGCGGCCGCCTTTTAGGTGAATTGAAATCAGGTTGGGATGCCATCGCTAACGAGGTGCGTTGAAATGGGGCTTCGATTGGTTGAGCCAGCAAAATATTCTGGTCAAGCAGGGGTTCGGCAGGTTCGTCGCCTGCAGTGCGAGCTTAACAAAGCGTTAGATGCTGAAGATTGGGATAAAGTTCGCCGGTTAGATCAGACATGTGCATTGCTGATTGATAGGGTAATTATTGCTAATCAGAGTGACACCCAGGCGATAGCCGAGGCTTTAAACGAGTTAAAAGGGGTATACGCAAGTCTCATTGTGCAATGTAAGCGCGAAGTTGCTTCAATGGCGCATTGATTTAATGCTAGGCTTAGCGGTATAACTAACAGCTGAGCCAGTAAAGGAGCGCCAACATTGTCTAATTACAATTCGCAAGAAGCCCTAAAGCAATATCGTGAACTCGGGCTGGAAACTCAAATTAATAGTGCTAGCCCCCACCGCCTTATTCAGCTTCTTATGGATGGTGCTTTGGATCGCATGAATGGCGCCAAGGCTGCGATGGTGCGTGGTGATGCAGCAACCAAAGGTGTGCTTATCGGTAAGGCGATGGGTATTATTTCTGGGTTGCGCAGCTCCTTGGATATGAGCGTTCAGGGAACTGATTTGCCGGAGCGACTTGATGATCTTTACGAGTACATGGGGCGCCGTTTGTTGGAGGCATCAGCTTCCAATAGCATTGACATGCTGGTAGAGGTTATTGACCTGCTTAAAACCATTAAATCTGGCTGGGATGCAATAGAACCAAAGGCATAATTTAATTCATTTACTGAGCGCTAGGCACCAGAGTAAGTAGGTGTTTAGTGCTTTGTTTGCTCAAGTCAGTTAAAAAATCATTGCTTTAACTTAGCCTTAAAAAATACCTTGTTTATTTCTGTCATAAATTTGACTCGCCTAACTTCCTCGTCTAAACCTAAGCATTAATAGTCATAGATCCGGCAAAGCTTGGGATCAATATCGCAAATTTTATTCTCTTGCGCTTCCACAAAGGTTGACAGGCATGTGGTGTAACAACAAGGTTTTAGTTATAGATGACAATGAATCGCGCCAACATGATTTAAAAGTCTTATTAGAGTTTTTAAGCGAGGCAACGCTTACAGCCAATTCAAAAAATTGGCAAGATGTAGTGCAAAGTGAGAATAAAGGTGAAGATTATATTGGAGTCTTTATTGGCGATTTTGGTCAATCACAGCTCGGTTTTGAACAGCTGCTAAAAAATATCCGTGACTGGAATGATGAGCTTGCTATCGTTCTGATTGCGGAGAATCCGCCTAGTGAGGATGGTTTAGAAGATTTACTACGGCATATGATAATTGCAACTCTGCCTATTCCTCCAACCTATAATAAGCTCATTGATACCTTACATCGCGCGCAGCTTTATCGCGAAGCTCAATCGAGCAGTAAGCGTCAACCACAGCGTCGCCCTGTTCATTTATTTCGTAGTCTTGTTGGCACTAGTCGCGAAATTCAAGGCGTGCGTGAAATGATGGCGCAAGTTGCCGAAAAAGATGTATCGGTGTTAATTACTGGCGAATCCGGTACAGGTAAAGAAGTGGTTGCGCGTAACTTGCACTACAACTCACCACGCCGCGATAAACCTTTCGTCCCCGTAAATTGTGGCGCTATTCCTGCCGAACTATTAGAAAGTGAATTATTTGGTCATGAGAAAGGTGCGTTTACTGGAGCGATAAATTCCCGTGCAGGGCGTTTTGAATTGGCAGAAGGTGGTACTTTATTTTTAGATGAAATTGGTGATATGCCACTCACTATGCAAGTGAAGATTTTACGGGTGTTACAAGAACGTTGTTATGAGCGTGTTGGCAGTAATAAAACCCAAAATGTCGATGTAAGAATTATTGCAGCTACCCACCGCAATTTAGAATCCATGATTACCGAAAATACCTTCCGGGAAGATTTATATTATCGATTGAATGTTTTTCCTATCGAATTGCCATCACTTAAAGAACGTTCTGAAGATATCCCTCTGCTTATTAATGAATTGGTCACGCGTATGGAGAATGAACAGCGCGGTTCGATTCGTTTTAACTCTGCCGCAATTTTTTCGCTCTGCCAGCACGAGTGGAGTGGTAATGTGCGTGAGCTTGCGAATTTGGTTGAACGTATGGCGATTATTCACCCTTATGGTGTAATTGGTGTTCAAGACCTGCCTGCAAAATACCGCCATGTTGATGTAAGTGAAGAAAATTTTGCTCCTGCAGCATCTGCGGTATCACATGCGAGCACAGGTTATGTCAACATGAATGATAACCCGCTCTTGCCCGATCAAGGTATTGATCTACGTGAATACATTACTAATTTAGAGATGAGTTTAATTCAGCAGGCGTTAAACGATTGTGGTGGTGTTGTGGCGCGTGCGGCGGATAAATTGTGTATCCGTAGAACAACACTGGTAGAAAAAATGCGCAAATATGATTTGCAGCGATGATAAAAATTTTTTCAAACGCAGAAAAAATTACTCGGGTTTATTGCGTTTCATACGGATTGAATTTAAGCATGATGACAAAGCGCAATAATCTTAAACCTTTTGTACCACGGGCAATAACAAATTGAAGTAGGTGCCCGATAGGCTACTTTGCCAGTGCACTGTTCCGCCAATTGCTTCGGCGCGACGGAACTGGTTACGCAAACCTTTACCGCCGCTGGCGAGCGCTTTTTCGAGATCGAATCCCTTGCCGTTATTGCTGATTGTCACCAGCACATTGTCGCTTTCGACGGCTGTAGATACGTGGATTTCGGTTGCAGAAGCATGTTTGACAGCATTGGTAAAGGCCTCCTGCAAAATGCGCAAAATATGCAGTGAGTTACCGGGTGTTAGCCAGTTGAGTTCAGGCACGTATCCGATTTCCCAATGTAACTTGATGCCAGCACTTTCCAGCCGTGGAGCAAGTCGGAAACGCAAGGTTGCCAGCAATAATAGTAAGTCGGCATCCACCACTTCCATCGAGTCAATAGCCAGTTTTAGGTCATCAATACAGTCGCGTAATATGTTGGTGACTGCATTCTCGTCGAGTTGGCCACCTTCCACTGCACGCAGGGCTGTTACGAGCGACGAGCCCAAACCATCGTGCATATCTTGTGTCATGCGTTGACGTTCCCTGCTGAGCAATGCGCGTTGCTCTACTTCGCGCAGCCGCAGATGAGTAGCGGAAAGCTCGGCTTCACGAGCCAGTAGGCGATGTTCTAGGCTTGCGTTGACTTCACGTACGTCGTCTATCGCCTTGCGACGGATGCAGTTAAATCGGTCTGCGAGTGCGAAAGCTAGCAGCAGCATTTCGACGGCAGAGCCAATCTGAACGGCATATTCGGTAAAAAAGCTATTCTCCATTCGGCCTGAAAACTGCACCAATGTAGCCACCGAACTCAGGCCCAAGATGACGAATGCAAGCACAAAATAATAGGCGCTACGCTGGCGCTTAATTGCACAATAAATGCTCACTGCCGACATTAGGGCGACCCCCATGAAAGTGACTGGGATACCAATTTTGAAAAAAAACGGCGCGGAAATGGCGAACGTGAGTGGAAATAACAAGGCAATTACAACGTACCATTTGATTAAAATATCAACCTTAGGCAGAACTTGTGCGGTATTGAGCATGCGGCGCATGAATTGAGTATAAAAAGCAGCCGTAAAGAAACCTAAGGTAGGTAGTGCGACGGTGGACCAGAGCGTCGCATCAGGCCAAAGAAATTCTTCCGCCAGCCCATGCTGTTCTGCAGCCAGCAAAGCAATACAGGTTGCGCCGCCGATATAGAGTAAATAGACATTCTCACGCAAGGTCACGCAAAGAAATAGGTTGAACAGCACCATCGCCAGCACTATGCCGAAATAACTGCCCTGGGTTAAATAATTGTTTCGCTCATAGACGCGGAAACTTTCAGATGTCCATAGCTTGGCCGGCACTCGGACATTGGATGACTGGATGCGCAAAAATACCACTTGATCACTGTGCGCAGCCAGGGTGACCGGAAAGACAAAATTGCGATTTTTGTAGGGGCGCGACGAGAATGGTTTGCTGCTGCCTGTCGCGATAGGTGGGTTGCTCGTACCCGGTTGGTAGAAATCGAGATTGTTTAACCATGGCGAACCGATTTCTACTAATCGCAGCACTTTTGTGTCGCTGGTGTTGACTAAATGCAAACGAAACCAGTAGGCGGAGTCGGTATGGCCATAGTTGACATCACCGCTATCGGGCAAGTTAGTTTTAAAGCGGCGCGCAGTGGCTTCTGTCTGTACGTCGGCAAAGCTTAATTGCTGGCTGGGATCTTCAAGGATGCTGAAATATTGGGACAAGTTAATAGGCATCTGGCTCATCTCACTGATTTCCAGACGCTTGTCGGCCGCCATGCTGCAGCTTGCGTGCAACAAAACCCAATACACAAAAAAATGTGTCAGTAATGTTATTTTTTTCATCTGGTTTATCTTCTATTTCCCCAGCAAGCCTTGTACGCGGGCTTCATAGATAGCTTCGGCTTTTGATTTCACTTCTAATTTTGAATAGATGCGTCGCACGAATGTCATCACGGTGTTACGCGAGATTGCCATCAAATTGGCAATTTCTTCGTAGGTGAAACCCTTGGTAATTAAATCGAGTACCTGCCTTTCACGCACCGACAGGCTTGTAATTGTTGTTTGTTCGGCGGCAAGGTCTATTTGTGCTTGCGATTGAATTGGCTGGTTTGCTGAAGCCGCCGCAGAGTTGTCCGGCCGAAAACGCATCAATATGTGACGCGCAATCAAAGGGCTAATCGGGCTGCCACCGCCATGCAGGCAACGGATTTCGTCTGTCAGAGCCTTCGGCGAACTATCTTTTAACAGATACCCGCTAGCCCCTGCTTCAATCGATCCGATTACGTGCATCTCGTCGCCAAAAGTGGTGCTGACCATGATGGAGCAGCTTGGCCACGCGATTTGCGCAGCGCGAATTACGTCGATGCCGGAGCCATCCGGCAAGCCCAAATCAACCACCAAGATATCGGCCGGCGCGCCCTCTAGTGCTTGTAATGCCTGTGCTCTGTTGCTGGCCACGGTCACCAGATGCATATCGGGCGCGAGGCTAATGGCTGCTCGGAATGCTTTCTGGAAAGCAATATCGTCCTCTACCAAAACAACGTGGATGAACGGCAAATCGACAACTTGGATAAGAGGCAAATCGAGCAGTTCTGACATGGATTATTCCTAAAGTCATTGGGGAGGGCGTTCACAATATGCCGCAGTGTGAGGTGATCTTGCTGACTCATTATACCAATCTAATTTCTATTCCTTGTCGCTATTTATGGGGACAGACGGGCAACTGTAACACAGGCAAAGTAGCGGTGAGTTAGATACCGGCGGATGTGTGGGGTGGGGCGCTGTTTTTGTGTCGCTATTTCTAGCGACATACAGCAAGCGCAAGCGGGGGCATAGTGTCACCAGCTATCCATTGTTTGTAAATCTCGTATGCCATCTTACACACCGGAGTATTCAACATGAAGTTACCTATTTTTGCTTTTACACCATCTCGTTTTACGCCTTCTCGCAACCTGTTTCTGGCCTGCTGCATTACTTTGGCTTGCGCCGATCTGGCACAAGCGGCGCCCGCTAAAGAATCGGTTGAGTTAGAACAAGCGCTAACGAAGTTACTGCAGGAGCGACCAGAGCTGGTGCGCGAGGCGCTGAATACTTTGGAACAGCGTGAAAGTACAAACCGCGCCCTGCGTGAGAAACAATTGATCGTCCAATTGAGCAATGCCATCAATGCGGAAACAGGCTCCACCGTACTGGGTAACCCGAATGGGGATGTCACCTTGGTCGAGTTCATCGATTATCACTGCGGTTATTGCAAGCAGCTTTCGGCCAATGTTGAGGCATTGATTGCGAAAGATCCCCAGTTGCGCGTGCTGGTTAAACATTTGCCGATACTGGGTGAGGAATCCGCTCAGGCCGCACAACTTATGCTCGGCGTTTCACCCGGCGCCAAAGCACAGCAAGTGCATAAGGCGTTAATGGGTGCTAGCAAGCTCGACAGTGCAACTCTGCACGCCATTGAAACTCAATTCCAGCTTTCACGCAGCCCGCAGGCGGTAACCAACAAAGGGTTGGCCGAGGTACAGGTGTTGGCTGACCAGCTCGGTATTCAAGGGACTCCCGCTATTGTGTTGGGTGAGGCTTTGTTTCGTGGGGCGCCAGACCTCAGCAGCCTAGAAGCGCTCATTCAAGCCCAACGACAACAGCTTAAGACCAAATCCAAACCGCTCGCCAGCTTTTGATGGCAGCGGCTTGCGATAGCCTTGCCCTTTAACCTGTATCACCTCGTTTTTTAACCGAACTAAATGGAGTATTTACTATGAAATTTCTGCATCACCTATTATGTCGCCCGATTCTGGGGCTTATCCTGCTGCTTGGCATGAGTTCAGCCAATGCCGTCTCTGTTAACGATACTAAGATCCAAAGCCTAGATGTGAAGGCTAATGGCGACAATATGTGCCTGACAAGCATAACGCCTAAAAGGAATAATAATCCTAACGGACCCACGTATGATATTGAAAAAGTTATATTTGGGTTGATGCCTTGCGACCCTATGAACCGCAGCGGCGTCAATCAGGTGTTCTCTATAGATGAGGCCGGATTTATTACCGGAGGTGTTGGGGGATATCGCTATTGTCTGGCGTTATCTTCCAAAGATGACAGCTCAGCCAAAGCAGGCGACAAGATTATTCCTCGTAAATGTAAACCCCTCGATAAGTGGAAATACGAAAACTCGTCGCTTACGACACCATCAGGGAATTGGTGTATGAGCTGGAAAGCGGGTGGCCTGACAATCGACAAATGCGGCTCCATTCCCGACCGCAAATGGAAGATCATTGGCGGCGGACTAAAAGCGCCAGCAGTTCCAGCTGGAATACCCATTGCAAAGGTGCCCAATACCACTCTGAGCAATGCTCAAATCTCCACACTTGTACACTGGATCAATTCTGAAACTCGTATAGCCAAAACAGCATTTTGCTGGAGAAAACCTGACTATTACCGTCCCGCTGGTATAGTGCCAAGCAACTGCAGTGGCGACAAGATCAATGGCTTATGCTATGACAAATGTCCGGCGGGAATGGATCGGATGTCGGCTCTTGACCCAACCTGCGCAAAGAAGTGCGATGAAGGTTTTGAAAGAACTGGGGTTCGTACCTGCTTTCGTCCTTTTGCAACTCGTGCAGCGCATTTTGAAGGTTGTAAAAAAGATTACAAAGCCCTTGGATTAACTTGCACCCATAAAACGCAATGGTGGAAAACCTACTCCCGTAAGGCTTCCTGTGACAACGGTTTTGTTTTCAATGGAACCTCCTGCACCCGCGAAGCAGCTACCCGGTCTTTGGATACCAAGGAAGCGAGCTACCGCATACAGACCTGTAATAATGGCCAGTATAAAGAAGCCGGCTTGTGTTATGACCATGCCAAAACAGGTTATACCTGCACCGCGATGAATTGCACCACGCAGTGCGCCTCTGGCACCGTTTCTTGCGGTCCTAGCGCTTGTGCACGAAATCTAGGAACCTGTACTGCAGCCGAAGTCGATATGGTGGTCAGCCCGGCTTTGATGTTGTCAAGCCTTGCCACCGGCGGAGCGGTGGGCGCAGGGGCCAAGTTAGCGACGGCAGTCAAGAAGGCAGAATTAGCGGTTGAAGCGAGTAAAGATATAGCTGAGATAGCCTTGATTCTGAAAGACGCCATCAACGACTTTATGGCTGCAGCCGAAAAAGACTTAGCTTCCATTTCTACTGATGATATTGCATATCAGATGGATCAGACCTACGGAAAGGACAGTCCCAACTATAAGACGGTGGCTCGCGAGTATGCATTGCTGCAGATCATGATGACCTTGTCTGACTTACAGATTGAACTGGCCAAGGTGGCCATCACAACGGCGGATTTTACTGGTGTTTTGGATACGATCAACGCTTTTGCCAAGCCACCATGCAAGGAGCGTACAGCGATTCCAAACTTCAATAAGTAGTTGATCTAATGCTGGACTGAGAAACACAAAAAATCCCTATGATCTGGTGATCATAGGGATTTTTCGATTAATGCTTTATGGCTAAAGCCAATTTTCTCAACTGACTAATTACTTAGCGATATTTATGTGTTTTTAAATGCTGGAGACTATTCAGTTTGCAGCGTTTAACCCATTTTAATCACGGGTTTTTTCGGCTTGCTTCTACGTGTTGCGCCCTGTGGTTTTCCACCAGAAGGTTTTGCACTGCTATTATTTCCGCCACCATTGCCTGACGTTTTCGGCTTTGGTTTTGCCCCTAACGCAGGTCTGCGAGCGCCACCGTTGTTATTGCCGCCACCGTTATTTCTACCAATGGTCATGCTGCGGCCCAGTACAATGGGTTCGGCTTTAATGGTTGGGTCTGGCTCGAATCCCGCAAGAACTTCTTTCGGAATATCGCGTTTAATTAATTTTTCGATATCGCGTAAAAATTTATCTTCGTCCACGCACACCAAAGAAATTGCAATACCTTCGCTTTCTGCACGGCCGGTACGACCAATGCGGTGTACATAATCTTCTGGAACATTGGGCAATTCGTAATTTACTACGTGTGGTAATTGGTCAATATCAATACCGCGCGCGGCTATGTCGGTAGCAACTAATGCGCGAATGGCACCGCGTTTAAAATCTTCTAAGGCTTTAGTGCGTGCACCTTGGCTTTTGTTGCCGTGAATGGCTGCTGCACTAATACCATCCGTCGCTAGCTGTTCGGTTAATTTATTCGCGCCGTGTTTGGTGCGGGTGAAAATTAACACCTGTTGCCAATCACCTTCTTTAATCAAGTGCGATAGCAATTCACGTTTGCGATTGCGGTCAACGGGGTGAACCGTTTGTTCAATGCGCTCACTCGCCGTATTGCGACGGGCAACTTCGATCAATGCAGGCTTATTTAGTAACTTATCTGCAAGGTCTTTAATGTCGTTAGAAAAAGTGGCCGAGAATAATAAGTTTTGGCGTTGCTTTGGCAGTAAGGCCAGAACACGTTTAATGTCGTGAATAAAACCCATATCCA
>SXGR01022430.1_pt1 | contig 13819 bp, 14 predicted proteins | sample 3174711 | NCBI WGS metagenome assembly SXGR01 (sample SAMN11356860, study PRJNA531348) | freshwater metagenome | isolation source: freshwater sample F1-60 | place: China: Fuxian Lake, Yuxi | collected 2017-12-25
AAATAAGGCAAACGGAACTTCCATAGCCAAGAGCACGCCAGCTGCTGTTGCGCTCATAACTGATTGAGCCTTAGTTTGAATCAGTACTCCAAGAAAAGTGGCGAAAAAAGCGGTGAATAAAACCGATGACCAAACTCCACCATCAGGTGGTAGTTGGTAACCATCTTTTAGGGAGAGACCCAAAAACATTAATGCACAAACTAAAATCTGCACCATAGTGAGCGCATAAGTGTTCTTCCCATCGCTCCATTCACCCAACGCAACTATTTGTCCCGCAAACAGTATCGCTGAGATAAGCACTAAGAATTCACCAATACCAATTGAAATTCCATTAAATGATATTAAATACAACCCCAGTGTTGCTACAAAGACTGCTGACCATTGCATTTTAAAAATCTTTCTCTTCAGCAGCATCCATGAGATAAGCGGAGTGAACACCAAGTAGAGGCCAGTGATAAACCCAGTATTTGAAACTGTAGTTTGAGTTAAACCAAAAGTTTGGAAAATAAATCCACTACCTAGAAGTATTCCAGCTAGGGTAGCGCGTTGGATAAATACTTTATTCAAACCTTGCATGCATCGAGGCTTATATAAGAACATAAATAGTGCAGCTAATATGAATCGAGATGCCAAAAACGAATAAACATCTTGACGCTCTAAAGAATCTTTCATGACTAAAAATGCTCCACCCCAAACAGCAGTTGTTGCTAATAAACCAATGTATAGGAGCGCCTTTATCCTCATTTATTTATCACGCATCTTTTTAAGCATTGCAACCTCACTGCCATGCTCTGGCTCAGCCCCTGGTGTCTCCAATATTAACGGTGCATTCGCAACTGCAGGGTGAGCAAGTAACTCAATAAATGGTTTACTGCCTATTTCGCCTTTTCCGATATTTTGATGGCGATCCTTTAGATTGCCACAGATATCCATGGAGTCGTTGGCATGAATTAACTGAATACGTTCTAGGCCCACAATCTGGACAAGTAAATCCATAGTTTCTTTCATGCCACCTGGTTTTTTAATGTCATGACCGGCAGCAAAAACATGACAGGTATCAAGACAGACTCCAACTTTTGGGTGCCATTCAAGTGCATCCATATATTTTGTTAGATCATCTAACTTCTTTACTAAAGATTGTCCTTGACCAGCGGTTGGTTCAAGCAATAGCCAGGGGTCATCATCATTTAAATTGTTCAATATCGGCATCACACCTTCATGTATCTGCTTCCAAGCTTGGGCAACATTTGATTCATCAACTGCTGAACCGGTGTGAACTACCACCCCTTGAGCACCAATTTCTCTTCCGCGCTTTAATGAGTAGGCAGTTGCTGACAAAGAGTTTTCATAGGTTGATTGAGTTGGTGAACCTAGATTAATTAGAAATGAAGCGTGGACATAGGCTTCAATATTGTGCTCAGCAATTTTTGATTTAAATGCTTCATCCATAGCCGGGTTAGGAGCTGAAGTCGCCCAAGTTCTTGGGCTTGAGGCAAATACTTGAATTGCTTCGGCTTTTATAGTTAGTGCATACTCAATTGATCGAGTTGCCATGCCACCAGAGGTTGGAACATGTGCTCCAATTTTTGGAAGTGATTTTACCTTGGCCATCAGTGGAGCCTACCTGAGAGTTTGCTAGAAAAATCTACCTAAGAGTCAGAGTGATAACGGCGCCTTGTTTAACTTTGGTGCCAATAGCAGGGGAGATGTTATTGACCTTTCCAGTGCCTTTGGTAATAACTTTCAACCCCAGATTTTCAAGATCAAGGCTCGCATCATTCTTATTTTTGCCCAACACATTTGGCACAAAGACAAACTCTGGTCCCTTCGACAAAACTAGCTCTATCTTTGAGCCGAGTCCGATTGCATCTGAGCTCTCAGGAGATTGCGACACTACCTGGCCTTTAAAAACTTTATCACTAAACTTATAAACTACTTTCACATCAAAACCACTATTAGTTAATTCAGATAGGGCTTCATCTCCACCCTTACCAACATATGAAACTAGGGCAATTTTTTCAACACCTTTACTGACAACTATATTCACCACAGAATTACGTTTTACCTTTTCGCCACTCTTTGGATCCGTTCCAATTACAAATCCTGATTCAACTTTCATATCAAATACCTCATTTATATCGCCTATGGTTAATCCAAGTGCGGAAATTTTTTGAGTTGCTACATCTGGAGTTAAGTTTGTAATTACTGGAATCTGGATTCTCTCTTGACCCTTTGAAAGCACTAAACCAACTGTGCCAGCTGGGGAGATTCTTCCGCCACCTCCAGGAGAGCTAGAGATCACCTTTCCTTGTGCAATGTCCTCACTAAAAACTTCTTCTACTACATCAGATGAAAGACCAATATTTGAAAGTGCCTCTTTGGCTTCGCTCTGGCTCATACCAACTAATGAAGGTACAGATATTTTTCCAACACCCAGTAACTGATACCCACCAAAAATTACACCTAGCAAAATAAGCAGGGCAATAATTCGATTTCTCTTTACACGTCTGGAAACCTTACGTTTCTTAGTTCTCACTGAGTCCTCTGCTTTTGTGACATTTATTGGTTTAGTCGAAATCAACTGAGTAGTTTTTTCCTTTAAGCCACCAAATGCTGAACCAATCGATACCTTTGATCGTTTACTAATCTTAGGCAGCAGGGGTGGTAAATCCAGCTCCAAACTCATTTGCCTGCGTTTTGGATCTAATTTTGCTTGAATATCTCGAACCTTGCTTAGTAACTGCTCAGCATCCTTTGGCCGCTGATCTGGATTTGGTGCGGTAGCTTGAAATATAAGATCTGCGATCATCTCTGGAATATCAGATTTAAACTCTTTAACATTTGGAATTCGATCATTCACATGTCGATAGGCAATCTGAATCGGAGTTTCACCATCGTATGGTTTTTTTCCCAACAGCATTTCAAAAAGAACAATTCCGATCGCATAGACATCACTTCTAGCATCAGCAACACCTCTTTGAACCTGTTCTGGGGACAAATAAGAAACACTTCCTAGTACAACACTTGATTCAGCTGTCATTGTTTGAGCCATTGTCATATTTCTGGCCAGTCCAAAATCAGCAACTTTAATACGACCGTCTTTGGAAATTAAAATGTTCTCTGGCTTCACATCACGATGAATAATGCCGATCAGATGAGCTGCAGCTAAAGCACTTAACACTGGAGTAATGAATTGAATTGTTTGCTCAACTGACAATGGGCCATTTTCATTGAGGAAATCTCGCAGAGTTGAACCCTCTACTAGCTCCATCACTAAAAATACAGCAGGTGGACCACCCTCATTCCAACCTTGATCTTGAATTGAAACAATATTTGGATGAGACAACGCTGCAGTTGCTTTGGCTTCCTTAATGAATCTAGAAACAAATGCCTCATCATTTGCCAGATGGGCATGCATGACCTTTACGGCAACTGGGCGGTCAAGGCGAGTATCAATACCAGCATAGATAGTTGCCATTCCACCAGATGCAATCTGTCGCTTAAGAAGGTATCGATTATCGATTAGCTCGCCGGTTAAATCAGACACAACTAAAGTTTAGAGAGAACTTGAAAAATTGTAGTTTATGGCACGCCAGAGATGGTGTAATCCGCAGCATTCTGGGTTGATTCCGAAGAAAAATGATTACTTTGGTTAACCAAAAAATTTATCATCTGAGTTCTAACCCCTTCACCATCTCTGGCAATTACCCTCTCAAAGCCTGTTTGAGGATCTAGTTCAACCCAGATTAACTTAGAGAAAAACTCTCTAAAAGCTATCTGACCAGATCCAACTCCTTCAAGGATTAAAAAATCACTCCGGGGTATTGAAGAGGTTAAATCAAATGATTTGATATACCAGTTGTATTTTTCATACCTTGCAATCTGATGATTCTTAACAGGTGTAAAAATCTGGGTAATTATCCGTTGAGTTAACTCCTTTGAAAGCGGATCACTCCAGCCATTGTATAAATCATCCATATGCACTACCTGACAACTAGCCAAATCACACTTCAACCTTTCAGCCAGGGTAGTTTTGCCGGAGCCAGCAACACCATCTATTGCAATTATTGCTGGCTCGCTAGAGCGAAGTAGCTCTAGCTCTTTATATAACCGTGAGTAGCTAATCAACTTTGTATTTTTCTGACTCTCTCCGCCATCTTATCCAGCCCCAAATAGCCACGACCAAGAAAACTACATATAGGAAACTAGTTAGATATAACTCGCCCACAAAGTATTGATAGGTGTATCCGATATTAACAATCACCCATAGCGGCCAAGCTTCAAACCTCTGCCAAATCATGAATAACTGCGCAATAACGCTGCCAACAAAACCAAAGGATTCAATCACAGTTGAAGAAGCACCGATGCTTACTAAAACTGGCCAAAGCGCTACGGAGGCAAAAGCTAAAACTACAATCAGAGTAATTCTTTCTTTTGTTGAGGATTTTCGTGGCTTAGCTCCCTTTGAGCCCCAACCAAACCAACCCCAAATTCCACCAGCTATAAAAACAAATTGCAGCGCTGCACTTGCATAGTATTCAGATTGAAAGAAGAGATAGGCATATAGCAAGCTACCTGCACCCCACCATGGCCAAGTAATTCGATTTCCAAACACACCCAGCACTACACCAGTTAATGCAGTGATAAAGGCAAGAATTTCTAGGACGGACATAACAAACCCCTTTCCAATTCGCATTACCGAACTGGTCAATCGGTCGGCTTGAATTTCAAGCCCTCTCAGCTAAGTGTCTTAGCTCCCGTGTTATTTATCTTAGCGCACTTATAAATTGTCTATGATTACTCTGTGTTGAAATTTGGTTATTTAGCAATGATCTTGTTCACCATTGCTGGCTCCTTTTGGCTGGAAGTTGTTTTAAAAATAGGCGTGTTGCGTCGCGTAAAGCGCCTAGCTCTTAGCATCTTGCCGGTCTCAGTTTTCTTCATTGCTTGGGATGCATATGCGATCTCCCAAGGTCATTGGTTTTTCGATGAGAAACAGATACTGGGCATTATTGGACCATTTGAAATTCCATTTGAGGAGTATCTATTTTTCATCTTTGTTCCAGTAGCAGCGATTATGACTATCGAGGCAGTAAGAACTGTTAAGAAACATTGGATAGTAGGGGACGAATAGTGAACTACACCGGTATTGCACTAACAGCTTTTTTATTTTCAATATTATTTGATCTATATATCATCAAGAGCAGGCTTTTGACTCGGGCTGTTTTCTGGACCAGTTATGCAATTATTGTCTTTTTCCAGTTAATCACTAACTGGTGGCTGACCTCAAAAGAAATAGTTATGTATGACCCTGATGCAATTATTGGCCTTCGGATAGCCTCTGCACCTGCGGAGGATTTATTTTTTGGATTTGCTTTAGTTCTGTCTGTGACGAGCTTATGGATTTTTTGGGGTAAAAAAGGTATCCAAAAAAAGTAGTTACTTTGCAAATTTAGATCTGAAGTAGGCAGGTATAGCTACCTTCATCCGACGAAACGTAGAAGTTTTTGCTCTCTTGCTAAATACTTCATAATCTATCTTTTCTACCTCGTCCACAATTCCACAGTAAAGTTCACTTGCAGCTTTGATACATTCTCGGCTTTTAGCACTTAGCAATTCAATTCCTGGCGCAGATTCCAATTGGAGTTTTCTTACCCTTGCTACCTGCTCTTTCAAGGCATTTTTAATCTGTGGAGTTGCAACTTTATTTTCTAGCATTTGGTGGGTGACCCCATGAGATTGAAGTTCAGTGATCGGTAAATAGACCCGACCTCTATCTAAGTCTTCACCGACATCTCTGATGAAATTTGCCAACTGAAATGCAACACCAAGCTTCTCTGCTGCAATTTTTGCGGCTTCAGACTGTCCTGCAGATTCGGTGCCCAAAATTGAAACCATTTGTAAGCCGATTACTGCCGCTGACCCATAGACATATTCGTATAGATCTTGATATGAGTGGTATTCAGTCACAGTTAAATCCATTTTCATAGAGTGCAAAAAGGCCTCAAAGTATGAAATCGGAATATCAAATTTAGTTGCGGTGTCCACTAGGGCAGCTGCTATTGGATCTTGACTGCTTCCAGATTTTAAATCTGCCAGCACTAGATTGCCCCAATTGTTCAATTGCTCTGCTTTTTCACTCTGACTTAACTGAGAAGAGAGATCATCAACTATTTCATCGGCATATCTAGCAAATCCATAAAGTGCGTGGACGTATGGTCGTTTTTCTTTTGGTAAAAGTAGGGTAGCTAAGTAATAAGTCTTTCCATGCTTTGAATTTAGCTCTTTACATTCTTGATATGAAGCGCGCAGCCTTGGCTCAGTAATGCCAGCTGCGGTTAGCTCATCCATTAATTACTTGACTGCTCCGACGATTCGTTCTGCCGCTAATCGGCCAGAGATTAATACCATTGGGACGCCAACGCCGGGTTGCGTACCGGATCCTGCAAAAACAATATTTTCATACCCCTTAGCAAGATTTCTAGGACGGAATGGGCCAGTTTGAAAGAAGGTATGGGCGCTAGCAAATGGTGCACCTTGCTCCATTCCTTGGCTCTGCCAATCTAGGGGAGTAGTCATCTGCTCAACCTCTATGCCCTTACCAAAATCTGTGTAGCCGCGTTTTTCTAGCGCACAAATCATTTCATCTCGATACTTTGGACCAACCTTCTTCCAATCGATATCAGCACTTAAGTTTGGTGTTGGAAACAACACGTAGTAGGAGGATTTTCCGGCAGGAGCTAGTGCTGGGTCATCTTTTGATGGCACAGTTACTAAAATACTTGGATCGCTCATTAAAGTTTTCTTCTTTATCAACTCATCAAATACTCCGTCCCATGATTTTCCAAAGTGGATATTGTGATGAGCTAGGTGGTTATAACTTTTATTGGAGCCGATCAAAAGAGTTACGCAAGAAGGTGAATACTTAAGGCGTTTAACAGATCTTGGTTGACCACCAAGTAAATCCTGCCAAGCAACTGGTAGATCAGGATTTAAAACCACCACATCACAAGCTATTCGCTCACCAGACTCTGTTATTACAGCAGTAGCTCGTCCATTGCTGCGCTCGATTGAAGTTACAGTGGAGTTGTATTTAAAAGTGACTCCATGCTTTTCTGCAGCTCCTGCAAGCGCCCTCGGCACAGCATGCATTCCACCCTTTGGGAAGAAGACTCCGTTTACTGAATCCATGTATGCGATCACTGCATAAATCGCTAATGCTTGCTGAGGACTCACGCCGGCGTACATGGCTTGGAAGGAGTAAACCTTTTGAGTTCTTGGATCCTTCAGGAATTGATTTACTTTTGGAGATAATCTTCTAAATGCACCCAGGGCTATTAATCGAGCCAAATTTGGTGTTAACAAATTTAACGGTGAGTCGATATTTCTATCTATGAAGTCATTCATTTCATACTTGTATAACTTAGTAACAAACTCAACATACTTTCCATACCCGACCGCTTCAGCTGGACTGATACTTTTGGCAATCTCTGCCTGCATTTGATCTGTGTCAGCATGCACATCTAGTTGTGAGCCATCATGGTAAAAAGCGCGATAGAGCGGTTTAAGTGGTACTAAATCAAGCCAATCCTTTAGATCCTCTCCAACGCAAGCCAAAGCATCTGCGATTAGATCTGGCATAGTTAAAACAGATGGTCCAGTATCAAATGCAAAGCCAGATTTGTTTAGTAAACCGTTTCGGCCACCAGGAACAGCTTCGCGTTCTACCACTGTAACTTTGCGACCAGCACCAGCTAACCTGAGTGCAGCGCTTAACCCTGCTAATCCTGCGCCAACAACAACTACATGATCTGTTGGGCCTTTGACTCTAGCTGTCACAATTAAATCTTTCTGTTAGTAGCAAGAACTGCAAGCTCAGTTAGGTACTTCTTTCCATCCTGGCTAATTCCATCATGGTTTAGCGCTGTTAGTGAAGTATTGGTCAGTTCCTCGATCATCAATTCAATGTGAGAAGTAGCACCAGTTTCAGTAATTACTTGCTGAAGATCTGAGATCATGCTTGGGGTGAGACCTGGGTCTCCAAGATTTTCGGTAATGATTTTTTGCTGCGAAGTGTTTGCCTTCTGCAAAGCAATCGCAATTAATGCAGTTCGCTTGCCTTCCCTTAAGTCATCACCAGATGGCTTACCAGTTTGCGAAGGATCACCAAAAACTCCCAATAGATCATCCCGCAGTTGGAATGCCTCACCAAGTGGAATGCCATATTTTGAGTAGGTGCTAATTAGATCCTTTGGCGCTTGTGCCAATGCAGCTCCAAAATGTAAGGGACGCTCAATTGTGTACTTACCAGATTTATATCGTGCCACCTTCATCGACCGCTCAATACTTTGAGTACCAAGTGACTGTTCGTAAACATCAAGAAACTGTCCTGCCATAAGTTCAACTCGCATTTCATCATAAACAGGCAGCACAGAGATTAACTTTTCAGTTGGCAGTTTGGAATTGTGCAGCATTTGGGCTGACCAAATAAGTGCTAAATCACCAATTAAGATTGCAGAGGCAATACCAAACTGAGATCCTGAACCTACTAATTTCTTATCTTGGTGGATTTTTTCAAATGATTTATGAATACTTGGCGCGCCTCTGCGAGTATCAGATGCATCCATAACATCATCATGAATAAGTGCGCAGACATGCACTAGTTCAAGACTGGCAGCGGCTGAGATTAACTCTTTGGTTGGCAAAACTCCGGCTCCTACTAAACCCACATAGGCGAAGAGTGGTCGCAATCTCTTCCCGCTTTCTAGCAAGAATTTTTCTAGTGCAACTGCAACCGGGTCTAACTCTGGCCCAATTGTTCTGAGATACTTACCCTGGTTAGTTACAAAATCTGCAAGGGCCTGATTTATTTCAGAGCGAATCCCGTTTATATCGTTGCTCGCAGAAAAACTCACGGCGCAACGGTACCCTGCCTTCTATGAGCAATGATCTGAGAGATACCTCCTTCTCGCTGGAGTTCTTTCCGCCAAAGGATCTGGCAGGAGAGGAACGTCTGTGGCAGGTATTGGCCCAACTTCAACCCCTGCATCCTGATTTTGTCTCTGTAACTTACGGCGCTGGCGGCTCCACCCGTGACCGAACAATTCGTGTGACTACTGAGATCACCGGCCGCACAGCTATTCCCACTGTTGCCCACTTAACCTGCGTTGGATCCACCAAATTTGAGTTAATTGAAATTCTAAAACAATATAAAAACTCGGGGATCAAAAGTATTTTGGCATTGCGCGGAGATCCACAAGGCGGACCAACCGCTGCATGGCAATCAATTGCTGATGGATTAGATCACGCAGATCAACTTGTTGAGATAGCGATGAAATTAGGAGGACTTGAGGTTGGAGTTGCAGCATTTCCGGATGGACATCCTGCATCCAATTTTGATTTAGAGAAAGATATTGAAGTCTTGTTGAGAAAAGAGGAGTTGGGTGCAACATTTGCTACAACGCAATTCTTTTTTGAATTTGAGAAATGGCAGAAAATTGTAGATCGCCTATCCCAGAAGGGATCAAAGTTACCGGTAATTGCTGGAATTCTGCCGATAACAAATCTTAAACAACTCTCCCGGATGGTGGAGTTAAGTGGCATACAAATACCAGCACAAATCTTGGCTCGATTTGATAATGCTACAGACAATCCTCAAGAGGTTAAGAAAATAGGAATTGAGATTGCAAGTGAGTTGGGCGCTAAGTTATTGGCAGCAAATGTTCCTGGTTTACATTTTTATACTATGAATACAGCTGAATCCACCATTGAGATTGCCAAGAATCTTGGACTGGTTAAATTATGAACAAAGTTGATTTCCTTTCAACTTGGAGCAAACTTCATGGAGATGCTCAGGTCTCTGGAATTGTTAAGGGTTGGCTTAATATCTCTTACTTCATTGTAAAACCGTTGGCAAAAATAAGGATCTCACCAAATGGCTTAACGCTATTTGGTTTAGTATTTGGCGTTTTGCTCTATCTAAATGCACAATCGATTTGGGCTCCAATATTTTTGGTTTTGTCATTAATTTGCGATGGGATCGATGGCAGTATGGCAATAATTACTGGAAAATTTTCAAAATGGGGTGCGATATTAGATTCAGTAATCGATCGATTGACTGAGGTGTTCTGGGTGTTAGCTCTTTACTCTCTTGGAATTGATATCAATCTTTTGGTTTCAGTTCTTGTCTTGTCTGCGATTCAGGAGTACTTAAGGGCTAGAGCTGGGGGAGTTGGAGTAGTTGAGGTAGGAGTTGTGACATATGCAGAGCGGCCAGTCAGAGCATCCTTTGTGTTTGTTGCCTTAATAGCCTTTAATTTAGATTTAAATATTCTCAATCAAGTTATTGCAATTTGGTTGGCGCTTCAGATGATAAGTTTAATAAAAATCAGTCGTTTTATTTTTTTAAAATTAAACTAAGCCTTACCGATTGCATTTGCGACCAATTCAGCACTAATACCAACCAGGGGTAAACCTCCACCTGGATGAGCAGAGCCACCTACGCAGAACAACCCCTTAACTTTTGAGCGATTACGTGCTCGTAAGAATGCCGAGGAAGCAGAGTTACTTGAGGTGCCGTAGATAGAGCCCCCCGGTGCCATGGCATATCTTTCTAAGTCAGCTGGCGTTCGGTAATTCATAAAATCTAATCTGCTTGAAACATTTAAACCCAAAGCATCCATTTTTTGAATAATCATCTTTGCGTATTCATCACCACCATGATTCCAATCCCAGCCGGTTTCAGGTTCATGGCGCGGGGCGTTTACCAATACAAACCATGATTCTTTACCAGCAGATTTGACCATCGATTCATCTTTCGGTGCACAAAGATAAATTGTTGGATCGCTAACTCGAACTTTCTGGGTAAAAATCTGATCAAACTCGGCGTCATAATCTTTAGGGAAATAAACATTGTGGTGATCTAGCGGAACTGAATCACCTTTAGAGTTATCTAAACCCAGTAATAGTGAGAATCCAGCAAGAGATTTTGTTGCAACCTTTAATTTTCTACGTTCGCCCTTGGCATTTGAAACTTTCTTATCTAGTAACATGTTGTAGACGTACTCAGCATCTGAATTTGCAACAACAATGTCAGAGGTGATTTGCTTGCCACCAGCTATCTCTATACCTGTAACCAAACTCCCATCGGTCAATATCTTCGAGACCAAAGAGTTGAACTCAAATTTAACTCCCAAATCAAGACATCTTTGCTCAATTGCCACAGATAGTTGACCAATTCCACCTTTAATGTGCCAGGCACCAAATGTGCTCTCAACAAATGCAATAGTTAATAAGACTGCTGGTGCCCGCCTTGGATCACTTCCTGTGTAGGTTGCATATCGATCAATAATCATCCTCAGATGAGGATCTAAATCTAATTTTTCACTTAACCTTCGAAGTGATGTGAATGGAGCAATCTCTCCGATCTGGCTGATCAGATTCTTTCGCTTGAGCAATGGCCAAATTGATTTTAACTCAGACTCAACAAAGGATTCCCGAGAGGCCTCCCACATCTTCTCTGATCGAGCAATGATTTTCTTCCAGCCTTGACTTGCAGTGCTACCAAATGATTTTTCTATCTCTAGGTATGTTTTTGGATTAGATAGGTTTGGAAAAGTAACTGACTTGCCATCACGAAAGTGGTAACTAAATGCTGGATCAACTGGAGTTAACTCCAAGATGTGCTCCAAGCGCTTTCCAGTTTTAAGGAAAAGATCTCGATAAACCGCAGGTAGTGTTAAAAGTGATGGGCCAGTATCAAAGCCATAATCACCAAACCATTCAGTTCTACATTTACCGCCAGAGCGGTCGCTGTTCTCATAGATAGTTACATCATGGCCTTGACGTGCTAAACGTGCAGCAGCGCTCATCCCACCAATACCTGCACCAATGACTGAAATCTGTGCCATTTAAATTACCGATCTATCGCGCCAGGTTAATGTTTGCGTCATTCGGCCAAACCAGGAATAAATCATTAAACCAATTAGAACAACTATTGAAACTGGATGCAAGATTGCAGTGTTAGGTAAGGAACCCGTTCTAAGTGAGGAAATAACTCGGCTTAAGAAAATAAATAGGAATGCAAGTAAGCCAAGATTTGAACCAGCAACTGCAGTAGCCAAAGGAATCAATCCAGTTACAACTAGTAGGAAGATGGCGACGATGCTGCCAAAGAAAGAACCGAAAGCTTTCCATAGAGATTTCTGATAACCCTTGAACAGATCTTTCGCACCTTTATACATATGACAGTTAGCAACCTGGCTAGCTTCAGCTACTCCTCCCTTAAAGCCCTTATCTAGTAATTGACGAGCCAGCATAAGATCATCTAAAACTTCAGTTTTAACAGATGCATGCCCACCTGCTTTTAAGTAGGCATCTCTTTTAATAATAAGAAATTGACCATTGGCAACTGCCATAGATTTAATGGAGAATCTCTGCGCAATAAATAATGGCACAGAAGCTAACCAAGACCATTGAAGAAGTGGCTGAAAAATCCTCTGAATAAATCCAACAGTCAACTGCCTAGGATATGGTGATATAAAATCCCAATCTTGCATCTTTGAGATTGAACTAGCAATTGCATTTTTATTTAACCTAACATCGGCATCTAAGAAAACAAGGTAGTCATGCCGACTTTCCTCAAATAATTGTTGGCATGCCCATAATTTGCCAAGCCACTTTTCTGGGGGATTAGAGCCAGAGATTAACCTCACCTGGGAAAACTCTCTTACCTCATCAGCTGTTTTATCAACTGAGTTGTCATCGAGAACAAGAATTTCATAATTTCCAAGCCCTTGCTGGTTAGTGACAGAGACCAGACAATCTCTAGCGTTTTCTTCTTCATTGCGCATTGGGATTAAAACAGAAACACTATGCGAAATTTGTGCCGGCGCATCTTTAATCACTCGGATGGTCAAGGAGTTTAAGACCACCATAAATAAGGCAAGAGATGATAAGAGGAGTGTAATTTCCATTAATTGTTAGCGGGCGGACCAAATCGTAATAGAAAGATATAAGGAAGTAGCACTAACCCAAAAACTACTCCACCAATTAATGCCACTCCAGGTCGATCAAAGAAAAATAGATTTCCAACAACTCCTGAGAACCAGGTCCACATTAGGAAAAAGTCGGGAACTGCTGTTGAGGTTGCAACCTTGCGTCGATCTTTTCTAAGTGCAAGATTTAAAATTGCCATCAAACCCATTCCAGTTAGTAACCAACCAAAGGTGTTAGAAAGTGGGATTTCAGGTTGGAAAGGCACTGAGGTGCCGGTGAAATCCCAAACCCATCTTTCAGCAGAGACCATTTGCGGATCTAAAAATAGATCCCAAGCCATCATGCCAAGTCCACCATAGAGAAAAACCCAATTCTTAGTAACTTTTCTAGCGGCGATAAATATCGGATGGGCCAACATCACCCAAGCAAATGGAACTACTAGCGGAACGCCATAAATTTGATATCCCAAACTTCCTGAATACTCATAGGAGCCAAAGGGCCATCCAGTTTTGCTACCAAGTTGTTCTACCAGTAGGGAGTAGGTGAAGGTGATGAACAAAAATTGCATGGCGTAAACAACGCCATAGGCCAACATGGCATGCAAAAACATTGCAGCAGCTGCCCAGTAAACGGTAGCGATTGTTACCAGACGTAGTGGCTCACCCTCAATTAGGGGGTAGGAAATTTGTAATCCAATTGCAACTACTAAAGTTGCATACAAAACAAACAGCTTCCAACCTGCAACCTGCCTGCGCATATTTTTTCTTGGATAAAACTGGCGGAGCGACATGGGTTAATTGTGCCTCATCACTTGAGAACCCCT
>SXGR01330725.1_pt1 | contig 13817 bp, 13 predicted proteins | sample 3174711 | NCBI WGS metagenome assembly SXGR01 (sample SAMN11356860, study PRJNA531348) | freshwater metagenome | isolation source: freshwater sample F1-60 | place: China: Fuxian Lake, Yuxi | collected 2017-12-25
AAGCCCGCGACCATGTCCTTGCCGGCCTGGTAGTTCGGCGCCAGGATGTAGACGTCGTTGATGCCCTGCTCCTGCATGTACTTGCCCATCGCCTCGGGCGACTGGTCGTTGTTCCACGAGGTCGAGAAGTAGAGCTCGTTGCACTGCGCGCCGGCGAGCGGGCTCGCGCCGGCGTTGGTGCCGACCATGATCCGCCCGGACTTGTTGACCGCGGGCTGCACCGCCAGCATCACGTTCGACCAGATGATCCCGGCCATGATGTCGACGTTGTTCTTCTTCATCATCTCCTCGGCCACCTGCAGGCCGACGTCGGGCTTGAACTGGTCGTCGCCGTAGACCACCTCGGTCTCGAGGCCGCCGACCTTGCGGTCGAGGTGGTCGAGCGCGACCTCGACGGAGTCCTTCATGTGCTTGCCGATGACGCCCGCGGGTCCGGAGAGGGTGGTGATGAAGCCGATCTTCAGCTTCTGCTGCGCCAGCGCCGGCGAGGCGGAGAACGCGGCCGCGATCGCGGCGGCAAAGAGAGTCCTGCGGATCATGACGGGTTCCTCCGGGGAATGGTGCAACGAGTGTATCAGGGGCGCTTTCCGAGTGTCTAGGGAACGGCCGGATGGGATATCCTGCATGCGCTCCGAGATGGCCAAGCCCGCCGCGCCCCGCAAGCACTTCGTCGATGCCCACGGCCTGCGGGATGCCGCGCAGCGCCGGGCGGCGGCCGCGCTGCGGAAGCGCGTCGCGCGCGGCGGCCTGCAGCTCGTGCGCATGGCGTGGGCCGATCCGCACGGCGCATCGCGCGCCAAGGCGGTGACGCCTGCGGTGTTCCTCGCCGCGCTCGAGGACGGCTACAACATCAACGTCGCCACCACCACGCTGGATTCCGCCGGCGCGCGCGTGTTCAGCTCATTCACCGAGGGCGGCGGCATGGGCCTGGCCGAGATGACCGGCTCGCCGAACATCACCATCATCCCGGATCCCGCGACGTTCCGCGTGCTGCCCTGGGCGCCGCGCATCGGCTGGATCCTGTGCGACGAGTACTTCAACGATGGCACGCCGTTCCATTTCTCGCCCCGCCACCTGCTGCGGCGGCAGGTCGCGCGCCTTGGCGATCGCGGCATGCGCCACGTCGTCGGTCTGGAAGTCGAGTGGTACCTCTCCCGCATCGCCGAGGAGCGCCTGTCGGACGAGCACGTCGGCTTGCCGGGGGTGCGGGGCCGCCCGGTCGGCACCACGCCGGTCGAGCCGGGCTACTCGTACCACTCCGAATCCAACATGGACCTCATGCAGCCGGTGCTGTCGGCGCTGGCCGATGCGTATGCCGGGCTGGGCCTGCCGCTGCGGTCCGTGGAGAACGAGTGGGGGCCGGGACAGGTCGAGTGCACGTTCTCGGCCACCGACGCGCTGCAGGCGGCAGACGACATGCTGCTCTTCCGCACGGCGACCAAGCAGGTCTGCCGTCGCGCGGGTTTCCACGCGACGTTCATGGCGCGTCCCGCGCTGCACGGCCACTATGCGAGCGGCTGGCATTTGCATCAGTCGGTCGTGCGGGCGGTGACGGGAGGCAACCTCTTTTCCGCGGTTGGCCGGAACCAGGTCATCTCGGATCTCGGCAGGTGCTTCGCGGGCGGGCTGCTGGAGCACGCGGCGGCGGCGGCGGTGTTCGCGTCGCCCACGGTGAACGGCTACCGGCGCTACAAGCCGAACTCGCTCGCCCCCGACCGCGCGAGCTGGGGGCGCGACCATCGCGGCGCGATGATCCGCGTCGTCGGCGGCCGCGGTGATCCGGCCACGAGGCTGGAGAACCGCAGCGGCGAGCCGTCCGCGAATCCGTACCTGTTCATCGCCTCGCAGCTCGTCGCGGGGCTGGATGGCGTCGACCGTTCGCTGGATCCCGGCGAACCCGACGCCGAACCGTACGGCGCGGAGCGCCGCCGGCTGCCCGCGAGCCTGGACGAGGCGCTCGACGCGCTGGAGCGCGACGAGCTGTTCCGCGCGCAGTTCGGCGGCGTGTTCGTCGACTACTTCCTCAGGCTGAAGCGCAGCGAGCTCGGCCGCTACCGCCGCTGGCTGCAGGACAATGGCGTGAAGGGCGAACCCGGGGAACCGACGGCTTGGGAGCACGATGAGTACTACGATTTCTTCTGAGCGCTGGGACCGCCTGGTGCGGGAGGACCGCGTCCACCGCACGCTCTACACCGACGACGCCATCTTCCGCGAGGAGATGGACAAGGTCTTCGGCGCGGCGTGGGTGTACCTCGCGCACGAGAGCCAGGTGGCGAAGCCCGACGACTTCGTCACCACGACGATGGGGCTGCGTCCGGTGATCGTGACGCGGGACGGCGCGGGGGCGCTGCACGCGCTGTACAACCGCTGCACGCACCGCGGCGCGACCGTGTGCCGCGTCGCCTCCGGTTCGGCGAAGGCGTTCCAGTGCCCGTACCACGGCTGGACCTACACCAACAACGGCCGGCTCGCGGGAGTGCCGTGGCCGGACGGCTATGCGGGCGACCTCAAGGACGGGCGCTTCAACCTCGCGCAGGTGCCGCGCGTGGAGAGCTACCGCGGCTTCGTCTTCGGCACGCTGAACGAGGCCGTGCCGTCGCTGCGCGACCACCTCGGGCCGGCCGCCGGCCCGATCGACGAATGGATCGACCGCGTGCCGGGCGGCCGCATCGCGGTCTGCGGCGCCAACCGCCTGCGCTACAAGGGCAACTGGAAGCTCGCCTACGACAATTCCTGCGACGGCTACCACGTCGCGTTCTCGCACCGGTCGCTCCTCGAGATGGAGAACCGCCTCAAGGAAGGGCCTGACAAGGGCATGTCCTTCTACAAGTCGAAGCCCGACGAGGCGCCGATGTACAGCCGCTACTTCGGCAACGGGCACCACTACAAGGACAAGCGGCCCAACCTGGAGAAGCGCGCCGGCGCGCTGTGGTCGATCGAGGGCGCGCACCCCGGCATGGAGCACTACGAGCAGAAGCTGCGCCGGCGCTTCGGCGCCGACGCCGACCGCTGGCTCGACCTCGCCGGCTCGGAGCCGGTGAACATCAACATCTTTCCCAACCTGCTGATCCTCGGCAACCACATCCAGGTGATCGAGCCGCTGGCGGTGGATGACACCAACCTCACGTGGTACGGGACGGCGCTGCTGGACGGCCCGGAGTATCCACCGGGCGTCGTCGACGACCTCAACGTGCTGCGCATGCGCACGCAGGAGTCGTTCCCGAACTTCGGCGAGGTGGACGACGCGGCGAATTTCGAGGAGATCCAGCGCGGGCTGGCCGCGCCGGAGGACGAATGGGTCTACATGCATCGCGGCATGGATGTGCCGGGACGGATCCGCACGGACGCACAGGGCGTGGTCACCGCACCGGCCACGGACGAGATGTTCATGCGCGAATACATCCGCCACTGGAAGGGGCTGATGCAGGCGAACCCCGCGCTGACCGTGAGGCGGGCGCCATGAGCGACGCGTCGCGGGTGTCGCACTACGTCGACGACGCGTTCTACGCCGGCATCGTCGCCGCGTTCACCGACTGGCAACGGGACGAGCGTCTGGTCGACGACCCGGCGCTGCGCGAGGCCTGCCACGCGCTGCTGCTGCGCGAGGCGCGCCTGCTCGACAACCTGGACTTCGACGCGTGGCTCGCGCTGTTCGTGCCGGAATGCGCCTACTGGGCCCCGGGCAGCCCGCAGCGGGGAGATCCGCGCAAGGAGATCGCGCTCTGGTTCGACGATCGCCGGCAGCTGGAGGGCAGGGTGTACCGGCTGAAGACCGGGACCGCATGGTCGCAGGTGCCGCCGTCCCGCACCGTGCGCATGGTCGGCAACATCGAGGCGTTCAGGGGCCGTGACGCGGGCAGCGTGATGGTGCGGTCGACCTTCGTCGTCAACGAGTTCCGCACGGGAACCGCGCGCGCGATCGTGGGCTGGTGCGGGCACCTGCTGCGCCCGGTGGGTGGCGCGCTGCGGATACAGGCCAAGCAGGTCAACCTGTTGGAAGCCGACCAGAACCTGCGCAATCCCAGCCTGCTGCTCTAGGGCTTGACATAAAAGAACGATCGTTCTATAAAGCGCCATGGGCAAAGGTGAAGAAACCCGTGCGGCGATCCTCGATGCCGGCCTGGGCATCGCCAGCAAGCTGGGGCTGGAAGGCCTCACCATCGGCACTCTTGCCGACGCCACCGGCATGTCGAAGTCGGGCCTGTTCGCCCACTTCGGCTCGCGCGAGGAGCTGCAACTCGCGGTGCTGGAGCACGGCGCGCAGCATTTCGCGCGCCAGGTGGTCGAGCCGGCCCTGAAGTCGAAGCGCGGCCTGCCGCGCCTGCGCGCGATGTTCTCGCACTGGATCGACTGGACCATCGCCTCCGGGCTGCCCGGCGGCTGCATCCTCATCTCCGCCGCCTACGAGTACGACGACCGCCCCGGCCCGATCCGCGACGCGGTGGTGCGCCAGCAGAAGATCGGCGTCGGCCTGCTCGAGAAGGCGGTCGCGCTCGCCGTCCAGGAGGGCGACCTGCGCGCCGACACCGACGCGGCGCAGTTCGCCTACGAGATGTTCGGCCTGGTGATGGTCAACCACCACCACCGGCGCCTGCTGGGCGACCGCGAGGCCTACCGGCGCTCGCTCGAGGGCTTTGAGTCCATCGTGCGGCGCCATCTCCCTGAAGCAGCAGTTCCCCGCAAACCCGCGGCCGCCGCCGCGCGCTAGACCCCGAAAGGAACCACATGGCACGTACCCTGACGCTGTCGTCCCTCAATAGCACGAACGTTCGATTCATGACGAGCCTCGGCCTGCGCCGCATCGGCTTGCGCGCGTCCGCCGTGCTGACCCCCGAGCTCGCCGGCGTCTGGGCCGAACGCCTGTTCCTCACGCCTCCCGTGGCGCGCCGGCCGTTCTCCGCCGTATTCGCCGTGGATGGCATCCGCACCAGCAGCGTGCCGTATCGCGGGCGCCGCGTGGTCACGTGGACCTGGGGCGACGCCTCGGCGCCGGCCGTCGTGTTGGCGCATGGCTGGGGGGGGCACGCGGCGCAGATGGCATCGTTCGTCGAACCGTTGCTCGCCGAGGGATTCCGCGTCGTCGCGTTCGACCAGCCCGCGCATGGCCTGTCCGAGGGTCGTCTCACGGGACTGCCGGATTTCGCCGGCGCCACCGCTGCCGTGGCGAAGGCCGCGGGCGACGTGCAGGCCCTCGTCGCGCATTCGCTCGGCGCGACCGGCGCGGCGCTGGCGCACGCAGCGCGCCTTGGCGTGAAGCGCGTGGTCCTCGTCAGCCCGCCGTCCGACCTTGTCGGCTATTCGCGCCGCTTCGCCCGCTGGCACTGGATGCCCGAGAGCGTGCGCCGCACGATGCAGGCCGCGATCGAGGAGCGCTACGGCCTGCGCTGGTCGGAGCTGGAGATCGATCGCGTGGCGCCGTGCTTCTCCGCCGACGCGCTGGTGATCCACGATCGCCGGGACCGCATGGTGCCGTTCAAGCAGGGCGCGAGATTCGCGCGCACGTGGCGCGGGGCGCGCCTTCTCGCCACCGAGGGGCTCGGGCACAATCGCATCCTGCAGGACCGCGGCGTCGTCGACGCCACGGTCGATTTCGTGCGCGGGGGCAGCGGCGGCGCGCCGGTCGCGGAGGCCGTGCTGCCGCATCCCGCCCCCCTCTACTGAGCGAGCGACGCCATGACCGAGACAAGTCCTCCAGCGCGCATCCTGCAGGTGCAATGGGAAGATCCCGCGCAGCTTCCCGCAGCCGGCCGCACCCTGTCCGGGCTTGCCTTCCTCGAGGCGATCCGCGACGGAAAGCTGCCGCCGCCGCCGATCGGGATGCTGATCGACATGTCGCTGGACCGGGTGGAGAAGGGGACCGTCGGGTTCTCGATCCGCCTCGGCGAACAGCACCACAACCCGATGGCCACGATCCACGGCGGCATCCCGGCGACGATGCTCGACTCGGCGATGGGCTGCGCGGTGCACAGCATGCTGGAGCAGGGCTCGGGATACGCGACGCTGGAGCTGAAGGTCAACATCGTGCGGCCGATGACCGCCGCGACCGGCACCGTCTTCGCCACGGGATCGGTGATCCACCTGGGCCGAACGACGGCGACGGCGGAGGGACGGCTCGTCGACGCGGCGGGCAAGCTCTACGCCCACGCCACGACGACGTGCATGATCTTCGGGGCCAAGTAGCCCCGCTACGGATCGCTAGGCCTCGCCGAGCGCGGCGCGCAGCGCCTGAAGTTCCGTTGCGGCCGACACCGGCTCGGGGAAAGCGCGCTTCGCCTCGGCGTACCAGCAGCGCGCGTTGTCGAGGTCGCCTTCGAGGATGTGCACGATGCCGTGCGCCCAGGCGGCGTGCGGCAGGGATTCGTTGGCCTGGACGATCCCGTGGGCGCCCCGCCAGTCACCGCGCTCGAGCAGGTCGGCCGCCGCCGATACCGCGCCGCTACTCACGCAGCGCGCGCGCCTCTTTCGCCGCCGGGCGCTCGATGGATGCCGCCAGCCATTTCTGGAAGTGCGGGTACTTCGACAGGTCGTACTTCATGGGGTGGAAGGAGTAGCAGACGCTGGCCACCATGAAGTCGGCCATGTCCCATGCCTTGCCGCCGAAGTACGGCGTCCTGCCGAGCTGCTCGTCGAGGATCCTGAGCCCCGGCTGCAGCCGCGCATCGGCCTCGTTCGCGCGCTCGGGGATGCGCTTTTCCGGCGCGAACATCACCCGGTGCTGCATCACCGTGATCATGTTCGGCTCGATGTCGTTCGAGGTGAAGAACGCCCACTGCAGCATGCGCGCCTTCGCGGCGAGGTCGGCGGGCCAGAGGGGGCTGGCGTACTTCTCGGCCAGCCACAGGTTGATCGCGGCGGACTCCCACATCGTCACGCCGTCGTCGCCGATCGAGGGCACCCGGGCGTTGGGGTTGATCTCCGAGTACCAGGGCTCCTTCGCCGACGCATTCGCCACGTTGATCGTGACGTCGACGTGCTCGTAGGGGATGTTCGATTCCTTGCACAGCCAGATGACGCGGAACGCCCGCGAGCGGTACTGTCCATAGACCTTCAGCATGGCCTCTCCCTTGGTATCCGTTCGCGGGTATTCTAGAGGCTGGAGGCTCCAAACATGAAACCGAAATCGCATCTCGAGTTCGTCGGCGTTGACATGGAACAGGGCTGGGAGACGCCGCCCGGCTATCCACCCGGGTTCAAGCAGAAGCTCCTGGCGAGCGACCTGGACGAAGTCAACAAGCGCGGCAGCCGCACCCGCCTGCTGCGCATCGACCCGGGTTCGTACACCACCGAGCCGTTCGTGCACGACCACTGGGAGGAGGTGTTCGTGTTCCAGGGCGACCTAGTCGTCGGCAACGACAAGCAGGGCAAGGGCGGGCAGTCGACGCAGGGCCTGACCTACGCCTGCCGGCCGCCGGGCGCTTACCATGGCCCGTTCACGTCCAAGAACGGCTGCCTGCTGTACGAGATCCACTACTACGAGACCACGGGGAAGAAGTAATGCTGCGCACCGGCGCCGAGCACCTGGAGTCGCTGCGCGACGGGCGCACCGTCTACATCGGCTCGGAGAAGGTCTCCGACGTCACCTCGCACCCCGCGTTCCGCAACGGCGCGCGCTCGATGGCGGCAATCTACGACATGAAGCGCGTGGATCCCGCGCTGTCGTTCGAGGAGGACGGCGAACGCTACAGCAGCTATTACCTCCGGGCCCGCACCCGCGAGGACCTCGAGAAGCGCACGCTGCTGCACCGCCGGATCGCCCGCATGAGCCACGGCCTGCTCGGCCGCTCGCCCGACCACGTGTCGAGCTTCGTCACCGGCATGGCGACCAACGCCGCGGTGTTCGGGCGGTTCGGCGAGAACCTGATGGCGTACTACGAGCACCTGCGCAGGACCGACGCCTACGCGGTCTACGCGGTGATTCCGCCGCAGGCGGCGCGCAACCCGGAGTTCTACGAGAAGAAGAACATCCCCATCCCGACGCTGCGGGTCGTCGGCGAGGACGACAGGGGCCTGGTGATCTCGGGCATGAAGATGCTCGCCACCGGCGCCGTCTTCGCCAACGAGATCTGGATCGGCAACCTGATCCCGCTGGCGCCCAACCAGCTTCCCGAGTCGGTGACCTGCGCGGTGCCGGTCAACGCCAGGGGCGTGACGCTGTGGTCGCGCAAGCCCTTCGAGCGCGACGCCACCAGCGAGTTCGAGAACCCGCTCGCCTTCCGCTTCGACGAGACCGACTCGATGGTGATGTGCGAGAACGTCCACGTGCCGTGGGAGAAGGTGTTCGTGCACAACGACGCCGTGCTCGCCCGCGAGATCTACATCCGGACGCCGGCGCACTGCTACGGCAACCACCAGTCGAACGTGCGCTTCCACGAGAAGATGCAGCTCATCGTCGGCCTCGCCAGCAAGGTGGCGCACGCTTCCGGCGCGAACGAGATCCCGGCGGTGCGCGAGGTGCTCGGGCGCTTCGCCGCGCTGGAAGCGACCCTCGGAGGCATGATCGCCGGCCAGATCCAGGACGCCGAGGACTGGCCTGCGCCGGGCTGGAAGACCTACAACCGCCGCTACATGTACGCGGCGCTGAACTGGTGCACCGAAGGCCATTCGGCCATCATCGACATGCTTCGCGAGTTGTGCGGCGGCGGCGTGTTCCAGATGCCCGCCGACATCAGCGTGATGCACGACCCGGTGCTGCGCGAGCAGTTCGAGCGCTACTGGCAGACGCCGCAGTCGGGCGCGGTGGACCGCATGAAGCTCTACAAGCTGGCCTGGGACCTCGTCGGCTCGGAGTTCGCCGGCCGCCACACCCAGTACGAGAAGTTCTACGCCGGCGCCTCCTTCATCGTCCGCAACCACAATTTCCGCGAAGCCCCCTGGACGCACTTCCACAAGGTGGTCGACGACCTGATGGCGGGATACGACATCCCTCCGGCCGGCTGACGGCCGCCGCCCGCGCATGCGCGTTCTGCTGACGGGCGCCTACGGTTTCATCGGCTCGGCCATCGCCGCCGCGCTGGTGCGCGCGGGGCACGTGGTGGTGCCCGCCGTGCGCCGTCCCCGGCCGGGCGACGATCCCGTGATCGCCTGCGACATGGGACGCGACGTGCGGCCGGAGAACTGGCTGCCGCTGCTCGCCGGCATCGACGCGGTGGTGAACTGCGCGGGCATCCTGCGCGAGCGCCGCGGCGAGTCCTTCCAGGCCGTGCACGTCGACGCACCGATGGCGCTCTTCGAGGCTTGCGCGAGGCTCGGCGTGCGGCGCGTGGTACAGGTCTCCGCGCTTGGCAATCCGGTGGATGCCGAATTCCTCGCGTCGAAGCACCGCTGCGACGCGGCGCTGGCGAAGCTCCCCCTCGACTGGACGGTGCTGCGGCCCTCCGTGGTCTACAGCCCGATGGGCGCGTTCGGCGGGACTTCGCTGCTGCGCGCGATGGCGTGCCTGCCGCGCATCCTCTTCGTCCCCGGGCGGGGAGGGCAGCGCATCCAGCCGGTGGACCTCGACGACCTTTCCGCCTGCGTCGTCGCCTGCCTCGCGAGCCCTGCTTCGCATGGACAGGTCATCGAGGTCGCCGGCCCGCAGGTGCTGACCATCACCGACTACCTGCTCGCCTGGCGCCATTGGTTCGGGCTTGCCCAGCCCCGCCTCGTGATGGTGCCGCAATGGCTCACCAGCGCCGGTTGCCTTGCCGGCGAGTGGCTGCGCCTCGGGCCGCTCGGCCGCACCATGCAGCGCATGCTCGACCACGACAACGTCGCCGCCCTCGACGTGCTGCCGCGGATGCAGGCGCTGCTCGGCATCCGGCCGGCCGCGCTGGGCGACGCGCTCGCCGCGCGTCCCTGCCAGGTGCAGGACCGGCTGCATGCCTTCACGTATTTCCTCTATCCGCTCCTGCTCGCGGGCATCGTCGCGGTCTGGCTCGTTTCCGGCGTCACCGGTTTCGCCACGCCGCAGGACGAGGTGCGCGCGATCTTCGAGAAGGGCGGACTGCCGGGGGCGCTCGGGCCGCCGCTGGTCTGGCTGGTGAGCCTGCTCGACCTCGCGCTCGGCGTGCTCGTGCTGGTGCCGCGTTTCGCGCAGGCTGCGCTGCTGCTGATGCTCGCCTCCGTCCTTGGCTACACGCTGCTGATCGGGACGCTGTGGAGCGAATACTGGCTCGATCCGTTCGGCGGACTGCTGAAGAACCTGGCGCTCGTCCCGGCGCTGCTGTTCCTGCTGGCGTGGAACCGCCAGCGCTAGCGGCATGGACACCTACGCGCTCCTGAAGACGCTGCACATCGTTTCGGCGGCCGTGCTGCTCGGCACCGGCGCGGGCATCGCGTTCTTCATGTGGATGGCGCACCGCTCGGGCAACGTGGCGATGATCGCGGGCGTGTCGCGCCTGGTCGTCATCGCCGACGCCTGCTTCACCGCACCGGCGGTGGTGGTGCAGTTCGCCAGCGGCTTCGCGCTGGCGCGCATGGCGGGGTTTCCGCTGGACGCGCCGTGGCTGCTTTGGGCGATCGTGCTGTTCTTCTTCGTCGGCGCCTGCTGGCTGCCGGTGGTCTGGCTGCAGGCAAAGGCGCGCGACCTCGCCGCCGAGGCGCTGCGCAGCGGCACCCCTTTGCCGGAGCGCTACCACCGCATCATGCGCTGGTGGTTCGCGCTCGGCTGGCCCGCGTTCGCCGCGGTGCTGGCGATCGTCTACCTGATGGTGAAGAAGCCCGCGTAGTCCGGCTGCCAGGCCAGCGTGTCGGGCGGCAGGTCCGCCAGGCGGCGCCGGTGCATCGCCGCCACGGCGTCCTCGAAGGCCTTCACGCGCGCCGGCACGTCGAAGACCGGCGCCGACGTCCGCGCCTCGCGGAGGCGCTGCTTCAGCGCGGCCAGTTCCGCCGGCTGGCGCGCCATGCGCACCGCGATCGCCACGTAGTCCTCGAGATCCCTGGCCACGAACTCCGGCAGCCGCGCGGCGTGCATCAGGCTGCCCGCCAGGCGCGAGGCCATGGTCTCGCCCGGGCAGCTCAGCACCGGGACGCCGGCCCAGAGCGCATCCATCGCCGTGGTGTGGGAGCCGAAATGCAGCGTGTCGACGAAGAGGTCCGCGCGGCTCGTCGCCGCGACGAAGCGAGGACGCGGCGCATGGTCGGCGAACACCAGCCGGGAGGGATCGATGCCCGCGGCCTGGGCCGCCGCGCGCAGGTTGCCGCGCGCCTGCGGCTTCGCGGCGTAGAGCCAGAGCACGCTGCGGGGGACTTCGCGAAGGATGCGCATCCATGCGCTGAACACCGTGGGCTCGATCTTCAGCGGATTGCCCATGCAGCAGTAGACGAACCCGTCCTCCGGCAGGCCGAGCGACGCACGCGAGGGCGGTGTCGCGGTTTCCTCCGGCGGGTGGTAGACAAGGTGCGTCTCCGGCAGCAGGACGAGCTTCTCCGTCCAGTGCCGCTGCTGATCCGGCGGCGTGCAGTACAGGTCGCTGATGCGGTAGTCGACGCAGTCCATGCCCAGCGTGCCCGGCATGCCGAGGTAGCTCGCCTGCACCGGGGCGGGCCGCAGGGCGAGGATCGCGGGGCGCGCGCCCTCGCAGTAGCCACCGCATTCGACGAGCACGTCGATGGCATCCGCGGCGATGCGGGCCGCGGCGTCCTTGTCGGAGAGCGCCGAGACGTCGATCGAGCGGTCGGCTTCGGCGAGCAGCGATGCGCGCACCGGGTCGCCGGTGTGCGGATTCAACGGATACGCCACCACTTCGAAGCGGCTCCGGTCCATGCGCCGCAGCAGCAGGCGCGCCAGCCAGGCCATCGGGTGCGGCCGGAAATCCGGCGACAGGAAGCCGACGCGGATGCGCTCGTCCGGGTGGCGCCTGGCCCGCTCCGCCGGTTGCGCCGGAAACGCGCGGCCGACGTGCCCCTCGACCGCGAGCTGCTCCGCGGCCGACAGCGGCAGCGCGAGGGCGTCGAAGGCGATCGCCATGTGGCGGTGCGACAGCAGGCTGCCGAGCAGGTGGCCGGGCAGGTCGCGCACGCGGGCGATCGCTTCGTCGCGCCGCCGCCAGTCGCAGAGCTGCTGCAGCTGCACGGCGCGCAGCGTCGCGATCGACCGCGGATCGGGCGGCGATTCCTTCCAGCCGCCGTAGGCGGGCTCCTCGACGATGCGGGTGAACTGCGCGGCGTCGATGCCGCGGGCGCGGCGGAATTGCTCCTCGGACTCGGCGAGCCTGCCGAGCGCCGCGAGCGCGTTGGCACGGTTCACCGCGGCGAGCACGTACCTCGGGTCGATGGCCAGCGCCGCATCGGCGGCGGCCAGCGCCTCCTCGTCGCGGAACAGCGCGAACAGCGCCTGCGCACGATTGACGTGCACCGAAGGCAGCGGGGAGTTCGCGACGAGGGTGTCGAATTCCTCCAGCGCCTCCAGCGGCCGCTGCCGGTTGAGCAGCAGAGTGCCGCGGTTCAGTCGCGCCGCGAAATGCATCGGTTCGACCTGCAGCGCGTGGTCGTAGAGGGCCATCGCGGCGTCGGGTTCGCCAAGCTCCACGCGCAGGCCGGCGAGCGTGGTGGCGACGTCCGGGGAATCCGGCGCCGCGTCCAGGCACGCCTTCAGGTCGTCGGCCGCCTCGCGCTTGCAGCCGATCGCGGCGAGCGTGGAGGCGCGGGCGAAGCGCACGTCGAGGCGCGACGGGTCGATCGCCAGGCACTGGTCGAGGAAGGGCAGCGCGGTGGCGTGGCGGCCCTGCTGGTAGAGCGACGAGGCGAGCAGGAAGCGCAGTTCGAGGGAATCGTCCTGCGCCAGCGCGGCCTCGCAGACCCGTTGCGCGGCGCCGAACTGCCGGGCGTTCAGCAGTGCGCGCGCGGCGGCGCGCGCCGCGGTCATCGGCCCTTGCACCCCGCTACTTGGTATAGGCGACCGTGCCGGCGACGCTGGTGCCGAACGGCACGCTGCCGTTCCACGCCAGGCCGGCGCGGGTCGCGCCGGCGCCCGAGAGGAAGCCGGAGCCGTTCAGGCTGCCCTGGCAGCCGGTGCTGCCGCCGGTGAGCTGGCCGCTGACGCTGAAGCCGCCGGCAGAACCGAGCGCGCCGGTGGTGCCGGAGTAGGTGAAGTTGCCGCCATACGAGCCATTCAGCGTGAGGTTCATGGCGAGCCCCACCGTCGAGGCGCCGAAGTTGACGTTGAGCGACGAACTGTTCACCGTCGCCACGGTGCAGCCGCCACCGGAGCACGCGGTGCTCGAGCCCATCATGTTGTACGTCGCCGTACCGGTCACCGGCATCGCCGAGACCGGCAGGCCGACCACGTAGTGCAGCGGGCCGGTCGTCGACAGGATCTGCGCGCCGAACGTGGGGCTGGTGCCGGTGGTGGTGCCGTTCGCCCAGTTGCCCCATGCCACGGTGCCATCGTTGCCCATCGAGTTCACCACCGCCGATCCGGGCGTTGCGTTGTAGAGCGGATCGCTGAACTGCGTCAGCTTGCCCGCGCTGTCGAGGACCACCGGCTGGTTCGTGTACGAGGAAGCCGAAGTGATGGCGGCGCCCCAGTTTCCCGTGAAGCTTCCGGTAAGCAGCGGAGGCGGCGACGCCACCGTCGACGACTTGGTGTACGCGTTGGCCCCGGTCACGTAGGTGCTGCCCTGGCCGACGAAGCCGTCCCAGGCCATGCCGGCGCGCAGCGCGCCGGAGCCGGACAGGAAGCCCGCGCCATGGAAGCTGTTCCCCGCGGAGCCGCTGCTGCCGATGAAGGTGCCCGACAGGTTGAACTTGCCGCTGCTCAGCGCCGAGCCGCTTCCCGCGTACTGGTAGGTGCCGGCCGCGCCGCCGTCCACGGTCAGGCCCATGCTCAGGCCGACGGT
>SXGR01412568.1_pt1 | contig 13815 bp, 14 predicted proteins | sample 3174711 | NCBI WGS metagenome assembly SXGR01 (sample SAMN11356860, study PRJNA531348) | freshwater metagenome | isolation source: freshwater sample F1-60 | place: China: Fuxian Lake, Yuxi | collected 2017-12-25
CATCGCGGTGGGCCTCGAGCGCCTCGTCGGCAATAAGCAGTACGGCTTCGCCATTGGCGATCGCAGGGCCTGCAGGGCCATCGAGCACGCGGAACGCCACGTCGGGGCCAAGCAGGATTCGCAGGAGGGTGACGCTGCTCGCGCTGTGGGGCGTGACCGCCACGCGGGTGATGTCGGCGAGCAAAGCGGGCGAGAGCACGCGAATCGAATCGACGGCGCCCTCGCAGGCGATGGAACCGATAGGGATCAGGTGAAGGCGATCGGCGTTGCGGGCATACGCGATGCTCGACATGGCCGAGACGTGGAGGTCGCCGGCCAGGACAGCCGCGTTGAGCGCTGCCGGAAGTCCATCGGTGAAGGTGACGCCGGGCAGGCCGGCTTCCTCCAGGTGGTGGTACACGGGATACATATTGAGCGCGCTGATGCGCCCCACGCGCAGGTCGCTCATGCCGCCACCACCCGGGCACCCACGGCCTCGGCCAGATGCTGCGGATCGGTGTCATCACCTTCGGGAATCACCCATTCGCCCGCCCCGAATGCGAGCGCCACCTGGCACGCAGGAGCCCCGAGGGTCTCCCAGTCCGGGCGGATGGCGACTGATGCGGGCAGTACGCGCCGCGCCACGGCCGTCACGAGCAGGTCTTCCACTCCCCACGATCCGGGCCGCTCGGGCCCGTCACTGCCCGGCACCAGTTGCACGGCCCGCACCGCGGTGCAGTCCGCCGCGATCCCGATAAGCCGGTCGGCGATCTGGGCGTGGGTTGTGCCCGCGCCGTAGCGCACGGTGACGACCCCCTCGGGGTCGGCGGGACCGCGCATCCACGTCACCTGCTGGGGCGGAGCGATTCCCTGTGCCGCGGCGAATGGGTCACGGGCGTCCAGCATCGCGATGATCTGCTCGCGCGTCATGCGAACCGGTCCACAACGCCTGCGGCGATGGTGCGCAGCGCAGACACGTCGGCGTCGCCGACATCCCCGTCGAGCGATGCCACCGCGGCGGCCACCTCTGCGATTGCGCGCTCGCGCGCGGCCACGGCGCCGGGGTGCACCGCAAGGCGGTCGCACAAGGGCAGAAGGGGCACGTCGCCACGCGATGCACGTTCGATCTCGCTGGCGAGGCCCGGCTCGTCGGCGATGGCAAGGATGATGGGCAGCGTGACGGTGCCGCTGAGGATGTCGGTACCCCGCCGCTTGCCGGTCTCGGCCGGCGAGCCGGCGATGTCGAGAATGTCGTCAAAGATCTGGAACGCCACGCCCACGTGCTCGCCAAATGCGGCGAGGCATACCTGTGCCTCATCCCCGGCACCTGAGAGCACCGCCCCAAGGCGGCAGGCCACCGAGAACAGCGCGCCGGTCTTGCGCCGGCACCGCGCGATGTATGCGTCAACAGACAGGGCGAGGTCGTTGGCCGCCCGCTGCTGGTCCATCTCGCCCAGGGCGAGGGCGAGGGCGGCGTCGGCCAGCGCGCTCACCGCCAGCGGTGAGCCAACGTGCGTGAGTTCGGCGAATGCGCGTGCAAAGAGGAAGTCACCCACCTGGATTGCTGAGTCGGCACCATGGGCGCGCGCGACGGTGGGCCGTCCGCGCCGTGTTGTGGCGCCATCGATCAGGTCGTCGTGCACGAGGGTGGCCATGTGCACCAGTTCCACTGCTGCTGCGGCGGACACCAGTGCTGCACGATCGTCGTCGTGACGTGATGATGCGCAGAACAGCAGCATCGGCCGCACCCGCTTGCCGCCCGCGGCCAGGGTGTCGCCGGCCGGGCCGCTCACTGCGCCGACGTGGCCTCCGGCGACAGCCGCCAGCACCTCTTCGCACTGCGTCATCCAGGGACGCAGTGCATCGATGAATGCGGTCGGCGCGGGAGCGGTGGTCATGCGTGCACCGTGCCGTGGTGCAGCGTCGCCATTCCACCCGCGAACTCACGCCAGCGGATGTCGCTGATACCGCAATCCCACATGAGCGCTGCCACATCTGCGGGCGGAGGCATGTGTCCGACCGATTCCGCAAGGCGCGCGAAGGCATCGGGGTCGCCGCGAAGCAACCGGACGACAGTGGGCATGGCGACGGTAAGCGCCCGGGCGTGCAGGCCCCGCAGGTGCCGCGGCGGGGTGATCTCGAGAATGACGATGCGGCCACCGGGGCGGGCGACACGCACCATCTCGCCGATTCCGATGGATGGATCGTCGAGGCTGCGCAGGCCACCAGAGGCTGTCACCGCATCGAAGCGGTCGTTCTCGTATGGCAGGTGGGTGACGTCGGCCACCTCGAAGCGGCACCGGCGATGCGTGGCAGCGGCCTTCAGACGCGCACGGTCGATCATGGCCGGTGAGTAGTCCACGCCGATCACCTGCCCCAGTGATGTGACCCGGTCGGCCAGGAGCAGCGCCAGGTCCCCAGTGCCAGTGAAGGCATCCAGCACTTGCGCGCCAGCGGCCACATCGGCCACCCCGGCAGCAGCGCGACGCCAGCCGTCGCCCATTCCCAGTGTCATCACGCCGCTCACCAGGTCGTACCGGGGGGCGATGACGTCGAACGCAGCGCGGTCGTCTACAGCGCTGTGCGATACATGTGCAGTGCTCATGCCTCCACCCGTCCGGCCCCGCCCCAGCGGGGGAACAGCGCGTGGTCGATGCGCAGTACGTCAAGGGCCTTGCCCGCCACGAAGTCGATCATGTCGCCCACTGACTGCGGCTGGGTGTAGAGCGCAGGCGAGGCCGGCAGCACCACAGCCCCGGCCTCGGTGACCGCCACCATGTTTCGCAATTGGACGAGCGATGCCGGCGTTTCGCGCGTCACCAGTACCAACTGGCCGCGCTCCTTCAGCATCACCTCGGCAACCCGGTGGATGAGGTTGTCGCCAGTGCCATGGGCAATTCTGCCGAGCGATGAGGTTGAGCACGGCATCACAAGTGCCACTCGCGCGCCGGATGATCCTGATGCGAATGAGCAGGCGATGTCGTCGGGCGCGAGCACATCCACAGACCCGGCGGGGTCACAGTGGCCCGCCAGAAAGCGGTCCATCACGTGGTCGCGCGAGGTGGGGCGGGGACCTTCACCGAGGATCTCGTGGCTTATCACCTGGCAACCGGCATCCGATACGCACAGGCCCACGTGGTGCCCTGCCGCAGTGAGCGCGAGGAGGGTCCGGCCGCCATAGGCGGCACCGCTCGCACCGGTGATTCCGAGGAACACACGCATGGCATAATCGTAGGCCACGGGCGGCGAAAACGAGCCGGGGTCCCGTACTACAGGACCCCGGAATACGACCCTATCTCCGCGTTGGGGGCCTACTTGTACTTGGTACCCAGCCCGTTCAGGAATATCGAGAGATTGTCGAGATCCTCTGGTGGCAGGGACGCGAAGGAGGGCATGGGCGCCAGAGGTGCCTTCATCCATTGGGTCATCTTCGCGTTATCCCAGCCCTTGACACCCTCATTGGTGAGTTCCGGCCCGGGCCCGGGCGCGCCAACTCCCTTGATCATGTGGCAACTGCTGCAGCCATTGGCCAGATAGACCGCCTCGCCCGCGGACGCAGCAGCATCCAGTCCGGTGAGCGGAAGGGTCTCGCCCTTGGCGATGCCCTCGGGCGTGCTGGCACCGAGGAAGGTGAGGTAGCAAAGGCCGCTGATCACCAGTACTGCGGTACCCATTGCGAACGGCCGCTTCCAGATGCGGCGCTCGGGGCCACGGTCAATGAAGGGCCAGATCACCAGCAGGATGATCAAGATGTTCGGCACCATGAACGTGGCCATGATCACCGGGGTGAGCGCATTCTGGTTCGCAAAGATCTTCAGCAGCTCGAACGCGAAGTAGAAGTACCAGTCAGGCCGCGGGAGGAAGTCGGTAGACGCCGGGTTGACCGGCTCGCCCATCTCAACTCGCACTGTGATCGCGAGCACGATGACCACCAGGATGGCGAGCCCCGCGATGATGGTGTCCTTGTAGATCGCATACGGGAAGAACGGCTTGCCGTCCTTCTTCGCTGCCGCATAGTCCTTGTCGTATGCGACCTTGTCGGCCTTCTTCATCGCGTCACCTCCTGCTCATCGTCCACCCAGGCGGGTGGGAACGACACGCTGCCCTTGAGACCGGCCTGACGATCGCGTGCGGCCTTCCGACGGGCATCCTCTTCGTCACGCTGCACGCGCAGGGCACGCTTGGCCCATGGCGGCTCGGAGATGCCGAGACGGATGATGAAGTACAGGTGCAGGCCAATGAAGGTCGCGATTCCACCTGGAATTAACAACATATGGATCGAATAGAAGCGAGATAACGTGTCGGGCCCGAATTCGGGGCCGGCGCGGAGGATGTCGCCGATGTACGGCCCCAGGATGGGGGCGCTCGCGAAGATGTTGACGGCCACTACGGTGGCCCAATAGGCCTTCTGGTCCCATACCAGCAGGTAGCCGGTGAGGCCCATAAACATCGTCATCAGCAGGAGCATTGCACCGGTGACCCACGTGAGTTCACGCGGGTACTTGTAGGCGCCCCAGATGAACACACGTCCCATGTGCAGGAATACGATGACGATCATCGCCGAGGCGCCCCACTTGTGCATGCCCCGGACCATCCAACCCCATGTCACCTCGTTGGTGATGGAAGCGATGCTGCCGAATGCCGTGTTGGGATCCGGCTTGTAGTACATCGCCAGGATGATTCCGGTGATGGCCTGCATGCCGAAGAGCGCCATTGCGGTAAAGCCGAGAGTCTGGAACCAGCTCGTACCAGCGGGGATGTTGCGGAACATCAGCCAACGGCCACTGTTCTTCACTCCTGAACGCTCGTCGACAAAGTCGACGAGCTGGGTCACGCCCTGCTCAACCGGATTCTTCGGCCCGATGTCCTTTGTGGTCATCGCGCGCTCCTAGGTGAACGGGTAGAGGTTGGAGAGGGTGCCGGTAACGGGCTCGCCGGGCGCATGCAGCGGGAAGGCCTCCTGCTCGGCAGAGATGGAGTAGGCCTTACCCACAAGCACCCGCACCTTCGGGCTGGAGGACTTGGCGATGGCCTTCTGCAGGCTGAGGCGGTCATTGCCACTGGCGATGTCCGCGGCCGAGTACTGCTTGGACTGATCGACGATCTTCACGTCGAGGCGGTCGAGCGGACGGGGTGGCGGGCCACCGGTGACGAGGCCGCGCGAGTCGTAGGCACCGCCGTGACATGGGCAGATGAAGCCCTGTGAACCGGCTGCGTAGGCCACCGGGCAACCCAGGTGTGCGCAGCGGTTCCAGATGGCCAAAATGTCCATGTCGGCGGCCGTGATTCCTGCGGCCCATGCCTTGAAGCGGGCGTCGAAGCCATCGGTGGACTCGTCTGGGCCGGGAATAGGCTTGGCTGAGGGGTCCGTCAACCCGAACATAAGATAGACGCGCCGGTCGGCCTCGGGGTCGGAACCCGCGACGGCCAGCGAGGCGACTTCACCGATCTTCGTGGATGGGGTCGCGTTGGCGTACGGCGGCGCATTCTTGAGGAAGTCGCTGGCCGACCCGATGTCAATCCAGCGCCACTCCTCGTCCTTCAGTGGGCTGGCAACCGCGAATCCGACGACCGGCACCAGGATGGCGGCGGTGAGGATTCCACCACCTGCAATTGCGACAGTGGAGAGGAAGCGGGTACGCGTGATGTACCCCGGATCGTCCGAATGATCGGGCTCCGGGGCGAAGTCGGTTGCACGTGGGCCCCCGTAGGGTCCCCCCTGCGTCCCGGGCGCGTCGCCGTTCGGATCCTCCTCAGCCACTCCGACCTCCGTAGACGTTGACTAGATCCAAGATATTAGTGGCGTCAAGTCAAACCGATCACATATGCAGGCGCAACGGGCTGATGTGGGGGCAGTTGTCCCCGTTGCGCCGGGACTCACCGGTACTTCTCGGCCCCCGGGAGATGGATACCGAGGTCCGCCCAGCGGGCATCCACCCGCTGCCGCACGTCGTCGCTCATGCGGATTTCGTCTGGCCAGGGGCGTACGAGGCCCTCTCCCTCCCACTTTGCCGTGGCATCAAACCCCACCTTGGCGCCGTAGGCGGCGTATGGGGCGGCGTGGTCAAGGGCGTCCACAGGACCTTCCATCACCAGCATGTCGCGCCCGGCATCCACATTTGAGAAGGCCCGGAATGCGACCTGCGACACAGCCCGTACGTCGACGTCGTGATCTACCACCACCACGCAGCGGGTGAGCGACAGCAGGCCGAGGCCCCACACGGCATTGATGAGCTTCTTCGCATGACCCGGGTAGCGCTTCTTCACACTCACGATTGCGCAGTTGTGAAATACGCCTTCCAGGGGCAGGTTCATATCCACCAGGTCGGGCACGGTCATCTTGATGAGGGGCAGGAAGAGGCGCTCGGTGGCCTTGCCCAGCCAGAAGTCCTCCATCGGCGGCATTCCCACGATGGTGGTGCTGTAGATGGCGTCACGACGCATGGTGAGGCCGGTGACGTGAAATCGCGGGTACTGGTCAACCGGCGTGTAGAAGCCGGTGTGGTCGCCGAACGGGCCTTCGTCGCCCAGGTCGGTGGCGTCCACGTAGCCCTCGATCACAATCTCGGCGTGCGCAGGCACCTCGATGTCCTGAGTGACCGCCTTCATCATCTCCACTTGCTTGCCGCGCAGGAAGCCCGCGAACATCATCTCCTCGAGCGCGGGGGGCAGGGGTGCGGTGGCGCTGTAGGTCACCGCCGGGTCTGTGCCCACCACCACCGCAACGGGCACGCGGCCCTCGCTGTCGAGCAGATGCTGGCGGCCGTCCTTGTGGATCTGCCAGTGCATCATGCATGTGCGCTTGTCGACCTTCTGCACGCGGTACATGCCGCAGTTGCGCGACCCGGTGACCGGGTCGTTACTGAACACCAGGGGCAGCGTGATGAATGGGCCGCCGTCCCCGGGCCAGCAGTGCAGGATGGGCACAAGATCGAGGTCCACATCGTCACCGGTGAGCACCACCTCCTGGCACGGGCCGTTCTTCACGGTCTTGGTGCCGAGTGAGGCCAGTTCCTTCAGCTTGCCGAGCGCCTTCATCTTCTCCATCACGCCCTGGGGCGGTTGCATTTCGGCGATCTCGGAGATACGCGATGCGATCTGGTCGAGGCCGGTACCGCCAAGGCCGGCGGCCATGCGGCGCTCGCTGCCGAACTGGTTGATGAGCACGGGCATTTTGGAGCCCGTGACGTTGGTGAAGAGAATTGCGGGGCCACCGGCCTTCATCACCCTGTCAGCGATCTCGGTGATCTCAAGATGCGGGTCCACCTCGGTATGCACCTCAACGAGCTCACCCATGTCGCGGATGACCTGCATCCATTCGCGCAGATCCTTCATCGTGCCAGCGCCTCAGCCAGCGCGGGTGCTGGGTCGAGCCCCGCGGCGATGTCCATGATGGGCGCTGGCAGTCCTTCGCGGAGCGCCGCGCGTGCCATGCGCACGGCGCCCTGCGTGGCCACCACGTCGCCGGCCACCGCGGCGGCGGTCGCGCGCCACAGCGGCAGGAGATCGTCGTCGCGCCCGGCCGCAACGGCAGCCGCCGAGAGCGCAACCAGGTCGGCCAACGCCTCGACAACCGAAAGGTCACCTGTGGCCGCTACGCGCACCAGACCCTGCGCGTAGCAGTAGTCACCCGCAAGCACGGCCGCGCCCATCTCCACCTCCGACACGTGACGCGGTGTGCCGTGATGCAGCAGAAAGCCCTCAAGGATGAGCTCCAGGCCGAGGGCGTGTTCGCGCGCCAGCGGTGGGCACACCAACGGCATAAGCACCTCATCGGCGTTAATGGTGTGACCGGACAGTCCGGGCTGCGCTGCCAGCACGGCTGCCACCGAATCGGCAGTGAGGGTGCTCATGCCATGCCCTCAAGTGCCCGTGCGAATGCCTGTTCAGTTGCTCGGAACTCGTCGTCACCATGGACGGTGCTCGTAAACCACGCCTCAAACTGCGAGGGCGGTGGATACACGCCATTGGCCAACAGGCCCCGGGCCAGCCGGGCGTAGGCATCGGTGTCGCAGGCGGTGGCCTCGGCGTAGTTGGTGACCGGGGAATCGGTGAAGAAGGGCGTGAGCATCGATCCGACGCGCTGAACCGTGACCGGCGCGCCGCTGTCGCGAATGACCGCTTCGAGCCGTGCGCCGTTTTCCTCAAGCTGCTCGTAGGTGCCCTCGGCCGCAAGGCGGCAGATGACGGCGAGCCCCGCAGTGGTGGCAAGCGGATTGCCCGACAAGGTCCCGGCCTGGTAGCAGGGGCCCTCTGGTGCCAGTTCGCGCATCACATCGGCCCGCCCACCGAACGCACCGACCGGCAGTCCGCCACCAATGACCTTGCCCATGCACGTGAGGTCGGCCTTCACACCAAAGCGCTCCCCTGCACCACCGCGGGCCACCCGGAATCCGGTGATGACCTCGTCGAGGATGAGCAGTGCGCCGGTGCGGTCGCAGGCGGCGCGGAGGCCCTGAAGATAGCCCGGCGCGGGAGGCACCACGCCCATGTTGCCGGCGACGGGCTCCAGGATGATCGCCGCGGCACCCTCGAGTGCGATCTCGGCTGCCGCAAGGTCGTTGTACGGCACCAGACGGGTGGCGGCGGTGGCGCCCGCCGTCACGCCTGGGCTGGTGGGTACTCCCAGCGTGGTGGCCCCACCGCCGGCCTGCGCGAGCAGGCCGTCGATGGCGCCGTGGTAGCCGCCCTCGGTCTTCACGATCACCTCGCGGCCCGTGGCGGCGCGCGCGAGGCGCACTGCACCCATCACCGCCTCGCTGCCGCTGGAGGTCATACGAAGGCGCTCGATAGACGGCATGGCGTCACGTATGGCCTCGGCGAAGACGATCTCCCGCTCGGTGGGGGCGCCATAGGAGGTGCCACGGGCGAGGGCGTCGCGCAAGTCGTCAATCACCACTGGCGGTGCGTGGCCGAGAATGGCCGGGCCCCATGAGGCCAGGTAATCGACGTACGCGTTGCCATCCACGTCGAACACGTGGGTGCCCTCGGCGCGGTCGATAAAGATGGGGTCACGCCCGATGCCCCGCATGGCACGCACGGGCGAGTTGACCCCGCCCACCAGCGACTGCTTCGCGCGCGCGAACAGTTCCTGGCTCCGGGTATCGGTGAGTGACGCAGGCATGGGGTCAGGCCGTCGGCAGGGGCGCGCCGGCGATGGCGATGGCCTCCCATGCCCGGTACTCGGGTGAGTAGTACTTCAGCCGCACCTTCTTGAACTCAAAGGTTGAGTAGAGGACGGCGTAGTCGTCCCCGGTGAGGCCGGCCTCGGCCGCGAGCGCCGCGATGGTCTCCTCGCAGGCGTCCTTCGACTTGGCGTGCACCATGGTGAAGAGGCTGTAGGGCCAGTCGTCGTAGGTGGGGCGCTTGTAGCAGTGGCTCACCGACTTGAAGGTGGCCATACGGCTGCCGAAGTCGTCAACGCTGTCGTCGGGGACCTTCCACACGGCCATGCCGTTGGCACCGAATCCCGCCTTGCGGTGGTTCAGCACGGCAGCGAAGCGACGCATGACGGTGCGGTTCTGCATCTCCTGCGCCTTGGCGATGAGATCGTCGGGATCGATACCGGCGGCATCCGCCCAGGCGTCGAACGGTGCCGGCACGAGCGGGAGGTCCTCCTGCAGGATGAGGATGGCCGCGCGGTCCTCGTCGGTGGGCGGCTTGCCATCGCCGCGCTGTGGTGCGGGCACCGGTGCAACCCTGGCGACGTTGCCACTGTCGCCGGTCATGTCCAGCTGCACATTGATTTTGTAGAGCGTGATCGTGGGAAGGATGCGCATGGACGTGGCGCCCGTCTCGCGCGCGAGGATGTCGAGGGTCTCTTCCAGCGACAGCCGCGACCCGGGCTCGAGTGCGAGCGTGAACCACATGTTGAAGTTGTGGGTACGGCGGTAGTTGTGGCTCACACCGGGGTGGCCGTTGATCACGGCTGCGGCATCAAACAGCAGCTCATCCGGGTACGACGCCGCAACCAGCGTGCTCTCGTACCCCAGTGCCCGGGTGTCGAAGATGGCGGACACCTGCCGGATGATCCCGGCGTCCTTCAGTACCTGCATGCGGGCAAGGACCTCGTCTTCACCGATACCCACGGTCTCGGCGATGGGGAGGAACGGGCGGCGCTCAAGGGCGATTCCGGCCTGCAGCGCATTGAGCAGCCGCTGGTCCACCTCATCGGGCTTGTGGCGCGTGGGCTTGGCTTCGGTGGTGCTCACGATGCGTCCTCTTTCATCCACTTGGCCGCGTCAATTGCGGCATACGTGATGACGATGTCGGCTCCGGCCCGCACAATCGCGGTGAGGGTCTCCATCATCGCCTGGCGTTCATCCAGCCATCCGCGCTCGGCGGCGGCCTTGATCATCGAGTACTCGCCGCTCACGTGGTACGCGGCCACCGGCAGGTCGGTCGCGCCCCGCACCGCATGGATGACGTCGAGATAGGTGGCGGCGGGCTTCACCATCACCATGTCTGCGCCCTCGGCCACGTCGGCCCGCACCTCGCGCAGGGCTTCGCGGATGTTGGGCGGATCCATCTGGTACCCGCGGCGGCCACCATGTCCGGGGGCCGATCCAGCGGCCTCACGGAAGGGTCCGTAAAAGGCTGATGCGTACTTGGCCGAGTACGACATGATCGCCGTGGCCTCGTTGCCGTACGAGTCGAGCGCAGTGCGGATGGCACCCACCCGTCCGTCCATCATGTCGCTCGGGGCCACCACGTCTGCACCGGCACGCGCGTGGCTCACCGCGGTGCGTGCAATCACGTCGAGGGAGGGGTCGTTGTCCACCTCTCCATCGGCACCCAGCACACCGCAATGCCCATGGTCGGTGTAGGCGCACAGGCACACGTCGGTGATGACCATCAGGTCGGGTACCCCCGCCTTGAGGGCGCGCACGGCCTGCTGCACCACGCCGTCATCGGCATGGGCGGAGGTGGCCACGGCATCCTTCTGGTCGGTGACGCCAAACAGCAGCACACCACCGACGCCGGCCTCGTAGGCGGCGCGGGCTTCCTCCACCATCAGGTCGGGCGAGAGCCGGGCAATTCCCGGCAACGCGTCAACCGGCTGGCGGATTCCCTCACCGGCGACCGCGAACATGGGCAGCACCAGCTGTGACGGGCGCACCACCACCTCGCGCACCAGGCGCCGGATGGCATCGGTGCGGCGGAGCCGGCGGTGCCGGACAATGGGGAACGCGCCTGTCGCGGCGGCGGCCTCGGTGCTTTCAGATCCCACGACTCGCGAGTGTATCGTCGGTTCCGTGACTGACGGAGGGGGTCGGAGCGGGTTCGGGGCGATGGGGTCAGGTGACCCCGCTCTTGATGCAGCGGGCATTTCGCCCGCCCACATGATTGCCGGCTACCACGCGGGCCTCTTCCCGATGGACTCGGAGGACGACGTTGGGCCGGTTGGCTGGTACTTCACTGATCCGCGCGCGGTCATCGTCACGGCCGATGCCCGCATTCCGCGCACGGTGGCCCGCATGCTGCGCCGCCGCGCCTACGACGTGCGTGTGGATACCGCCTTCGGCGAGGTGCTCCGGGCCTGCTCCGGCGATCGCGATGGCGTGTGGCTCACCCCGCGGCTCATCGGTGGATACGAGGCCCTGCACGATCTCGGCATTGCGCACAGCATCGAGGCATGGGATGGCGACGTGCTCGCCGGGGGCCTGTTCGGCGTGGCCATTGATGGCCTGATGACCGCCGAGAGCATGTTCCACCGGCTGCCCGATGGGGGCAATGCGGCAATCGCAGGGCTTATCGGGATTGCACGCCTCAATGGGTTGACGCTCATCGACGTGCAGATGGAGTCGCCCCACGTGATGCGTTTCGGCGCCAATCTGATCAGTGCCGTTGCCTACACGGAGTTATTGGCGGATGCGCTTCGGCGCTAGGTGTGCATGCGCCGGGCCAGCACGAAGCGGGCGATCACGCCGTAGGCGATGGCGATAAGTGCGAGCAGGCCGATGCCCGACCACAGTGACGACGTGACCTCGGGATCGACCAGCACCTGCTGGAACACCCGGGCGGCGGGTCCGAACCCCGCCACTGCACTTGACCAGTAGGCCACGTCGCTGCCGGGGATGAGCGCCACCACGGCCAGCGGCAACGAGATCATGAGACCGGCCAGCAGGGCCGTGCGGGTCTCGCGCGCGAGCGCACCGATGAGGAGTCCGAAGGCCCCGAACGCGAGGCCTGCCACAAGCAGTGCGATGACCCAGATGCCCCATCGTCCAACCGTGACCGACGTCGAGACGGCGACCACGCCCAGCAGCACCATGCCCACCACCAGCGCGGCTGCGGCCGAGACGACGGCCTTCTGGGCGATGATCGATCCCGGGCTCACGAGCCCCCGACCCAGGCGCGAGAGCACCCCGTCCTCGCGCTCCGCCGACAGCAGCGCCGCCGACAACAGCACGCTTACCAGTCCAAGGCCCACCACGAGCGCTCCGGCGATGCCCAGCGCAGAGAGGGGCTCGCGGCCCGGCGCGCCAGCCTTCACATCGAGCCGGATCGGGCTTGCGATGGCCTTAGCCGCAGGCTTGGCCAGGTCGAGATTTTCACCGACACCGGTAATGAAATCGAGCAGGGAGGCAGCCTTGGCAGCCTCCTCCGGCTTGCCCGCCGCCCGGAGCGCGCGCTGCATGTCACTGATGATCTGCTGGCTGCTCTTAAGCCCTATCAGTGTGCCGGCCTGCCCGAACAGCGCCACATTGCCACCGGTTTTGATGAGGTCAACCAGATTGAGCACCTGCCCCACATAGGCTCCGGCCAGCGCCTGGTTGAGACGGAACACCATGGCTTCCAGCCGTCGCTCAATGGCCTGCGCCTCGATGGGCGAGCGCGGGTTGGTCTGCAGGGTGATCACAGGCGAGCGGATGCCGGTCTGGAGGTCACTTACGAAGTCCTCGGGAATGGTGAGTACCGCGCTCACCTTTCCGTCGTCAAGCGCCTGAGTGGCCTGCTGTGGGTCGAGCCGTACGAGGCTGACGGCCTCGCCCAGCCGGCGGGCGTAGTCGTCAACCGACAGTCGCTCGTCGCCAACCTGCACGGTGCGCCCCGACTGGGCATCGAGATTGACAAAGGCCACCGACGGCTTGGTGTCGCCACCCGAGAGCGCGATGGCCAGCAGCACGGCAATAACGATGGGGTAGCCGATGAGAATGGCCAGGAGGCCCCGGCTGCGCCCGAGCACCCGGAGGTCCTTGATGAACAGCAGCCGTCCGGCGCGCAGCATCTTCACTGGTCGTCGCCCACCAGTGCCATAAAGGCGGTCTCGCCTGCCGCCGGGCCGGACGGGTCGGTGCCCGCCGCACGGATGAGGTCGTCGAGCGTGCCGTCCATACGCAGTTGCCCGCCTACGAGGGTGACAATGCGATCGGCCGACCGCGATGCTTCGTCAATCGATTGGGTTGAGAACACAAGCGCCATGTCCCCATCGGCCACCATCTCCGTAATCCAGTTCCACAGCCGATGGCGCTGGTCGGGGCTGAGCGTGCCCGTGGGCTCATCCAGAAGCAGGAGCGCGGGCTGTCCCGCAAGCGCGATGGCGAGGTTGAGGCGCTGCAGCGTGCCGGTTGACAGGGCTGACGCCGGGCGATCGGCCACCTTTCCCAGATCTGCGCGCTCGATGAGTCCATCGGCCACCGCACGTGGGTCTGCGGCGCTCTCGAGCCCCGCGAACAGCCTCAGGTTCTCGCGTGCCGTCAGGCGCGGGTAGAGCGCCGGCCGCTGCGGCACCCATCCCACCGCCAGCGCCGTGCCGCCAGCCCATTCGATGCTGCCAGCCCTTGCGACGCCAACTCCGGCAAGGATCGACAGCAGCGTGGTCTTGCCCGCGCC
>SXGR01482852.1_pt1 | contig 13811 bp, 6 predicted proteins | sample 3174711 | NCBI WGS metagenome assembly SXGR01 (sample SAMN11356860, study PRJNA531348) | freshwater metagenome | isolation source: freshwater sample F1-60 | place: China: Fuxian Lake, Yuxi | collected 2017-12-25
CGTGGAGACGTAGAGCATCGCGGCAAACATCATCGCCGCCAGCAGCAGCGCGCCAAGGAACACCCCGAGCAACCCTGCGTAGCCGATGATCATGAAGCGCGCAATTCGCCGTCGCAGCGCCGCCGGACGCCCGGCGTAAGTGCGTTCCACACCGCGCACCAAGTCGTCAAATTGTTCCCGCGTCAGCCGCATGTTTGCAAAGGAAGCTGTCGGGGGACCGCGTTACGGCACTCCCGCCGTTGTGCGTTGAACCAGATGGTGGGGGAACGCGCGCGGGACGTTGAGCCGACGTGCGATGGTCGCGAAGTCCTGATAGTGCGCCGGGTGCATGTGGGCGAGGTTCGCCAGGAGCAAGGCCTTGAATGCGGACTGCAACAGCACTGCGTCGAGTTCCGCCAGTGTTGGGGCGGCGGTGCGGCGCAGGAGTTGCGCGGCGAGCGCCGAGTCGGAATCTCCGGCAGCCATCGCACTGGCGGCTCTTTCGCGCCACGCAGTGGCCTCGGCGGAGTTGCGCTGTTCGGCCCAGGCCAGCGCGACGCACAGGCTCAGGAACCCGCGCTCGTCGTCCGCCTCGCCGGAATCTGCAACTTTGGATGCGACAGCCTCGGCCACTTTGCCTTGTTCGAGGAGCGCGTGAAATTTCGCCATGCGCGAGCCCGGAGCACGGTCTCGCCCCGCGTCTTTCTCCAACTCGGCGAAGTCGCCGGTGACGTACATCAAGTGCCGGCGGAGTTGCTGGTTCAACTCCTGTGCATCCGTCCCGTAACGGGTCGAGGCGGCGCGCTCGAACGCTGTCAAAGCATCCTTTGCCGCCTGGTTCTTTCCCGCGGCGACAAGGATGTCGCACAGCCGTGTGACGTTCTGGAAACTGAACGGCTCGCGCTTGAGCGTCTCGCGGCATTCCTGTTCCAGCGCGTCGTGTTCGGCGAGCGCCATGCGGGCGACCCAGAAGGAGTGCGCGAATGCGAGGTCGTTCGTGCCGAGCCGGGCAGCTTCGGCAAAGTGCGGACGCGCGGTGGCCCAGTCCCCACGCGTCGCGCGATCGTGGCCGAGCGCGTAGTGCGGATAAGGATTGTTCAAGTCCGCCGCTTTGGCGCGCTCGAAATATCGCACTGCGTCATCGCGGCCCGGAGTGAGGCGTCCGCGCAGGTAGAGCAGCGCGGAGTTGCCGGGCTCGGCTTGCAATTGCACGTCATATTCGGTGAGGAGCTGCGCGTCGCGTGCTTGATCTTTCTTCAGGCTGTGGAAGGCGCGATGCCATGCGATGCGGACCGGACGTTGCGACATGCCTTTGCGAAGGTATTGCTCGGCGCGTGCTATCTGCCGCTGGCCGCGTGCCGCCCCGATGTAAGAATAGAGAATCTCGTCGTCATCCGGATTGAACCCCAGTTGCAGTTCGGCAAAACGCAAGGCGTCGTGAACCTGGGATTTGCCCACGAGGTAGTTGAATGTGCCGATTGGTTTGCCACTGACGATCTCAAGCTGCGTGAGTGTCCGTGATTCGCCGGACTTCATGCGCAGGGATTCCGGAAGCGTCGTGAACGGATGGGTAACATGATCGAAGAACTCGATTGGCTGGCCGAAGTGGAGGGAGTATTCGGCGGGCGGCGGGTTGGCGCTGTAAACTACCTTGCTGCGCGCGAGCACGGCCGCTCCACCAACGTTGATTATCCACATCGGATCCTCGAACCAACGATCGAAGAACCCGGTGCGCACGTCGAAATCGAACTCTTCCGTCAACGGGCCTGATATCCTGACGTGATGCCGGCCCTCAGCGAGGACGAGTTGTTCCGTTCCGGCTCCCACGCGGACTTCGCCCACGCCGCGGACGTTCACCACGGCGGCCTGGGGCAGGGCGTTCACGATGTGCAGCGTGCGGTGACGACGGACGTGTTCGTTGCGAATCACCCCCATGAGCAGGATGAAGGCGCCGATGCCGCCTGCCCAAGCGGCGTGCTTCCAAGTTAGGCGCGTTTCACCGGTCGCGGCCGACGTGGGGTCGTTTCCAAAGAAGCGTTTCCAACTGAACTTGTGCTTCGGAAGGACAGATGTGGCGCGCTTGAGAGCCTTCTCGGATTTGAGAATGCTTTTGCGGAAATCAGTGTGCTGCCCCAGCGGAGGAATCTCAGCCAGCAAATGTGCGAACAGCCGCAGCGCCTCTTCGTGCCGGCCGTCGGCCTGGAGCGCCAGCGCGAGGGTCTCGATCGGTTCGAGCGAGTAGAGCTGGCTCGCGCCGGGCTTCTCCAGGAAGTCGAGCAGCGCCCAGGCGTCATCCAGTCGCTTGGCCCGCAAATGAACGTGCGACACTCCGACACGCGCTTCGGGCATGTCGGGTCGCAACTCAAACGCCCGTTGAAAGGCCGTCGCCGCGTCATCGAACTGCCCCAACGCCTCCAGCACTACGCCGAGGTAGGCATGCACACGGGCGTTGTCGGCATATTTCGAGCGCATCATCTGGCGGAACTCCGCCGCCTCGGCGGCTTGATGGTAGTTCACCAGCGTCTGGTGCGTCTCAATGGCGGTTTCAGGTGTGGGATTGGTCCGGTATTTGTCGAGCGCCCCCGAAATTTCCAACTGCTTGCTCGTCTCCCACTTCTGCAATTCAAGCGAGTAGTGGCGGGAGCACGCCGGGCATTCGTCGAGGATGCGCTTGCGCCCGAGCGGCATGATCGGGATGAAGATGATGACGAACCAGAGCCGCGTATCGTACGACGCCAGTTCGACCTGACGGTTGCACTGCTGGCAGACACCGTGCCGTGTCTGCTTGTTCTTCTTGACGTAGTAATGGGTTCCGATCCCGTTGTAGGAAGTGGGCATAAACTCGATGGCGGTGTTTCTTGAGCACGAGAGTAAGAATTGGGCCGATCGAGTCAAAAGCAAAACAAGGCCAGAGCGGGGACGGTCGAGCGAGCTGCAGCCTATTTCAGCAGGGGTTAGGCTCCTGATGGAGCCCTGTCCGCATCGCTGACTTGAAGATGGAAGGAGTTAGAACCGTTGGCGCCGGTCACACCAGCGCGTAAGCCCCGGTGCGTTCCACATCTCCGGCTTCGCGGCCGCGCGCTTCGATGAGGGGTTCCTGCGGATTGCGGAAGTCGATGCCGGCGAACCCGACGTAGTGCTTGAAGACGTCCGTGTTCTGGATGAAGCCGTTGAAGTGCTCGGAGCCGGGGCCGATCGCGAGCACGGGCACGTAGTCCGCCGTGTGCGCGGTGCCGGTGAAGGCGACGGCAAAATGGTTCGCGAGCACGTCGCCGAGAGCGCCGACGTCGGACTTGCGCATGTCGTAGATCGCCTCGCCGGTGTTCATCAGGCACAGGCGAAGCAGTTCGGCCTTGCGGTAGGGCATGGTGTAACCGGTGCCGGCCTCGACGATCTGGATGATCTCCGTCGGCGTGGCGACGTTCTCTTCCTTGATCTTCTTCTCGGTCTTCTCGCGTTCCTTTTGCGCGGCGGACTTCGCGTCTTCCTTCTTTTTCTCGGCAGCCTCGTCCTTCTCGATTTCCGGTTCCTCCACCGTCTGGCGCTTGAGCGGCTTGAGCATGGTGGCGAAGGATTGTTTCACGTCGCGCAGGTTGCGGAACTGCCAGGTGCTCTGGCCGTAGGCATCGCCACTACCATTGAGCGCGAGGTTGGCGTTGCCGTGATCGGTGGTGATGACGATCAGCGTTTCTGGATCGCGCTTCTGGTATTCGAGGCAGACGTCGATGGCTTCGTCGAACGCGATCTGGTCGAAGAGCGCGGCGGCGGCGTCGTTGTTATGCGCGCCGTGATCGATGCGCGCGCCTTCCACCTGGAGAATGAACCGGGATTCGCCTTCCATGCGGCGCAACGCGGCGGCGGTCATGGTGGCGAGCGTCGGGACGTTCGCGAGCAGCTTCGTGTCGCGCACGTGATCGACGGTGTAAGGCAGGTGGCTCTTCGCGAACAGGCCGAGCCAGCGCTTGTTCGTGGGGGCGACGGCGAGTTCGGTGGGCTTATCCATGACCGAGTAACCGGCGTCACGGAATTCCTGGAGCAAGTCCCGTTTGTCGAGGCGGTAGGCCTTGTCGAAAAATTTTGCGCCACCACCAAGCAGCAGGTCCACCTTGCCCTTGAGATACTGGCTGGCGATCTCGGTGGCCTTGTCACGGCTCGCGGTGCAGGAGGCGAACCCGGCTGGCGTGGCGTGCGTGATCTCGGCGGTGGTCACAAGGCCGCGATGCCAGCGCGCGTCGGCGAGGAGTTCGTAGAGATGCTTGAGCTTCGTGCCATCGCCGGCCTGGTTCACGACGCCGTTGATGATGCGCACGCCGCTGCCCCAGCTCGACGAGGCGGCGGAGGAATCAGTAACCAGCGAGTTGAGGGAGCGCATGTTCATCAGCCCGGTGCGAGCGGCGGGATGATTGTAGAGCTGCATCCAGGTGGTCGGCTTGCCGCGGACGATCTGCGAGAGGTGATCCGCGCAGGTCAACGTGCCTGCGCTCATGCCATCGCTGACCATGTGAATGATGCGGCGCGGCTTCTGGCCGGGCTTGGTGGAGACGGCCTTGTCCGCAGCGCGGCTGATGTTCGGGAAAGCAATGGTGCTGGCGGCGGCGAGTGAGGACGCGCCGGAGAGAAATCCACGTCGATTGATCATAGGGCAATTGTGTTGGGCGACATTCTGGACGCAAGCCCGACTTTCTACGTTCAACTTTTTTGATGCAATTCGCCCGAGGGTGGTGTCTATCCAAGCGCATGAAGACCGCCTTCGCCCTGCTTGCCGTCGCGACGTTGCTCGCGGCCTGCGCCACATCCATGAATTCCAACTCCACCGCGATACTCACTTACCCGGCCACCAAGAAGCTCGATCTCGTCGAGACGCTGCACGGCACGCGCGTCCCGGACCCGTATCGCTGGCTGGAGGACGACCACGCCGCTGACACGGTGGCCTGGGTGGAGGCGCAGAACAAAGTGACGTTCGGCTATCTGGAACAGATTCCCGCGCGCACGAAGATCAAGGAACGCCTGACGAAGCTCTGGAACTACGAGCGCTACGGAACGCCGTCGAAAGAAGGCGGGCGCTACATCTTCAACAAGAACGACGGCCTCCAAAATCAGAGCGTGCTCTACACGATGCGTTCGCTCGATGAGACGCCGAAGGTGCTGCTCGATCCGAACAAGCTCTCCGCTGACGGCACCGTCTCGCTGGCGTCGCTCTCGCTTTCGGACGACGGCAACTTGATGGCCTACGGCATCTCGATCGCCGGCTCGGACTGGAACGAGATCAAGGTTCGCGAAGTCGATTCCGGCAAGGAACTCACCGACCACATCAAGTGGGTGAAGTCCAGCGGGGCGTCCTGGACGAAGGACGGCAAGGGCTTCTTCTACTCGCGCTACGACGAGCCGAAATCCGCTGACCAGCTCAAGGGCGTGAACTATTTCCACAAGCTCTACTACCACCGCATCGGCACGGCGCAGTCCGAGGACGCGCTCATCTACGAGCGGCCCGACCAGAAGGAATGGGGCTTCAGCGGCGGCGTGACCGACGATGGGAAGTATCTGGTCATCCACGTCTGGCAGGGCACGGACACGAGGAACCGGCTGTTCTACAAAGACCTCTCGAAGCCCGACGCGAAAGTCGTCGAGCTGTTGAAGGACTTCGACGCGGACTACTCGTTCATCGACAACGTTGGGACGACCTTCTACTTCCGCACGGATCTCAACGCGCCGCGCGGCCGCGTCATCGCCATCGACATCACCAAGCCCGCGAAGACGGAGTGGAAGGAGATCCTCCCGCAGGCGGCGGAGCGTCTGCAAGGTGTCGGCTTGATCAATAACCAGCTCGTCGCGTTCTACCTCAAGGATGCGCGCACCGAGGTGAAGATTCACGAATTGGGCGGCACGCTCGTGCGCAACGTCGAGCTGCCGGGCATCGGGACAGCGGGTGGCTTTGGCGGCAAGCGCACGGAGTCGGAGACCTTCTACTCATTCACCGGCTTCACTGCGCCGGCGACGATTTATCGCTACGACATGAAGACCGGCACCAGCACGCTCTTCCGCGCGCCGAAGGTGGACTTCGATCCGGCGAAATTCGAGACGAAGCAGATATTCTACAACAGCAAGGACGGGACGCGCGTGCCGATGTTCATCACGCACAAGAAGGGGCTGAAGCTCGACGGCTCGAACCCGACGTTGCTCTACGGCTATGGCGGATTCGACATCAGCCTCACGCCGAGCTTCTCCGTGAGCACCGTCGTGTGGATGGAGATGGGCGGCGTCTATGCCGTGCCGAACCTGCGCGGCGGCGGTGAGTATGGCAAGGCGTGGCACGAGGCCGGCACGAAGCTGAAGAAGCAAAACGTGTTCGACGACTTCATCGCGGCGGCGGACTGGCTTATCGCGAACAAATACACGTCGCGCGAGAAGCTCGCGATCAGCGGCGGCAGCAACGGCGGCCTTCTCGTCGGCGCGTGCATGGCGCAGCGGCCAGAGCTGTTCCGCGCGGCACTGCCGGCGGTCGGCGTCATGGACATGCTTCGCTTCCACAAGTTCACGCGCGGCTGGGCTTGGACGAGCGACTACGGCTCGCCGGATGACGCAACGGAGTTCAAGGCGCTGCTCGCCTATTCTCCGTACCACAACCTCAAGCCCAGCGTGAGCTATCCCGCGACGATGGTGACGACTGCGGATCACGACGACCGCGTGGTGCCGGCGCATAGTTTCAAGTTCGCTGCCCGTTTGCAGGAGGCGCATCGCGGCGCTCATCCGGTGCTCATCCGCATCGATACGAAGGCGGGTCACGGCGCCGGGAAACCGACGAGCAAGGTCATCGAAGAAGCGGCCGATCGCTACGCGTTCCTTGTGAAGGAACTCGGGATGACCGGGGAACTGCCGTGACCATTTGGAGGCGGGAGCCTTCCTCTCGATTGGAAACACTTTGATCCCTCCGCTCTGAACTCATGCCGGACTGGTTTTATCGCACCGTTTCGCGGCCCGTGTTGTTCCAACTCTCGCCGACGGCGTCGCGAGATGTGGCTATTGGATTCATGGGGCGGCTGGCCGCGTTGCCATTTCAGATCGGCGGCAAGGCAATCGACCTCCTTGGCCACATGCGGCCGGACCCTCGACTCCAGTTCTCCAAGGATGAGTTTCGATTCTCCAGCCGGGTCGGCCTCGGGCTGGCCTTGGATCCGCAAGGCCGGGCCGTTCGAGCGTGGTCGAGATTCGGTTTTGGCTTCATCGAAGTGGGGCCGGTCGCTGTCGACCGCGAGTCATTGGACGCGGAGCAGTTGCGCCGATGTCCGGCGGAGGAATCGATCTGGGTTTCGGATCGGGGTGGGGCAGGCGATGCGGCTGCACTTGCTGCACGTTTGAGTCGGGTGAAGGGAGAGAAGCTGGTGTTCATCGTGAGGTTGAGCGTGGCTGCGAACTCGTCGCCCAGCGACACCGCGAAGGCACTCGTCAGTCTGGCGTCGCGGTTTTCCGGCGTCGCCGGAGTGTTTTCCTTCGAGCTGCGGCAATCTCGCGCCTGGTCACACCCAGACTGGAAGGAGTTTTGGTCCAACCTCCGTGTGGACGGGACGGCGCGCTCCATGAAGTGGTTGGTTGTTGTTCGGGCGGACGACAGCTTCCTGGAAGCGCAGGTTGCCGCCGGCGCTGGGCTGGGGGACGGGTTAATGGTGGATGGAAGCGTCGTCGATGGAGCGGGGCGTCTTCACGGGAAACCTTCACAGCGAGCAGCGCTTGAATGTGTGAGGAACCTGCGGCGGTTGGTCGGGGGGGACGCGCTCATCATCGCGTCGGGCGGCATTCATCAACCGGCGGACGTCGTGCAGTTCCTTGATGCGGGCGCGACGCTCCTGCAGATCGATACCGGATTGGTTTTCTCGGGCCCTGGTTTGTGCAAACGAATCAACGAAGCACTGCTCTGGCGGGATGTAGCATCGCTGTCGTGCCCGGTTCCGGACTGCTCGCTCCGGCCGACGGAGTATTCCTGGTTTTGGACCGCGCTGCTGGGGCTGGCGATGCTCATCGGCAGCGTGCTTGCGCTCATCATCGCGAGTGGCCGCGTTGTGCTTCCTTACGACGAAGCGTTCTGCGGATGGACACGAGAACAGATGCAGCAGTTCAATCCGCGATTGCTTTCGTTTCTGGCCCATGACCGCGTGACCCTGGCTGGCACGATGATCAGCATCGGTGTGCTCTATCTTTCCCTGTCATGGCATGGCGTGAGGCGCGGCCTGCATTGGGCGCGGATGAGCGTTCTGTTGTCGGCCGGAGCGGGCTTCTTCTCGTTCTTCCTGTTCCTCGGCTTTGGCTATTTCGATCCGTTCCACGGATTCGTCACTGCCGTGCTCTTCCAGTTGTTTGCCATGGGAGTTCACGCGAGAGAGATGCCGCGCGGCCGCTTCGAGCTGCCGGAATGGAACGAGACGCGGGCCTGGCGGTGGGGCCAGTGGGGTCAGCTTCTTCTGGTCCTCCATAGCGTTGGTCTGTTGGGTGCGGGGATTCTGATCGCCAGCATCGGCGTGCGCGATGTGTTGGTGGCGGAGGATTTGAACTATCTGCGGACGACGCTTGATTCCTTGCGAGTCGCGAATCCCAAGGTGATTCCCCTGGTGGCCCATGATCGCGCGACCCTCGGCGGGATGCTGATCGCCGCCGGCCTGATCTATCTGCTGTCGTCGCTCTGGGGCTTGCGCCGTGGCGCCGCGTGGCTCTGGCACTCGTTTCTCTGGAGCGGCCTCGCGGCCTACGCAGCGGCCATCGGCGTCCACTACGTCGTCGGTTACGTGAATCTTCGCCACCTGCTGCCAGCCTTCGCCGGACTCAGTCTGTTGCTCTGCGGGTTGGTTTGCGCTCGCGCGTGGTGCCTGAACGCGGAAGACGCGGAGAAGGGCAAGTGCCTCGAGTGAACGTTTTTCTGAAATGGTGTGCAGCTCTTGCCGTGTTCACGACGTGCTCTGTGCATGGCTTTGATCTGTCACTCGAGTCGGGCGGTGTGCGTGGCGCGTTTTCAAATCCCTTCAACCGCGCTCGGTTCTATCACACCGAGGCATTCCTGAACTGGGACACGCCGTGGCGCTGGCAGCCCGCCGCCGACTGGACTTTCGCGACGCGTTTCGAACTCACCGGCGGCTGGATGTTCGGCCGCGGCGATGACGCGGCGTTCGTGACCGTGGGGCCGGGCTTCGTCGTCAGTCGCGCGCCCTGGCCCGTTGCGCTCGAGCTCGGCGTCAGCCCGACGGTTCTGGGGCGCGAACGTTTCGGCAAGACCGACTACGGCTCCTACTTTCAGTTCACCTCCCACGCGGGACTCGCGTGGCACGTGACGGAACGTTGCGCGGTCGGCGCACGATTCCTCCATATCTCGAACGCCGACATCGGCCCTTCAAATCCCGGGTTGAACCTCTACTCGCTTGGCGTTGGCTGGCAGTTTTGAACGCGCCAGATCGGCCCAGGAAAATTCCATCGCCCCGGTTCGTGCACCTTGCTAGAAGCTGCCTCGCCCTCGCGCATGTCGCCCTATGAACCCAATCCTTGCCGCGCTCCTCATCCTCGTCGCGCACGCCACCTTCACTAAACCCGCGCTCATGGCCGCCACCAATTCCACTGCCGCCCAGCGCTGGCTCGCCAAGGCTGACCTCGCCTCGCCCTTCGTCGTGCCCGCCACGCGACGCTCGTGGGAAAACGCGCGGCGCGAACTCCGTTCCCAGCTCTGGCAACAGCTCGGGAAACTCCCCCCGCGTCCCACCGTGCCGCAGGTTCGCACCCTCTCCCGCGACGATCGCGGCGACTACGTGCTGGAGAAATTCGAGTTCGACAACTTCGCCGGCGCGACCGTTCCCGGCTATCTCCTCCTGCCCAAGCTCACGCCGGGCGTGAAGGCTCCCGGCATCCTCTACTGCCACTGGCACGGCGGGCAGTACGACATCGGCAAGGAAGAACTCTTCCGCACCAACGCCACGCCCGTGCCCCTCGGCCCCGCGCTCGCCAAAGCCGGTTACGCCGTCCTCGCCATCGACGCCTACTGCTTCGGCGAACGCAACGGCGCAGGTCCCGGCGGCCCGGAGGAAAAAGGTTCCGCCGGCGAAATGACCGCCAGCAAATTCAACCTCTGGGTCGGCCGCTCCCTTTGGGGCATGATCGTGCGCGACGACTTGATGGCCCTGGATTACCTCTGCTCCCGGCCGGAAGTGGATGCCGCGCGCGTCGGCGTCACCGGCATCAGCATGGGCGCGACGCGTACCTGGTGGGCGATGGCCCTCGACGAACGCCTGAAGGCCGGCGTCGCCATCTGCTGCCTCACGCGGTATCGCGACCTCACTCTGGCGGAGGGTTTGAAATACCACGGCATCTACTACTACGTCCCCGGCATGTTGAACCACTTCGACACCGAAGCCGTCGTCGCCCTGGCAGCGCCGCGACCGTTGCTCTTCCAATCCGGCGAGACCGACGCCGGCTCCCCTGTGGCCGGCATCCGCACGATCGAAGGCGTCGTGCGCAAAGCCTACCAACTCTACGAACGCGACGCTGAATTCGAGAGCCGGATCTACTCCGGTGTCGGTCATGTGTACCTGCCCGAGATGTGGGAACGCACCCTCCGCTGGCTCGATGCGAAGCTCAAATGACCTTCCACCCGCGCGCAGACACGAACACCGCAATACTTCTCGAACCTCAGAACCCGATTCGACCCCTCCTCGTAGCCGCCGAGGTGACGAGGCGGAGGCTTGGCCCCGCGGACGCGTCGCCCTCCTCGCGTCGGGGGCTACGGATCGGTGGTGCGAACTTTCCGGCGGACAACGGGGCGGGTTCGCGCTTGAATGGGTAGTGGCGCATGAAACCTGATCCCCAGCCCGGCAAGCCGTTGCGTGAGCGCGACATCTTCATCGGCGCACTCGACAAGACGCCCGCTGAACGCGGTGCGTATCTTGCGGCTGAGTGTGGCGCGGATGCGGAGCTGCGCCGGCGCGTGGAGGAGTTGCTCGCGGGACAGGATGCTCTCGGCGGCTTTCTCGAAGGCCCGGCGTTGACGCCGGTCGTGGGGCCAAATGGCACGCAGGTGGCCGGGCCGGTGACGGAGCGGCCGGGGGATCGCATCGGGCGTTACAAGTTGCTCCAAGTGATTGGCGAGGGCGGTTGCGGCGTGGTGTACATGGCGGAGCAGGAGGAACCTGTGCGGCGACGCGTCGCCCTCAAGGTTATCAAGCTGGGCATGGACACGAAGAGCGTGATCGCGCGCTTCGAGGCGGAACGCCAGGCGCTGGCGATGATGGATCACTCGAACATCGCACGCGTGTTCGATGCCGGGGCGACGACGGCGGGCCGGCCCTTCTTCGTCATGGAGCTGGTACGCGGCGTGCGCATCACGGATTACTGCGATCAAAATCATCTTTCGAACGCCGAGCGGCTGGGGTTGTTCGCGCAGGTCTGCCAGGCGATCCAGCACGCGCATCAGAAGGGAATCATCCACCGCGACATCAAGCCGTCGAACATCCTCGTGACGTTGCACGACGGTGTGCCGGTGCCGAAGGTGATCGACTTCGGCATCGCCAAGGCAACGGAGCAACGGCTGACGGAAAAGACGTTGTTCACGCAGTTCCAGTCGTTCATCGGCACGCCGGCTTACACGAGCCCCGAGCAGGCGGAGATGAGCGGCCTGGACATCGACACGCGCAGCGACATCTATTCGCTGGGCGTGTTGCTCTACGAAATACTGACGGGACGCACGCCGTTCGACGCGGAGCGGCTGCTGAACTCGGGCCTGGACGAGATGCGGCGAATCATCCGCGAGGAGGAACCGTTGCGGCCCTCGACGCGGCTGAGTTCGCTGGACATCACGGAGGCGACGTCGTTGAGCCAGGCGCGGCAGATGCGGATCCCCGTGTTGATGCAGGCGATCCAGGGCGACCTCGACTGGATCGTGATGAAGTGTCTGGAGAAGGATCGGACCCGTCGTTACGCGACGGCGAATGATCTGGCGGAGGACATCCGGCGTTACCTCGGCAATGAGCCGGTGCTGGCCCGGTCACCGAGCAATCTGTACCGGCTTCGGAAAATGCTGCGGCGAAATCGCGGCGCGTTCGCGGCGGCGGCGGCGGTGATCGGAACGTTGATCGTCGGCGTGACAGTGAGCACTTGGCTCGCGGTGCGGGCCACGAAGGCGGAGCGGGCCGCGCGCGGCTTGCAACAACAGGAGGCCAGCCTGCGCCACCAGGCCGAGCAGGACAAGGCGCTCGCGCGCCAGAGCGAATACGTGGCGGACATCAATCTCGCGCAGCAGTCCTTGAGCGCCGGCAATTACGGTCGCGCGGTGCAGTTGCTTGACAAGCATCTGCCGCAGCCAGGCGAGCCGGACTTGCGCGGGTTCGAGTGGCGTTACTTGTGGACCTTGAGCCGCGGCGACGAGCACGTCTCGCTGCCGCCGCAGCGTGGGGAGATCCTCGCGCTGTCGGTGTCGCCGGACGGCGCGTTGCTGGCCGTGGGACAGCGGGACCGGATGATGGTGTGGAATCTCGCGGCCCGATCGCTTGTCCACGCCGCGACAAATGGCGCGCGGTTCCTCGCGTTTCATCCCGACGGCAAGCGGCTCTTCGGAGGCAGCGGCACGACGATGCGAAGCTGGCGCGTGAGCGACTGGTCATGGGAGCACACCTTGCCGAACAGCGGCGCGATGTCGCTCTCGGCGGACGGACGGCGGATGGCCGTGTTGCGCTTCACTTCGCGCGGCCGGCGCGAGGTGCAGGTGCTGGACGCGGCCACGTGGGAAACTGTGGCGACGATTCCCGATGCGCAGGAGCCGCTGGCGCTCTCGCCGGACGGCCGGCGGCTGGTGGCGGATTCGACGGCGACGAACCTCGTGGTGTGGACTCTAGATGGGTCGCGCCCGGAGTTGATCCTCCAGGATTCAACGAATCTTTTTCCGCGAATGCTTCGGCCCGGACGGAGCGAACGGGTGCTGACGTTTTCGCCGGACGGCCGGACGGTGATTGCGGCGCGCAACAATCTTTCCAGTCGCGGTGTGTTTGTCTTGAGCGTGTGGGACGCGACGACCGGCCGCGAAGTGGACCTATTGCCGGCGGACATCGAGCACATCGAGCACGCCGGGACGATCACGGGGCTGGCCTTCTCACCAGACGGCGCGACGCTGGCGACGGCGAGCATGGACTTCTCGATCCGCCTGTGGGATTTCGCGGAGCGGCGCGCGGTAGACGCCATTCAAGGCCACATCAACGAGGTGCTGGCGGTGACCTTCACACCGGACGGGCGCTCGATCATCACCGGATCGAAGGACGGCGAGATCAAGGTCTGGCCGAGCGTGCGCCAGGATCGCGATGACATCGTGGTCGGCCTGCGGCATCCGGTCGGGTTCAGCGCGGACAGCGGGAAGCTGATGGCGCTGACGCGGGATTTCTCGGGTGGCGCAACGTTGAATCTCGCGACGCGCGAACTGGAGCAGCGCTTCGAGCTGTTGGACAATCGCCGGACGGAATCGGATCTGCGTCCACCGCGCGATTCAGATCGCCGCGATGCCCCGCCGGCCGGACCGCCACCGGGCGCGCGACCCGACGGAGAACGGGACAGCCGCGACGGTCGGGGCGAACGAGTGTTTTGGATGGCGATGCGCCGGTTTCAGACGGCGGTCGCCAGCCCGGACCTGCGTTGGCTGTTGCACGGCCGCGAAGACGGAGTGCTGGACTGGGTCAATCTCACGACGATGCAGACTAACCAGCTCAAGTCCGGAGATCGCACAGCCCGCGTGTTGGCCATCGCACCGGACGGACAGTCCGCGATCACGCGGAGCTGGGACCGTGGCCTGCGCAAATGGGATTTGCGCGCGGGCACGAACG
>SXGR01229452.1_pt1 | contig 13809 bp, 9 predicted proteins | sample 3174711 | NCBI WGS metagenome assembly SXGR01 (sample SAMN11356860, study PRJNA531348) | freshwater metagenome | isolation source: freshwater sample F1-60 | place: China: Fuxian Lake, Yuxi | collected 2017-12-25
CGGGTGCCGTTTTCCGTATTCGGGCGAGTCCGAGTCCACATTGATCAGGAAGATCGTCGCATCCTCCTCGATGCTCTCCGACAGCGTCGGCACCGTCCCCAGGCCCGCATCCAATGAAAAGTATACCGCGGACGTCATTCCAAAGCCGTCCGCGCCAACCTCCACCACCTGGCGCATCTCTTCCACAAAGGCGTTCTGGTAGAGGTTTGGGAAGTCGCTCACATCCGGCCGGCCGTCCTCCGTTCGGCGTTCGTCACTCGGAAACGGTCGGGAATAGAAGTCGCTCCCGGCAAAGTCCATCTGAACTTGCGTTCCGGGGATCGCTTCCACTGGCGCTTCCGCCGGCCGACAGCCCAAGATCAACGCCAACATTCCCACACGAGCATTCAAAAGCACTGCCCCTCCCCTCGGTAAGTTGGCTCTCGTCCAACGATCTCATTGCCCCGAATCAGGATCACTTCCGCAAACCGCTCCAACCACTCCCCTGCCTTGGCCGGCCGGCAGACGATCGGATCCCCAACTTCCACCTTTACTTTTCCCAGCTGAAAGGCGGTTTGCACTTCACCCCACCCTTCTAAGGTCACCGGCTCTATCCCCTGGGGTTCCGCCACCTTTGGGGAGCGATCCGCCCCTGTCGATCCGGACGCGATAATCCCGCCACCATACGCCGTCGCAAAATCGGGATCCGATTTTCGCACCACTCGAAGTGCAAAAAAAGACGCCGGTTCAAGTCTGACATCCCGATATCCATCGAAAAGGTGCGAAGTGTAGTACCCGGATCCCGCGGTAACTTCTGTCAAAGTAGGATCCCCTCCAGAACTCTTCAAACTACCCGTCCCTCCACCATTAACCAGCGAAACGGGATGTCCGTCGGCGCGCAACGCCTCGACGACCTGCCGCCTCAAAGTCTCCACCTGCGGGATCGAACGCCCCTTCAAACACGCGATCGCCGCATCTGTTAGCGCACCGCCGCCCACATCGGGGATCCCGGCCACCTGCGCTTCGTATGCCATCACCGAATCGACAATCAACCCAGCATTTCGTGCAACGGAAGCCACCTGTCGAGCGTGCTCTGCACTTCGAATCGGGCTTCTTCTCACCCCCAAATGCGTGCCTGCCCAACGCAGCGAAGCATCCACGTCAATGCAGACGGAAATCGGTATTCCCACCGAAGCCAAGTACTTGACTTGATCTTCGGAGTCGATCACCTGCCGAACCGTCGCCCCCTTTGTCGCCAATCGCCCCAACGCCTGTGCAAATGCGAAATCCGCCACCGGATAAGCGACCAGGAAATCATCTAATCCCCGTTCCGCCAGGAATTCGGCCTCCTGCGGGGAATACACCATCAATCCACGAAACCGTTCATCCAAGGCCAGAATCCGCTTCAGCATCCCCACGTGTCGCACCGACTTCGACGCCACCCGCAACGAAAGTGCGCGTTCGGGCAACAAAGCCGTCATCGCACGAGCGTTTGATTCCAGCGCATCCAGATCGACGATCGCCGCCGGCAATGCGACATTCGCCAAAAGCCTCTTCCAGTCTTCCCAGGCTCGCCTTCCCAACCTTTCCCCCTCGTCGGAGTCCTCGCGGGTATACCGAAATTTGCGCTCCCCGGTGTGACAAGGGCTTACCGGCAGCCCCACGATCGGCTAAGACCTCCCTCGGAGCGGCCATGTCCAAGCCTACAGCTCTTGTTTACCACGACGGACGCAGCGATCCCGCAGCCTGGGCGAAGCGTTGCGGGGTTTCCCAGGAAGCCTGTGAGCTTCTGGCCGCCGCCGACTTCATCGATTTGCATTTGGATCTCGACGTTCCCGTCCGACTGTACGGCTACAATCCGAGCCAACGGCACGAGCCGGCCAAGAAATCGCCGCGCCTGTGGGGGCAAACCGACTTTCCGCGACTTCGGGAGGCCGGGTTCACCGGCGTGGTGTATGACATCGCCACCAACCCCGTTCGTCCGCCCAAAAATCGACTCGAGACCACCAAACGCAATCTCACCGTGGCCCAAGGGCGCACCGAACACCATCCGGAAGATCTGGCATACATTCGTACCTATGGGGACTATGTTCGCGCCCGCTCCGAAAACAAACTCGCCCTTTGGCTGAGCCTGCAAGGCGGCAATGCGCTGTTAGCCGATCCCTCGGTTCTCGACGGCGAAATGGGCGACGCTCTCCACCGGATCACGCTGATGCACCTCACCAGTTCGAGGTTGGGCAGCACCAGCAGTCCCGCCGGCCGCGACGGAGGAATCACCCCTCTGGGCCGAGAATTCGTGGAACGGTGCAACCGCAAACGCATTTTGGTCGATCTCGCGCACTCGGGTAAAAAGACGTTCTGGGGCGCACTGGAAGCCCACGACCCCAGCCTGCCGCCGATCGTGTCGCACACCGGCGTCGAGGGCGTACTTCCACACTGGCGCAATGTCGACGACGCACAGATCCGGGCGATCGCCGATCGTGGCGGGGTGGTCGGTGTGATGTACCAGAGCGCCTTCCTTGAAAAATTGTGGATGTTCCAACGCGGCTCGCGCGCCAAGATCCTCGATCATTTAGAGCACATCTTTCAGATCGCCGGGGAAGACGTCCCGGCGATCGGCACCGACTATGACGGGGCGATCACTCCTCCGGCGGATCTCGCGGATGTGACCGAACATCCAAAGCTTATTCAAGACATGCTCGACCGAAAGTGGTCCCATCAGCGCATTTTGAAGCTTCTCGGACGAAACTACCTTAGGGTCGTTGAGGCCGTTCGACCTTGACCGCGCCCGACCCCTGATGAATTCTGGCGGTTCACCGCTGCAGCGCGGAACTCAACTCGTAAAGTGGTTGACCATCTACATCCTGGCCCCGTCTTCCTACCGAGATATAGCGGCACCCGAGGTGCAATGTGGTAAACCGGGGACTCATGGGCGGACTCCTTCTGGCGCTCCTTCTCGCCTGCGGCGGCCAAGTGCCGACTCCACCCCTGGATACCGGCGGGGTGCTCCAGCCCGCTGTCGTCCCCCAGCCCGCCGTCGTCCCCCAACCCATTGACCCACCGATCCCAACGGATGCGGCCCCCACCGGACGCGCGGCACCCACACCCGTCGAAGTAGAAGCAGCCTACCTCGCCGATTGCCACCATGTGTTCAAACCTGCGGTGGGTGACTACGTCGAGCTTGAAATGTCCGCCGGTGTCGACAATGAATGTGAATTCCTTGAGTTTGACCAGAACTGTGCGCCCGACACGTTTGGCTGTTGGTCCAAAGGGCAGGAGTGCGATTCGAATTGCGGCGCACCTTGCTCCGGCTGCCAGGAAACCTGCGCGGGAACTTGCGATTCTTGCAAGGCCGCCTGCAGCGGCGATCCGGTCTGTCTGACCGCCTGCGCAAAACACCGCTCCGAATGCCGTGACACCTGCTTAGCTGGCCGAACCACCTGTTTCGGCGCCTGTTCGAGCACCGAAGAGCAATGCTACAAGGACGCCGACAAGCTAGTCGCTGAAAAGTGCCCACAATGCGATGAACTGCAGGCCTGCCTCGCGCAACAATGGTCCGACAATCCGCCAGACTGCCAAAAACAATTCGCTTCCGCGGCCAAGGAGTGCTTTGAATGGTGCAACATCGACGGGTGATGTGGCTCGGGCTCGTAGGGATTGCCGCGTGTCGCAACGACGTCTCGCCGATGATCGCCGTTCCCACGGGCAGTTTCACCATGGGCCGCGACGGCAGCGCCCATCTCGACGAGTCCCCCGCCCACACGGTCACCGTTTCCGCATTCGAAATCGACGCTACCCTGGTCACCGTCGCCCAATTTCGCGCCTACGTTGCTGAAACCGGTGTGGTCACCGCCGCGGAGCAATTGGGATTTGGTATGTCCTCCGTGGAGGGCATGGACGACTGGAAGTGGCAGAAAACCAAAGGGGCAAACTGGCGATTCCCTTGGGGGCCCGACAGCGGCATCGTTCAATCCGACGACGCCCCGGTCGTGATGGTCAGCTGGAACGACGCCAACGCCTACTGCGCCCACTACGGAAAGCGGCTTCCGACCGAAGCGGAATGGGAGTACGCCATGCGCGCCGGGAGCAGCCTCCGCTACCCCTGGGGCGACGAGCCTACGCTTCCAAACGGCAAATACGGACTAAACTTCTGGCAGGGCGCAGATCATCATCGCAATGACCTTCTCGACGGGCATCTGTACACCTCGCCGGTAACCACCTTCCCACCCAATGCTTGGGGGATTTACGACCCGGTGGGAAACGTCTGGCAGTGGGTCAACGATTGGTATGCCGCAGACACCTTTCAGAAGGATGTCCATGGTGTGACCGATCCCCAAGGTCCAAGCACCGGTTGGGCGAAGGTGGCCCGCGGAGGGTCCTGGTGGTGTTCGGCCGGCACTTGCGCCGGCTACGGACTTTACGGCCGCGGAAAAAGTCAGCCAGACGCGCCGTATCCCAACAATGGGTTTCGGTGCGTGCGTGCGTCGCCCAAATAGTCAACCACATTGACTATCTAGTTGCTGTTTACAAATTCCGGAATCGGGTATTTCGTACCATCAAACTCGGATTCCCACGCCGTCTCCGTTGACTCCCCACCGAAGATCCGGGTCGTCTTACCGACCAGCCGGTAGGCACCATGGGCCTCTGTTGGCGAAAATGACCATTCGGTGTGCCATTCCTTCTCTGGTTCACCGGTACCCGCGTTATTGGCGTCCTTCTCGATGCGAAACAGTTCCGCCTCGGGGTGCTCGGATTTAGGATCAACGGCCACTTCCGTCTCGATGGTCCATCCTTGGCCGGACCAACCGCTGCCGATCACCACCGCCCATTTTCCAGAACCGTAGTCCACCAACCGCGGAGTCCCCGGTGGACCGCCATAACTTCCATATTCGCCGACCGCGGCCTGAAACGTCATCTTACCGCCAGCAAACCCCGCTACGCGAACGAACATCCCCTGGCCGTGCCCGGTAAAATCCTCGGTATCCGGGCGCTCTGCCACAACCACGATCTCCTCGCCCGCGTGCTCCTCCGTGAGCAGGACGACCAAGCGATGCGGGCCATCCGCAGCGGCAAACGTCCAATCCCCGTTCGTTCCGCCCTCCACTGGAACGCCTACGATCTGCGCCAAGCGGCTTCTTTCGTCCTGCAATAGCGCGTCCCCGGGCACGGAAGAAGGAGCTTCCTCCACCGGAACCGGAGGCTCGACTTCCGCAACTCCGCCGCCACAAGCCAGGGCCAGCCCGGCCAACGCCACAAGGCTACGTCGGTTCATCGTGCTCCCAACGGTTCAATACCGTGGCGACTGTCATGTCCGCCAGGACGTTCACTCCGGACCGAACCCGCGCAATAATCCAATCCACTGGCACAATCAGCGGGATCATCACGGCAATCGTGGCCTCCGGAATGCCCGCTGCCGTCAATACAAGAGGAAGAATCACCAGTCCCGCCTCCGGAATGCCGGCAATGCCAACCCCGGCCATCACCGCCGCCGCCACCACTGTGATCTGTTGACCGAGATCGAGGTCAAAACCTAACGCTTGGCAAAGAAATAGGGTCGCCATGGCCTCGTACAACATGATGCCGTCGTTATTGAAATTCGTACCGACACACGCACTCAATCGCGCAGCGCGCTCGCTCACGCCCATGTCCTTCAAACACTTCAACGTCACCGGCATCGTCGCCAGGCTGGAGTTGCAGGAAACCGCGGTCACGACCGCATCCAACCCCTTTCCAAACAGGATAGCGGGCGACTTTCGCCCCACCCCCCATGCCACCAACGGATAATAAACCAACGAGTGGATCAGCAACCCCGCGAGCGTGGTCGCTAGAAAAACCCATAGCACCTTGAAAACACCAATCCCCGATTTCCCCACTACATCGGCAATGATCAGCGCCACCGCGACCGGCATGGCCTCCGCCACCCAGAGCAACATGCGCGTGACGACCGCCAAAGAAGCTTCGATCAACCGACCAAGAAGCTCGATAGACTCGCCGACCCCGCCCGCCTGATCCCGGCTGAATCTCAGCGCCGCACCGGCCAGGACCGATAGCAGCACCACCGAAATGACGAGGTTCTTCGAGAAAGGTTCCACCACGCTCTCGGGAACAAACCCGGCGAGATTCTTCAACGGGCTCAAAGAGGTGCCGTCCGGAGCTACCGCGGCCGGGGCCGCTTTCACCGCCTCCAACTCCGAAAGATGACCGTGCCAGGAGGAACCCGGATCAAACCACCAAAGAATCGTAAGGCCCAGCAGCATCGCCACGCCAATGTTCACGGTGCAAACGGCCAGCAGTCGCAGCCCACTCGTCATCGAAATGGAGGTTTTCAGGAACGAATCGAGGATGGCCAAACACACAAGCGGCGTCGCCAGCGCTTTGAGCAGCCGAATCACCAACATTCCGAGGGGACCAAAATCCTTATTCGATAGCCCTAAAAGGTACGGCTGGTCGCCGAATACGACCCCCAGCACGATCCCTACGGTCACACCGATCAGGACCCTGGCATAGAGCGGCACAGAAGACACAGGTTTGGACATGGCCAAGTGTACCGAACCGAGGAGAGAAACACCAGGCAGATAATAAAGCTGCTTTACTTTTTAGAAAGTCCCTGCACGCGCTGGAAGATCGGCGCCGTCATTGGAAGTCGCAAATGATCGCTTTCGCGTGCGGCTTGGCGCGCCCACTCCGTCGATCGGGCGCGCTCACCGCACTGTTCCGCAGACTCCGCGGCACGCACCTGGGAAAGCACCCTTTCGCCGCGGTGTTCGACCGCAGGCAGAGCCTCCTCCACGGCCTCCCAATCTGCGGCTTTTCCAAGAGCCACCCGAATCGCCGCCTCCAGCACCGTCACTTGCGGACGTACATTCGCGGGAGCGCCTCTGGCGCGGTCAACAGCCAAAATCCTCATCGCGGCGTCCGGATCACCCAACCGAAGCCACGCCTCGGCCGCCTCCAACCGGAGCGCATACTCCACGCTCCACTGATCCACGGTTACCAGAAGTCGAACGCCTGTCTCCGCGTACTCCGCGGCCTCCCGGTACCGACGGCCGCCGGCGGCCAAGGTCGCCGCCCTCAGCAGATAATAGGCTTCCCATCTCGGTTCTTCCCGCATCAATTCTGGGTATTCGGGCACTACCAGACTTGCCGCCTCCGCCCATTCGCCCGCCCACAGGTGAACTCCCGCACGGTCCAGCCGCGCAAGCGCTCGCCCGCGATGCGCTCCGATCGCTGTATAGATCGCGATCGCCTCCGAATACCGCGATGCTGCGGCGTCGAAGCGCCCATCGTTTTCGTCCATTTCCCCAATGATGGCGCTGCCCGACGCGCGATCCGCGGCTCGCCCCACCCTCCCAAACAGCCCCGCCGCAGCTAACAAATCGGTACGACCGCCCGTGCTATCGCCCGAGCGCCGGCGCGCGGCTCCTCGCAAACGTAAGAACAACGCTTCGATAGCGAGATCTCCGACCCGCCGAGCCTCAGCGAGGCCCTGTTCCACGACCTCCGCCGTCGGGCGCCCCTGAACCAGGTCAAACTTCGCTTGCGACGCGAGAATGGCCGCCAAAGGAGCACCCAAACATGACTTTGCTTCGACCAGATCCCGCTCAGCCTCGATCATCCGACCGAGCACCCACCGCGCCTCCGCCCGGCAATGCAAGCAAGCTCCCCGTTGCGCATCAGAGATCCCCGGCGTTTGCAGCGCTCGATCGATCACCGCAATCGCCGACACAGTCGGCCCTTCCCGACGGAAACTCTCCGCCAACCGCAACAAAAGGCGCACCCAGCGGTCACCGCCTTCCGACTCCAAGCGGCGAACAGCCGCCTCCAGGTCGGGGAGATCGGCGTCCCCATTCCGCTCTACCTCCGTCAGCCACCGATCTTCGACCCTCGGAAATCCGGCATCCGCCATCGCCTTTGCCCGTGCAAAGCGGCGAACCATGCCCAACAGCGAAAAATGCCGTCGGCCCAGCCGGTTCTCCACGCGCATCAAATTGCGTTGCACCAGTTCTTTCAACGGTTCCACGGCCGAGGTCTGCGCGATCGCTTCAGCACCTTCCAGCGAAAACCGGCCCCAGAACACCGACCATGTCTTCAGGTAGCCTTGAAGGTCGGGGTTGAGCCGCTCCCAGACCGCGGAAAGTACCCCTTCCAGGGGACCCTCCGGCAGATCGGCCCCCGCAAGCCGGGCGAGCAATTGGTCGGCCGACAAGATGTCCGCATAGCTAGCGGCCCACCGAATCGCAAGCGGTAAACCGTCCATTTGGGCCGTCACGCGCGCTATGGCTTCGGATGTCCATCCAGAAAGGTCTACCCTCGACTTCTCCGCCTCACGGCGAAACAATCGCGCTGCAGTCTCTGACTCGAGCGGCTCCACCACCAAAAACAGCCCATCGGCGGGACGGACCTGCGCGGTCGCCAGTATTCGTACGTGGAGGCTCCACTCTTCCAACAACGACACCACCTCGGTGACGGCGTCCAGGCCGTCCAAAACCAAGAGGTCCGTTCGTTTCCCCAAGGCGACGGCCACCGCACCCGAGTCCGCGTTCGCCGACAAACCGACCGTCGCCGCGATTCGCGCCACCAGCCGATCCCGATCCTGCAAATCGCCCACCGCGCAGAACAGCGCCCGTGGCACCTCTTGGGCACACGCGATTGCCAGAGCCGTCTTTCCCACCCCAGGGGGTCCGACGAGCCACAGAGGCCTCCCCAGGGTCAGGCCTGCCTGCACTTTCAGGAGCATCGCCTCCCGACCGACGATCTCCACCGCCGGGGGCGGTGGAGCCACCGGCGACAGCCGCGAGGGTACAAAACGATACCCGACTCCACGAACGCCAAAGAGATGGTCTGGCGCCGCCGAATCCCGTTCAATCGCCTTCCGAACCCGCGCGGTCGCAATGTCCACCGCGCGAGACTGTACCCCCTCGCGGTATTTCCAGACGTTCACCAGCAGTTCCGCGCGCGTCACCTCCTGCTCGGGACGTGCCGCCAAATAGCGAAGAAGCTCCGCTTCTACCCCCGTCAACTGGAGCTCGACGCCGTCCCGAAACACACGGCCTCGACCTAAATCTACAGCGCATGCGGTCAACACCAGGAGTTCGTCCAACCCGCCTCCCCCTCGATTGGAACCGAAACCAGCGGTCAGGTCAATCCGCTCACCTCCAGGACCTTCATCGCAAAGCGCACCTCAGTGAAAGCTTCGGCGAAGGAAACCATCGGGTGGTCCACCGCCGGTGGGCGCGCACGAGCACGCGTCAAAGCAGCAATTCTAAGCGTCGGGTCACGCACGCTGCGGTAGAGTTCAACCGCAAGCCGCACGTCCTCACTGAGGGTTTCCGGCAGCGGCCCGGCATCGGAGGTCGCGCCAAAAGCCCCCAAGCGCGCCAAAACCATGGCTTGATCTTCCGGCATCAGCTGTGGCAACTCCCGCTCGGCGATCGCATACCATTCGGCCGCTTCCGCCCGCCCCTGAAGTTGGTACAGCAACCCCAATTGTGCCGCGGACATCGCCCCTTCGACCCCGGGAAGCCGAACGTAAGCCTCGCGATACCCTTGTTCTGCCCGATGGTACTCGCCCAGATCGAGCCAAACTCGCGCGACATTCGAGAGGTACCGGGCGCGATAGCGGTCGCCGTAGGCGGTCATCCCCTCTTCACACTCCCCAAACCACTCGAGCGCGTGGTGAGAATAACCCAATTCTCGCGCCGAAATTGCTGCATTGGCGATCCGGTTCGCACGACCGGGGCCGAAATCATAACGTCGCAGGTCACGAACCGCGTCTTTCAGAAGTTGGATGCTTCTTTCTGACTGCCGCAACACTGCAGCCACGTTCCCTAGCCCCACCCACGAGGCCGCCCGGGTCACCGGATCTTGAAGGATGCCTGCCAGCTCCACAAAGCGCTCGTACGCCCTCATCGAACCCACGATGTCGCCGAATCGAAACAAATGGCTACCTTCACCACGCCTCAGATCGAGCTCCAGGCGATCGTCCCCGGCGCAAAGCTCGCTCTCCGCCCTCCGAAACGAACGCAACGCGAATGCCGGTTTCCAAGCGACACTCTGAGCGGATCCCAGCGCCAGGTGGATCCAATACCGCCCCACCCGATCGTCCGCGCACGTCAGGAGAAGCGTTTCCGAAATCGCTTCGGAAGTAGCAAGATCCGACCGGGCGACCCTGCGGAGCCGCTCCACGTCCAGGCGCACCGAGCCGTTCTCAGGCTCGGGCCCCCCGTGCTCAAACCCGACCGATTCGCAGACCGCCTTCAAATCGCCGTCCGTCGGCCACGGAACCGCCGGAGAAGTGGGTGGCTCCGCGTCGGGCCACGTCATGGCCACCGCCCACCAAGCCGCCCATGCTTCCTCGGGTTTCCCATGGGCGATGACCCTTCGAAGGTTCGAGCGCTCGGCCGCCAACCGCAGCACCGATGCGATCGCAGTGCACCCCCACGGCAGCGGCGCCCACTCCAACGCTTTGTCTGCATACCAACGGTTGAAATCTCCATTGATGGTGCGTTTCTCGTCCTCCGAAAGCCGACTCCACGCGAACCCTCGAACCCGATCCGGAAGCCGGTACCTCACCGGATCCGCCGACTCGCGGCCGATCAGTCCTGCGGCATGCCAACGGCGCAAGTATTCCGGTTTTACCTCACCAACCACACCCTCGACCGCATCCCAAGCAGCAGAGTCGGGGAACACCGACAGCCTGGAAAGCAGGCGCTGCTCCTCGGCGGATAGCCACTTCCAAACCTGGTTTAAACGCTCGAGGGTCGCTTGGTCGACATCTCCCTCGCCGTGACGCTGGAGCAGCGTCCGTGGATCAGACACCTGGAGATCCGCTGCCAACCATTGTAATCCCAGAGGAAGGCCGTGCGCCAATCGCACCAAGGGGAGCAGCGTTTCGATCGGTACTGGCTCCACGTCTGGATCGAGTTGACGCAGTCGTTTCGCCAGCAATTCCGCACCATCGCGCGCACCGAGCGGTGGCAATTCGAACGCCACCTCCCCTTCGAACTCGAGCAAACGTCGCGATCCGAGTACAAAAGCGACCCGCGGGCACTGCGCGCACCAATCGGTCAACACCGCACCGAGCTCGGATACCTCCTCCACACAATCCAGGATGCACCATACGATTTCCCGCGCTTGCAGGGCTCGTTTGATTCGACCAGAGCGCCGGCCCTCAGGCCCAGGGACCAGTTTCAAACCCGCTTCGATGCGCTCCAAGGCGTGGCCGAGATCGAATACACCGGTCAGATCGACGAACACCGCCTCCGGCGCCGCAGGGATCAAAGCCCGCAAAATCGCTGTTTTTCCCACGCCTCCTGGGCCCACCACCGTCACCGCATGCCCTGGTCGAACGGTACGCGCCAGGCGCGCCAAATCCCCTTTCCGACCCACCAAACCCGTGGATATGGGTGACTCGCCGCCCACATCCAATGGGTTCCAGCGGTAGCCTTCTCCGTGCACGGTAATCAATTGTACCGGTTGGTTCTGGTCCTCTTCGATTTTCTCCCGCAGTCGCCGCACCGTCGCATCCACAGTCCGGCTCACCACCCCCGATTTGTAGTGCCAGACCGCGGTCAACAGCTCTTCCCGCGGGACCACCTTTCCCGGGCGCGCCGTCAAATACTCGAGGAGTTCGGCTTCTTTGGGCGTTAACGATAAAACAACCTTCTCGCGTCTCACCCGCCGAGAGGCGATGTCTACCTCGCCATCCACCAGTGCGATCGTATGCGACATGTCAGAACCTACAAGGAAACCTAACAACGGCAACTAGTAAACCACTTGACCAATGGCTCGGACGCCGGAAGTCTGCGGCGCACCTTTTGTAACACCTTGTCGCAAAACCAGGGGGCCGTGCTGCTTAGCGTAATAGACGTCGCGGCCAACCAAGGAGCATTCATGACCAGCCTATTCCTTGCGATCACTTCAGCCTTTGCCGGCCCCATTGCGTTCGACACGGGTTGGATCTCCAATCAGCCCGCCGAGTGGAACTCGATTCCGGCACACATTGATCCCAACCAACCCGTATACATCTACGTGACGGTGAGCCGCGCACGTCCGGAGGAGTGGCTCTCCGGGACGTGCTGGTTGGAAGTTGAAGGTTCAAAGGCCACCATTGGTCAGCTCCGCTTCGATCAGGTTTATTTTGCCCCCGGTGTCTCAATGGCTCAGCTCGGAAACGTGCGAGTCGCCTGGCCCAATGCACCGGTGTTGCTGACGTGCACCCCCGATGGCCAACCCGCCGGTACGGGATCATTCCGGCTAGACCCCAGCATTTGGGGTGTGAGCTCCTGGAGTCAAAGCTCCTTTCACTCCAGCGCCAGCTGGTCCACCAGCGCGCCTGCGCCCGTCGAACCACCGGCCCCGACCGCGATCAGCGACTCCGATTTTCAGGCGTTGGTCGCAGCGGTTGGGCAGAAATCGTACGGCGACGACCGGGTCGCAGTGATCACCCAATCTGCGAAATACAACCATTTTCGCATCGACCAAGTGGCCCAATTGGTTGATCTGCTGTCCTACGGCGATGATCGCGTCAAAGCCGCATGTGCCCTTGCCAATGCGGTGATCGACAAACAGAATTCCTTTCAATTGTCGTCGCACTTTTCATACAGCGACGACGCCACTGCCGCCCTCGCCTGCTATTAGACCACTCGGTTCAAGCCAAGAAACGCCCAATCTTTTACCATTTTGGGCAACATCCACGTTGACCACCCGAGGGCGCGTCGGCGCAACCAGAGGGGTGCAAAGTAGTAGACCCAGACCGAATAAGCATTCCACCAACGAACCGGCCGGAGCTCCCGTTTGGTGCGCTGGGCGGCTACTTTTGTCGCGGTGTGCCAGCCCTCCCGGTGGCGCTCCGCAAGCACCAACCCCAAGCGTCGCGCGCCTAACGCCTGCGCCAGCATTCCATCCGTGTTTACCGCAGGAACACCTGACGAAACCACGCGGTACAGCTCGAAATAGGGTGCATCCACGGCGCTCACGAGATCGAAGTCGCGAACACTGGGTACCGACGCGTCAAAACTTGCCTGTTCCCAGTCCAATGGCTCAAGGCCATAGGCTTCCATCACCACCTGGAGATGCTCGCGCACCTCAGCCAAGGCCTCAGCTTGTGCCGTGGAGTCGGTCTCTTCCGCGCTCGAAACCCGCGTGTTCAACGCGTACCAGGTGGCCTCAGGAGTACCCGCGTCCCAAAATGGCGTAAAAATCGCCACATGCGGCCCACGGCTCCCCTCCCAGGTCGGCACCCAGGCCGCTGGTACGCGTGGAACGCCGGCTTTGAGGCGTACGGGCCCCTGCGAGACGATCACCCTTCGGGGCGCCGGGCGAGGCGTACGGTTTTTGGCCGATTTCCACAGCCCTTCCTGCGGCGTGGTGTTGAACAGCGCGTGGCCTGCAGGCAGCACCACCTCGCCTTCGGAGGCTTCAAACTTCAGAGAAAGACGGCTCCCTCCGCTGGATTCAGCGGAGACCACTCGCGCAAACACCAATTGCACGCGATCGGACACCAATTCCCGAAGGGACAACAGCACTTCCCCATGCCGAGTGGACAAGCCAATCGGATAGTCCCCGGACAACCCCGGAGTTGGCGCAGGCCCAACGATAATCGGCTCCGAAAGCTGCTGAAGTGCACCGGCGCGAACGTCGACCGCGTGCAGGGCCAATTTCGGGAACGCGGATTGCTCCACTCGAAACCGAGAGAACAATTGCTCGGGTGGGACCCCCATACCGTCCGCCAACGCCACCACCGTAGACCGCCGCAGCGAGCACCCGTCGATCATCCGCTTTTCAGCAGGCGGATCGCCGGTGACCACCACCACCGGCACACCCAGCGCA